>MCNF01000008.1_pt1 | contig 116032 bp, 102 predicted proteins | sample 778221 | NCBI WGS metagenome assembly MCNF01 (sample SAMN04296814, study PRJNA304217) | bioreactor metagenome | isolation source: arboretum soil enriched with benzalkonium chloride | place: Turkey | reverse complement strand
AGTCTAGTCTTAGTCGTGTGGGCCTCAGCATTCGCGACGAGCTCTCGGTTCTCCAGGATGTAGCGCTTGAGCAGCGGCTCGTTGATAGCATCATGCCCTTCGTCGATCGCACGCTTCTTCGCGGCTTTAAACTCGAAAATACTGGCGGCAGGAAAAGCCTGGTTCGACGCTGGGACCTTAAAGTATTGTTTGAGTAGCGGGTCGAAAAACCAGATGTAACTGATGTCTCGAGGATCGCGACGGAAGACAAATGTCCGCGCTTTTCCTGTGTCCTTATCCTTAGCATTGATCCATGGCCGCAAAGCTTCGGAGTAATACATTAGGTCGATCTGGACACCGTAATGCTGAACGGTGCGATCAAAGGAGGGCAGAAAGTCCCTTTGCAGTGTGAAAGGATCAGTTGGCCTCGGCGGGATACCAACCAGAGGATCCTGGTCGGAGTTGCCAAAAATCCCAATGTGCCACTTCCGGCTAGGGCTCATGTAGATTTTCGAGTGATATTCCTCGTTGTAGATCAGAATCTCTCTAATCAACCACGTTTCGAACTCGTCGAAGGTTAGCGCCGAATGCTTCTCGGAGTCGTAGCCCGCGCGATCAGCTTGATTGCTGTAGGTCCTTCCAGGCATGTCTTTCAAGGTTTGCGCGAACGTTCCCATCAGGCGCTCAATATGGGCTCCGTAGCGGGGGCGCTTCACGGGGCGAAACTGATTTTCGATGCCGATGTTGGAGCACGATCGTTTGACGTCCTCGCTCTGAAAATCGGGACCGTTATCGGCATGCAAAATTTTGGGTATCCCCCAAACCGGCCATTCTCCGTCGACCCCATGAGCAATCAGCCAGTTTTCCTTAGGCAGAATGGAATGAGCAACGCACATTGCCACCGATATTCCGGCAGGGGCATCCAGTGATAGGTAGTAGCCCGTTATCATTCGGGAATAGACGTCAATCGCGAAGGTAATCCACACCCTACCGATAGGACGCCTATGAACATCATCAACCAAGATGATATCCATCGGAGTGTGGTCGATTTGCACAACGGCAAGGGGATAGTCCGCACCCGGAAACGAGCCAGGCGTCGGCGTATACTTGTTACGAGCCAATTCCGCATAGCCTCGACCACGGAGGTAAGCCTTGTCAGGTACACCTTTGATTCGTGCACGAATTGCAGTCACTCCAGGCGGGGGGATCTGCGCGGCTTCACAGGTTTCGACTATTTTGTTGATCGTCGCCAACACCGTTGGGCGATGAGTTTTCAGGAAGAAATTACGAATCACATCCTCGATGATCTTGTTGGCTTCATCTGAAAGGCGTGAGTTACCTCCCTTCCATCCCCTCCTACGTGGAATAAGAGCGAGCTTCTCTCCCCAATCCCTGTAACGCTTGATCCAGCGATACAAAGTCGCGACATCAACGCCAACCGTGGCGCTTCTCGCTTCAACGTCTCGCCGACCAATAACTACGCTTCCGAGAAGCGGCTCGATGGCGGCAAAGCGCCTCTGTGCTTCGGCCCAGTCCTCACTGCCGATCAGTGCGATATCGTAATTGGCGTAGAGCCCCTCGACTTTCTCGCGCTTGATTGCGCGCAAGCCTTCAATTGGCAACGCGGCAGCTTTACCCGACTCCAGTTCAATCCCGACCACAGTTCGAAAATCCAGGATCTGGGAAATCCGGTAAGCAGAATCGCCGTGAGCGACGACCGACCCCACCTCAATTATTACCTGAAGCCTGTCAGGCTCGTATGGGGTCAGTTGGGCATCCAGTGAATTGTCGTCCGTCATCACGCCACCCAAACGTCAAGGAAATTGTTTAGCGGAAGACGTATGTCACAGGCCAGCCTTCGCGTAGCGATGAGATGCCATAGATGACTGATCCCCTCACCTCGATACCGATCGCAGGAATGCAATGCCAGTAGGTAGTGGACCGGAGCCACACCCATCTCCCTTACCGTGTTGATGATCCAGTCGCTGTCTTCTGGCGCAAAAGTCATCCGTGCATACCGCTCCAGAAACTTGATGTTCTGCAGCGCGGTATCACGAATTCTCGATTCGTCATATATGTGGAAAATCCAGCCCCGCTCATTTGCATATCGCCAAGCAGCCTTCCACTTGGGAAACCAGGCTCGCCAGTTCTTGCGCCAATCGACCTCTGGCTTCACCTCAACCAACAACGGCTTGGGCCAGTTGTCGAGGCTTCGATCTCCGAGATCAAAATGGACGAGAAAATCTGGGGTGTATTTGTAAGGGCGACCGTTGCTGATGAAGGGAATGCTGACCGGCTGCGAGGTGATGCTGCGGACATCCTTCGAGAACTCAGTTCGAACAATGAAATCCCGCTCAAGCGTGGATTCATACGAGATGCCACCTTCGCCACGGAATGGAAACACTCCAGAGACGCTTCGTTTCGTGGGTTTGATGGGACGAACCGAAGCATGTTTAGTTTTATCGCGGCTATTTCCGACCATTTATAGGACCGTCGCAGCTATTTAGGTTTAGCGTCGCAGCTATTGCTGAACGCTGTTCCGATGTATCAAGGCCTCAAGTATGGCGGTGTCGCAGTAAATTAGGAATCCTACAGAGGCTCGAAACCGCAGCCCGGGGAGATCACCCTGGCGCATCACGGGGTGCTGTTTCTCGATGAATTGCCGGAGTTCGACCGCAAGGTCCTCGAAGTACTGCGCGAGCCCATGGAGTCGGGGCAAATCGTCATCGCCCGGGCCCGTGACCGGGTGCAGTTTCCAGCACGCTTCCAACTGGTCGCGGCGATGAATCCCTGCCCTTGTGGTTACCTGGGCGAACCCAGCGGTCGCTGCCGGTGCACAGCGGAACAGATCCAGCGTTATCGCAACAAGCTCTCCGGCCCGTTGCTGGACCGCATCGACCTGCACTTGACGGTGGCTCGCGAAGCCACCGCGCTGAATCCCACCCCCCAGCCAGGCGACGACAGCGCCAGCGCCGCTGCCCGGGTAGCCCGGGCCCGCGAGCGACAGCTACAACGCCAGGGTTGCGCCAACGCCTTGCTCGATCTGCCCGGCCTGGGTCGTCATTGCAAGTTATCCACAGCCGACGAGCGCTGGCTGGAAAGCGCCTGCGAGAACCTGGGGTTGTCGCTGCGCGCGGCCCACCGCCTGCTCAAGGTGGCACGGACCCTGGCCGACCTGGAGCAGGCCAGCGTCATCGGCCGCGAACACCTGGCGGAGGCGCTGCACTATCGGCTCGCAAGTGGCTGAGGAGCCTGCGTCGCAAACCCCAGGAGCAGCCCGGCGACTTCCATCACCTCATCCAGCGCTGCCTGTTCCGCTTCGCCGGAGGCCAGCAGCAACAGGTCATCGGTGTACCCCATGGTCTGGGCGAAGATCTGCCGGGCTGCCCGTTCCGCATCGGCACAACGGAACACCTCAGCCTGGACACCCTTGGCGATGATCGATGCCAGCAGTGCCTGCCACTGGCCGTTGATCTGCAGGTAGACCTCAGCCAGTTCGGCGTCGTGCATTGCTTCATCCCAGGCGTCGAGCCACAGCCCCCAACCGATGCTGCTGGAGGCCGTCAGGCAATCGAGGAGGAACATTCGCAGGGCCTGTGCAGGCTCTGCATCGCGCACCAGGTCGGCCACCGCCTCCAGCTGGCCATTGGCGAACCGCACGAAGGCTTCGCGGCGCAACTCCTTCCAGTCACGGAAGTAGTGGTAGATGTGACTGCGAGACAACCCGGCATGCTCGGCCAGGTCACGGGTGGATACCTCGGCGAAACCCTTGCTGTGAAACAGTTCCAGGGCAGCGCTGATGATCTGCTCCTTACGGTCGTTACGGGACATCGGTAGCTGGACCTCTTGGCGCCGGAATGAACGGCACTTGCGTTTTGAGCGGTCGCTCAAAGATAATTGAGCACTCGCTCAATATTAACCGTTATCACACTTGTGGTGCAGTCATGTCTGTCGTCACCCGTTCCAATATCGCGGACCCAACCCAGAAACTCGGCCAGCAATCCGCTGGCCAGACCCTCAAGGCCATCGCTCGCGCGTACCCGGGCAAACTGTTCGTCACCTTGTCCCTGGTGGCCCTGGAGAACGCCCTGCTGCTGGCCTACCCGCTGTTCGCCGGGTTCGCCGTGGACTCGATCCTGCGCGGCGATACCACCCATGCCCTGGTCTACGCCATGGTGGTGCTGGGCTTCTGGATCGTCGGCGCAGCACGGCGTGCCGTGGATACCCGGACCTTCACTCGCATCTATGCGGACCTGGCCGTACCGGTGATCCTCAACCAGCGCCAGCAACAACAGAACACCTCCACCGCGGCAGCGCGAGTGGTGCTGGCCCGGGAGTTCGTCGACTTCTTCGAGAAACACGTACCGATCATCGCCACGGCCCTGGTGTCGATCATCGGCGCAGCGGTGATGCTCTTGGTGATCGAACCCTGGATTGGTCTGGCCTGCCTGGTGGCATTGCTGCTGTGCATCACCCTGCTGCCACGCTTCGCCCGACGCAACCAGCAGTTGCACGAGCGCCTGAACAACCGCCTGGAAAAGGAAATCGGCCTGGTCGCCAAAGTGGGTGCCCAATCCCTGCAGCGTCATTACCGGTTGCTGTCGCGGCTGCGGATCTGGCTATCGGACCGGGAAGCGGTGGCCTATCTGTTTCTTGGCGTCATGGCAGCGGTGCTGTTCGTGATCGCCATCACCCAGCTGTCGCTGTCGCCCGAGATCAAGGCCGGGCATGTGTATGCGGTCATGACTTACCTGTGGACCTTCGTCAGCAGTGTCGACGAGGCCCCGAGCATGGTCGACCAGCTGGCGCGCCTACGGGATATCGGCAAGCGCGTGGACCCGGGACTCGACGACACCGCCGAGCCCCGCTGAACGTCAGAACGGCCGAATGCGGAAACCGCCAGCGCCCTGGTCGGCGAACTTGTAGTACGCCGACAGGTTGATCTGTTCAGCGATGTGTTGGGCGAACGACACACCGTCATCACCCCAGACTCGCCCGATATGGCTATAGGCAAAGGCTTGGGCCGCCCATTTCTTGTCACCCTTGCCCATGTTGTTCATGGCCACATAACCCGATGACTGGTCGGACATGCCACTGACCTTGCCGCTGACATCGTTCTGGCCATTGGTCACCGGTGAGATGAACACCTTGGCGCTGGAGGTCCGGGCTTCGGCGTACTGCGAAAGTTTCTGGTTCTCCGAATGGTTGAGCACCAGCAAAACCTTGCCCTGCAATTGGCTGGCGGTGGGCCAGGCCTTGCCCTTGAGGTTGTTCTGCAGGGCTCCGGCACTGCTGCCGATATGGGTCGCCAGGTCCTGGGGGGTGTACAGCTTGCCCTGGAAGATCCGGCTCACCAAGTCGTCGAAGTCCTGTGGCGTGCGCCCCGAGCTGGCTTTCGACCAACCCTGCTTCTTGTCCAGGATCACGGTGATGGGGAAATGCCCCGGATGGTTGTCGCTCCAGAGCTTGATGTCGTTCAGGCAGGCTTCCAGGTCGTTCTTGCCGGTGCCGTCGCCCGTGCAGTTATTGTCGTTGCCGGACTGGAACAGGGTGCCCGGGTTGTGCCGCACGAACCAATGCCGTGGCGAACCCCCGGTTACCGCGTCGCGCTGGTCCCAGAAATCCAGCTCCAGGGTGCGCACACTGTCGAGCACGCTGCTGAAGGTGCCCGCGTACTGCTTTTCATAGCAGTTGTGACAGGCCACTTGGGCAATCCGGTTAAATGGCGTGCTCCAGGACGCCGGGTCGATGAACGCCGGGCTTTCCTGGCCAAAGGCTGCGTGGCTGAGCAAGAACATCGACACAGCCAATGCACGGGGAACGAAACGAGAAAGATGAGTCATGCCAGCTCCTGCTAAAAGGTCAGTCCTTGAAGGGCAATCAACTGCTCATCTGTTTTAGTCCAATCATGTGTCATTGCAACCATGGCCCTCCAACACCTCGCCGGAGGGCGGGTGCAGTCAACGGAAGCGGTCGACTTCGTGGCGCAGGTCGGCGGCCAGGGCTTCCAGCTCACGCGCGGTGACGGCCAGGTTGGACACCACCTCGCGCTGTTCGCTATTGGCCTGGGCAATGCTCTGCAGGTTGCGGCTCAGGACCGTGGCGGTGCTGCTCTGCTCCTGGGTCGCGGTAGTGATCGCGGCGAACTGTTCGCCGGCACTCTGGCTCTGCTCGTCGATCAGGGCCAAGGCCGACGCCACACCAGCGTTGCGCGACAAACCTTCCTGCATCAGGCGGTTGCCCTGCTCCATGGTCTGGATGGCATTGCCGGTTTCCTGCTGGATGCTGTTGATCATCTGCGAGATTTCCGCCGTGGCCTCGCGGGTGCGCGATGCCAGGTTGCGCACCTCATCGGCCACCACCGCGAAACCGCGACCCTGCTCCCCGGCGCGGGCCGCCTCGATGGCCGCGTTGAGGGCCAGCAGATTGGTCTGGTCGGCGATGGCGGTGATCACCCCAACGATCCCGCCGATTTCCTGGGAGCGCTGCCCCAGGGTATCGATCACGGCTGCCGTGCTGCCCAGGGCCCCGGCGATCTGCTCAAGCGACGAAGAAGCCTGCTCCATGGACTCACGACCGATATGGGTCTGCTCGGCATTTTCCTGGGCCAGGCGCTGGGTACTGCCCATGTTGTCGGCGATGTTCAGCGAAGTAGCGCTGAACTGTTCTACCGCCCCGGCCATGCTGGTGATTTCCCCGGATTGCTGTTCCATGCCTTCGTAGGCCCCGCTGGACAGCCCGGACAACGCCTGGGCCCGGCCACTGACCTCGGTGGCGGAGCGACGGATGTGCTCGACCATGGTCGACAAGGCCTCGCCCATCTGGTTGAAGCTGCGGGCCAGCTGGCCGATCTCATCGTGGCTGGAAACATTCAGCCGCGCGCTCAGGTCGCCACCGCCCAAGGCCTGGGCCTGGCGCACCAGGTCGCCCAGGGGCGCCAGCTTGCTGCGCAACAACCATACCGTGGCTCCCACCGCCAGCAGCATCGCCAGCAGGCTGCCAATCACCAGGCGTAGCCCAACGCTCCAGGTCACCTGGCGGATCTCGGCCTTGGGCATGCTCGCCACCACCGACCAGGGACCATCGGCAAAAGGCACCGCCAGGCTGTAGAAGTCCTCGCCTCCATCGCTCCAGAAACGCCCCTTGCCCGGCTCCTTCGCCACGTCCACCAGGAGCTGCGCGGCCTGGTCCAGGGCTTGTACGCCAGCCGGCGGCACCAGCCATTTGTGTTGCTCGTCGAGCAGGGCCAGGGAACCACTCTGGCCGATGCGGAAGCGCTTGAGGTTGGCGAACTGGGCGTTCTGCGCGTCGGTGTAGTCGAAACCCACGAACAGCACCGCGATTACCCGACCACTGCGGTCCATCACCGGGGTGTACTGGGTCATGTAGAAACGCTCGAACAGCAGCGCGCGGCCAACGTAGCCCTGCCCGGCCATGAGTTTCTGATAGGCCGGATGGCCGTGGTCGAGCAGGGTGCCGATGGCGCGGCTGCCATCCTGCTTGCTCAGGGAAGTGCTGACACGGATGAAATCGTCACCGCTGCGCACGAACAGGGTCGCAACCCCGGCGGTCATCTGCTTGAACTGGTCCACTTCATCGAAGTTGTTGTTCAGCACCACGTTGCCCAGGTGCAAGCCAGGAGTCTGCACCCCGGCCACGGTCACCGGCTCGTCGGGGTGTAGGCTCAGGCCGCTGCGAAAACGGTTCTCGAACAGGCCGCTCAGGCGCTGGGTACTCTCGCGCAGGCTGCCATGGAAGGTATTGAGCTGGTCCGCCAGCAGGCGGGCTTCACTGGCCAGGTGTTCTTCACGGGTGTCGAGGTTGGCCGAATCCAGCGAACGCAGGGCAAAAAGAGTACTGCCACTGATCACCAGGGCGAGTACCAGGGCAAGGGCAAGCCCTAGCTGGGAGGCTATCCGGGCACGGGGTTGGGACATGATGGCTCCTGGCCGAGAAGGCGGATCATCCTGATCAAGTGGCACGCTCGGCAGCAATAATTCCAAGATTTTCTAATGAGTTAGGACCTTCCTGAACGCTGGTTCCATATCCCAGGATTCGGCGGCATCCGGCAATACTTGAGCGGTTTGCAAGGATATATCTCACGGCCTGCCAGCCAGGAGCTTCAACGTTTCAGCCAAGACGCTCCACAGCTGGCAATTGCATGGCCCCAACCTCCCCTTGCAGGAAGTCGCTCAGGCGCCGCAGGCGTTCGCCACCGGGCCGGGTCCTGGGCCACACCAGATAGTAGTCCAGGCCACTGGCCACCGCCGTCGGCCAGGGCAGGCTCAAGCGCCCTTGGGCCACGTCTTCGGCCACCATGAGCAAGTCGCCCATGGACACGCCGTAGCCCCGTGCGGCGGCGATCATCCCCAGCTCCAGGGTGTCGAAGACCTGCCCGCCCTTGAGCGAGACCTGATCGGCCAACCCCATGTGCTCGAGCCAACTGCGCCAGTCACGACGATCCGGGGTCGGGTGCAGCAACTCGGTGCTCGCCAGGCGCGCCACATCCCAGGGCTGGTCGTTGAGCAGGTTCGGCGCGCCCACAGGGATCAGCAGCTCCGGGAACAGGCGGCTGGACTCCCAGTCAGCGGGAAAGTGGCCGTTGCTCAGCAGTACCGCGCAGTCGAAAGGCTCCTGGTTGAAGTCCACCGAATCCACATCCATCCAGGCACTGGTGAGTTGCACCTCGTTGCCCGGTTGCAAGTGGCGAAAGCGACTGAGCCGCGCCAGCAGCCAGCGCATGGTCAGGGTCGAGGGCGCCTTCATGCGCAGGATGTCGTCTTCGGCCCGCAGGGTGGCGCAGGCCCGCTCCAGGGCGGCGAACCCCTCGCGCACCCCCGGCAATAGCAGGCGCGCGGCTTCGGTCAACAAGAGGTTGCGTCCGCTACGCTGGAACAACCGGCAGGCGAAATGCTCCTCCAGCGTGCGCACATGGCGACTGACAGCACTCTGGGTAATCGACAGTTCTTCACCGGCCCGGGTGAACGAGCTGTGCCGGGCTGCGGCTTCGAAGGCCCGCAGGGCATAGAGAGGAGGTAGACGACGGGACATGGACAGACTCCGGCAGCGCAATGCAGCCAAGCTACCAGAAAGCGCTTCGCATGAGTTTTTATCATGTCAGCACGTATTTTTATCCCTTTGTGCTATGGGCCAAGAGCGCCGAGAATCAGCGTTTTTCCCGCTTTCCACCTGACCGAGCCTGATGACCATGCAGCATCCAGCACGTACCGAACTCTGGGCCATCCTGCGGCTGGCAGGGCCATTGATCGCCTCGCAGCTGGCCCATATGTTGATGGTCCTCACCGACACTTTGATGATGGCCCGCCTGAGCCCCGAGGCGCTGGCCGGCGGCAGCCTGGGCGCAGCCAGCTACTCCTTCGTCTCGATCTTCTGCATTGGCGTGATCGCCGCGGTAGGCACCCTGGTAGCGATCCGCCAGGGCGCCGGCGATATCGAGGGCGCAGCGCGCCTGACCCAGGCCGGCTTGTGGCTGGCCTGGCTGATGGCCCTGGTAGCCGCCTTGCTGCTGTGGAACCTCAAGCCGCTGCTGTTGCTGTTCGGCCAGACCGCAAGCAACGTCCAATCAGCCGGTCAGTTCCTGCTGATCCTGCCCTTCGCCTTGCCCGGCTACCTGAGTTTCATGGCCTTGCGCGGCTTCACCAGCGCCATCGGACGGGCCACGCCAGTGATGGTCATCAGCCTGGGCGGCACGGTGGCCAACTTCCTGCTCAACTATGCGCTGATCACCGGAATGTTCGGACTGCCGAAGCTCGGCTTGGTCGGTATCGGCCTGGTCACCGCCATCGTCGCCAACTGCATGGCCGTGGCACTGGCCTGGCATATCAAGCGACACCCGGCCTATACCGCCTATCCCTTGCGCCAGGGCCTGTTCCGGCTCAATACCCAGTACCTGCGGGAGCTGTGGCGCCTGGGCCTGCCCATCGGCGGTACCTATGCCGTGGAGGTCGGATTGTTCGCCTTCGCCGCCCTGTGCATGGGGACGATGGGCAGCACCCAGCTGGCGGCACACCAGATCGCCCTGCAGATCGTTTCGGTGGCGTTCATGGTGCCGGCGGGGGTTTCCTACGCCATCACCATGCGCATCGGCCAGCACTATGGCGCCGGACAGCTATTGGATGCGCGCCTGGCAGGACGGGTCGGCATTGCCTTCGGTGCGGTGGTGATGCTGGGGTTCGCGGTGGTCTTCTGGCTGCTGCCCAACCAGTTGATCGGGCTGTTCCTCGACCATGATGACCCCGCGTTCGCCCCGGTGATCCAGTTGGCCGTCAGCCTGTTGACCGTAGCGGCCTGGTTCGAGCTGTTCGACGGCACTCAGACCATCGCCATGGGAGCGATCCGCGGGCTCAAGGATGCCAAGACCACCTTCCTGGTGGGGCTGGGCTGTTATTGGCTGATCGGGGCGCCCTCGGCCTGGTTGATGGCGTTCACCCTGGGTTGGGGGCCGACCGGTGTCTGGTGGGGCCTGGCCCTGGGCCTGGCGTGCGCAGCCATCAGCCTGACCCTGGCCTTCGAATGGCGGATGCGCCGCATGATCAAGCATGAGCCCGTGGTGCCGGCCATGGGCCTCCAGGCCGATTGAATCGGTTGCCGGCTCCCTGGCTACAGGGTTGCCGGCACAGCTCATGGTCCCTAGATGACTTCTTCCTGGCCCAGGCGCTGGCTGCTGCCGAAGGTCAGGTATTCCACCAGTTCGGCCAGCGGCAGCGGCTTGCTGATCAGGTAGCCCTGGGCCTGGTCACAACCGAAATCGCGCAGCAGCGCCAGTTGTTCGGCGGTTTCCACGCCTTCGGCCACCACGTCCAGATTGAGGTTGTGGGCGAGGTTGATCATCGCGTGGACCAGCTTGCGATTCTCTTCACGCTGCTCCATGCCGCCGACGAAGCTCTTGTCCACCTTGAGCAGGGCGATCGGCAGGCTGTTGAGATGGACGAACGACGAGAAGCCCGTGCCGAAGTCGTCCAGGGAAAAGCGCACCCCCAGCCGCCCGAGTGCGTCCATGGTCTGCTTCACCAGGTCGCTGCGGCGCATGACGGCGGTTTCGGTCAGTTCGAATTCCAGCCACTGCGCCTCGACCCCACGCTCACTGATCAAACGGCTCAAGGTCGAGAGCAGCTGGCTGTCCTGGAACTGGCGAAACGACAGGTTGACCGCCATGTGCAGTGGTGCCAGCCCGCGCTCGCGCAAGGCCTGCATATCGCGCAGGGCACGAGAAATCACCCAATAGCCCAGGGGTACGATCAGCCCGCTCTGCTCGGCCAGGGGCACGAATTCGCTGGGCGGCAGCAACCCACGCTCGCCATGGCGCCAGCGCACCAGGGCCTCGAGGCCGACGATCTTGCCGTCGTGCAGGTTCAGGCGCGGCTGGTAATGCAACTCCAGCTCGTCGCGACGCAGAGCCCGGCGCAGTTCGCTTTCCAGGTCGGCCAGGCTGCGGGCATTACGGTTGATCCGCTCGTTGAAGATATGAAAGGTACAGCCCTGGGTACTCTTGGCTTGCTGCATGGCGATGTGCGCATGCCACATCAGCGGGTCGGCGCCAGCATGGGCGCGGGCATGGGCGACCCCCAGGCTGCAACCGATCAGCAGGCTTTCGCCGTCGATCCAATAAGGCTCGGCCATGGCCTCGGTGATACGTTCGGCGATCCATTCGGCGCGCTGTGGAGCGCGACGGGTATCGATCAGCAAGGCAAATTCGTCGCTGCCCAGGCGGGCCAGTTGGTCACCGGCCTCCAGCTGGCTCTTGAGCCGCGAGACCACCTGCAGGATCAGGCGATCGCCGGCCTGGTGCCCCAGGGCATCGTTGGCATGGCGAAAGTTGTCCAGGTCCAGGTGCCCCAAGGCCAGGCCGCGACCGTCGTTTTCCGCAAGGCGCGCGGCCAGCAGGGTCTGGAACCCCTGGCGGTTGGCAATGCCGGTCAGCGGGTCCTGCTCGGCCAGGCGCTGCAAGGTGCTTTCCAGCAGCCCGCGCTCGCGTACATGGCGCAGGCAACGGCGCAAGGCATCGGTGCTCAGGCACGAACCCACCAGCCAGTCACTGACGCCTACCGGAGCGACTGAGGGCTCCTGGTCCAGCAACAGGACGGTGGGCAGGCTGCAACGCCCGGGGCCGGGCTGCAGGTGTGGAATGGTCAACAAGACCGCGTTGCGGTCGTCTTCGAACAAACGACTGACAGACTCCCAGCTGGAAGCACTGATCAATACCACCGAGTCTCCCAACGGAGCGACACACTCGCGCAACAACGCTGTCCACACAGGCTCTTCAGCCAGTAGCAGCAAACGCAAGGGTTCGACAGGCTTAGACAAGCTAGCTCCCTAGACTCTGCAAAAAAAGTTGGCGGCGGGCATTATGGCGCGCAAACGGTCAATATCAATTGATAGTGATTATCATACGCAATTTCTTGTACCGCTCTAACTCGAACATTAGACGCATATTCAGCGCGCATCCTGAGGGAAAGTATCAAAACCGGCAAATTTAGATAGCGTTATGCGTCACAAGTCGGAGAGACGCAGCAGAATCCGTCCATCCTGTTAAAATGCCCGCCCTTTTCGTCATCGACCCCTTTTTACCGTCATGTCCCGACTCAATCCCCGGCAGCAAGAAGCCGTGAACTACGTCGGCGGCCCTCTTTTGGTGCTCGCCGGTGCCGGCTCCGGCAAGACCAGCGTGATCACCCGCAAGATCGCTCACCTGATCCAGAACTGCGGGATCCGCGCCCAGTACATCGTCGCCATGACCTTCACCAACAAGGCGGCGCGGGAAATGAAGGAACGGGTCGGCACCCTGTTGCGCAGCGGCGAGGGTCGCGGCCTGACCGTCTCGACCTTCCACAACCTGGGCCTGAACATCATCCGCAAGGAGCATGTGCGGCTGGGCTACAAGCCGGGCTTCTCGATCTTCGACGAGACCGACGTCAAGGCCCTGATGACCGACATCATGCAAAAGGAATACTCCGGGGACGACGGCGTCGACGAGATCAAGAACATGATCGGCGCCTGGAAGAACGACCTGATCCTGCCCGCCCAGGCCCTGGAAAACGCGCGCAACCCCAAGGAACAGACCGCGGCCATCGTCTACACCCACTACCAGCGCACGCTCAAGGCGTTCAACGCGGTGGACTTCGACGACCTGATCCTGCTGCCGGTAAAGCTGTTCGAAGAACACGCCGACATCCTGGAAAAGTGGCAGAACAAGGTGCGCTACCTGCTGGTGGACGAGTACCAGGACACCAACGCCAGCCAGTACCTACTGGTGAAGATGCTCATCGGCACGCGCAACCAGTTCACCGTGGTGGGCGACGATGACCAGTCGATCTATGCCTGGCGCGGCGCGCGCCCGGAAAACCTGATGCTGCTCAAGGACGACTACCCATCCTTGAAAGTGGTGATGCTGGAGCAGAACTACCGCTCCACCAGCCGCATCCTGCGCTGCGCCAACGTGCTGATCTCCAACAACCCCCACGAGTTCGAAAAGCAGCTGTGGAGCGAGATGGGCCACGGCGACGAGATCCGCGTGATCCGCTGCAAGAACGAGGACGCCGAGGCCGAGCGAGTGGCCATGGAAATCCTCACCCTGCACTTGCGCACCAACCGTCCCTACAGCGATTTCGCGATCCTCTACCGGGGCAACTACCAGGCCAAGCTGATCGAGTTGAAGCTGCAGCACCACCAGGTGCCTTATCGCCTGTCCGGCGGCAACAGCTTCTTCGGTCGCCAGGAAGTGAAGGACCTGATGGCCTACTTCCGCCTGATCGTGAACCCCGATGACGACAACGCATTCCTGCGAGTGATCAACGTGCCGCGCCGGGAAATCGGCTCCACGACCCTGGAGAAACTCGGCAACTACGCCACCGGGCGCGGTATCTCGATGTATTCCGCCACCGAGGAAATCGGCCTCGGCGAGCATCTGGACAGCCGCTTCACCGACCGCCTGGCGCGCTTCAAGCGCTTCATGGACCGGGTCCGCGAGCAGTGCGCCGGCGAGGACCCGATCGGCGCCCTGCGCAGCATGGTCATGGACATCGACTACGAGAACTGGCTGCGCACCAACAGCTCCAGCGACAAGGCCGCGGACTACCGGATGGGCAACGTCTGGTTCCTGATCGAGGCCCTGAAGAACACCCTGGAAAAGGACGAAGACGGCGAGATGACCGTCGAGGATGCCATCGGCAAGCTGGTCCTGCGGGACATGCTGGAGCGCCAGCAGGAAGAGGAAGACGGCGCCGAAGGGGTACAGATGATGACCCTGCACGCCTCCAAGGGCCTGGAGTTTCCCTACGTGTTCATCATGGGCATGGAAGAGGAAATCCTCCCCCACCGCTCCAGTATCGAAGCCGATACCATCGAGGAGGAGCGACGCCTGGCCTACGTGGGCATCACCCGGGCGCGCCAGACCCTGGCCTTCACCTTCGCGGCCAAGCGCAAGCAGTACGGCGAAATCATCGACTGCGCGCCAAGCCGTTTTCTCGACGAACTGCCGCCGGACGACCTGGCCTGGGAAGGCAACGACGACACGCCGACCGAGGTCAAGGCCGTTCGCGGCAATAATGCTTTGGCTGATATACGCGCGATGCTAAAGCGGTAAAATCGACTATTTTTTAACAGACCCTTGGCCCCATAGCGGCCATTAGAGGAAGCTCCGTGGAAGCACTGCACCAGAAAATTCGCGAAGAAGGCATCGTGCTTTCCGATCAAGTATTGAAAGTCGACGCCTTTCTGAACCATCAGATCGATCCGCAGTTGATGAAGTTGATCGGCGACGAATTCGCCAGGCTGTTCAAGGACTCGGGCATCACCAAGATCGTGACCATCGAGGCCTCCGGCATCGCTCCAGCGATCATGACCGGCCTGAACCTGGGTGTACCGGTGATCTTCGCTCGCAAGCACCAGTCCCTGACCCTGACCGAGAACCTGCTGTCGGCCACCGTGTACTCCTTCACCAAGCAGGTAGAAAGCACCGTGGCTATTTCGCCACGGCACCTGACCAGCAGCGACCGCGTGCTGATCATCGACGACTTCCTGGCCAACGGTAAGGCTTCCCAGGCCCTGATCTCGATCATCAAGCAGGCCGGCGCCACCGTGGCCGGCCTGGGCATCGTGATCGAAAAGTCCTTCCAGGGCGGCCGCGCCGAACTGGACTCCCAGGGCTACCGCGTGGAATCCCTGGCGCGGGTCAAATCCCTGGCCGGCGGCGTGGTCACTTTCATCGAGTGACCAGGCACCAGGCTCACGGCTGACGGGTGGCCTGCAGGCCGGCCAGCAACAAGCGCTGGTACAGGTCTTCACGCAGGCCCTCGGGCTGTTCCAGCCCCATGCGCTCCAGGTGTTCAGGAAACGCCCCGGGCTCCGGCGCGTCGAAGGCCGCCTTGCCCAACTCGAGGATCTCGCTGAGCTTGAACTTGCTCTTGAGCCAGTTCAGCGCCCGCAGCAGATCACGCTCCTGAGCGGTGAAATCACTGCCCAGCGGATACTCTGGGAACAGATGGCGATGGCGCGCCTGGATGTCCAGCAAGCGCTGTGGGCTGTTATCGGCAAAGCGCGGATCCAGGCGGAAGTCCCTGGGCAGCTTGCCGGCTTTCTGTGCCTGCTCCATCAATCCTGGCTGGAAGCGTGAGTCGCTGATGTTGAGCAGCGCCTCGATCACCTTGGCATCGGACTTGCCCCGCAGATCGGCGATGCCGTACTCGGTGATGACGATGTCCCGCAGGTGCCGCGGGATGGTGCAATGGCCGTACTCCCAGACGATGTTGGAACTGACCTCCCCTGCCGACTCCCGCCAACTGCGCAGGATCAGCACCGAACGGGCATCCGCCAGGGCATGGCCCTGGACCACGAAGTTGTACTGCCCGCCCACGCCGCTCAACACCCGCCCATCCTGTAACTGGTCGGACACCGCGGCGCCCAGCAAGGTCATGGTGAATGCGCTGTTGATGAAGCGTGCATCGCGACGCTGCAGGCGCTTGAGCTCTTCGTGGCCATACAGCTCGTTGATGTAGCTGATGGCGCTCATGTTGAATTCCGCCAGCTTGTCCTGGGGTAGCTCGCGCAAGCGCTGGTAGAAACTGCGTGGCCCCAGGAAAAATCCGCCATGGATCGAGACCCCGCCTGCGGTGGCCGGGTCCAGGGTGCCGGTATTGGCCTGGCGCTGCTGCTCCACGCTGGGGTAGACCTTGCGTCGCACGATCCCGGCATCAGCCAGGGCCAACAGGCCGTTGACGAACATTTCGCTGCAGCCATAGAGCCCCTGGGCAAAGGGTTCGACCCCACCTTCGCGATCGATCAACGACTGCCAGTAGCCCACCTGCAAGTCCGCGAGTACAGCCCGATAACCATCGTTATCCGCCTGGCGCGCCAGCAGCGCGGCCGTCAGCGCATCCCCCATGGAGCCGATGCCGATCTGCAAGGTACCGCCGTCACGCACCAGGGTGCTGGCATGCAGGCCAATGCAATGATCCTGCACGCCTACCGGCATGTTGGGCGTGGAAAACAGCGTGCTGCATTCGTCTTCATCGATCAGCAGGTCAAAGTCCGCGGCAGCGATCTCGGCATCGCCCGGCATATAGGGCAGGTCGCGATGAACCTGGCCGAGCAGCAGGATGGTCTCCCCGGCGTCGCGCCGCTTGGCGATCATCGGCAGCATGTCCAGGGTGATGTCCGGGTTGCAGCTCAGGCTCAGGCGCCCTGGCTGTTGCGGATGGCGCGCCACGAGCTGGGCGACCAGGTTCAGGCCTGCGGCATTGATGTCCCGGGCGGCATGGCTGTAGTTGCTGCTGACATAGTCTTGCTGCGCCACGTCACTGTGCAGCAGGCTGCCAGGTTGCATGAAAAACTGCTCGACACGGATGTTGGCTGGCAGGTTGTCGCGGTGCAGGGCGGCGAGAAAATCCAGTTCCGGGTAATCACCGAACACCCGCTCGACGAAGGGCTCCAGAAAGCGTCGCTGCAAACCATCGCCCAATGCAGGCCGGCCCAGGCTCAAGGCGGTGTAGAGGGTCAGCTGGCGTTCGGGCAGTTGGGCAACCCGACGATACAGGGCATTGGCGAAGCGGTTGGGCTTGCCCAGACCCAGGGGCATGCCCATGTGAATGTGTTGCGGCAAACGAGCGAGCACTTCATCCACCGCACGCTCGATAGAACAGGATTGCAGCATCGGACCCTCCTGGAACCATCCGTGAATTGGGGTTGGACCGAGCTTGCCGGGAGTTTGCTGCATTGAACAGGGTGCAGGTCAAATCGCGCCCACAAAAAAGCCGCTCGCAAGCGGCTTTTTCGCTGCAGATGACCGCTTATTTCAGGCCGGACATCTTCTGGATGGCGCCCTTGAGCTCCTCATCGGAGCAGTCGGCGCAGGTGCCTTTCGGAGGCATGGCGTTGATGCCGGTAATGGCCTTGGCCAGGATGCCGTCGAGGCCACCTTGATGATCGGCGCGCTCTTTCCAGGCAGCGGTATCACCGATTTTCGGAGCGCCCAACAGGCCGGTGCCGTGGCAAGCGTTGCAGTGCTTGGCGATCACGTCGTCCGGAGATTTCGCCCCACCGCCGCCACCTGCGGAGGCAGCGACTTCCATCCCCTTGCATTCTTGCCCCTGGACACAGACCTGGCCAACCGGCTCGAGGCGCTTGGCGATATCGTCGTTGGTCGCAGCTTGAGCGCTGACTGCCCAAAGGGCCAATACGGTTGCTGGTGCGGCCAGCATTTTCATAATTAGGTTCACGCGTACACCCTCAATGGTGGCTAGTCACGCCTGCGGCCACGGTTTCGCAGGCGGGCGAAAGTATAACGGTTAGCCCGTCACACTGAAACAACCCCAAAGTCGAAGGGGTCTTGATCGCGGCGAAATGTCGCTGGAGGACTCTCTGCAAACCTTGCAGGACGCCTCTAAACCTAGAAGTTGGCTGGCGTGGCTGCGCTGATTAGTCGCGCCGGAACATCGAATGGGTTGCGGAAACGGTGTGGCTTGGTGCTTTCGAAGTAGTAGCTGTCACCGGCTTCCAGGACAAATGTCTCCAGGCCGACCACCAACTCCAGGCGGCCTTCAAGCAGGATTCCGGTTTCCTCGCCATCATGGGTGAGCATCTCTTCGCCAGTGTCGGCACCGGGCGGATAGATCTCGTTGAGAAAGGCAATCGCGCGGCTCGGATGGGCCCGACCCACCAGTTTCATGGTCACGGCACCATCGGAGATGTCGATCAGTTCATGTGCCTTGTAGACGATCTGAGAAGGTGTTTCCTGGAGGACCTCTTCGGAAAAGAACTCCACCATGGACATGGGAATACCGCCCAACACCTTGCGCAACGAGCTGATCGAAGGGCTGACACTGTTTTTTTCGATCATTGAAATGGTGCTGTTGGTGACGCCCGCACGCTTGGCGAGTTCACGCTGGGAAAGACCTTTCAGTTTACGGATGGATTGCAGTCGTTCACCGACGTCCAATGCGGCAGTCTCCTAGGCGGGAATCAGGCGTTGTTGTAATCGAGCGTTATCATGGCGACAGCGTTCAGTATTTACAACACTTGGCCCGGATTCCCCCAGGATAGGCGACTTTCGGCACAGCTCGCGCCATCTCAGCCTTCGCAGTACACCAACGGTACCCGGCGCAGGTTGCAGAAGAACTGGTAAGGGATGGTCCCAGCAGCCAGGGCCACATCGCTGGCCAGGATGTTCTTGCCCCACAACTCTACGGTCGACCCCAGGCCGGCCTGGGGCACATCGGTCAGGTCGATGCACAGCATGTCCATGGAAACCCGCCCCAACAGGCGGCTGCGCTGGCCAGCGACCAGCACCGGGGTCCCCGTTGGCGCATGGCGTGGATAACCATCGGCATACCCCATCGCCACCACACCGATGCGCATCGGCTTGTCAGTGATGAACTTGGCGCCATAGCCAATAGGCTCACCGGCAGGCAGCTCACGCACACAGATCACCTTCGACTCCAGGGTCATGACTGGCTGCAAGCGCTGGGCAACCGCATTGCTTTCCTCGAACGGCGTCGCCCCGTAGAGCATGATGCCCGGGCGCACCCAGTCGCTGGGCACATCCGGCCAGCCCATGAGCGCGGGCGAGTTGCGCAGGCTGACTTCGGCCTCCAGGCCTTCGCGGGCAGCCTCGAATACTGCGACCTGCTCGCTGCTGCTTTGACAATCCAGCTCGTCGGCGCGGGCGAAGTGGCTCATCAGCACGATTTTCTCGACCTTGCCGCTGGCCTGCAGCCGCTGGTAAGCGGCGTGATAGTCCTTGGGATGCAAACCCACCCGGTGCATGCCCGAATCCAGTTTGAGCCATACGGTCACTGGCTTGGCCAGCGTCGCCTGCTCGATGGCCTCCAGTTGCCACAGCGAGTGCACCACGCACCAGAAATCATGCTCGACGATCAGTGCCAGCTCGGAGGCCTCGAAGAAGCCCTCCAGCAGCAATACCGGAGCACGGATACCCGCCGCGCGCAGCTCCAGGGCTTCTTCGATGCAGGCCACGGCGAAGCCGTCGGCGCAGTCCGCCAGTGCCTGGGCGCAACGCACCGCGCCATGGCCGTAGGCATCGGCCTTGATCACCGCAAGGGCGCGAGCGCCCGAGACTTCACGGGCCAGTTGGTAGTTGTGACGCAGGGCTTGGAGATCGATCAGGGCACGGGCAGGGCGCATGGCGGCAGACTTCTAGGCGGTCATGGGAATAAAAACCGGCGCTGGCGGGCAGCGAACCGCCACCGGCGCCGGGAGAGGGATCTTGTCACTCAGGACACAGCGGCCACTACTGACATCTCGACGAGGATTTGCGGCTCGCAGAGCTTGGCCTGGACCGTGGCCCGGGCCGGGGCGACACCCTTGGGCAACCACTGGTCCCAGACACTGTTCATGCCTTCGAAATGGGCGTCGATGTCCTTCAGGTAGATGGTTACCGACAACAACCGGGTCTTGTCGGTACCCGCCAGGTCCAGCAGGCGCTCGATATTACCCAGGGTTTCCCGGGTCTGCTGCTCGATACCGGCCTGCATGTCGTCCCCCACCTGTCCGGACAGGTAGAGCGTACCGCCGTGGACGACGATCTGACTCATGCGCTCATTAGTGAGCTGGCGCTGGATTGGCATGCTTAGCGGACTCCTGAGGGTTGCCATAACGGGAAATATCGAGACCTTCGGCACTGATCTGCGGCTTTTTCTTGGCCATCAGGTCCGCCAACAGGCGGCCCGAACCACAGGCCATGGTCCAGCCGAGGGTACCGTGGCCAGTGTTCAGGAACAGGTTGCGATACGGTGTGGCGCCAACGATCGGCGTACCGTCCGGGGTAGTGGGTCGCAGGCCGGTCCAGAAACTGGCCTGGGACAGGTCGCCGCCCTGAGGATAAAGATCGTTGACGATCATCTCCAGCGTTTCGCGCCGGCGCGGGTTCAGCGAAAGATCGAAACCGGCGATCTCGGCCATGCCACCCACCCGGATGCGGTCATCGAAACGGGTGATCGCGACCTTGTAGGTTTCATCCAGGATGGTGGACGTCGGGGCCATCGCCGAATTGGTGATCGGCACCGTCAGCGAGTAGCCCTTGAGCGGGTAGACCGGAGCCTTGATGCCCAGCGGCTTGAGCAGTTGCGGTGAATAGCTGCCCAGCGCCAGCACGTAGCGGTCGGCGGTTTCCAGCTTGCCGTCGATCCACACACCGTTGATCCGGTCACCGGCAAAATCCAGGCGCTGGATGTCCTGGCCAAAACGGAACTCGACGCCCAGCTTGGTGGCCATCTCCGCCAACCGAGTGGTGAACATCTGGCAGTCGCCGGTCTGGTCGTTGGGCAAGCGCAGAGCACCGGCGAGGATATCGGTGACGCTGGCCAGGGCCGGCTCGACCCGGGCGATACCGTCGCGATCCAGCAATTCGAAAGGCACACCGGACTCCTTGAGCACGGCGATGTCCTTGGCCGCACCGTCGAGTTGTGCCTGGGTACGGAACAATTGAGTGGTGCCCAGGCTGCGGCCTTCATAGGCGATGCCGGTCTCCGCCCGCAGTTCGTCGAGGCAGTCACGGCTGTATTCGGACAAGCGCACCATGCGCTCTTTGTTCACGGCGTAGCGGCTGGCGGTGCAGTTACGCAGCATCTGCGCCATCCACAGGTATTGATCCATGCTGGTGGTGGCCTTGATCGCCAGCGGCGCATGGCGCTGCAACAGCCACTTGATGGCCTTGAGCGGAACACCCGGAGCGGCCCAGGGCGAGGCATAACCTGGCGATACCTGGCCGGCGTTGGCGAAGCTGGTTTCCATGGCAACGGCAGGCTGACGGTCCACCACGGTCACTTCGAATCCGGCTTGAGCCAGATAGTAGGCACTGGTGGTTCCGATAACGCCACTGCCCAAGACCAGAACGCGCATTTTCATATCCTCATCGCGGCTGACCGCCGCTGGTTGTTATTCGATGCAAAGATGCGCGCAGTGTAAGAAACATCAGGCAGTGATTTTCACTATATAACCGCCTATATTTGGCGAGAATTCTCGGCAATATCGCTTTTCACGGAGGGGCATCCCCTATGAGAACCAACCACCAGACCCGCCGCGCCCTGGACAAGATCGACCGCAACATCTTGCGCATCCTGCAGGCCGACGGACGCATTTCCTTCACCGAGCTGGGGGAACGGGTCGGGCTCTCCACCACGCCCTGCACCGAACGGGTGCGGCGCCTGGAGCGCGAGGGGATCATCATGGGCTACAACGCTCGCCTCAACCCGCAGCACCTCAAGGGCAGCCTGCTGGTCTTCGTCGAGATCAGCCTGGACTACAAGTCCGGCGACACCTTCGAGGAGTTCCGCCGGGCGGTGCTCAAGCTGCCCCATGTGCTGGAATGCCACCTGGTATCCGGCGACTTCGACTACCTGGTCAAGGCGCGGATTTCTGAAATGGCTTCGTATCGCAAGCTCCTGGGGGACATCCTGCTCAAGCTGCCCCACGTCCGCGAATCCAAGAGCTACATCGTGATGGAAGAAGTGAAGGAAAGCCTGAGCCTGCCGATTCCCGACTGAAGAGGGCTAGACCAGCACCTGGCGCTGGCTGGCCATGTAGTCGTGGATCTGCTTCTCGACCTGCGGATGGATCAGCTCCACCGGGCGCCGGCCATTGGGGCATGGCAGGCTCGGCGTGGTGCCGAACAAGCGGCAGATCAGCGGACGCTCGTCATACACCGTGCAGCCTTCGGGCCCCAGGTGCACACAGTCGAGCTCTGCCATGGCCGCGTCCTGCTCCGCCGCGGTCTTGCGTGGCAGCCGGGACATTTCTTCCGGGGACGTGGTGACCGGGCCGCAGCAGTCGTGGCAGCCGGGCACACACTCGAAGGAAGGAATCTGCTGGCGCAGGCTACGGACGATCTGGCGGTTACAGCTCATTAAAAGGCCTACAGGCGCGTGGACGGCCGTTAATTCTGCCTTAAATCCCCCCGCCAGGTCAGCGCCGACCGCCCTGCGGTTGCTCCGCCGGAAAGGCGCGGATTATCCTCCGTGCATTTTCCAGACCCGATCAGGACGACGCCCTTCATGCCCGCCAGCCTCCAGCACGCCGCCAGCGACCGGCACCCCGCCTCCTACTACGCCGCCAGCAGCCTGCCGCAACCGGACTACCCGGCCCTGAGCGGCGAGCAGATCGCAGACGTGTGCGTGGTCGGTGGCGGCTTCTCGGGGCTCAACACCGCACTGGAGCTGGCCGAACGCGGGTTCAGCGTGGTCCTCCTGGAGGCTCGCCAGATCGGCTGGGGTGCCAGTGGACGCAACGGCGGCCAACTGATTCGGGGCGTCGGTCACGGCCTGGAACAGTTCACCAAGGTAATCGGTAGCGAAGGCGTGCGGCAGATGAAACTCATGGGCCTGGAGGCGGTGGAGATCGTCCGCCAGCGCGTCGAGCGCTTCCAGATTCCCTGCGACCTGACCTGGGGTTACTGCGACCTGGCCAACAAGCCCGCCGAACTCGAGGGGTTTGCCGAAGAGGCCGAAGAACTGCGCAGCCTCGGCTATCGCCACGAGACCCGCCTGCTGCAGGCCAATGAAATGCACAGTGTGGTGGGCTCCAAGCGCTACGTCGGCGGCCTGGTCGACATGGGCTCCGGCCACCTGCATCCGCTGAACCTGGCCCTGGGCGAGGCCCAGGCCGCCGAACGGCTGGGGGTGCGCCTGTTCGAGCATTCGCAGGTGACTCGCATCGACTACGGCGCCGAGGTCAAGGTGCATGCGGCACGCGGCACGGTGCGCGCCAAGACCCTGGTGCTGGGCTGCAACGCCTACCTCAACGACCTCAACCCGCAACTGGGTGGCAAGGTCCTGCCCGCCGGCAGCTACATCATCGCCACCGAGCCCCTGAGCCCGGAACAGGCCCACGAACTATTGCCGCAGAACATGGCCGTCTGCGACCAGCGTGTAGCCCTGGACTACTACCGCCTTTCGGCCGATCGCCGCCTGCTGTTCGGCGGCGCCTGCCATTACTCGGGACGCGACCCCAAGGACATTGCCGCCTATATGCGACCGAAGATGCTGGAGGTCTTTCCGCAGTTGTCCGCCGTGAAGATCGACTACCAGTGGGGTGGGATGATCGGCATCGGTGCCAACCGCTTGCCGCAGATAGGCCGCCTCAAGGACCAGCCCAATGTGTATTACGCCCAGGCCTACTCCGGCCATGGAGTGAATGCCACGCACCTGGCGGGCAAGCTGCTGGGAGAAGCCATCGGCGGCCAGCACGGTGGCGGGTTCGATCTGTTCGACAAGGTGCCGCACATCACCTTCCCCGGCGGCAAGCACCTGCGCTCGCCGCTGCTGGCCCTGGGCATGCTCTGGCACCGCCTCAAAGAGCTGGCCTGATCGCCGCCCCAGGCCAGGGCACACAGGCCCTGGCCGATCGCGGTTACTGGCGCCAGAAGGGCTTGAGCCCCTCCTCTCGGGCTTCGTCGGGACTCAGGCCGACATCCCGCAACTGCTCGGCAGACAGCTCCAGCAAGGCTCTACGGGTACGCAGCCGATGCCAGTACAGACCCCAGCGGCCCAGGCAGGACGGCGCGGAGCGCGACGACGCCCTTCCTGCCGTTTGCTCCTGTTCAGCCACCAGTTCCTGACCGTGTAACGACAGCCGCACATCGCTCAAGCCGTTCATTTGCATTGCTCCTGTTGCTCAAGTTGCCATGAGCCGACATGATGCGTGGCAAGCAAAATCCAATACAGACCCAAAGCACCTGTATTAACTCCATACAGATTTCACTGAAATACGCCTGAATCCTGTATTTAGACCCTATCTGTACTGGTCATCACGGCCACCACTACGAGTCAATGCCATGACCCTCTATGTGAATCTCGCCGAACTCCTGGGCACCCGTATCGAACAGGGCTTCTATCGCCCGGGTGATCGCTTGCCGTCGGTACGCGCCCTGAGCGTCGAACATGGGGTCAGCCTGAGCACCGTGCAGCAGGCCTATCGCCTGCTGGAAGACAACGGCCTGGCGATGCCCAAGCCCAAGTCCGGGTACTTCGTCCCCCACAGTCGCGAGCTGCCCGCCCTGCCCGCCGTAGGACGACCGGCGCAGCGTCCGGTGGAAATTTCCCAGTGGGACCAGGTGCTGGAACTGGTCCGCGCGGTGCCGCGCAAGGATGTCGTACAGCTGGGACGCGGCATGCCGGACATCACCACGCCGACCATGAAGCCACTGCTGAGGGCCCTGGCCCGGCTCAGCCGGCGACAGGACATGCCCGGGCTGCATTACGACAACATCTACGGCGTGCTGGAACTGCGCGAGCAGATAGCACGGCTGATGCTCGATTCCGGCTGCCAGGTGGGGGCCAATGACCTGGTGGTCACCACTGGCTGCCACGAGGCGCTGTCCACCAGCATCCGCGCCATCTGCGAGCCCGGGGATATCGTCGCCGTGGACTCGCCGAGCTTCCACGGCGCCATGCAGACCCTCAAAGGCCTGGGCATGAAGGCCCTGGAGATCCCCACCGACCCGGTCAGCGGCATCAGCCTGGAAGCCCTAGAGCTGGCCCTGGAACAGTGGCCGATCAAGGCCATACAGTTGACCCCGAACTGCAACAACCCCATGGGCTACATCATGCCCGAGGCCCGCAAGCGCGCCCTGCTGACCCTGGCCCAGCGCTTCGACGTGGCGATCATCGAAGACGATGTGTATGGCGAGCTGGCCTATACCTACCCGCGCCCGCGGACCATCAAGTCCTTCGACGAAGACGGCCGCGTCCTGCTGTGCAGCTCCTTTTCGAAAACCATGGCGCCCGGGCTGCGCATCGGCTGGGTCGCGCCGGGCCGCTACCTGGAGCGCGTGCTGCACATGAAGTACATCAGCACCGGCTCCACCGCCCCACAACCCCAGATCGCCATCGCCGAGTTCCTCAAGGCAGGACATTTCGAACCGCACCTGCGCAAAATGCGCAGCCAGTACCAGCGCAACCGCGACATGATGCTCGATTGGGTCAGTCGCTACTTCCCTGCCGGTACCCGGGCCAGCCGCCCACAAGGCAGCTTTCTGCTATGGATCGAACTTCCCGAGAGCTTCGATGCTCTGAAGCTCAACCGTGTCCTGCTGGAGCAAGGCGTACAGATCGCCGTAGGCAGCATCTTTTCCGCCTCGGGCAAGTATCGTAACTGCCTGCGGATGAACTACGCTGCCAAGCCAACCGCGCAGATCGAAGATGCGGTACGCAAAGTCGGTGCCGCGGTCATCAAGCTGCTGGAGCAATCCCAGGACTGACGCCCGGCCTTCGCCGCCACCCATGCCAACCGTGCCGTCATGCGAGATGCCCCCACTTGAGCCCTAAACAGGCACTTCCCCTGCTCCTGCTGCTGGGCCTCCTGGCTGGCTGCGCCACCTCGCAGGTGCCGTACCGGCCCAGCCAGGTCCTGCCTGCCAATGACTCGGGCTTCGCCCAGTCGATCCGCGACCAGGCCGCCGCCCACCAGGGGCGCTCTGGCTTTCGCCTGCTTCCCAACAGCACCGAGGCCTTCATGGCCCGCGCCGAGCTGATCCGCAACGCGCAAAGCAGCCTCGACTTGCAGTACTACATCGTCCATGACGGCATCAGCACGCGGATGCTGGTGGACGAATTGCTCCAGGCTGCCGACCGCGGCGTGCGCATACGCATCCTGCTGGACGACACCACCAGCGACGGCCTGGACCAGATCATCGCCACCCTGGCCGCTCATCCACAGATCCAGATCCGCCTGTTCAACCCACTGCACCTGGGGCGCAGCACCGGCCTCACCCGGACCATGGGCCGCCTGTTCAACCTCTCGCAACAACACCGGCGGATGCACAACAAGCTATGGCTGGCCGATAACAGCGCGGCCATCGTCGGCGGACGCAACCTTGGAGACGAGTACTTCGACGCCGAGCCGAACCTGAACTTCACCGATATCGACATGCTCAGCATGGGGCCGGTGGCCGAACAGCTGGGCCACAGTTTCGACCAGTACTGGAACAGCGCCCTGAGCCGGCCGGTGGAAGAGTTCCTGTCCCATGCGCCCTCGGCACGCGAGCTGCGCAACACTCGCCTGCGCCTGGAGGAATCACTGCAGGACAGTCGCCGGCAAAACCAGGCCCTGTACCGCCAACTGATGACCTACCAGCGCCAACCCCGCATGCAGACCTGGCGCAAGGAACTGATCTGGGCCTGGAACCAAGCCCTGTGGGACGCTCCCACCAAGGTACTGGCCAAGGGCGACCCCGATCCGCACCTGCTGCTGACCACCCAGCTGGCACCGGAGCTCAAGGGTGTCAGCAAGGAACTGATCATGGTCTCGGCCTACTTCGTCCCCGGCCAGCCCGGGCTGGTGTACCTGACTGGGCGTGCCGACGCCGGGGTCTCGGTGAGCCTCCTGACCAACTCCCTGGAGGCGACCGACGTCCCCGTGGTCCATGGCGGCTACGCGCCCTATCGCAAGGCGCTGCTGGAGCACGGGGTGAAACTCTATGAACTGCGCCGTCAGCCCGGAGAGCGTGGCGGCAGCGGCCCACGACTGTTCCATGGCGTGCTGCATGGGTCCGACTCCAGCCTGCACAGCAAGGCGATGATCTTCGACCAGCGCAAGAGCTTCATCGGCTCATTCAATTTCGACCCGCGCTCGGTGCTGTGGAACACCGAGGTCGGGGTGCTGGTGGACAGCCCGGAGCTGGCCGGCCACGTCCGCGACCTGGCCCAGCAAGGGATGGCGCCGAGCCTGAGCTACGAGGTCAAGCTGGAAGACGGCAAGCTGACCTGGGTCACCGAGGACCAGGGCCGACTGCATAGCCTGGATCACGAACCCGGCAACTGGTGGCGCCGGATCAATGCCTGGCTGAGCACCCGCATCGGCCTGGAACGCATGCTGTAGTCGCTACAGGGCCTGTGCCTGGTGACTGCCGAAGGCGCCTTGTCGCAGCAGCAGGAGCAACAGCCCGAAGGCACCCGCCGCCACCAGCAGCATCATGGCATGGCCACTGACCCACTGGCTGCCCGCCCCCGCCACCAGCGGGCCGATCAGGCAGCCAATGCCCCAGAGCTGGGCCACATGGGCATTGGCCCGAACCAGGGCATCGTCACGATAGCGTTCGCCGATCAGGATCAACGAAAGGGTGAACAAACCTCCCGCGCTGGCCCCGAACAGCACCCACAGCGGCCAGATCAGCCAGCGGCTATCCAGTAACAGGGGAATGGCCAGGCTGGAGCACAGCAGGACCACCACGCAGCCGGTGAACAAGCCACGCCGCGACACTCGATCGGCCAGGGCCCCGATGGGCAACTGCAGCAGGGCATCGCCCACCACCACGGTACTGACCATGGCCAGGGCGATGTCCTGGCTGAAACCCTGGCTCAGGCAATACACCGGCAACAGGGTGAGAATCAGCGCTTCGAAGGTCGCGAACAGCGCCACTGCCCAGCCAATTGCCGGCAGCGTCTGGCAAAAGCGCCAGAGATCCACCAGGGTCACGCTGCATGATTCGGTGGCCGGTGCGCCGCTGCGACCCAGCAGGAGCAAGGGCGCCACCGCCAACAAGCCCACCGACACCCAGAAGCCGTAGTCATGCTCGGTACCCAGCACGCCCAACAGCAAGGGACCGGCCAGCTGGCTCAAGGCATAGCTGCTGCCATAGAGCGCGACCAGGCGCCCGCGCCATTGCTCCACCACCAGTTGGTTGATCCAGCTTTCCCCGAGCACGAAGATGATGGTCAGCACCATGCCCAGGACCAGGCGCAACACCAGCCATACCGGGTAGCTGGGTAGCAGCGCCAGCAGGCCGATGGACAAGGCTCCTGCCCACAAGCACAGGCGCATCAGGTTGGCGGTACCAAGACGAGCCGCCAGGCGACTGGAAACCTTCGCGCCGAGCAGCACCCCGATAGCCGGCATCGCCGCCACCACGCCGATGGCAAAAGGCCCATAGCCCCAGCCCTCCAACCGGAAGGACACCAGCGGCATGGTCATGCCCAGGGCCAGCCCTACGCTCAGGACGGCGGACAAAACGGCGAAATAGGTCGCCCAACGCATTTCCACGCTCCTGTGGATCATTGTTCTGCAAGGCATAGACAACACAGCCGGACTCCCCATGCGGAGAGTCCGGCTGCGCTGCGATCGATCGCCCCTTGAGGGGCGGGCTTACTGGCGAGGATTCAGAGCTTGATCCAGGTCGCCTTCAGCTCGGTGTACTTGTCGAAGGCATGCAGCGACTTGTCACGACCGTTGCCCGATTGCTTGAAGCCACCGAACGGCGCAGTCATGTCGCCACCGTCGTACTGGTTGACCCAGACACTACCGGCGCGCAAGGCACGAGCGGTCTGGTGGGCCTTGGAGATATTCGCGGTCCACACTGCGGCGGCCAACCCGTAAGGGGTATCGTTGGCGATCTGGATCGCCTCCTCCACCGTATCGAAGGCAATGACCGACAGCACCGGGCCGAAGATTTCTTCCTGGGCGATCTTCATCGCATTGCTGACACCGTCGAAGATCGTCGGCTCGACATAGGTGCCGCCGGTTTCTTCCAGGGTGCGCTTGCCACCGACCACCAGCTTGGCACCATCGGCATGACCGGCCTCGATGTAGGACAGCACGGTGTTCATCTGCTGGGTATCCACCAGCGCCCCGACATTGGTGGCCGGGTCCAGCGGGTTGCCCGGTTTCCAGCCCTTGAGGGCGTCGATTACCAGCGGCAGGAATTTGTCCTTGATGGAGCGCTCCACCAGCAGGCGGGAACCTGCGGTGCAGACTTCGCCCTGGTTGAAGGCGATGGCGCTGGCTGCCGACTCGGCGGCGGCCTGCAGGTCCGGGGCATCGGCGAACACGATGTTCGGGCTCTTGCCGCCCGCCTCGAGCCAGACGCGCTTCATGTTCGACTCGCCGGAGTAAACCAGCAGTTGCTTGGCGATCTTGGTGGAGCCGGTGAAAACCAGGGTATCCACGTCCATGTGCAGGGCCAGGGCTTTGCCGACGGTATGGCCGTAGCCTGGCAGCACGTTGAACACGCCGGCGGGAATCCCGGCTTCCACCGCCAGGGCGGCAATGCGGATCGCCGTCAGCGGTGACTTTTCCGACGGCTTGAGGATTATCGAGTTACCGGTGGACAGCGCAGGTCCCAGCTTCCAGCAGGCCATCATCAACGGGAAGTTCCACGGCACGATAGCGGCGACTACGCCCACCGGCTCGCGGGTGACCAGGCCCAGCTGATCATGGGGGGTTGCGGCGACTTCGTCATAGATCTTGTCGATGGCCTCGCCGCTCCAGCTCAGGGCCTGCGCCGCGCCGGGGACATCGATCTCCAGGGAGTCGGTGATGGGCTTGCCCATGTCCAGGGTCTCCAGGAGGGCCAGTTCCTGGGCATGTTGCTTGAGCAAACCGGCGAAACGGATCATCACCGACTTGCGCTTGGCCGGGGCCAGGCGTGACCAGACACCGGAGTTGAAGGTAGCGCGGGCGTTTTCCACTGCGCGCTGGGCGTCTGCCGCATCGCAGCTGGCGATGGTGGCCAGCACACGGCCGTCGACCGGGCTGATGCATTCGAACGTTTGATTGGAAGCGGATGCGGTGTATTCACCATTGATGTACGCGCGGCCTTCGATCTTCAGTTCACGGGCGCGTTGTTCCCAGTCGGCACGAGTCAGGGTGGTCATGCGAGTAGCCTCCTCTTATTTTGGATGCAAGCGCCGCGCATATGGCGCTGGCACTCTTGAAGAATTCTGCCCGGCCAGCCTGTTTTCGGCCCAAGGCACCCGCCACCCTAAACCAGCGGGACCTGCACTTTCAATATATTTGACAGAGCCCCGGCAAAGCGGATTGCTATGTGCATTTTAATAAACATAGACTCTGCCCTTCATAGCCACTCGCGCCGCAATCACGGGGGAATACAAGAATGAGCATCCACAACGTCGTCGACTTCAGCCAGGCCAACACCGAGGTCGAACGCTACCGGCCCGCCGCACAAAAAATCCTCAAGGGCGACCCCGAGCAAGCGGTGCTCAACCACTACGCCAGCCCCTGCGGCCAACTCAATGCAGGAGTCTGGGAAGGCGCCGTGGGCCAGTGGACGGTGGACTTCACCGAGCATGAGTACTGCGAGATCCTGCAGGGCGTATCGGTACTGCGCGACAGCGACGGCAATGCCAAGACCCTGCGCGCCGGCGATCGGTTCGTGATTCCGGCCGGCTTCAAGGGCACCTGGGAAGTGCTGGAGCCCTGCCGCAAGGTCTACGTGGCCTTCGAACAGAAAGCCTGAATCGCAGGCACAAAAAAACCCGCTTGAAGGCGGGTTTTTTTGTCAGAAGAAAAATCAATTACTTGATTTTGCCTTCTTTGTAGATCACGTGCTTACGAACAACCGGATCGTATTTCTTGATCTCGATTTTGTCCGGAGTAGTACGCTTGTTCTTGTCGGTAGTGTAGAAGTGACCAGTACCGGCGCTCGAGATCAAACGAATCAATTCACGCATGATTAGCTCCCTTAAACCTTGCCGCCATCGCGACGGATGTCGACCAGAACGGCGTCGATACCGCGCTTGTCGATGATACGCATGCCTTTGGCAGATACGCGCAGACGCACGAAACGTTTCTCGGACTCAACCCAGAAGCGGTGATGCTGCAGGTTCGGCAGGAAACGACGACGGGTTTTGTTGTTTGCGTGGGAAATGTTATTCCCAGTCACCGGACCCTTACCGGTAACTTGACAGACTCTAGACATGCCTCAGCCCTCTAAAACCACATGCCCAACCCGGCATGGGTTGGCCGCTTAATCTCTCAGTCATTTGGCGCCAGGCGCCGCGTTTCTTTAGGGTCTTACCGGCTACACCTACAAGTGCAAGGAACCGGGCCCCTAGAAAAGAGCGCTGCTTTATACCAGAAAGACCCAATAGCAACAACAGCCGTGGTGTTCTGGATGACGAAAAGTCCTGAATTTCTTGCGCCGGACGCTTGCGGCAAAGGCTACCGCAGAAAACTACCGCTCGTCGCTGAATAGTTTTCAGCATCCTCCAGCCCATCACAAAACCGGATCACCAGCGATACAACGCCTCCTGGAAGACCTTTCCGGCACAGCCAAAAGGCCTCGCGCGATCGCCTGGCCGCGGTCCTTGCACGACTGCGAACGACAGGGATCGGTGGCGGATGCAAAAGGAGATAGTCATTTCTCCACGAGGCCACTAGGGTAAGGCCATTCCAGACTGCACTCGCAGATGGGCTTTCGATCTGCACAAGGAACCCGACCATGCGTCTCGCCGCCCTCCCGCTCCTGCTCGCCCCTCTCCTGAGCCCACTGGCCCAGGCCGCCGCGCTGAGCGTCTGTACCGAAGCCAGCCCGGAAGGCTTCGACGTGGTGCAATACAACTCACTGACCACCACCAATGCTTCCGCCGACGTATTGATGAACCGCCTGGTGGAATTCGATGCCAGCAGCGGCAAGGTGGTCCCCAGCCTGGCCGACAGCTGGGAGATTTCCAGCGACGGCCTGACCTACGTGTTCAGGCTGCATCCAAAAGTGAAGTTCCATCGCACCGACTACTTCACCCCCAGCCGCGAACTCACCGCCGAGGACGTCAAGTTCAGCTTCGAACGGATGCTCGATCCGGCACAGCCGTGGCATCAGGTCGCCCAGAGCGGTTTTCCCCATGCGCAATCGCTGCAACTGCCCGGCCTGATCAGGAAGATCGACGCCCTGGACCCGTTGACGGTACGTTTCACCCTGGATCACGCCGACTCGACCTTCCTCGCCACCCTGAGCATGGGCTTTGCCTCTATCTATTCGGCCGAGTACGCCGACCAGTTGCTCAAGGCCGCCAGCCCAGAGAAGCTCAACAGCCAGCCCATCGGCACCGGCCCATTCATCTTCAGCCGGTTCCAGAAGGATGCGGCGATCCGCTACAGGGCCAACCGCGACTACTTTGCCGGCAAGCCCACCGTGGATTCGCTGATCTTCGCCATCACCCCGGATGCCAATGTGCGCCTGCAGAAACTGCGGCGCAACGAATGCCAGATCGCCTTGTCGCCAAAACCCCTGGACGTCCAGGCCGCCAGTACCGACCCGACCCTCAAGATAGAGCACACCGCTGCGTTCATGACGGCTTTCGTTGCCATCAATAGCCAGCACCCACCCCTGGACAAACCCGAAGTACGCCAGGCGATCAACCTGGCATTCGACAAGGCCAATTACCTCAAGGCGGTATTCGAAGGCACCGGCGAAGCGGCCAATGGTCCCTATCCGCCTAATACCTGGAGCTACGCCAAAGAGCTGCCCGGCTACGCCTTCGATCCAGAGAAGGCTCGCCAACTGCTGGCCAAGGCCGGCCTGAAGAGTGGGTTCCAGACCACTATCTGGACTCGCCCCTCTGGCAGCCTGCTCAACCCCAACCCGAGCCTGGGCGCGCAAATGCTGCAATCGGACCTGGCACAAGTGGGGATCCAGGCGGAAATCCGCGTGATCGAATGGGGCGAGCTGATCCGCCGGGCCAAGGCCGGCGAACACGACCTGCTGTTCATGGGCTGGGCCGGCGACAACGGCGACCCGGATAACTTCCTTTCGCCACAGTTCACCTGCGCGGCAGTCAAATCCGGCACCAACTTCGCCCGCTATTGCGACCAGAACCTGGACAAGTTGATCACCGCCGGCAAGACCACCAGCGAACAGGGCGTACGCAGCAAGCTGTACCAGCAGGCCCAGATCCAGATCCAGCAGCAGGCACTGTGGCTGCCCCTGGCCCACCCAACCGCCTTTGCCCTGACCCGCAAGCAGGTCCAGGGTTATCAGGTGAGCCCATTCGGCCGACAGGATTACTCCAAGATCAGCCTCCAGTGACTCCAGTCCGCCAGCGGCAGGCCCCTCAGCCCCGGGCTTGCCGCGCAGCTAGAGCCAGCCGTATTCGGCCATCGACAATGGATCGCCCTCACCGACGATGAAATGGTCCAGCACCCGCACATCGATAAGCTCCAGCGCCTGCTGCAAGCGCCGGGTCACGACCCGGTCGGCAGGGCTGGGGTCGGAGATACCCGACGGATGGTTGTGGCAAAGAATCACGGCTGCCGCGTTGTGGACCAGAGTGCGCTTGAGCACTTGTCGCGGATACACCGTCGTGCTGTCGATCGAACCCTGGAACAGGATTTCGAAAGCCAGGACCCGATGCCTGGTATCCAGGAACAGGCAACCGAATACTTCATGGGGCTCGTGCCTCAGCACCGACTTCAGGTAGTCGCGGACCACCAGCGGGTTCTCCAGTGCAGACTGCCGGTGCAGCTTCTCTGCCAAATGCCTTCGCGCCATCTCCAGCACGGCCTGTAACAAGGCATATTTGGCCGGCCCAAGCCCCAGCTGGCGAGTGAAGGTCCACTGGTCGGCCTCCAACAGGCTACGCAAGCTGCCAAAGCGCTGTAACAAATGCCGCGCCAGGTCGACCGCGCTTTTACCCGCGACCCCGGTACGCAGGAAGATCGCCAGTAACTCGGCATCGGAAAGACTGACCGCACCTTGCTCCAGAAGCCTTTCCCGCGGGCGCTCCGCCGCGGGCCAATCACGAATGCTCATCACACCTCCCTGTGCATGGCGCCGCTGTTCCACAGCGGACGCTGTGCTATCTTAGCCCCCTCTTTTTTGCGTGGTATTTCACCTGGGGAGGGGGCATGCCACGCAGCAATCATTGAACGGAAAGACAGGCTTATGCAGCGGCTGTATCGCAAACGCATCGTGCTCGGCATCGGTGGCGGCATTGCCGCCTACAAGAGCGCGGAGCTGGTTCGCCGACTCCTCGACCAGGGCGCCGAAGTGCGCGTGGTCATGACCCGGGGCGGCAGTGAATTCATCACACCACTGACCCTGCAGGCCCTCTCCGGGCACCCGGTCCACCTTGACCTGCTGGACCCGGCGGCCGAAGCCGCCATGGGACACATCGAGCTGGCCAAGTGGGCCGATCTCGTCCTGATCGCCCCCGCCACGGCCGACCTGATCGCTCGCCTGGCCCAGGGCATGGCCGACGACCTGCTGACCACCCTGGTCCTGGCCACCGACGCCACCGTGGCCATCGCCCCGGCGATGAACCAGGCCATGTGGCGCGACCCCGCCACCCAAGCCAACACCCAGCTCCTGCAAAGCCGCGGCCTGCGGGTGTTCGGCCCGGCCTCCGGGAGCCAGGCCTGTGGCGACGTCGGCCTGGGCCGCATGCTCGAGGCCAACGACCTCGCACTCTGCGCTGCCGACTGCTTCCAGCACCTGGCACTAACCGGCAAGCATGTACTGATCACTGCTGGTCCGACCCAGGAAAATATCGATCCGGTGCGCTACATCACCAACCATAGCTCAGGAAAAATGGGCTTCGCGTTGGCCGAGGCCGCTGTCGAGGCCGGTGCCCGAGTGACCTTGATCACCGGACCGGTCCACCTGCCCACCCCCGACAGGGTCACGCGGATCGACGTTGTCAGCGCTCGCGACATGCTCGCAGCCTGCGAGGCGGCCATCCCGTGCGATGTTTTCATCGCCTCTGCGGCGGTCGCGGATTACCGCCCAGAAGTCGTCGCCCCACAAAAATTGAAGAAAGACCCTACGAACGGCGATGGCCTACTACTACGAATGGTGCGCAATCCAGACATCCTGGCCACCATCGCCACCCGTCCGGACCGCCCGTTCAGTGTCGGCTTCGCCGCCGAGACCGAACACCTGCTCGACTACGCTGCACGCAAACTGAAGGACAAGAACCTCGACCTGATCGTCGCCAACGACGTGGCCAACCCGAGCATTGGCTTCAACAGCGAGGAAAACGCCTGCAGCGTGATTGACCGAGAGTTGCACGCAACCCTCTTCGCCCAGACCAGCAAAGGCAAGATTGCCCGCCAGCTGATCTCTTTCATCGCCGAACGGCTGAACCAGGTTTAACTCGCATGCACGCTTTACAAGCCAAGATCCTCGACCCACGCATCGGCAACGAATTCCCCCTGCCGCAGTACGCCACGCCAGGCTCCGCCGGCCTCGACCTGCGCGCCATGCTCAAGGAAGACACCGTACTGGAACCGGGCCAGACCTTGCTGATCCCTACTGGCCTGTCGGTGTACATCGGCGACCCGGGCCTGGCCGCCCTGATCCTGCCCCGCTCCGGCCTGGGCCACAAACACGGCATCGTACTGGGTAACCTCGTGGGCCTGATCGATTCGGACTACCAGGGCGAGTTGATGGTGTCCTGCTGGAACCGCGGTCAGAGCGCCTTCAACATCGCTGTCGGCGAACGCATCGCCCAACTGGTACTGGTACCTGTGGTCCAGGCCCATTTCGAGGTGGTCGAGGCATTTGACGAAAGCCAGCGCGGCGCCGGCGGCTTTGGCCATTCCGGCAGCCACTGATACAAGCCGCAGGCCGGGCCTCCTGCCCGGCCCGCCCCTCCACCAGGGAAGTTTCAGGATGAACGGTCGCCGGTTATCGCTGGCGACTTCGCGCCCTGCCCGCTCCAGTTCCGGCGTGATGGCACACCAGCCATAGCCCCCGGATGGCACTTTCGCAGTACGAACTCTATGCTGAAAACGCCGTCATACCCTTCAGTTTGAGCCTGCCGGCCTGTCCTTCCACGGCCGTACTGCACCCCTTCAGATGGAGCACCCTCAGTGATGAGCAACGCAGCCAAAGTCGCCCCGAAATTTCCCGACAGCATCTTTCGCGCCTACGACATCCGCGGTGTCGTACCGCAAACCCTGACCGCCGAAACCGCCTACTGGATCGGCCGCGCCATCGGCTCCCAGAGCCTGGCCCAGGGCGAGCCGAACGTCTGCGTAGGCCGCGATGGCCGCCTGTCCGGCCCGGAGCTGGTGGCACAACTGATCCAGGGCCTGCATGACAGCGGCTGCCACGTCAGCGATGTCGGCCTGGTTCCGACCCCTGCCCTGTATTACGCAGCCAACGTACTGGCCGGCAAGTCCGGGGTCATGCTCACCGGCAGCCACAACCCTTCGAACTACAACGGCTTCAAGATCGTCATAGCCGGCGACACCCTGGCCAATGAACAGATCCAGGCCCTGCACGAGCGCCTCAAGAGCAATAACCTGAGCAGCGCCCAAGGCAGCATCACCAAGGTGGACATCCTTCCACGCTACCTCGAGGAGATCACTCGGGACGTGAAGCTGGCTCGCCGCCTGAAGGTGGTGGTCGATTGCGGCAACGGCGCCGCAGGGGTCATCGCCCCGCAACTGATCGAAGCCCTGAACTGCGAAGTCATCCCACTGTTCTGTGATGTGGATGGCAACTTCCCCAACCACCACCCGGACCCGGGCAAGCCCGAGAACCTCGAGGACCTGATCGCCAAGGTCAAGGAAACCGGGGCCGACCTGGGCCTGGCCTTCGACGGCGATGGTGATCGCGTCGGTGTGGTCACCAACACCGGAAGCATTGTCTTCCCCGACCGTCTGCTGATGCTCTTCGCCAAGGATGTGGTGGCACGCAACCCGGACGCGGAGATCATCTTCGACGTCAAGTGCACCCGACGCCTGATTCCGTTGATCAAGGAATACGGCGGGCGCCCGCTAATGTGGAAGACCGGCCATTCGTTGATCAAGAAGAAAATGAAGCAGACCGGTGCCCTGCTGGCTGGCGAAATGAGCGGGCACGTGTTCTTCAAGGAGCGCTGGTTCGGCTTCGACGACGGCATCTACAGCGCAGCGCGCTTGCTGGAAATCCTCAGCAAGGAAAAAGCCTCTGCAGAAGAGCTGTTCGCGACCTTCCCGAACGATATTTCTACGCCGGAAATCAATATCCATGTGACCGAAGAGAGCAAATTCAGCATCATTGATGCCTTGCACGACGCGCAATGGGGCGAGGGAGCCAACCTGACCACCATTGACGGGGTGCGAGTCGACTATGCCAAGGGCTGGGGCCTGGTTCGCGCCTCCAATACCACCCCTGTGCTGGTGCTGCGCTTCGAGGCTGACAATGCAGCCGAACTGCAGCGGATTAAGGACGTGTTCCACGTCCAACTGAAACGTGTTGCACCTGATCTCCAACTACCGTTTTGATTGTTTGAAGCACCGGAGCCCTGAATGACCATCGAACGCGATGCCGCCGCCAATACCGCCAAGGTCCTATCCGAAGCGCTGCCTTATATTCGCCGCTATGTCGGCAAGACCCTGGTGATCAAGTACGGCGGCAACGCTATGGAAAGCGAGGAGCTGAAAACCGGCTTCGCCCGCGACATCGTGCTGATGAAGGCGGTCGGGATCAACCCGGTGGTAGTACATGGTGGCGGCCCGCAAATCGGTGATCTGCTCAAGCGCTTGTCGATCGAAAGCCACTTCGTCGATGGCATGCGCGTGACCGACGCGCAGACCATGGACGTGGTGGAGATGGTCCTCGGTGGCCAGGTGAACAAGGACATCGTCAACCTGATCAACCGCCATGGCGGCAGCGCCATTGGCTTGACCGGCAAGGATGCCGAGCTGATCCGGGCCAAGAAGCTCACCGTGACCCGCCAGACGCCTGAGATGACCACTGCGGAAATCATCGATATCGGTCATGTGGGTGAAGTGGTTGGAATCAACACCGACCTGCTGAACCTGCTGGTCAAGGGTGATTTCATCCCGGTGATCGCACCCATCGGCGTGGGCGCCAATGGCGAGTCCTACAACATCAACGCCGATCTTGTGGCCGGCAAGGTTGCCGAGGCACTGAAAGCTGAAAAGCTGATGCTGCTGACCAACATCGCCGGCCTGATGGACAAGTCGGGCAAGGTCCTGACCGGCCTGAGCACCCAGCAAGTGGACGAGCTGATCGCCGACGGCACCATCTACGGCGGCATGCTGCCGAAGATCCGCTGCGCACTGGAAGCCGTGCAGGGTGGCGTTGGCAGCTCGCTGATCATCGATGGGCGCGTACCCAACGCGATCCTGCTGGAAATCTTCACCGATACCGGTGTCGGCACCTTGATCAGCAATCGCAAGCGCCCTTAAGCACTGCAATAAAAAAGACCCCGCCTGGCTTGGCCTGGCGGGGTCTTTTTTTGCGCCTTCTACAGGAGCGGGGCTTGCCCTCGACATCGGCGTGCCAGGCAAGCCCGCCCCAGTACCTCAGACGCCGAATTGCGTGCGGTAGGCTTGCACCGCCGGCAGATGCTGCTTGAGCTGCGGGTCATCGGCCAGGAATTCCAGGACCTGGTTCAGGGAAACGATGCTGACTACCGGGATACCGAAGTCACGCTCGACTTCCTGGATCGCCGACAACTCGCCGTTACCACGCTCCTGGCGGTTCAGGGCGATCAGCACTCCCGCCGCCTTGGCGCCTTCCTGCGAGCCGATGATCTGCATCACTTCGCGAATGGCCGTGCCAGCAGTGATGACGTCATCGATGATCAGTACGTCGCCAGTCAACGGCGCACCGACGAGGCTACCGCCCTCGCCATGGGCCTTGGCTTCCTTGCGATTGAAGCACCAGGGCAGATCGCGCTGGTGATGCTCGGCCAGGGCAACGGCAGTGGCCGCAGCCAGGGGAATACCCTTGTAGGCTGGCCCGAACAGCACATCGAAGGAAATGCAGCTATCGACGATCGCCGCCGCATAGAAACGCCCCAGCTGGGCCAGGGCCGAACCGCTGTTGAACAGGCCGGCATTGAAGAAGTAAGGGCTGGTGCGCCCGGACTTCAGGGTGAACTCACCGAAGCGCAAAACCCCGCGATCGATGGCAAAACGAATGAAATCGCGCTGATACGCCTGCATGAAAAAACCCCAGATACCACGGATTTAGCTAATTAGGTAGAGCTCGGGTATCATACACGCACGTGATTTTTGGGGCCATTTATGCGGATCATCAGTGTGAACGTCAATGGTATTCAGGCTGCAGTCGAGCGTGGTTTGCTCAGTTGGCTGCAGGCACAGAATGCCGACGTCATCTGCCTGCAGGACACCCGCGCCTCCGCCTTTGAACTGGACGACCCAGCCTTCCAACTGGATGGCTACTTCCTTTATGCCTGCGATGCCGAAGTCCCTGCCCAAGGCGGTGTGGCTTTGTACTCGCGGTTGCAGCCGAAGGCGGTCATCAGCGGCCTCGGCTTCGAAACAGCCGATCGTTACGGGCGCTACCTGCAAGCCGATTTCGACAAGGTCAGCATCGCGACCTTGCTGCTTCCATCAGGGCAGAACGGCGATGAAGACTTGAACCAGAAGTTCAAGCTAATGGACGATTTCGCCCGTTATCTGGACAAGCAGCGGCGCAAGCGGCGCGAGTACATCTATTGTGGCTCGCTGTACGTGGCGCAACAGAAGCTGGATATCAAGAACTGGCGTGACAGCCAGCAGTCTCCGGGCTTCCTGGCGCCTGAACGCGCCTGGATGGACGAGATCATCGGCAACATGGGGTATGTCGACGCCCTGCGCGAAGTCAGCCGCGAAGGCGACCAGTACAGCTGGTGGCCGGATAACGAGCAAGCCGAGATGCTCAACCTGGGCTGGCGTTTCGACTACCAGCTGCTGACCCCCGGCCTGCGCCGCTTCGTACGTAGCGCGCGCCTGCCACGCCAGCCACGCTTCTCGCAGCACGCACCGCTGATCGTGGACTATGACTGGACGCTGACTATCTAAGCGTCCTTTCATCCCCCACAAAAAAGCCGACATCGCTGTCGGCTTTTTTGTGCTCGCTCGATCTATTTGACCAGGCGCCAGGTGAAGGGGTAGCGATAAGGTACGCCTTCACCGGCCTTGACCCCGCCGATAATGGTCAGCACCAGAGCGCCCAATGCCAGCAGGCCGAACAGGGCAAAGCCAATCAACACGAACATCAGCAGGAAGCAGACTGCCGAGGCAATGGCGACCGTCAGTTGGAAGTTCAACGCCTCCTTGCCCTGGGCATCGATGAAAGGATCGGTCTCGCGCTTCATCTGCCAGAGGATCAGCGGCCCGATCAGCGTGCCGAACGGAATCCACAGCCCCAGCAAGGCAGACAGGTGACAGAACATTGCCCATTGCCGAACCTCATGGCTCGGCGTAGGCAGCGGAAGTTGCTCATCACTCATAATGCTCTCCTTGCCATGGCCGCCTGGATCAATCGGCGAGGGCGGCCTGTTGCAGTTGGAAGATCTCAGTCATGCCTTGCTGGGCCAAGGCCAGCATCGCATTCAACTCGGCCGGCTGGAACGGTGCGCCTTCGGCAGTACCCTGCACCTCGATGAAACCACCGGTGCTGGTCATCACCACGTTAAGGTCGGTCTCGGCCGCCGAATCCTCAAGATAGTCCAGGTCCAGTACCGGCTCACCCTGGTACATGCCCACGGAAACCGCGGCGATCATTTGCTTGAGCGGGTCACCGCCCTTCAGGCCGCCACGCTTCTTGATCACTTTCAGGGCATCCACCAGGGCGACCATCGCGCCGGTGATGGAAGCGGTGCGGGTACCGCCATCGGCCTGGATCACATCGCAGTCGACATACAGGGTGATGTCGCCAAGCTTGGACATGTCCAGCGCAGCGCGCAGCGAACGACCGATCAGGCGCTGGATTTCGAGCGTCCGGCCACCTTGTTTGCCACGACTGGCTTCGCGCTGGTTACGCTCACCGGTCGAACGCGGCAGCATGCCGTACTCGGCAGTCAGCCAACCCTGGCCCTGACCCTTGAGAAAGCGCGGCACGCCATTCTCGACACTGACCGTGCAGATCACTTTGGTATCGCCAAACTCGACCAGTACGGAGCCCTCGGCGTGTTTGGTGTAGTTGCGGGTGATGCGGATCGAGCGGAGCTGATCGGCAGCGCGACCACTTGGACGTTTCATAGAGGAACACCTGTACGAGGACGGAAAACTGCCGAACATTATAAAGCCCGCGGCCGCACCAAGGCACACCAAAAACGGCCAAAGGCGCATTTGCCCCTGCAAAGCCCTGTCACGATGAACCATGACCATTATCTCTGCCAGGGTTTGGGGCCTCCGACCGCACTGCGCTACAATCCTGCGCCTTCGCAGCCTGTCGGCTTTAATTCATCACTATCAGATCCGTCTTGCCCGCTCACGGCTGGCGTCGGCGCTGAACCGGAGGAACCTCCATGGTGCACAGCATGACCGCCTTCGCCCGGGTAGAACGGGCTGGAACCCAAGGCACCCTGAGCTGGGAACTGCGCTCGGTCAACAGCCGCTACCTGGAACCGCACCTGCGCCTGCCCGAGGCCTTCCGCGACCTGGAAGGTGCGGTGCGCGAGGCCCTGCGCCAGGGCCTGTCGCGCGGCAAGGTCGAATGCACCCTGCGCTTCACCGAGGAAACCACCGGCAAGCCACTGCAGGTCGACCGTGAACGCGCAGCGCAGTTGGTCGCCGCCGCCGAGTCCGTTGCCGGCCTGATCAAGCAGCCAGCCCCGCTCAACCCCTTGGAAGTTCTAGCTTGGCCCGGAGTCCTGGTGGCCGACGCCAGCGACCCACAAGCCCTGAACAACGACGCCCTGGCACTGTTCAACCAGGGCCTGAAGGAACTCAAGAGCGGTCGCGAACGCGAAGGCGCCGAACTGGCGCGACTGATCAACGAACGCCTGTCTTCTATAGAAGAAGACGTGGCGACTCTACGCGAGCTGGTTCCGCAGATGCTCTCGGCCCAGCGCCAGAAAATCCTCGATCGCTTTGCCGACATGCAGGCCGAACTGGACCCAGCCCGCCTTGAGCAGGAAATGGTCCTGCTGGCGCAGAAGAGCGACGTCGCCGAGGAACTGGACCGCCTGAGCACCCACATCATCGAAGTTCGCCGCGTACTCAAGTCCGGCGGCGCAGCCGGCCGACGCCTGGACTTCCTGATGCAGGAGCTCAACCGCGAAGCCAACACACTGGGCTCCAAGGCCTTCGACCCGCGCAGCACCCAGGCTGCGGTCAACCTCAAGGTGTTGATCGAGCAGATGCGCGAACAAGTGCAGAACATTGAGTAAGGCAACTGACATGACCCACAGCACCGGCACCCTGTACATCATTTCCGCCCCCTCGGGCGCGGGCAAGACCAGCCTGGTCAAGGCCCTGATCGACGCCGATGCCAGCATCCGCGTCTCGATCTCCCACACCACCCGCGCCATGCGCCCAGGGGAAGCCAACGGGGTGAATTACCACTTCGTCGAGCGCGAAGAGTTCGTGCGCATGATCGAACATGGCGACTTCCTCGAGCGCGCCGAAGTCTTCGGCAATCTCTACGGCACGTCCCAGAGCCACCTGCAGCAAACCCTGGACGAAGGTCACGATCTGATCCTGGAAATCGACTGGCAGGGCGCCGAACAGGTGCGCAAGCTGATGCCCCAGGCCCGTTCGATCTTCATCCTGCCGCCATCCCAGCAAGCCTTGCGCCAGCGCCTGACCAATCGCGGCCAGGACAGCGACGAGATCATCGAGGGCCGGATGCGTGAAGCGGTCAGCGAAATGAGCCATTACGTCGACTATGACTACCTGATCATCAATGACGACTTCGCTCACGCCCTGGACGACCTGAAAGCGATTTTCCGCACCAACCAACTGCAACAAAAACGCCAGCAACAGCGTTTCGGCAAACTGCTCGCTGAGTTGCTGGGTTAAAACAGATCTTCCCAAAACCGCTGCGGGCGCTTTACATTGGTGCTTGCAGCGCGTTGAAGGGTCTGGTCAAAAAATCAGCGCTTCCCTAATCGCTGGTGATTTTTTAAACTGTTGAGTCCGCTCGCCCATCCGGGCACCGCGCATATTGCATTTGCTACGAGGAAGACCATGGCCCGCGTAACCGTTGAAGACTGCCTAGAACACGTGGATAACCGCTTTGAGCTGGTCATGCTCTCTACCAAGCGTGCCCGTCAACTGGCCACCGGCGGCAAAGAGCCGAAAGTAGCATGGGAAAACGACAAGCCTACCGTTGTCGCCCTGCGCGAAATCGCTGAAGGCCTGATCGACTACGCAGCCATCGCCGAAGCCGAAATCGTTGAAGATGAACCGCTTTTTGCTGCTTTCGAGGACGAGTCCAACGAGGCCGTCTGAGCCTATGCCTGGTCGACATAGCACGGCGCGGGATCACAGCCTACGGCAGGAGACATCATGCCGAGCATAGACGCCCTCGCCGATCGCTTATCGACCTATCTCGGCCCGGACCAGGTCAATCTGGTCCGCCGAGCGTATTTCTACGCCGAACAAGCCCATGACGGTCAGCGCCGTCGCAGCGGCGAGGCGTACGTCACGCACCCTCTCGCGGTAGCGAACATCCTTGCCGACATGCACATGGACCATCAGAGCCTGATGGCTGCGATGCTGCATGACGTGATCGAGGACACCGGCATCGCCAAAGAAGCGCTCAGTGCGCAATTCGGCGAAACCGTGGCCGAACTGGTCGACGGGGTCAGCAAACTGACCCAGATGAACTTCGAGACCAAGGCCGAAGCCCAAGCCGAAAACTTCCAGAAGATGGCCATGGCCATGGCCCGCGATATCCGCGTGATCCTGGTCAAGCTGGCCGACCGCCTGCATAACATGCGCACCCTGGAAGTACTGTCCGGTGAAAAACGCCGGCGAATCGCCAAGGAAACCCTGGAAATCTATGCCCCCATCGCCAACCGGCTGGGCATGCACAGCGTGCGCATCGAGTTCGAGGACCTGGGCTTCAAGGCCATGCACCCGATGCGCTCCGCGCGGATCTACCAGGCGGTCAAGCGCGCCCGGGGCAACCGCAAGGAAATCGTCAACAAGATCGAAGAATCCCTTGGCCACTGCCTGGCCATCGATGGCATCCAGGGCGAGGTCAGCGGTCGCCAGAAGCACCTCTACGGCATCTACAAGAAGATGCGTGGCAAGCGCCGGGCCTTCAACGAGATCATGGATGTCTATGCGTTCCGGATCATCGTCGACAAGGTCGATACCTGCTATCGCGTGCTTGGCGCCGTACACAACCTGTACAAGCCGCTACCGGGGCGCTTCAAGGACTACATCGCCATTCCCAAGGCCAACGGCTACCAGTCGCTGCATACCACGCTGTTCGGCATGCACGGGGTTCCGATCGAAATCCAGATCCGCACTCGCGAAATGGAAGAGATGGCGAACAACGGCATCGCTGCCCACTGGCTGTACAAGTCCAGTGGCGACGAACAGCCCAAGAGCACTCACGCCAGGGCCCGCCAATGGGTCAAGGGCGTGCTGGAAATGCAGCAGCGAGCCGGCAACTCCCTGGAGTTCATCGAGAGCGTTAAGATCGACCTGTTTCCGGACGAGGTCTACGTCTTCACACCCAAGGGCCGGATCATGGAGCTGCCCAAGGGCTCCACGGCCGTCGATTTCGCCTATGCGGTGCACACCGATGTGGGCAACAGCTGCATCGCCTGCCGGATCAATCGCCGCCTGGCGCCACTGTCCGAACCACTGCAAAGCGGCTCGACCGTGGAAATCGTCAGCGCTCCCGGCGCTCGGCCAAATCCGGCCTGGCTCAACTTCGTGGTCACCGGCAAGGCCCGCACCCACATTCGCCACGCCCTCAAGCTGCAACGCCGCTCCGAGTCCATCAGCCTCGGTGAGCGCTTGCTGAACAAGGTGCTCAACGGCTTCGACAGTGCCCTGGAGAAAATCTCCGCCGAACGAGTCCAGGCAATCCTCCACGAATACCGCCTGGAGTTGATCGAAGACTTGCTGGAAGACATTGGCCTGGGTAACCGCATGGCCTACGTCGTGGCCCGCCGCCTGCTGGGCGAGGGCGAACAGCTGCCGAGCCCGGAAGGTCCGCTGGCCATCCGCGGCACCGAAGGCCTGGTGCTGAGCTACGCCAAGTGCTGCACGCCGATCCCGGGCGACCCGATCGTCGGCCACCTGTCGGCGGGCAAAGGCATGGTGGTGCACCTGGAAAACTGCCGCAACATCAGCGAAATCCGCCACAACCCGGAAAAATGCATCCAGCTGTCCTGGGCCAAGGATGTCACCGGCGAGTTCAACGTCGAACTGCGCGTCGAGCTGGAGCACCAGCGCGGCCTGATCGCGCTACTGGCCAGCAGCGTCAACGCCGCCGACGGCAACATCGAGAAAATCAGCATGGACGAACGCGATGGCCGCATCAGCGTGGTCCAGCTGGTGGTCAGCGTGCACGACCGCGTGCACCTGGCCCGCGTGATCAAGAAACTGCGCGCCCTGATCGGAGTCATCCGCATCACCCGCATGCGTGCCTAACCCGCTCCATAGCCCGCCCATTACAAGGAGTCATTCATGACCAAGACTGTTATTACCAGCGACAAGGCCCCGGCCGCCATCGGTACCTACTCCCAGGCCATCAAGGCTGGCAACACTGTCTACATGTCGGGCCAGATCCCGCTGGATCCTAAGACCATGGAACTGGTCGAAGGCTTCGAAGCCCAGACCGTCCAGGTGTTCGAGAACCTCAAGTCGGTCGCCGAGGCTGCTGGCGGTTCGTTCAAGGACATCGTCAAGCTGAACATCTTCCTCACCGACCTGAGCCACTTCGCCAAGGTCAACGAGATCATGGGCAAGTACTTCGAACAGCCCTACCCAGCTCGCGCCGCCATCGGCGTGGCAGCCCTGCCAAAGGGCGCACAGGTTGAAATGGATGCCATTCTGGTCATCGAGTGACACCCTCGGCGCAGCCGTCCAGGCTGCGCCGTTTTCGTTCTGAAAGGATTTCGTCATGCGCAAAGCGCTAGCTGTTTCGCTGCTCGCCGTATTGCTCGGCGGTTGTGCCAGCGACCCCGCCAAACACGATGTCGGCGGCATCTGGATCAATCAGGTAGCGATCGACGCCGCCTCCAAGGGCGGACCTTTGCGTGAAGCCCTCCAGGCCAATGGCCCGACCCTGGAGTGGGAGATCAACACCAAGGCTGGCCAGGCTCGCTACACCAATGGTTTCGAGACCGTCGAAGGCAAGCTGCCCGGCGAAAGCGCCGACTCCGCCAAGGTCGAGGTCTACGGCAGCGCCCCCACCGAACTCAAGCGCAGCGGCAAGCGACTGCTCCAGGTCGCCAACGACAATGAGCCCGAGCAAGTATTCGACCGTCCCAAGGAGCCAGCCCCCGAAGGCGCTCCCCTGGGTGCCAATTTCGAGCGCGCCCTGTATTCGGCCTACCTGGGCGGTAAATGGAAGATCATCAACGGGCCGGGCCTGGGCGATACCGTGCAGTTCCAGGCCGATGGCGCAGTACAAGGCCTGCCGGGCGCAGATCGCTATGCGCTGTGCCTGGCCGGTGATTGCGCCTCGATGAGCGGTGGCAACGACAGTATCTGGCTGCAGCTCAACGGCCGCGGCAATTCCTGGATCTTCGTGCGCAAGGACCAGCAGCTGGAGATATTCCAGGCGGTCAACACTGCCCTGGCAGACGAAGTGCCATCGCTGACCCCGGGCAACCAGCAGTGGCTGCTGGAGAAGCAGTGATTCGCCAGTAACCGCTACCGCACAAGGCCTTGCACCTTAGCGGTAGCGGCTCCCCCAGGGAGCCGCCTCAGGTCTTGGCAGGCGGCGGCAAACCCGAGGGACAGCCTCAACCCTGCCCTTCGAGAATCGCCGCATACCCCTCGCGATAGCTGGGATAGCGCGGCACCCAACCCAAAGCCTTCGCCCGAGCGTTGCTGCAGCGCTTGCTCCCCGTGCGCCGCACACTAGCGTCCGCCGCCCACTCCGTTACTCCCAGGTACTCGCGTAACCAACCGACCACCTCAGCCAGCGGCGCAGGTGCGTCATCCACGCCTATGTAGCAGTCCTCCAGCTCAGCCCCACCGTGATCGGCCTTGAGCAGGCAGGCCAGCAAGCCGGCAGCATCATCGGCATGGATGCGATTGCCGTAAAGCGGCGGCTCGACCGCCACTCGGTACCCCCGCCGTACCTGGGTCAGCAGCCACTCACGTCCAGGCCCATAGATGCCGGTAAGACGTACCCGACTGGCAGGAATCCCACTATCCAGGGCCACCTGTTCCGCCTCCAGCATCAGGCGCCCGGAGTAGGCATTGGCCTCGGCGGGAGCGGTTTCATCGATCCACTCGCCATCCTTTTGTTCGTAGACGCTGCTGCTGGACACGAACAACAGCCGCTTGGGGCGCTGGCCGTGCTGCTTGAGCCAGCCCAGCACGTGCTGCAAACCCTCGACGTAGGCGGCACGATACCCGGCCTCGTCATGCTCGGTGGCCGCGGCGCAATACACCAGGTAGTCCAGGGGTTCCTCGGGCCAGTCCGCCGGACACTGCGCACTGAACAAATCGCCGGCGACGCCAAGCACCCCCTCGGGCAAGTGCGATACCGTGCGGCGCAAGCCATGGACTCGCCATTGCTCGGCCAGCAGTTGAGTCGCCAGGCGACTTCCGACATCGCCGCAACCGGCGATCAGAACAGAGGGGGCAGACATCAGAAAACTCCTTGCACAAAGGTCAAGACTAGCCTTCACACAAGACGAGCGGCTAGTAATCGAGGAAAAAAAGATACTCTATTACTTCTGTTAACAAGAATTACTTGCAATAATGACCGCCCATTTTGTTCTCGGCCCTGCGAGGCCTAGAAGGACATTCACCCTATTCTCCTCTCAGGTCCGGCCAGCATGACAAGCAACCCATTCTCCGTCTCGCCAACCACACGCCCAAGCCCGCTGCGCACCATGGGCGCAGCCGCCGCGCTGCTGTGCAGCCTGCTGCTGGCCCCGACCGCAGCCTGGGCCGACCAGCACGCACCAGCCACGGCGCCAGTCGCCTCCACACCGGTCGCCGAGCATCCAGCCACCGATCCGGCAGCACCTGCCACGGCTCCCGCCGCAGCTGCGGCAACCGGCGAGCAAGCTCCGGTCGATGGCCAGCCAGTAGCTGCCCAGGACCTCCCTGAAGTCCTGGAAGCCGACAACACCCTGGGCATGGCCCACGACCTGTCGCCATGGGGCATGTACCAGAACGCCGACATCATCGTGAAGCTGGTGATGATCGGCCTGGCCATCGCCTCGATCATCACCTGGACCATCTGGATCGCCAAAGGCTTCGAGCTGATGGGCGCCAAGCGCCGCCTGCGCCATGAAATCGCTGCCCTGAAGAAGGCCACCAACCTCAAGGAAGCCAGCGCCAGCGCCACCAAGCAAGGCACGCTGACCAACCTGCTAGTCCACGATGCCCTGGAAGAAATGCGCCTGTCGGCCAACAGCCGTGAGAAAGAAGGCATCAAGGAACGTGTGAGCTTCCGCCTGGAGCGCCTGGTAGCCGCTTGCGGCCGCAACATGAGCAGTGGCACCGGGGTGCTGGCCACCATCGGCTCCACCGCCCCCTTCGTCGGCCTGTTCGGCACCGTATGGGGCATCATGAACAGCTTCATCGGCATCGCCAAAACCCAGACCACCAACCTTGCCGTGGTCGCCCCAGGTATCGCCGAAGCCCTGCTGGCCACGGCCCTGGGCCTGGTTGCGGCAATCCCGGCAGTAGTGATCTACAACGTCTTCGCCCGCTCCATCACCGGCTACAAGGCCCAGGTAACCGATGCCTCGGCAGAAGTCCTGCTGCTGGTCAGTCGCGACCTGGACCACCAGCCAAGCGAGCGCACCGCACAACCGCACATGGTGAAAGTGGGGTAATCGGCCATGGGCTTGCATTTGAAGGAAGGGGCAGGCGACGACCTGGCCGAAAACCACGAAATCAACGTCACGCCATTCATCGACGTGATGCTGGTACTGCTGATCATCTTCATGGTGGCCGCTCCCCTGGCCACCGTGGACATCAAGGTCGATCTCCCCGCCTCCAGCGCCAAACCGGCGCCGCGCCCGGAAAAACCCGTGTTCCTGAGCGTGAAGGCCGACCAGCGCCTGTTCCTCGGCGATGACGAAATCAAGGCCGAGACCCTGGGCGCCGCCCTCGACGCCAAGACCCAGGGCAAGAAGGACACCACGATCTTCTTCCAGGCCGACAAAGGCGTGGACTACGGTGACCTGATGAGCGTGATGGACACTCTGCGCGCAGCCGGCTACCTGAAGGTCGGCCTGGTCGGACTCGAGACGGCAGCCAAGAAATGATCACGACGCGCCAAAGACTGACGCGTTACAGCGGTAGCCTGGCCGTGGTGCTGGGCGTCCATGCGGTGGCGATTGCACTCGCCCTCAACTGGTCCAAGCCACAGCCCATGCCAATTCCTCCGCAAGCCATGGTGGTGGAACTGGCACCTGCCCCTGTGCCGCCGCCTCCGGCACCACCCAAGGTGGTGACCCCGCCACAGCCACCCGCCCCTGTGGAAGAGCTGCCGCTGCCCAAACTGGCCGAAGCACCCAAGCCGACTATTTCGGTGCCCAAGCCGGTCAAGCAGAAGCCCAAGCCACAACCGCCAAAGCCAGTGGAAAAGCCGGAGCCGCCCAAGGAAAAGCCTTCCGACGAAAAGCCCAGCGACGCTCCGGTCACCCCGGCGCAATCCAGCAACCCGGCACCGGCAACGCCAGGCCCATCGCCGGCCCAGGCCGCCGCCAAGGCCAACTGGCAGGGTGAATTGCAGGCACACCTGGCCAAGTACAAGCGTTATCCAAGCGAAGCCCAGCGGCGCGGCAAAGAGGGTACCAACTCGCTACGCTTCGTCGTGGATGCCGAAGGCAAGGTACTGTCCTACGAGCTGGTCGGGCGTTCGGGCAACGCCGACCTGGATCGCGCCACCCTGGACATGATCCGTCGCGCCCAACCGCTGCCCAAGCCACCTGCCGACATGCTCAACAACGGCAGCGTGGAAATCACCGCCTCGTACAACTACGAGATCGACAGAAGCCGCGGCCGCCGCTGACACACCACAAGGGCACCCTCAGGGTGCCCTTCGTGTTTATGCCCCCTGAGTCAGGCATTGGCGGGTGTCGTATTCCACCTTCAGTCTGATAACGTGCGTCTATCGATTGCAGCCGTTATGCTTGGCCGCAACCTTACGGACGCCCGCTATGACTCTTACAGAACTGCGCTACATCGTTACCCTTGCCCAAGAGCAGCATTTCGGCCATGCCGCCGAACGTTGCCATGTCAGCCAGCCCACCCTCTCGGTTGGCGTGAAGAAGCTTGAGGACGAACTCGGCGTGCTGATCTTCGAGCGCAGCAAGAGCGCCGTACGCCTGACCCCGGTCGGCGAGACCATCGTCGCCCAGGCGCAGAAAGTACTGGAGCAGGCCCAGGGCATCCGCGAACTGGCCCAGGCCGGCAAGAACCAACTGACAGCGCCCCTCAAGGTCGGCGCCATCTACACCGTCGGCCCATACCTGTTCCCCCACCTGATTCCACAGCTGCACCGGGTCGCCCCGCAGATGCCGCTGTATATCGAGGAAAACTTCACCCACGTACTGCGGGACAAGCTGCGCAATGGCGAACTGGACGCGATCATCATCGCCCTGCCGTTCAACGAAGCAGACGTCCTGACCCTGCCGCTGTACGACGAACCCTTCTACGTGCTGATGCCCAGCGACCACTCCTGGACGCGCAAGGAAACCATCGACGCCAGCCTGCTCAACGACAAGAGCCTGTTGCTGCTGGGCGAAGGGCACTGCTTCCGCGATCAGGTCCTGGAGGCCTGCCCAACCCTGACCAAGGGCAATGACGGCGCCAAGCACACCACCGTGGAATCCAGCTCGCTGGAAACCATTCGCCACATGGTCGCTTCAGGCCTGGGCGTCTCGATCCTGCCGCTGTCGGCAGTGGACAGCCATCATTACGCCCCCGGTGTCATCGAGGTCCGCCCACTGACCCCACCCGCACCGTTTCGCACCGTGGCCATCGCCTGGCGCGCGAGCTTCCCGCGGCCCAAGGCCATCGAGATCCTCGCCGACTCGATCCGCCTGTGCTCGGTGGCCAAGCCGCCTGCCGCCAGCTAAGCCCTCGCGATGACTGAGCTGTCGAAGGTGTCGGTGACGGCGCTCAAGGGCGTCGGCGAGGCCATGGCCGAAAAACTGGCCAAGGTCGGCCTGGAGAACCTCCAGGATGTGCTGTTCCACCTGCCCCTGCGCTACCAGGATCGCACTCGCGTGGTGCCTATCGGCGCCTTGCGCCCGGGTCAGGACGCGGTGGTCGAAGGCACGGTCAGTGGCGCCGATGTGGTCATGGGCAAGCGCCGCAGCCTGCTGGTGCGCCTGCAAGACGGCACCGGGGGCCTGAGCCTGCGCTTCTACCACTTCAGCAACGCCCAGAAAGAGGGCCTGAAACGTGGCACCCGCGTACGCTGCTACGGTGAAGCCCGCCCAGGTGCCTCGGGCCTGGAGATCTACCACCCCGAGTACCGCGCCATCCAGGGTGACGAACCACCACCGGTGGACCAGACCCTGACCCCCATTTATCCGCTCACCGAAGGCCTGACCCAACAGCGCCTGCGCATGCTGTGCCAGCAGAGCCTGGCCATGCTCGGTCCACGCAGCCTGCCCGATTGGCTGCCGCAGGAACTGGCCAGGGACTACCAACTCGCCCCCCTGGACGATGCGATCCGCTACCTGCATCACCCTCCGGCCGACGCCGATGTCGATGAACTGGCCCTGGGTCACCACTGGGCCCAACACCGCCTGGCATTCGAGGAACTGCTGACTCACCAGTTGTCCCAGCAACGCCTGCGCGACAGCCTGCGCTCCCAGCGCGCGCCCGTACTGCCGGTAGCGAAGAAACTACCGGCCCGGTACCTGAAGAACCTGGGCTTCGCCCCTACCGGAGCACAACAACGGGTGGGCAATGAAATCGCCTACGACCTGAGCCAGCCCGAACCCATGCTCCGCCTGGTCCAGGGCGACGTTGGCGCCGGCAAGACCGTAGTGGCCGCCCTGGCCGCCCTGCAGGCGCTGGAAGCCGGCTACCAGGTGGCGCTGATGGCGCCCACCGAGATCCTCGCCGAACAGCACTTCATCACCTTCAAGCGCTGGCTGGAGCCGCTGGGCCTGGAAGTCGCCTGGCTGGCCGGCAAGCTCAAGGGCAAGAGCCGCAGCGCCGCCCTGGAACAAATCGCCAGCGGTGTCCCCATGGTGGTGGGCACCCACGCCCTGTTCCAGGAAGAGGTGCAATTCAAGAACCTGGCCCTGGCGATCATCGACGAGCAGCACCGCTTTGGCGTCCAGCAGCGCCTGGCCCTGCGCCAGAAGGGTGTCGGTGGCAAACTCTGCCCGCACCAGTTGATCATGACCGCCACGCCCATTCCCCGGACCCTGGCCATGAGTGCCTACGCCGACCTGGATACCTCCATCCTCGACGAGCTGCCTCCCGGCCGGACGCCGGTCAACACCGTGCTGGTGACCGATAGCCGCCGCATCGAAGTGATCGAGCGGGTACGCGCGGCGTGCGCCGAAGGTCGCCAGGCCTACTGGGTCTGCACCTTGATCGAGGAGTCGGAGGAACTCACCTGCCAGGCTGCCGAAACCACCTTCGAGGACCTGTCCAGCGCCCTGGGCGAGTTGCGAGTAGGCTTGATCCATGGCCGTATGAAGGCACCGGAGAAGGCGGCGGTCATGGCCGAGTTCAAGGCCGGCCACCTGCAGCTGCTGGTGGCCACCACTGTGATCGAAGTCGGCGTGGACGTACCCAACGCCAGCCTGATGATCATCGAAAACCCCGAGCGCCTGGGCCTGGCCCAACTGCACCAATTGCGGGGCCGGGTCGGTCGCGGCAGCGCCGCCAGCCACTGCGTGTTGCTCTACCACCCGCCGCTGTCGCAAATCGGTCGTCAACGCCTGGGCATCATGCGCGAAACCAACGACGGCTTCGTCATCGCCGAAAAAGACCTCGAGCTGCGCGGCCCCGGGGAAATGCTCGGCACCCGCCAGACCGGCCTGCTGCAATTCAAGGTGGCCGACCTGATGCGCGATGCCGACCTGCTGCCCGCCGTGCGCGATGCTGCCCAGGCGCTGCTGGAGCGCTGGCCGGACCACGTCAGCCCGCTGCTGGAGCGCTGGCTGCGCCACGGCCAGCAATACGGGCAAGTGTGAACCAACACTCAGTTAATGGACCATTGGCATGACCAAGCTGGTTATACTGGTCACATTGTAGAAGAACGGATACCAGACCATGACAGAAGTTGCCCTCGCCACTGCAACCCCGCACGCGCCGTCTGTTATCCGGTTGCTGCTCGGCAAGCTGGCCATCGGCTACAACGAAGTCATCGACCAGCCGGGCCTGTCGGCCGAACGCAAAGTCCAGGCAGTGCTGCTGGACGATGCTGTGGGCGCGCTGATGGTGCTGTTCCCCCAGAGCCAGCTGCTGGATCTCAACCGTCTAGCCGAACTCACCGGTCGACGCCTGCGCTCGGTTTCCACCGAACGCCTGGAACGCATGCTTGGCAAACACAGCCTGAGCCTGCTGCCGGGCCTGCCAGCCCTGACCAGCTCGCCCTGCCTGTATGAAGAAAGCCTGCTGCGCGAGCCCACCCTGCTGATCAACTCCGGCGAGCCGGGCGTGCTGCTGGAAATCACTCGCGAAGACTTCAAGAGCATGCTCAGCAAGGCCAGCGCCGGTACCTTCGGCGAAGCCCTGAGCAGCATCCGTCCCAACCTCGACCGCCCGGATGACGACCGCGAGGAAATCTCCCAGGCGATGCAAGCCTTCACCGCGCGTCGCATCCAGCAACGTCTGGAAGCCACCATCGAGATCCCGCCGCTGGCCGAAACCGCGCAGAAGATCATCAAGCTGCGGGTCGACCCCAACGCCACCATCGACGACATCACCGGCGTGGTGGAAACCGACCCGGCGCTGGCGGCGCAGGTGGTGAGCTGGGCGGCCTCGCCCTATTACGCCTCGCCGGGCAAGATCCGCTCGGTGGAAGACGCCATCGTCCGCGTACTGGGCTTCGACCTGGTGATCAACCTTGCCCTGGGCCTGGCGCTGGGCAAGACCCTGAGCCTGCCCAAGGACCAGCCGCAGCACGCCACGCCGTACTGGCAGCAGTCCATCTACACCGCGGCGGTGATCGAAGGCCTGACCCGGGCGATGCCCCGGGCCCAGCGCCCGGAGTCCGGCCTGACGTACCTCGCCGGGCTGCTGCACAACTTCGGCTACCTACTCCTGGCTCACGTATTCCCGCCACACTTCTCGCTGATCTGCCGGCACCTGGAGGTCAACCCGCACCTGTGCCACAGCTACGTCGAGCAGCACCTGCTAGGGATCAGCCGCGAACAGATCGGCGCCTGGCTGATGCGCTACTGGGACATGCCGGACGAGCTGTCCACCGCCCTGCGCTTCCAACACGACCCGACCTACGACGGCGCCTACGCCGAGTACCCGAACCTGGTCTGCCTGGCCGTACGCCTGCTACGCAGCCGGGGTATCGGCTCAGGCCCGCGCGAAGAGATTCCCGACGCCCTGCTGGAGCGCCTGGGGCTGAGCCGCGACAAGGCCGAGGACGTGGTCAGCAAGGTACTGGAAGCCGAAGTACTGCTGCGAGAGCTGGCCTCGCAATTCAGCCAGGTCTGAACGAGCCACGTCACCCCCGGTGACGTGGTGGGCCCTGCCAGCCGCTGCCGCTGTTGGCAGCGCAGGCCCTGGCCCTCCCTGAAACAGTAGCGCCCTCAAGCCTTGGGCTTGGGCTTCTTCGGCTTCAGGTACTTGGTCAGCCCCTGGAACCAGATCACCAGCGCCGGGTTGCCCTTGATCTGGATCGACTTGTCCTGGATTCCCGTCATGAATGCCAGCTGCTTGTTCTTCGCCTGCATGGTCGCGAAGCCATAGGCAGCGTCCTTGAAGGCAATAGCGAAAGCCGGCTCGGGATAAAACCCCGAACGACTGGTAACACGCTGGTCCTTGACGAAGAAATGCCGAGCAACCTTGCCATCGAGCGTCTGCAGCTGGAATACCAGCTCCTTGTCGCCCAATTGTTGCTGGAAAGCGGGATTGTTACGGCTGGCCTTGCCCATCAACAGGCCAAGTACCCAGAGGAGAAAACGAAATTTCATGCGCGGCGCCTCAGTGGAATTATTGGATGGCCGGCGCAGTGTAACCTGTAACTCGCCGAGCGCCAGCCGATCCGTTCGATTGCTCGAAGATCGCCTGGCGTTCAGCGCTTATCGCTACATCTTGTCAGACAATCACTGACTCAGACGTTCGGGCAAGGCACCGGTGCCCAGTCGCCCAGGTCCGGGTTCTTGCACATGCTGTTGACCTGGGTCTGGCCGGTGGTAGCCACCTGGTTGCTCTCGGCCTGCTTGGTCTTGGCCTGCTGCATCGACTTCTCGGTGCTCACGGCTTCCTTCGGCACCACCGGCAGCTTCTGCTTGGCCGGTGGGTTCTTGCCTTTGCCCTTGCCTTTGCCGGTGGTAGTCACTGGAGTGGTGTCGGCGGTGGCCACCTTGACCACGTCGGTGCGCTGTACGCCCACTTGCTGCAGGTCTTGCTCGTAGGCCTGGTTGTACTTGCTCAGGTCCTCGCTGGCACGACCATTCACCGCGGTGATCAGGTCGTTGGACTCCTTCAGGCCGCTGACGATTTCTGCCAGGCGCTTGCGTCCTTCGACATCGTTGATGCTGTTGGCCTTGCGAGCGCTGATCAGGCTGTCGAAAGCGCGCTGGTAGCAAGTCTGCGAAGCGCGGGCATAAGCCGTGCTGCGGTCGATGTCGGCCACGCTCTTGTTGACGTCGGTAGCGTAGGAAGCGATGCGCTGGTTGTCATCGGCAATCTGCTTCTGGCGCTCGGTGTAGTAGCCAGCAGCACCGCCAGCCAGGGCACCACCAGCGGCGCCGATGGCTGCATTGCGACCACGGTGGTCGCCATCGCCGGTCAGGGCGCCGAGCAAGGCGCCGCCAGCAGCACCCAGGGCGGCACCGGTGACGACCGACTTGGTCATGTCCGAGTCAGTGGCACGCAGGTGCTGCACCGGCTCGTAGCAGCTCGGGTAGTACTCGACCTTGGTGGTGGAAGCGACCTTGGATACCGGAGAGGTCGCGCAACCGGTCAATACGGTGCTGAACCCGGCGGCAACCAACAGCAGGTGACGCTTGGAAGTCGAAGCAAAGGGTTTGCGGGAAAAAAGCATGTTCGTGATCTCGATTAAGTTTGACCAACTCGACGCGGCACCAGGCCGGTCGAGATCCTCCAGGCTCGACAGACAACGGCCGGTCATGACTTCTGACCGGTCGATGCGAGCAGTTCCTTCAAAATCGTCGCCGGGTCGGCTCGCCGTTTCTGGCGATAGTCCCCGACATGGCGAACGAATAACGTAGCGCGCGTCACCAGGCTCTTGCCGAGCACCGGCTTGCGATTGAGCTCTTCCTTGATCCGTTGAAATTGCGCCTGGATCACCGCGTCGGTGTAACGGGTGCCCGTGGCCAGGTTGTCGATGTAGATCGCCACCGCCCCGTCCAGAGCACTGCGGCCATTGTCGATGGCTTCGGCGAACAGCTTGGCGCTGGGTTCATCCTTGGCATCGAGGGCCTGCTGCTGGCTCTTCTTCAGGTTGGTCAGACGAATGTTGTAGTTGTTGATCGTCTCGGCCACCAGTGCCGAGGACTGAATCAGGTTGCCCGCCGCTTCCTCTCGTTGCTGGGCGATCAGCGACACGTTGCGCTTGAGCTCCTCGTTGACCAGCCCCAGCTCCGCCTGCAGCCGTGGATCGACACTGGCGGCGATGATGCTGTCCAGGCGCTTGGTCGGGTCCTGGGCGTCATCGATGGCATCGGTCAGGGACGCCAGGCGCCCTTCCTTCTGCCACTGGGCGAACAGTTCCTTGTAGCGCGAGCGAGGCGCCGACAAGGCACCGATGGCCACCCGGAAACCCGTGGTCTCGTTGCTTTGCTCGGTGCCATCGGCGGCGAACAGCGGGTATTCGCGGCGCATGCCGGTGAACAGCGTGCCCTCGCCTTCCAGGTAGTTGCCGCCCTTGACCACGAAACCGCCGTAGGTGCCCTGGCGCCGCCCGGCATGCACCAACTGGAAGGACTCCTGGACCATCTCGGCGGCGTTGCCAATCACATCGAACAAACCAATGGGGTTAGGCAGCTTGGTACCGATCGGCATCAGTCGCGCCGCCTGGCCAGTGCCTCCGGCGACCTGGTTGAACACCGCCCAGTCGGCCAGCGGGCCGTCGCTTTCACTGCCCTCCACGCGCCGTGGGAACAGCCGGCCCTCCAACTCCTGGCGGCTCACCGCCTGGCCACCACGGGCCGCGTATTCCCACTCCACTTCGGTGGGCAGGCGAACAAAGCCCAGGCCGCCATCCTCGGCGGAGCCGCCACGCCCACTGACCGGCAGCAGGTCGCGGTGATTCTTCATCAGCCAGGCGCTGTAGACCGCCGCGAAACGCTCGGCCTCGAAACGCGACAGCTTGACCTTGGGCAGCCGCCCCTGCATGCCATCCGGCGCCTCGCAGGCCGGCGCCGGTTCGCCGCTGGCCAGGGACTGGGCCTGGGCCATGACCTGGGCGTACTGGCGGGCCGTGACTTCATACTTGCCAATGAAATACATCATCGGCTTGAGCGGTACCCCGGCGCCGGCCTTGGGCAACAGCGGGCCAATGGTCTTGGCCCAGCCGCCCGGCAAGTCCTTGAGGGTGAACTGGCCATTGATGTAGTCCCGGCGATAGCCGGAAATGAACGACTGCTGGTACCCGCTCTCGCCTTCGGCGAAGGGATAGCCCAGGTTGATCTCACGGTCGTCCAGGGTGCCCTGGGCCAGCACATAGACGTAGCGAAACAGCATCTCGCCGTCACAGGGCAACGGCAGGCTGACATCACCCGCCAGGGGCTTGGGGTTGTCCATCTTATTGACGGGCTCTTCGGCCCACACGGCCCCCGCCAGGGTCATGGCCAGCACGGTGCTGATCAACTTATACATCGCGAATTCCTTCACAAGCCTCAATGCGCGACACCCGCCAACCGCCCAGCGCAGCGGCCAGGCTACTGACGCCCAGCGTCGCCAACAGGGCCAGCCCGTAATGGGCCGGCAGCAGGTGGCTGGCATACTCGCCCGGCACCTGCATGAACAGATGATTCAGCCCGGCTTGGGCCAGGCCATACAGCACGCCACTCAACACAGCGGCAAGACTCGCGCTGTAGAGGGCCTGGAACACCACGAACAGCAGCAGCGCCGCGGTGGAAAAACCCAATAGGCGCAATACCGACAACTCCCGGCGCTTGCGCTCCACCGCCGCCAGGGCGCCAGCGAAGATCGCCGCAAAGGCCCCGGCCAGGGCCAACGCGGCGATGATCCAGAACACGATCGACAAGTTGCGGCTCAAGGACTGCACCTGGGCGATGGTCTGGGCCTGGGTCGACACCAACAGGCCGCGCTCGGCGAAATACCGGCGCAGCGGCTCGACATCGTCGAGGCTGCGCGCATACAGGCGAAACGCCGGGTACACCCGCTGCCCGGCCTGCGTCGGGGCCCCGCCGGCCCAGCCCATGGCCAGCACCGCACGACCGTCGCGGTAATCCTCGGCGGCCTCCAATAACTCCAGGGGCGCCAGCAGGGCATCACGGGCAAAGGCCTCCAGGGGCAGCACGCCCTCGACCTGGACCCGGGTCCGCTGCACCTCGCTGCGCCCGGCCACCTGGCGGCCGAAACTGGCCTGCAGCCAGTCTCCCGGCCGGACCCCGAGCTTCTCCGCGGCGGTGCGGCTGAGCACCACCCCGTTCATGCCCTGCAATGCCGGCAACGGCCCCAGCAAGGGGTCGGTAGGCGCGGTAGGCAGCATTTCCACGGTCAGGCCAACATCCCCCTCACCTCGCGCCAGCTCTGCCGTGGCGGCGATCTGCCGGGTCCTGGGCAAGGCGAACGCCACGTCCGGGCGCTGGCGCAGTTCGGCAATGAACGCGGCACTGAAGCGCCCGCCGCCCAGGGGAATGATCTCGCGCACCGCCGGGTCTTTTTCCAAGCGCTCGGTGAGGCTGCTGACCAGGCCGAACTTGAGCCCGAACAGCACCAGCAACGGAGCGATCACCGCCACCAGGGCCAGTACCGAGCAGGCCGAAAGCCAGGTATCGGCCCGATAGTCCTGCCAGGCCAGCGCCGCTGTGAGGGCCGCACGCATCAGCAAGCCTCCCCGAGGGTCGCGGTGACGCCACCATCGGCATCGCGCTGGCAGGCAATCCGCCGGACCTGCAAGCCATTGGCCCGGGCCAGGGGTTCATCGTGGGTGGCGACCACGCAGCACAGCTGCTGGTCCCGCGCCTGCTGCACCAGTAGCTGCATCACTCGCTGGGCGTTCAAGGGGTCCAGGGCCGCCGTCGGTTCGTCCGCCAACAGCACCTGCGGACCATGGGCCAGGGCCCGGGCACAACTGACCCGCTGGCGCTGGCCCACCGACAAGTCGGCGGGTTTCTTGTGCAGTTGGTCGACGATCTCCAGGCGTTCGGCCAGGCGCCGGGGAATGCCCTCATCGGCCAGCCCGAGCATCTTGCGCGGCAAGCCGATGTTGCCCCGCACATCGAGGAAGCCCAGCAGGCCGCCGGTCTGCAGTACATAACCCAGGTGCCGGCTGCGCAGCTCGGCCAGGGCGCTGTGCCCAGCCTGCCGCCAGACCTGGGCAATATCGATGGCAGCGTCGAGCGGTGCGAATTCGAAGCACCTGGACGAATCCGGGGCCAACACCAGCGCCAGCAAATCGAGCAACGTGCTCTTGCCGCACCCGCTGGGGCCCACCACCGCCAGTTGATCGCCTGCGCGCAATTGCAGCCTGGGGATCACCAGGCTGTAGCGTTGGCGGCCTTCGCCGCGGCTCTTGCGCACATCCGAAAGGTTCAGCATCAGGGCAACGTCGACAAGGGAACGCGGTACAGGGCATCACCCGGCTCGGCATCGCCGAAGCGTACCCAGTTGGCCAGGTCGTTGTGGAAGGTCTCGTAGAGACGGATCTTCGAATCCAGCTCATCGATGAAGTCTTCCTGCTCGGCCACGCTCAGCGACAACCACAGGTCCTGGGTCATGTTCAGCGACTTGCTGCGGTACGGCAGGCCTTCGAGGTATTCCCCCAGAACGCCGCCATCGGCGAGATTGCCGCCCTTGCGCAAGGCCGAGGGGTCGCGGCTCATGTAGGCACTGGCGCTGGCGATTTCCTGGAAGAAATCCTTGGGCGAGGTCTGGGTCTTGCGCGCCGCATCGACGATCAGCTTCAGCGACTGCTGCAGGTCGTTGAGCTGCAGCTTGGTCAGCATCACGCAGACCTGGAACGCTGGCAGCGCCGGGTTGGTCAGGTCGCGGTCGGCGGTCCAGGCGCTGACCAGTTGCGGCGCCTGGCTGGCGGATTTGTGTCCAAGGAAGTCCATGTGCATGGCATAGCCGATGGCCGCGGACTTCTGGGCAAGGCTCGGGCTCGCGGCCAGCATCGGAACCGCTTGTTGCTGATTGCTGCGCACCTGATGCACCAGGTCGGCGAACACTGTGCCGATCTCGTCGACCCGCTCGCCGAACTTGCCCACATCACCACCGGGCACCGGGATATACAGGTCGCCGATCTTCGGGTTGGCATCGGCGGTCAGCACCCGGTACTGGGTCTCGGCCTGGGCGTGGTTCTTCTTCCCGGCGTCGGTCCGCAGGTGCAAGGCATAGATCTTGATCTGCTTGCCCAGGGCCGCCTGGCGCACCTCGGCCTCATTCATCTGGGTCCGGCTATAGGGATCGTTCTTGCGCAAGGCGCCGGCATCGCTGACCAGCAGGATCAGGCGACCGCCATAGCCCTTCCAGTCCATGCCCTCCACCGCCTGCATGACTCCGGCGAAGGCGTCTTCGTTGAACGAATGGCTGGACACATTGGTGGCCTTGACCTGGCTTACCAACTGCTGGAAACGCTGCGGATCGCGCCCCTGGTCCAGGCTCACCAGGGTCTTGGTGACGTACTCCAATCCCGGCGTCTTGCTGGTGTTGTTGCGAAACCCCACCAGGCCGAAGCTAACGCTGTCCAACTCGCCGCGCGCGGCCAGCTTGCTCTGCAGCTCATGCACCACATCACGCACCCGGTCGATATAGGGCTGCATCGATACCGAGGTGTCCACCACCAGCACCACGGCCGTGCGGAAAGCATCACCGGCGGCTGGCGCGGTATTCACCGGCAGGCTCTTGCCAGTGCTGTCGCTGATGCTCTGCGGGGTGCTGCCCGGATCGATGGAAGCGATATTGAGCAACTGCACCGGCTGGCCGTTTTCGTCGAAGCTCTCCTTGGAGTCGAAGATCGGCAGCAGGTAGAACTGGTCCTGGGGCACGGCGCTGGCATTGGGTTCCAGGGCCAGCACTTGCTGGTCGTCCTGGAGATTTTTCTGCGCGTTGAGCAGCAGGTTCTTGGCTGCCGCAGGATCGGCCAGCAGGCGCTCCAACTGGCTGGCCTGGCGCACGAACATCACTGGCGCCCGCCCCGAGCGCTCAGTGAACTTGAGTACCAGGCTCTGCTTCCAGTCGCTGACCTGGTCCTCTGGCAGCCAGCCGGCGCTACGACCATCGCTGGCCGCGCCCAGGCGCAGCCATGGGCGCCCGCCAACCTGCTTGCGCTGGTACACATACAGCACCGAGAACGCCGGCACCGCCGGGCCTGGCGCCGCCCCGGGCTCGCTGGAAAAGCTCGCTCCAGGCTTGCTCAGCACCCGCTGGAACAGGGTTTTCTTGCCCGGCATCAGCAACGGCCGCTGGCCGCCATCGACATCGCTCGCCACAGGCTGGCTAACCGGTGGCGCCACGCTGGGCGTGCTCCCGCTACCGGAGGTCGGGGTCGGGATCGGGGTCGGGGTCGCGATCTTGGGCGCTGGCTGCGGGCTGTCCCCGGACAACCACCAGTAGCCACCGCCAGCCACGGCCAGGGCTACTGCCACGGCCACGCCGGCCAGGGCCAGCACCGGGCCACGCCGCTGGCCGGTCGGCTCGGCGCCCTGGGGCGGCAGGCTGGAGACGCGCTGCGGTGGCACCACAGGTTCCGGACGCGGCTCCTGGCGCGGAGCCGGTTGCGGGGCCTGCTGGGGAATCTCGATGGAGACCGGGGTCAGCCCGGCCAGGTCCTTGCCCACGGGCACTTCCAGGGGCGGCAAGGGCAACGGCTGGATCAGCGTCGCCTCGACCTCCGGGGCCGCCGCCGGCAGGTTGTCCAGGGCCGCCAGCAAGGCTGCGGCATCCGGGTAGCGCTCCGCCGGGTCCTTGGCCAGGAGCTTACCCAGGATGTGCTGGTAGCGGCCGTGGTGCACCGGTAGCTCCGGCAACGGCTCGGTGAGGTGGGCCAGGGCCGTGGACAAGGCATCGGTGCCGTTGTACGGCAGCTTGCCGACAAGGATTTCATACAGCACCACGCCCAGGGCATAGAGGTCGGCGCGGCCGTCGATGTCCTGTCCACGGGCCTGCTCGGGGCTCATGTAGCTTGGGGTGCCGACAGCGAAGCCGGCCTGGGTGAACTGGGTGCGATCGTCCAGGGACTTGGCGATGCCGAAGTCCGAGAGCACCGCCGTGCCATCGGCGCGGAACAGGATGTTGGCCGGCTTGACGTCACGGTGCACCAACCCCTGGGCATGGGCATAGCCCAGGGCCGAGGCGATCTGGCGGATATAGGTCAGGCCCTGCTCCGGGGTCAGCCCGGCAGCAATGCGTTCCTTGAGCGTGCCGTTGGGCAGGTACTCCATGGCCATGTAGTACAGCTCGCCGACATTGCCGATGTCGTGGATGGTCACGGTGTGCGGGTGGGACAGGCGCGCCAGGGTCTTGCCCTCGCGCAGGAAGCGCTCGCAAAAGCTCGGGTCGGCCGCCAGGGAGGCGGCCATGACCTTGAGCGCCACCTTGCGCTCCAGGGAGCGCTGGGTCGCCAGGTACACGCTGGCCATGGCACCTTCGCCAATCTCGCCCTGGATATCGAAGCCGGGAATCAGAATGTCCATGGTCAGTGTCCTGCGGCCTTGATCACAATGGCGGTGATGTTGTCCGGCGCGCCCCGGGTCAGGCCCAGGTGGATCAGGCTGCGCACCACATCGTTGGGCTCGTTGTGACTGAGCACGTCGCGCAGTTCGAAGTCCTCGGCGGTCTTGTTCAGGCCGTCGCTGCACAACAGGAAGGTATCGCCGGCCTGTACCTGCAGGTCGACCTGGGACAGCTCCAGCTGGGCCTCGACGCCAATGGCCCGGGTGACGATGTTGGCACGCGGGTGGACCCGAGCCTCGGCCTCGCTGAGCAAGCCGCTGTCCTGCAGGTCCTGGACGTAGCTGTGGTCCCGGGAAATGCTCTCCAGCTGTTCATCGCGCAACCGGTACAAGCGGCTGTCGCCAGCCCACAGGCACACCGCCTGGTCGCCGCGTACCGCCAGCAGGACCACGGTACTGCCCATCATGGTCACGCCACGGTTGGCCGTTTCCTCGCGCACGGCGGCGTTGACCGCCGCCAGGCCGTTGCGCAGCGCGGCAGCGTATTGCTCCAGGTTGTCGCCGGCCGGCACCGCCCGCAGGCTATCGACGATCAGGCTGCTGACGTAATCCCCGGCGGCGTGCCCGCCCATGCCGTCCGCCACCAGCCAGAGGCCGGTCTCCGGAGCTTCCAGCCAGGCGTCTTCATTGATTTTCCGCACCATGCCGACATGGCTGTAGCTGGCGGATTGGTAGGACAGTTGTGGCGCTGAACGCATTTAGACGGCACCCTCTTGCCCGAGCAGAAATTGCGCAAAATCATTGGCCGGTGGCAGGCCCTGGCAACGCAGCAGCATCGGGCTGATGTACTGCGAGCCGCGCCCCCACCAGACACTCGATCCATCCAGGGCCTGGGCGGCCAGTACCGTCCCCCGGGCCTGCGGATCATTGACATAGAACCGTTGCAGGCCGGCGAAATGACTGCCCTCGGCACGCGCTGTCGCCAGCGGCGCCCCCAGGCCCTGCAAGCCTTCTTCCAGGGCCTCGAAGCTGGCGCCCTCGTCGAGGGTTGCCAGCAACAGCTCCTCCACCTGTTCGAACCACTGGTCCGGGCCGCTCACCAGCGAGGCCAGGTCTTCGCCGGGCTCCAGCAGCGCGACGACCGTCAGGGGGAAATACCGCCCGACCCGATCGATGCTCGGCATTACCACCCCGACCGCCGCCTGGGGTCCGCACAGGCCTGGAGCCAGGGCGAAACGCCACAGGGGGCTGACCAGATAGGCATTCAACCAGTGCTCGCCCATGGCGTTCTGGCTGGCCAGCAGCCCCGCCGCCAGCCAGCTGTCCCAGGGCGCGATGAAACTCTGTGGCAAGCCACGGCTGACAAAGTCGCCACGGCTGGCCAGCTTGCCGTACAGGCCAGGCATCGTCGTCATAGCCGCTCCGGCAGGCTGAAGCCGCTGAGCACTCGGCTCTTGAACGGGTTGAAGGCGCTGCTGGCGCGCAACTCGTAGGAGATGCTCGCGCCATCCACCCGCAGCCGCAGGTTGAAACGGTCCGGTGAATTGGTGGCAGTCAGGTCCGATTGCTCCAGCAGGCGGAACCAGGCCCAGGGACCGTCCAGGGTGATGCCCGAACGCCCGCTGGCCGACGGCGGCATGATCGACAGGCGCACCACACCAATGCTTCCCGGGTTGGGCCACTGCATCGCTACCGGACGGCTGGGGCCATGGTCGTAGCTCAGTTGCTGGCCATCCAGGTCAAGCAGGAACTGGCTGATATTGGCGTCCATCTCCACTGGCTTGAGTTCGAAGCGCACAGCCGGCTGGGTGCCGCCGCTGGAGCGGAAGAACGCATCGCGGATGTTCGAAGCCCGTTGGAAGGTCTGCAACACGCCGGGGGAGATTCCCAGTTTCTGCGCTGCGCCCGGCTGCCAGCTCCAGGTCGTCGTGGAGGTGTTGACGTAGGGCTGCAGGTACTTGCGAAAGTAGCTGTCCATCACTCCGCCGGTGCCGAAGAACTGGCCGAAGTCTTCCAGGGTCGCATCCCGGGAGCTGCCCGGCGACATCGGGTAGCGCCCACTCAGGGACTGGCGATAGACGTTCACCACCTCGCTGACCCAGGCCGCGTTCAGTTGGTTGCGCACCCCGCCCATCATGGTGTTGGTGGTAGAACCGACCACCGACTTGACCAACCCCTGGACCATCGGCGGCTGGCGCGCAGCGGTCAGGCTGACCCGGGCCGCGGCGGCGCTGGCCTGGTTCTTGGCTTCGCCCAGCAGCGCATCGCCGCTGGCGCCGACCATGGCGCTGACCTGCACGTACAGGGCGTTCATGTCCGCCAGCAGACCATCGATGGCCGCCGGCTCACCCTCGCCTTTGCTCACCAGGCTGATCAGGTCGGCGAAGTGCAGGCTCACCGGATCTTCGCTGGCCACAGCCGCCGGACCCGCTGCCTGCTCCTGGCCCAAGAGCGAACCCAGGCGCTGCTTGAGCTGGTCGACCCCGCCCTCGACCTTCTGGCCCTGGGCTGCCAGCAGGCGTTCTTCCTGTTGCAGGTCGGTTTCCTTGGACACCGCCACCAACAGTTTCTTCAACGGCGAAGTGGGGCCGGAGATGATCCGCAGTACATCGGCGGCCTGGGCCACGCTGGTGATCGGCACGAAGTCGATGTCCGCCAGCAGCGCGTCCCACTGGCGCAGGTAATCCTGGAAGTACAGGCGGCGCACATCGGCGGCCAGGCTGGCGACGTTCTGTTGCTCGGCCTGGTCGCGACCCAGCACCCACTGCTCCTCGGCCAGGGTTCCGGCCTGGTTGACGCTAGCCAGCAGGAAGCCCTCGCGGTAGCCCTTGGCGGTGAACAGCCCGCTCAGCGGCTCGCTCAATGGCTTGCCGCTCTTGCGGGTGAACACCAGCGCCGCATCACGGCCACCGGCTTCGCTCAGGCGAAAGTCCGGCACGCCGGCCGGCAGCTTGGCGCGCTTGACCCGATCGTAGACCCGCTGGGCCACTGGCAGCTGTTGCAACTGGCGGCGCAGGTCCTCGATCAGGCGCTGATCCAGTCGCGCATTGGGCGGATGCTTCTCGAACAGCGCCTGCAAGTGGCCGGTCAGGGCCAGGCGCTGGTCGGGCGGCAGCTCCCGGGACAGGGTCTGGTCCCAGTCCAGGGTGATCCAGGCCTTGATGAAGTCCGCGTCGTAATGCTCGCTGTCCGCCAGCATCAGGTAGGCCTTGAGGCCCTCGTAGAGAAAGTCCGAATTGCCACCGCTGTGCAGTTGCTCTTCGATGCGGGTCATCAGCCGTGGGGCGAATACCGCTACCAGCAACTTGCGATAGACACTGGCGGACTCGGCCTCGAGCATGTCGCCCTGGTACAGGCCAAGGCCTTCGGCCCAACCCGGGGCATCGCCGGCCAGGTTGCGGGTCGCGTTGAGCAGCGGCAGCACCGCCAGCACATCACGCTGGGCCGGGCTGAGGTTCTGCACGTTCTGGCGCACCGGCGCCACGCGCTGGTCGACCTGGGCGATATAGGCCTGGTTGGCCCGATAGCTGACGATCCACAGGGTACCGACCACCAGCACCAGGGCCACGCTGGCCGCCAGGGCGCCACGGGCGATCCACTTGCGCCGACGCTCGACCTTGGGATTGACCCCCACCAGCCCGCGCTCGGCGAAAGCCACGGCGCTGAACAACTTCTCGATGAAGTAGCTGCGGCCAGTGCCGGTCTGGCGCGCCAGGTGCTGGCGGTCCAGGTTCATGCTCTGGGCCATGGCGCCGATCAGGCGGTCGATGGGGCTGCCTTCCTGGGTACCGCTGGTGAAGTACACCCCGCGCAGCAGCACCCGCTCCTCGAAGGCATTGGGCTTGAACACACCTTCGAGGAAGCCCTGCAAGGACTCCTTGAGCGCCGCGAACTGCTGCGCGAACCCGTAGATCAGGTCACGCCGCGCCGGGTCGCGCTCCTGTTGCAAGCGCTCCACCAGGCGTTCGTTGAGGCGCTGCTCCAGGGCCGCCAGCTCTGCCGGCAGGTGCGCCAGGGGGCTGTCGCTGCCCTTGCCATCGTCCAGGGCAAAGGTCATGCCCCAGACCTGGGCTCGCTCTTCCTTGCTCAGGGAGTCGAAGAACTCCATGAAGCCTGGCACCAGGTCCAACTTGGTCAGCATCAGGTAGATCGGGAAACGCACGCCCAGCTGGGTATACAGCTCCTGGATGCGCAGGCGGATCGCCGCGGCGTGGGCCGCCCGCTCCGCTTCGCTGCCCAACAGCAGGTCGGACAGGCTGATGGCCACGAAGGCACCATCGATGGGGCGGCGCGAGCGCTGGGTCTTGAGCAGGTCGAGAAAGCCCAGCCAGGCTGCCTTGTCCACATTCGCATGGCTGTCCTGGGTGGTGTAGCGGCCCGCAGTGTCCAGCAGCACGGCCTGGTCGGTGAACCACCAGTCGCAATTGCGGGTACCGCCGACACCACGCACGGCGCCTGCACCCAATTGTGCCGCCAGCGGAAAGTGCAGGCCGGAGTTGACCAGCGCAGTGGTCTTGCCCGAGCCGGGCGGACCGATGATCACGTACCACGGCAGTTCGTAGAGGTTGCGCCTCTCGTCACCGCCGAGCTTGGCCTTCTTCAGCAGCACCAGGGCCTCGTCCATGCGCTGGCGCAGGGCCGCCAGCTCCTCGGCGGTGGCCAGGCTGTCCGGGTCCGGCGGGGTGTCGGCCGCCAGGCTCTGCAAGACCTTGGCCGCATGCCGGCGGGCCTGGATGATGCGAAACACCCGGTAGGCGATCCACACCGCGAAAATGAAAATGATCAGGGCCCAGCGCCGGCCTTCCGGCACCAGGAACTCCAGCAGCGGCCCGACGAACCAGATGATCAGGCTCAGGGCGATCAGCCCCAGCAGCGGGATCACCCAGCGAATCACAAAACTGAAAAACGCCTTCACTCGACCCCCTCCGCCAATACGCTGATTTCTACCCGACGATTACGCGCCCGCCCTTCGGCGGTGGCATTGGTTGCCAACGGCTCGGTATCGCTGCGGCCTTCGGCGCTGAACCGCGCCGGCTGCCCGGTCTTCGCCGCCAGGATCTCCAGCACCGACTCGGCACGGGCCTGGGACAGCTTCCAGTTGGACGGGAAGCGCAAAGTGGCGATCGGCCGGTTGTCGCTGTGACCGGTGATCCGCACCTGGCCCTTGACCTTGCGCACGGCATCGGCGATGCGCAGCATCAGCGGCTGATAGTCGTCGCGGATGCTGGCGCTGGCCGAAGCGAACAGTTCATCGCCGCGGATCGTCACCACCGAGCGGTCGACGGCGTCTTCCACCGCCACTTTCCCGGCACGGATATCGTCGGCCAGGAACCCGGCCAGGCGTGGACGCTCCACCACCTTGGGCTGGATCACCGGGCGATCCAGGGTCTGTACCGGAATCTCGCCCAGGGCATGGATGTTCTTGAACACCGGCTCGGCATCCGCCGCCAGCTTCAGGCGCAGGCCGAACAGCAGGGCCAGCAGCAACGCCACGGCGATGGCGATACCGACCCAGGGCGGCATGAACTGGGCCAGGCGATCCCGGGCCACGGTGACGCCGCGCCAATGAGGCGACAGTTCGCGCTCGTGTTCGCCACGGGCGCTGCGAATGGTCGCGGCGGTACGCTCGCGCAGGGCCTCCAGCTGGCTGCGACCGTCGATCATCACCCGGTAGCGGCCTTCGAAGCCCAGGCACATGCACAGGTACAAAAGCTCCAGCAGGTACAGGCGTTCGCGCGGGCTCTGCAGGCAGTGCTCCAGCAGCTGGAAGACCTTCTCGCCACCCCAGGCCTCGTTGTGCACGGTAATCAGCAGGCTCTGCTTGCCCCAATCGCTGGTGCTACCCCAGGGCGTGCTCAGTACCGCCTCGTCCAGGGCGGTACACAGCGCATAGCGGGCCAACAGCACATCGTTACGCGGTACTCCGGCCGCCTCGGCACGCTCTTCGAACTGGCGCAGGTAGGCCAGCAACTGCGCTCGCAAGCTGGCCGGAGCCGGATGCGCCAGGGTGCTGCGCAGGCGAGTGAGCAGCGCCAGCAGCGGACCGGCAGCGCTTTCCAGGGGGTTCAGACCCTGCGCCTGGCCCGAGGCCAATGGTGCCGCCGGCATCGCCAGGGACGGTGGCGGTGGCGCCGCCGGGCGATTGGGCTCGGGCGCGCGACCACCAGGGCGCGGCATGAACTGGGTACGGTCGTTGGCCGGGGACGGCTGCCCTGCCGAATCGTCGAACGGATGCATCGCGACTTATCCTCGAATGGCCCAGAAGGCCAGGTTCAACCCCGGGAATTCCCCAGCGACGTGAAAGGCGAAGCCACCGGAATGAGCCAGTTGTTTCCAGTGTTCGCTACCACGGTCGAGTTCGTAGTAGGTGGAGCCCGCGTGGTACGGCAGTTGGCGCGGTGCCACCGGCAGTGGCAACAGGCCGATGCCCGGCAGTTGCAGGTTGACCAGGTCGCGGATGTGCTCCACCGAGCCCACCTTGCTCTGCTGGGCAAAGCGCCCGCGCAGGGTCTCGCCGGGCACGTCGGCGCGCACCACCAGGATGAAGCTGGCGTTTTCCAGCAAGGTCCGGTCGGCCAGCATCGCCACATGGACGCCGTAGGCCTTCTCGACGATCGGGATCGGCGTGGCCTTGCTGTCGATCAGCATCGACAGGGCCTCGCGCAGCGCCTGCATGACCGGGGCGTAGCTCAGGGCCAGCTCGTCGTGCTGGTACTGCGGGAAATCCAAGGGGCGTCGGCTGCTGTTGGAAAAGGTCGAGAACTCGCCAGCCAGGCTCACCAGCTCGCTATACAAGCGCTCCGGGTGCAGCGGGCTGATCTGGTTCAGGTGACTGATCAGCGGCTGCGCACGATTGACCAATTGCAGCAGCATGAAGTCGGCGATTTCCGAAGCGCCGCCCGCCCCCGAGGCCACCACGCGACCGGCCAGGGCTTCGCCCCGCTGGTGCAACAGCCCCAGCAGCTCGCTGCGAAAGGCGCTCAACGGCTTGGAAGCCGCGACATCCAGCAACGGCGGGATGTAGCTGTCATCGAGCACCAGGGCACGATCGGCACGCTTCTCCTTGACCCGCACCACACCGATGGCGGCGTAGTCGCTCAGGCCATCCTGGGCCGTAAGCAGGCGCAGGGCCCGGGAGCCAACGGCCACCGGCGCACGGTTTTCAAAGGGGGCATTATCGTCGCGCACCTCACGGACCTGGCTCAGGTAACGCGCACCCCCCAGCTCCTCGCCCTCGTCCACGGTATCCCGGGCCCCGGCGCGCTTGAGCGGCAGGGCCAGGTACACCAGGCCATCGCGCAGTTTGTCGTCGATGCTCAATGGGCTGGGCGCCAGGTCGTCATGGGGAATATTGAACGGCGTACCGTCGGGCAACAGGCCGCGAGCACTGATGATGGCCAGCTTGCCCTGGGCCAGCAGGCCCTGGTCGATGCGCAGTTCGGAGAAACCCCAGGCGCCGGCCGACAGCGGGCGGCTGCGAGCGTCGATTAGGTTTTCCAGGTAACGGTCGTGCTGCTGGAAGTGCTGGGTTCCAATGAACATGCCTTCCGACCAGACCACTCGATTGTTCCAGGACATGGTTGCTCCGATTGCCTATTGGGCGGGGCTGGATGGGGACGCCGCGAGTTCGGCGCTGACCGCGCGAAGATCGAGGCTGATCTGATATGCGTTGTTCAGGCGCGGCGCAGTGTTGACGCTGACCCGCCACAGGGCCCGGTCGATCTCGCGAAAGCCCACCAGCAGGCCGACCTGGCGAGTGGCCGGGTCCAGGGTGCGCTTGAGGGTGAACTGGTCGCCCGGCTGCACCAGCACTTCGTCCTGGTCGATCAGGTCGGGGCCCAGGGTGGCCGAGGCCCGCTCGGCCAGGGCGAAGTAGTCGGCGCGCATGAAGGCGGCCGGATTCTTCAATTCGAAGATCCGTACCCGCACAGGCGTACTACTGCCATCAGGGCTGGGATTGAGCCCGGGGTTGGCCTGGAAGTGCAGCTCCACCGAAGTGGCGCCGGGCCCTTCCTTGGCCGGCTCGGCGGCTGGCGGTGGGGTGTCCTTGGCACAAGCCGCCAGTACCAGCATGGCGACCAATGTCAGCAATCGTTGAATCATCCTGCGTCCTCAATGACGTATCAGCTGTCCGTGTATCCGTGTGTAGGGCTTCCAGGCCGCGCTCAGGAGCGGCGCAACCGATGGGTATGTTCTTCGTAGGCGCGGCTGAACTCGCGGCCGAAGAGGTCCTGGAAATCATCCTGGGCCTCACTGGAAATCTGCTTGTAGAGCGCGGTGAACTGCTGCCAGTTCTGGGCCTGGCGCGAGCCACTGAACAGGTTGCCCAAGCCACCGGGCTTGCTCATGCGCGCTTCCAGCTCGCTGGGTTCGAAACGTCCGAGCAGGTGCTTGATGGCCGCCTCCACCCCTGCCATGACCGCCAGCTGGTGGGCTCGCAAGTCGTCGAAACTGTCCTGAACCGCCTGGTCCGGGGCCATGAACGCCTGGTTGCTGTGGCGCAGCAGCAGGAGCATCGCTTCGTCGACATTGGGAGCGAACTTCAGCGGGTTGTTCTCTACCGGGCGGATCATCGTCTGCTGCATGCGGAACTCGCCCTTGAGGCTGCTGCGCGCGCGCAATACGTCGATCAACCCTTCGACCATCAGGCGGTAGCTGCGACCCAGGCTTTCCATCTGGGCCTGGGCCTGCTGCGGATCGATGCGCAACTGCTCAAGCCCGGCCCCACGCAGGAACGCCTGCAACAAATCGACGGACGGCGCTACCACGGGCTCTGCAACCGGCATCGGCGCCACCGGGGCGACAGGCGCTACCGGGGCAACGGGTGGCACTGGCTCTGGCGCAACAGCCACTTGCGGTTGCGGTTGCGGTTGCGGTTGCGGTTGCGGTTGCGGTTGCGGGGGTTGTGCGTCGAAGTCGCCAATACCGGCAAACGGCGCCACGACCGGCGGCGCCATTGGTACAGTTTCAGGCTGCGGCGCAGGCCGGGCCGGCGTGTCGGCGAACAGATCCCAGTCTTCCGGGATCATCGAGCCGCCCAGGGGCGCTGTTGGCTGCGGCTGTGCCTGGGGCACGGGCTGGGGCACCGCGGTCGGGGTCGGCGGGCGAAAGTCATGCTGTTCGGCAGGAACATGATCGGGCTGCGTAGCCGGAGGCGTGGCACTCGGCGCCAGGAAATCGAACAGGTCGGGAAAGGTGTCCTGGGCCGAGGCCCCCTGGAAGTGCGCCACCGGCGCCAGGGAGATCGGCTCGACAGGGGTTGGCGCCGCCGCTTGGCGCCCCATCAGCGCTTCGAAACTGTTGGCGTTGTCCCCGGAGAAGGCTTGCTCTTGAGCGCGATTGAGACCGAAGTCTATCCGTGCACTGATCTCGTAATCGCCAATACGAATAATCTCGCCGTCTTCCAGAAGCTCGCTGTTACCCCGACGCATACGAATACCGGCATGGACTAACTCCACACCATTAGTACTGTTATCGGTCAAATAATAGCGGCCATCCTTGTATTGGATGACGCAATGTCGCGCCGAGACTAAGCGCTCGGGATCAGGAAGTACCCAGTCATTATCGGAACTACGGCCAATTGCCATCATTCCCTGATCCATTAGTTTCTCAGGGCATTGACCAGGGGTAATCTTGTGATAACTAGTGATAGTCAAACACAGCGACATCGCGCCTCCTTGCTGTACTTCCGCGTGCGAACCGGCGGCGGGGAAAAAGTTCCATGAAAAGATGAAAAGCCCGCAAAAAATCCCTTAAACAGCGCCGTTCACAGCATGTTCGCTCAACTTAAACTACACAGATGACAAAAGCCTTTCTCCCCACCGTGATCTGACTCGCCGGTCAAGGAGCTAATAAGGCGACATAACACTGTCATGCAGGGCGAATAGCTTACCTTGACAAGCCACAACTACTACACCAAAAATGCACAACTTCTTGAACACGGATGATGGCTCACTAGTATCAGCGAGTCTATATAAACCAAGAAATGTGCGCGAGTTCACAATTAACTAGCGCATTAACTGCCTGACTGTCCTGCAGGCTGATAGGGAGATCAAACCAGGTGGATGTACCGATGTTGCTCGCCGCCATTTCAGCAACTTCGCCCTGCGGCGAAGATCTGGAATATGACGCGGATTTCTTGCATTTGGAGCGGGCCGCACAAGGCCAGCCCGAGCGCAGCATGGGCGACTCGATCCTCCCGGCCGAGCCGCCGGAGTGGCGCAGCATCCAGCAGCAGAGCCTGGACTTGCTGGCACGCAGCAAAGACCTGCGCATCACCCATTTCCTGGTGCAGAGCACCCTGGCCCTCGAAGGCCTTCCGGGCCTGGCCACCAGCCTCGAGCTGATCAACGGCCTGCTCCGGGACTACTGGGCAGACCTGCATCCACGCCTGGATGCCGACGACGACAACGACCCCACCGTACGTATCAACGCCCTGGCCGGCCTGGCATCCGACACCACCGTCGGCCTGCTGCGCGAGGCGATCCTCACGCGCTCCCGGACCTTCGGCCCGGTCAGCGTGCGGGCGGCACTCAATGCCGCCGGCTTGCAGCACTTCTCTGGCGAAAGCCTGGGTTCCGACCACTTGGCCGGCGCCCTGCAGGACAGCGACCCCGAGCACCTGGACGCCATTCGCACTGCCTTGAGCAACGCTCGCTCGGCAGCCGAATCCATCGAAAAGCAGGTCAGCGAACAAGTCGGTTCCGCCAGTGGCGTGGACCTCAGCGCTCTCAAGCAGCCACTGCGCCTGGCCCTTCAGGTGCTGGGCCAGCACGCGCCCCAAGGTGCGCAAGACCCCGTCGAAGAAACGAGCGAGGCTCCGGCCCAGGAGGGCTCCAGTGCCCCGGCGGCAGTGGCCCAGCCTCGGGTTTCCGGGGAGATCAACAGCCGTGACGACGTGCTGCGCAGCCTCGACCGCCTGCTGGCCTACTACAGCCGCCACGAGCCTTCGAGTCCGCTACCGGTATTGCTCAACCGAGCCAAGAACCTGGTCAACGCCGACTTCGCGGCCATCGTGCGCAATCTGATCCCCGACGGCATGTCCCAATTTGAAAACCTGCGCGGCCCCGAATCCGACTAACCCCGGGCGGACCGAGCAGTAACGTCAACGGCAATCACCGACCGACGCCAATACCGTCGCAGCAGCGACCAGGAGCACAACGTGGCGAAGCAAAGTTCTCAGAAGTTCATCGCGCGCAACCGCGCGCCCCGGGTACAGATCGAATACGACGTCGAACTCTACGGCGCCGAGAAAAAGGTCCAGCTGCCTTTCGTCATGGGCGTCATGGCCGACCTGGCCGGCAAGCCTGCCGAGCCCCTGGCTCCGGTGGCCGATCGCAAGTTCCTGGAAATCGATGTCGACAACTTCGACTCGCGCCTCAAGGCCATGCAGCCACGGGTGGCGTTCCACGTACCCAACGATCTGACCGGTGAAGGCAACCTGAGCCTGGACATCACCTTCGAGAGCATGGACGACTTCAGCCCGGCGGCAGTGGCGCGCAAGGTCGATTCGCTGAACCAGCTGCTGGAAGCCCGTACCCAGCTGGCCAACCTGCTGACCTACATGGACGGCAAGACCGGCGCCGAAGAAATCATCATGAAAGCCATCAAGGATCCGGCGTTGCTCCAGGCCCTGGCGAGCGCGCCAAAGCCTGTGGACTCCGAGCCGAACGCTTAATCAGGACCAACGATCATGACCGAATTGATGCGTGACAATCAGGCCCAACCCGGCGCCACCGAACAGGCCAGCGAATTTGCCTCGCTGCTGCTGCAAGAATTCAAGCCCAAGACCGAGCGCGCCCGCGAAGCCGTGGAAACCGCGGTCCGCACCCTGGCCGAACAAGCCCTGGCGCAAACCGACCTGGTGTCCAACGACGCGATCAAGTCGATCGAATCGATCATCGCCGCCATCGACGCCAAGCTCACCGCCCAGGTCAACCAGGTGATCCATCACCCGGAATTCCAGCAGCTGGAAAGCGCCTGGCGCGGCCTGCACTACCTGGTGAACAACACCGAGACCGACGAGCAACTGAAGATCCGCGTGCTCAACATCTCCAAGCCGGAGCTGCACAAGACCCTGAAGAAATTCAAGGGCACGGCCTGGGACCAGAGCCCGATGTTCAAGAAGATGTACGAAGAGGAATACGGCCAGTTCGGCGGCGAGCCTTATGGCTGCCTGGTGGGCGACTACTACTTCGACCAGTCGCCACCGGATGTCGAGCTCCTGGGCGAGCTGTCCAAGGTCTGCGCGGCCATGCACTCTCCGTTCATCTCCGCTGCTTCGCCGACGGTGATGGGCATGGGCTCGTGGCAGGAACTGTCCAACCCACGGGACCTGACCAAGATCTTCACCACCCCGGAATACGCCGGCTGGCGCTCCCTGCGTGAATCGGAAGACTCGCGCTATATCGGCCTGACCATGCCGCGTTTCCTGGCGCGCCTGCCCTACGGTGCCAAGACCGATCCGGTGGAGGCCTTCGCCTTCGAAGAGAACACCGACGGCGCCGACAGCTCCAAGTACACCTGGGCCAACGCGGCCTACGCCATGGCGGTGAACATCAACCGCTCATTCAAGCACTTCGGCTGGTGCTCGCGGATCCGCGGCGTGGAGTCCGGTGGCGAGGTGGAGAACCTGCCGGCGCACACCTTCCCCACCGACGACGGTGGCGTGGACATGAAGTGCCCGACCGAGATCGCCATCTCCGACCGTCGCGAGGCGGAACTGGCCAAGAACGGCTTCATGCCACTGCTGCACAAGAAGAACACCGACTTCGCGGCCTTCATCGGCGCCCAGTCGCTGCAGAAGCCGGCCGAATACGACGACCCGGACGCCACCGCCAACGCCAACCTGGCTGCGCGCCTGCCGTACCTGTTCGCCACCTGCCGCTTCGCCCATTACCTGAAGTGCATCGTGCGCGACAAGATCGGCTCCTTCAAAGAGAAGGACGAGATGCAGCGCTGGTTGCAGGACTGGATCCTCAACTACGTCGATGGCGACCCGGCGCACTCCACCGAAACCACCAAGGCCCAGCATCCTCTGGCCGCGGCGGAAGTGGTGGTCGAGGAAGTCGAAGGCAACCCTGGCTACTACAACTCCAAGTTCTTCCTGCGCCCGCACTACCAGCTCGAAGGACTGACCGTTTCGCTGCGCCTGGTATCCAAGCTGCCATCGGCAAAAGGCGCCTGACCCAACCTGTGGCCACCGCCCGCTCCGCGGCGGTGGCCACAAAGCTGAACAAACATCGTGGCAAGTGCCACACAGGGAGAAAACATGGCTGTTGATATTTTCATCAAGATCGGTGACATCAAGGGCGAGTCCATGGACAAAGCCCACAAGGACGAGATCGACGTGCTGAACTGGAGCTGGGGCATGTCCCAGTCCGGCAACATGCACGTAGGCGGTGGCGGCGGCGCGGGCAAGGTCAACATCCAGGACCTGTCGCTGACCAAGTACGTCGACAAGGCTTCGCCGAACCTGATGATGCACTGCTCCAGCGGCAAGCACATCGACAAGGTGCGCCTGACCGTGCGCAAGGCCGGTGGTGAAAGCCAGGTCGAGTACATGATCATCGACCTGGAAGAAGTGCTGATCACTTCCCTGAGCACCGGTGGTTCGGGCAGCGACGATCGCCTGACCGAGAACATCACCCTGAACTTCGCCCAGGTGGCGGTCGAGTACCAACCGCAGAAAGCCGACGGCACCAAGGACGGCGGCCCGATCAAGTACGGCTGGAACATCCGCTCGAACACCAAGCGCTGATCCATTGCGGTCGCGCCGCAGGCAATCCAAGGCCCGGGCAACGTCCCGGGTCTCGTCGCCTGCGGCAGCGGCTACAGGTTTGTGCGTTTTGAGGTTGTATCCATTTTCCTGACGTCCTGCCTGCGCAATCCGATCCTGGAGCGAACCCTTTGGTAACCGACATCGCCGCCCGCGATCGCTTGCAACCTTCCCTGCTGGATCGTCTGACCGACGACGAACCCGGCAACCTGAAAGAAAGCCCGGACAAGCGCGTACTGTCCCTGAGCCAGCTCAAGGCCTCGGTCCTGCGCGACCTCGCCTGGCTGCTCAATACCACCTCATTGCTGGAAGCCGATGCCACCCTGCATACCCCCGCCGGTACTTCGGTGGTCAACTACGGCCTGCCGGCCCTGGCCGGGTACAGCGCTTCGAACATCGACATCCCGGCCCTGGAGGCTCTGATCCACCAGGCCATCGCTACTTTCGAACCACGAATCCTGCGCAGCACCCTGCGGGTACGCGCACGTACCGCGCCCGGCGAAATGAACCACAACGCCCTGAGCTTCGAGATCGAAGGCGACCTGTGGGCCCAGCCGATGCCCCTGCGCCTGCTGCTGCAAACCGACATGGACCTGGAGTCCGGGCATGTCCGGGTGGTCCAGGGTGACTCCCGGAGGCGCCCATGAACCCGCGCCTGCTGGATCTGTACAACCAGGAGCTGCACCACGTGCGCGAGAGCGCCGCGGAGTTCGCCAAGGAATACCCGAAGATCGCCAGCCGCCTGACCCTGTCGGGCATGGACTGTGCCGACCCCTATGTCGAGCGCCTGCTGGAAGGCTTCGCCTACCTGGCGGCCCGGGTGCAGCTCAAGCTCGACGCCGAGTACCCGACCTTCACCCATAACCTGTTGGAGATCGCCTACCCGCACTACCTGGCACCGACCCCCTCGATGACCGTGGTGCAATTGCAGGCCGATCCCGATGAAGGCAGCCTGGGCAGCGGCTTCACCCTGGAGCGCGGCACCAGCCTGCGCGCCGCCCTGGGTCGCGATACCCAGACCTGCTGCGAGTACCGCACCGCCCACCCGGTGACCTTGTGGCCACTGCAAGTGACCCAGGCCGAGTATTTCGGCAACCCGACAGCGGTGCTCGGGCGCCTGGCCGCCAGCGAGCCCAAGGCCAAGGCCGGGCTGCGCCTGACCCTGCGCACCGGCGCCGAGCTGCCATTTTGCAGCCTGGCCCTGGACGAACTGCCGCTGTACCTGAACGGCAACGACGAGCTGCCGTTTCGCCTGTACGAACAACTGCTGGGCAACGCTTGCGCGATCTTCGCCCGGGCCCCGGGTGGCGACTGGGTCGAGCGCCTGCCCCAGGACGCCCTGCGTTCGCGCGGTTTCGACGATCGCGATGCGGCGCTGCCCGTGGTGCCCCAGGCGTTCCAGGGCTACCGCCTGCTGCAGGAATACTTCGCCCTGCCCAACCGCTTCCTGTTCGTCGAATTCGCCCAACTGGGCCGCGCCGTCCAGCGCTGTGCCGGCCAGGAGCTGGAGCTGATCGTGCTGTTCGAACGCTTCGAACAGAGCCTGGAAGGCAGCGTCGGCAGCAGCCAGTTCGTGCCCTTCTGCACCCCGGCCATCAACCTGTTCCCCAAGCGCCTGGACCGCATCCACCTGTCCGACCGGGTCAACGAGCACCATGTGATCGCCGACCGCACCCGGCCAATGGACTATGAAGTGCACTCGCTGAGCACCCTCAGCGGCCACGGCACCGGGCCGGAGCAGCCATTCCTGCCGTTCTATGCCGTGCGCGACCCGTCACGCTATGGCCGCGACCAGGCCTACTACATCCTGCGTCGCGAGCCCCGGGTACTGTCCAGTGACCAGCGGCGCAATGGCCCGCGCTCGACCTACATCGGCAGCGAATCCTTCGTCAGCCTGGTAGACAGCCAGCAGGCGCCCTATCGCCATGACCTGCGCCAGCTCGGGGTCAGTGCCCTGTGTACCAACCGCGACCTGCCGCTGTTCATGAACGCGGGCAGCGGCAAGACCGACTTCACCCTGGCCGACAGCGCCCCGGTGCAGGCCATCCGCTGCCTGGCCGGGCCAAGCCGGCCACGCGCCAGCCACGCCCATGACGGCAAGGCCTGGCGCCTGATCAGCCAACTGTCGCTGAACTACCTGTCGCTGAGCGAACAGGGCCAGGGCGCGGCGGCCTTGCGCGAACTGCTGCGCTTGTATGGCGACACCAACGATGCGGCCCTGCAGCTGCAGATCGAAGGCTTGCGCGAGGTCAGCAGCAAGGCGGTGACCCGGCGCCTGCCGATGCCCGGGCCGATCGTCTTCGGACGGGGCCTGGAGATCACCCTGGAGTTCGATGAAAACGCGTTTCGCGGCACCGGGGTGTTCCTGCTCGGGGCCGTATTCGAGCGCTTCCTGGCACGCTACGTGTCGATCAACAGTTTTACCGAGACGGTGATCCGTACCACCGAACGCGGCGAGATCATGCGATGGAAAGCCAAGCCCGGACGTCGTCCGACTCTTTGAATACGCTGGCGGCGATGCACGCCGAGCCCTGGGAGTACGACTTCTTCCAGGCCCTGCGGCGTATCGAATGCCTGTCGCCGCAACTGCCGCGCTTCGGTCACTCCCTGCGCCTGGCGGACGATCCGCTGCGCCTGGGCCAACAGGCCGATTGCACCTTCGCCCCAGCCACCCTGGCTTCGGTCACCCCCGGCAACGACGGGGCCAGCACCCGCCTGGAGCAGTTTTTCTTCGGCCTGGGCGGCCCCAACGGGCCGATGCCGCTGCACCTCACCGAATATGTACGCGAGCGCCAGCGCAACAACGCCGACAGCACCAGCAAACGCTTTCTGGACGTGTTCCACCATCGCCTGCTGAGCCTGTTCTATCGCGCCTGGGCCGAAGCCCGGCCAACGGTCAGCCACGATCGCCCGGACGACGACTACTGGTCGGCGCGCCTGGCCGCCCTGAGCGGCCGGGGCATGCCCAGCCTGCTCAAGCAGGGGTTGATCGCCGACACCGCCAAACTGCATTACAGCGGCCACCTCTCGGCCCAGACCCGCTACCCCGACGGCCTGCGGGCGATCATCGGCGAGTATTTCGGCCTGCCAGTGGCCATCGAGGAATACGTCGGCCAGTGGCTGGAGCTGCCCGAACGCAGCCGGCTCGGAGTCCAGGCCCACCAGCTGGGAGTGGACTTCTGCCTGGGCAGCCATGTCTGGGATCGCCAGCACAAATTCCGCATCCGCCTCGGCCCGCTGAAGCTGGACGACTACCTGGGGATGCTCCCCGACGGCCAGCAGTTCAAGGAACTGGTGGCCTGGGTCGCCGAATACCTGGGCCACGAACTGGACTGGGACCTGAACCTGGTCCTGCGCAAGGACGAAGTACCCAAACTGCAACTCAATGGCCGCCAGCGCCTGGGTTTCAACACCTGGCTCGGCCGTCCCGGCAGCGATGCCAAGGATCTCATTCTGGCCCGGCACTACGCCGATCAGGCCACTACCTCACAAACACCAAGGAGCACAGAGCATGGGTGAAATCAGTCGCGCGGCGCTGTTCGGCAAACTCAACAGCGTTGCCTACAAAGCCATCGAAGCCGCCACGGTCTTCTGCAAGTTGCGGGGCAACCCCTATGTGGAACTGGCCCACTGGTTCCACCAGTTGCTGCAGCTGCAGGACTCGGACCTGCATCGCATCATCCGCCAGTTCAACCTGGAGCCGGCACGCCTGGCCAAGGACCTGACCGAGGCCCTGGACCGCCTGCCCCGGGGCTCGACCTCGATCACCGACCTGTCGTCCCACGTCGAGGAAGCGGTGGAGCGCGGCTGGGTCTACGGCAGCCTGATGTTCGGCGAAAGCCAGGTACGCACCGGCTACCTGGTGATCGGCATCCTCAAGACCCCAAGCCTGCGCCATGCGTTGCTGGGGCTGTCCAAGGAGTTCGACAAGATCAAGGTCGAGACCCTGGCCGAACGCTTCGACGAATACATCGGCGACTCGCCGGAAAACGCCCTGGCCGCCAGCGATGGCTTCAATGCCGGCGCGGTACCCGGCGAAGCCAGCGGCGCCATGGCTCCCAGCGCCCTGGGCAAGCAGGAAGCCCTCAAGCGCTTCACCGTGGACCTGACCGAACAGGCCCGCAGCGGCAAGCTCGACCCCATCGTCGGCCGTGACGAAGAGATCCGCCAGTTGGTGGACATCCTCATGCGCCGCCGGCAGAACAACCCGATCCTCACCGGCGAGGCCGGGGTGGGCAAGACCGCCGTGGTCGAAGGTTTCGCCCTGCGCATCGTCGCCGGCGACGTACCACCGGCGCTCAAGGACGTCGAACTGCGTAGCCTCGACGTCGGCCTGCTGCAGGCTGGCGCCAGCATGAAGGGCGAATTCGAACAGCGCCTGCGCCAGGTCATCGAGGACGTCCAGGCCTCGCCCAAGCCGATCATCCTGTTCATCGACGAAGCCCACACCCTGGTCGGCGCCGGTGGCGCCGCCGGCACCGGCGACGCGGCCAACCTGCTCAAGCCGGCCCTGGCCCGCGGCACCCTGCGCACCGTGGCCGCCACCACCTGGGCCGAGTACAAGAAGCACATCGAGAAGGACCCGGCCCTGACCCGGCGCTTCCAGGTGGTGCAAGTGGCCGAGCCCTCGGAAGACAAGGCGCTGCTGATGATGCGCGGCGTGGCCTCGACCATGGAACAGCACCACCAGGTGCAGATCCTCGACGAAGCCCTGGAGGCGGCGGTCAAGCTGTCCCATCGCTACATCCCGGCGCGCCAGCTGCCGGACAAGTCGGTGAGCCTGCTGGACACCGCCTGCGCCCGGGTCGCCATCAGCCTGCATGCCGTGCCGGCCGAGGTGGACGACAGCCGCCGGCGTATCGAGGCCCTGGAAACCGAATTGCAGATCATCGCCCGGGAACAGGCGATCGGCGTCGCCATCGGCCAGCGCCAGGTCAACAGCGAGAACCTGCTGGCGGCCGAGCGCGAGCGCCTGGCCGAGCTGGAAAGCCGCTGGAACGAAGAAAAGACCCTGGTGGACGAGCTGCTGGCCACCCGTGCCCAACTGCGCGAGAACGTCGGCCTGGTGGACAGCGACGTGGGCGATGAAAGTCACGGCCTGCGCGAGAAGCTGGTGGACCTGCAACAACGCCTGAGCGCCCTGCAGGGCGAGAACCCGCTGATCCTGCCAACCGTGGACTACCAGGCCGTGGCTTCGGTGGTGGCCGACTGGACCGGGATCCCGGTGGGCCGCATGGCTCGCAACGAACTGGAGACCGTGCTCAACCTCGACCAGCACCTGAAGAAGCGCATCATCGGCCAGGACCATGCCCTGCAGATGATCGCCAAGCGCATCCAGACTTCCCGCGCGGGGCTGGACAACCCCAACAAGCCGATCGGCGTGTTCATGCTGGCCGGCACCTCCGGGGTGGGCAAGACCGAGACTGCCCTGGCCCTGGCCGAGGCCATGTACGGCGGTGAGCAGAACGTCATCACCATCAACATGAGCGAGTTCCAGGAAGCCCACACCGTCTCCACCCTCAAGGGCGCCCCGCCCGGCTACGTCGGCTACGGCGAAGGCGGCGTGCTGACCGAGGCCGTGCGGCGCAAGCCCTACAGCGTGGTGCTGCTGGATGAAGTGGAAAAGGCCCACTCGGACGTGCACGAGATGTTCTTCCAGGTATTCGACAAGGGCGTCATGGAAGACGGCGAAGGCCGCATGATCGACTTCAAGAACACCCTGATCCTGCTCACCACCAACGCCGGTACCGAGCTGATCGCCGATGTCTGCAAGAACCCGCAGGACGTGCCGGAGCCGGAAGAGATCGCCAAGGCCCTGCGCCAGCCGCTGCTGGAGATCTTCCCGCCGGCGCTGCTGGGCCGCCTGGTGACCATCCCCTACTACCCGCTGAGCGACGAGATGCTCAAGGCCATCACCCGCTTGCAACTGGGCCGGATCAAGAAGCGCGTGGAAAGCACCCACAAGGTGCCATTCGATTTCGACGATGCCGTCATCGACCTGATCGTCTCGCGTTGCACCGAGACCGAAAGCGGTGGCCGCATGATCGACGCCATCCTGACCAACAGCCTGCTGCCGGACATGAGCCGCGAGTTCCTCACGCGCATGCTCGAAGGCAAGGCCCTGGCCGGAGTGCGCATCAGCCAGCGGGACAACGAACTGCACTACGACTTCAGCGAGCCAAACTAAGAGTCAGCGGCAAGCGGCAAGCTCCAGGCTTGTAGCTAGCAACTTGCAGCTTGCCGCTGCTTTCCCCCTTCAACGAGACTGACGATGCTATTTCAGCAATCCACACGACTGGCGCAGGTCAACTGTCCCCTGGGACCGGATGTCCTGCTGCTCAAGAGCATGGGCGGCGGCGAGGAGCTGGGGCGCCTGTTCGACTACCAGCTGCAGCTGACTTCCAGCGACGCGGCCATTGACCTCAACCAACTGCTGGGCAAGCCCATGGGCTTGAGCGTGCAACTGGACGGCGGCGGCCAGCGGCATTTCCATGGCATCGTGGCGCGTTGCAGCCAGAACGTCGACACCGGCCAGTTCGCCAGCTACCAGGTGACACTGCGGCCCTGGTTGTGGTTGCTCAGCCGGACCTCCGATTGCCGGATTTTCCAGAACCTGAGCATTCCGCAGATCATCAAGCAGGTGTTCCGCGACCTGGGTTTCTCGGATTTCGAAGACACCCTCAGCCGTCCCTACCGCGAGTGGGAATACTGCGTGCAGTACCGCGAGAGCAGCTTCGACTTCGTCAGCCGGTTGATGGAGCAGGAAGGCATCTACTACTTCTTCCGCCACGAGAAGGACCGCCATGTGCTGGTGCTCGCCGATGCCTACGGCGCCCACAGCAGCGTGCCCGGCTACGCCTCGGTGCCCTACTACCCGCGTGATGAACAGCAGCGCGAGCGCGACCATATCTTCGACTGGCACCTGGCCCAGGAAGTCCAGCCTGGCTCCCTGGAGCTCAACGACTACGACTTCCAGCGCCCCAGCGCGCGGATCGACGTGCGCTCGGCCATGCCGCGCCCGCACACCGCGGGCGACTATCCGCTGTACGACTACCCCGGCACCTATGTGCAGAGCAGCGACGGCGAGCATTATGCGCAGACCCGCATCGAAGCTCTGCAGAGCCTGCATGAGCGCATCGAACTCAGCGGCAACGCCCGTGGCCTGGGAGTGGGCAACCTGTTCAGCCTCACCGGCTTCAGCCGCCAGGACCAGAACCGCGAGTACCTGATCGTCGGCATCCGCTACTACGTGGTCCAGGAAAGCCTGGAGAGCGGTGGCGGCGGCGGTGGTGCGCAGTTCGAAAGCCACCTGACCTGCATCGACGCGCAGCAGAGCTTCCGCCCCCTGGCCAGCACCCACAAGCCCATGGTGCAAGGCCCACAGACAGCCCGCGTGGTGGGGCCTTCCGGCGAAGAGATCTGGACCGACCAATACGGCCGGGTCAAGGTGCACTTCCACTGGGATCGCCACGACCAGTCCAACGAGAACAGCTCCTGCTGGATCCGCGTCTCCCAGGCCTGGGCCGGCAAGAACTGGGGCTCGATGCAGATCCCGCGGATCGGCCAGGAGGTCATCGTCAGCTTCCTCGAAGGCGATCCCGACCGCCCGATCATTACCGGCCGGGTGTACAACGCCGAGCAGACCGTGCCCTACGACCTGCCGGCCAATGCGACCCAGAGCGGCATGAAGAGCCGCTCGAGCAAGGGCGGCTCGCCAGCCAACTTCAACGAAATCCGCATGGAGGACAAGAAGGGCGCCGAGCAGCTGTACATCCATGCCGAGCGCAACCAGGACATCGTGGTCGAGGTCAACGAGAGCCACTCGGTGGGCAACAACCGCAACAAGAGCATCGGCCACGACGAGTTCGTGACCATCGGCAACAAGCGGGTGCGCATCGTCCAGCACGTGGATGAACTGTCGGTGGGCGAGAAGAAACTCGACAGCATCGGCCAGAGCTACGTGATCGAGGTCGGCGAGCGCCTGCGCCTGGTCTGCGGCGCCAGCATCCTGGAGCTCAACGCCAGCGGCCAGATCAACCTGTGCGGGGTCAACATCAGCGTCCACGCCTCCAGCGACGCGCAGATCAATACCGGCGGCGTATTGCACCTGAACAATGGCGGCGGCCCTGGCACCACCACTGAAGGCCAGGGCGTACAAGGCGCCATCACTGCCAAGGTCAGCGCGGTCTTCCCCGCCCCCAAGGGTTAATCAAAGGACACATGGGTCATGACCTATCGCCTCAACGAACTGCAATTCCAGCTGCCGGCCAGCGAGCTGCAGGATGCTTCGATCAATATCCTCAAGTTCCCTGAACTGGGCACTTCGCTGATCGTCAGCCGCAGCCTGCTGGCTGCGGACGAAACCCTGGAGAGCAACCTGGCCAGCCAGCTGCAACGCCTGGAGCAGCAAGTCCAGGAGCTACGCGTGCAGGCACCGCAGCCAGTGCTGGTGGGGCCGGCCAAGGAGATCCAGGCCATGGAGCTGCGCAGCCAGTTCAACAAGGGCAAGGAACAGGTATTCCAGTACCAGCTCGCGCTGGTCCTGCCTGGCACCCGACAGATGCTCGCCATGAGCTACGTCAAGGCCCAGAAGCTCGGCGACGCCGAAGCCGCGCATTGGCAGCAGATCAAGAACACCCTGGTCCTGGGCTGAGGTTCGCGCATGTCTGATGCACTCTGGGCCGCCCGCCTGGGCGACGGGCTGGAACACACCTCGATGATGGCCGACATCCTCGGCGGTGTACTGGAGGCAGCCGCCACCATTGCCATCGGCACCCTGGCCACCATGGCAGTGGCCGCGGCGGTGGGCGTCAGCCTGGCCACCGGCGGCCTCGGCGCCTGCGTCCTGGGGCTGGTGGTCAGCGTGGTGGTCGGCGTGGCCATGAGCAAAACCGGGGCCGACAAAGGCTTGAGTAGTTTATGCGAGGGCATAGGCAACGCGCTGTTCCCCCCCTCGATCCAGGCCAACATCGCCACCGGCTCGAAAAAGGTCCTGACCAACAACAAGCCGGCAGCTCGCGCAGCGGGTGTTGCACCACCGACGCAGATCAGCGGCGACGGCGCCGAAGAAAGCGAAGCCACCGACACGCCTTCGGCTACCCCGGAAGAAGAGCCTGGCTTTCTCGACATGGCCAAGGAATTTTTCTCGCAGATGTGGCGGCCCACCGTGGCCTCCCCTGCCCCTGGCTCCGAACCCAGGGACCAGGACCTGATCACCTGTACCAAGCACCCGCCCATGCCACCGCAGTACCTGGCCGAGGGTTCGGAGAAGGTCAGCATCGACGGCCAGCCGGCAGTGCGCAGCGGCGATCGCAGCACCTGCGACGCCAAGGTGGTATCGGCCGGCCCCATCTCCCCCGACGTGACCATCGGCGGAGGCTCGGTGGTGGTGCGCGAGATTCGCAGCGGCAAGACTCCGGGCGTGGGGCTGGCGGTCACCGTGCTGCTGATGCTCAAGGGCGGCAAGGGCAAGTTCCTCAGCAACCTGCCGTGCATGCTGATGTCGGGGGTTAACGCCTTTGTCGTGGGCCAGGCGACCAATGCCCTGACCCGAGCCATTTCCGGCTCACCGAACCCGGTGCACGCGGCCACCGGAGCCAAGGTGCTGGGTGACGATGACGACCTGGACTTCACGCTGCCCGGGCTGATCCCCCTCGAATGGCAGCGCCTCTACAACAGCCGCGACGAACGTCGGGACGGCTTGCTGGGGACTGGCTGGAGCCTGCCGTACGAGGTCAGCGTAGAGATCGAATCCCACCCCGAAGGCGGCGAGCGCTTGCTCTACATCGACGAGCAGGCCCGCCGGATCGATATGGGGGCGACTGCCTTGGGTGGCGCAGTCTTCAGCCCCGGTGAAGGCTTAGCCGTAAAACGCAATGGCAATGGGCAATTGCTGATCGAAAGCAGCGATGGTCTCTATCGCCTGTTCGAACCGTCGCCAAAACATCCTTCACGATTGCGTTTGGTGCAACTGGGAGATCGCAACGAAAACCGCCTTAACCTGGGCTATGACGAATCCGGGCGCCTCATCTCGCTGCGCGATACCTTCGAACAATTGCAAGTCGAGCTGATCTACCACACCAACTGGCCAGGACGGATCGCCAAGGTCGAGCGCCTGTTTACCGATCAGCAACGAGAGGTGCTGGTCAGCTACGACTACGATGGTGCGGGAAACCTGGCCCAGGTGCGCAATGCCGACAGCCAGGTCCAGCGCCGCTTCGCCTACGACGCCGGCCAGCGAATGATCGAGCACCAGCTGGCCACCGGCCTGCGCTGTTTCTATCAATGGGCACAACACCCGGACCAGCACTGGCGGGTCATGCGCCACTGGACCGACGAGGGCGACGCCTACCAATTCGAATACGATCTGGACGCGGGCATCACCCAGGTCACCGATAGCCTGCAACGCGTCAGTACCCGTCGCTGGAACAGCCAGCAGCAGATTGTCGAATACAGCGACAACCTTGGGCAGACCTGGGGCTTTGAATGGAATGACGAACGCCAGCTACTCAGTGCCACCGACCCATTGGGAGGGCGCTACGAATACAGCTACGACGAGGCCGGCAACTTGATCGCCGAGGTCGATCCGCTAGGACATAGCTACTCGACCTTGTGGCTGGAGCACTGGTCACTACCACAAGTACAGACCGATGCCGCCGGCAATAGCTGGCACATGCGCTACGACGCGCGGGGCAACTGCATCGCCGAGACCGACCCGCTGGGCCAGGTCACTCGCTATCGCCACAACGCCCAAGGCCAGGTCGTGGAAATCATCGATGCCACGGGCAAGACTAGGAAGCTGCGCTGGAACGCATTTGGCCAACTCATCGAACACCTGGATTGCTCAGGCTACTCGACTCGCTTCGACTATGATCGACGCGGCAATGTAGCAACCATCACCGACGCCCTTGGCGAGTACACGCGATTCCACTACGACGCCCAAGGTCGGTTACTGAGCAGCCAGCTGCCCGACGGTCGCACCGAACACTATCAGCGAGATAACAGCGGCCAGTTGCTGAGCCACACGGACCCTGCTGGCTATACCACGCTCTACCAGTACAACCGCCGAGGCCAGATGCGCCAGCGTACCGATGCCCATGGGCGGAACGTGCTGTTCAGCTACGATGCCTATGGGCGGTTGCAGGCGTTGACCAACGAAAATGGCGAGAGCTACCGCTTTGCCTGGGATGACAGCGATCGCCTGGCCGAGCAACACAATCTCGATGGCAGCAGCAAGCGCTACCGTTATGACCCACTGAGCAGCGTCGTCGAGCTCCAGACCCACCCAGCGCCCTTCGCCGCAGGATCGAGCCAGGTAGCTGCGGTACCTGACGCACCGATTGTTCACAGGTTCGAGCGTGACGCCGTGGGCCGGTTGCTGGCCAAGGTGACCGACGATGGCCGTACCCAATACGCGTTCGATGCCCTGGGCCAGTTGGTAGCCGTGACCTTCACCGACACGCTCGGTGGCCAGCAGGAACTAGGGTTCGCCTACGACGCTCTGGGCCAGCTGCTTGAGGAGCGCACTGCCGCCGGCAGCCTCAAACACCGGTATGACGAGCTGGGTAACCTGACGCAAACCCAGCTACCCGACGGACGTTGGCTGAATCGGCTGTACTACGGCAGTGGCTATCTGCATCAGATCAATCTCGATGGCCAGGTCGTCAGCGATTTCGAACGCGATCGCCTGCACCGCGAAGTGCTCCGGACCCAGGGCCAGGTCAGCATGCAAAGCGAGTACGACCGCGGTGGACGACTGCGGGCACGGCTGCGCCGCGCCAACGTGCAAGCCAATGCACAGGACAGGCACCTTGAGTACGACAGCAACGACAACCTGGTGGGCCTGATCGACCGGCATGCCAACGGACAGCATCGCCAGCTATTCCACTACGACGCCACAGGACGAATCATCGCCAGCCAGGACGGTCTCCAAGGTCAGAAGGAATCCTTCGCCTACGACGCCGCGGCCAACCTCCTGGAGACGCCGCCTCAGGGCGCAGGCCTGGTCAAGCACAACAAGTTGCTGACTTACCAGGACAAGCGCTACCGTTATGACGCCTTCGGCCGGATGGTAGAAAAACACAGTGCACGGCGTGGCATACAGCGCTTTGCCTACGATGCCGAACACCGCTTGATCGAGGTCCGCAACCAGGGGGCGGGAAGCCAGACCGTAGTCAGGATGGACTATGACGCCCTGGGCCGGCGGACCCGCAAGACCGAGCATGACAGCCAGGGCAATCTCCTGGGCGAGACCCGGTTCACCTGGGATGGCCTGCGATTGCTGCAGGAGCATCGCAATCAGCAAACCAGCCTCTACCTTTATGAAGATGAAGGCCATGTGCCCCTGGCGCGGGTCGATGGCCTCGGGGCGCAACAGAAGATCCGCTACTACCACAACGATCCCAATGGCCTGCCCCAGCAACTGTGCGAGGCTGATGGGCACACCGTATGGCAGGCTCGCTATCGGGTCTGGGGCAGTTCTATCGAAGAATTGCGCGAGCCTTACTATATCGAGGAACAGAACCTCAGGTTCCAGGGTCAGTATCTGGACCGCGAAACCGGGCTGCACTTCAACACTTTCCGCTTCTATGACCCGGACATCGGCCGGTTCACCACGCCGGACCCCATCGGCCTGGCTGGCGGGTTGAACCTCTACCAGTACGCAGTCAACCCGATCGGCTGGGTCGACCCACTGGGCTGGATCTGCAAATCGGCCTTCAGTGGCCGGCGGGGCACGATAAAAGCCAAGGCCGACCTGAAGAGGAACGGCTTTACGGTGGTCGGCGAGGAACTGACCATGAGGGTCAAGAACCCCACCACCAACAAGACCTATCGCATCAGGGCAGACATCGTCGCCAAGGACAAAGCCGGCAACTATCACATTTTCGAGGTCAAGAATGGCAGCGGCAAACTGACCAAGAACCAAGAGGGAACCGGGATGTTCGATATGAACAACCCAGCCAATACCAATGGTGGTCTGGGCGGTGGCCTGATCAGGCCTTCAGCCACCACCCAGGGTCAATTCGAAGTCGCGACCAAAGGCGCCAGAGGTGTCCCGTTCGGTGGAAACGGAGCACAACACACAGCAAACTTCTGGCTTCTTCGCTATTGAACGAGTAATCGAGAAATGAAAGAAAACATCAAGGAATTGCGAAGTCACTTTGAAAAGGCACTACAGGGCTTTCTCAAGAGTGAGCTTGCAGGTTATCCCGGCGTGAAAGTCACCAAGAACAAAATCGCGGTCAGCCATAAGGAGTCGGGGGCCGTGGCGAACCTGCATTTCGAATACCTGGCCAACAGCCGGGCCTACGAAACCATCATCTTGGTCGAGCATCCGACCCTGCAGGCAGAGCTCGATAGCATAGGCCCGCCCTATCCGTCGAACCTGCCAAACGCAAAGTTTGTCTACAGCATGTCGACCGTCAGCGAAGACGATGCCTGCCCACTACTGCCCGTCACCGAACAAGGCATCGAAAGCACCTGCCAGCGGCTGCTTCGCAGGCTCCAGGAGACCGACCTGCCGATCGTCTCCAACCTGCTCAACCTCGGCCCCGGCCTGGTGAACGATGTGATCGCCAGGCCAAAGTACTTCTCCTACCCGGTTCCACTTATCTTTATCGCCTTGCGCAGCAATGGCATGAAGCCGGATGCAGACACCCTGGCCAGAATCCTGAGCGAACAGACCCTTGGTTATACCAACCACCGGGAGCAGAAGGATTCGTTCAACAAGCAACTATTGGCCGCACTGGGCTGACGGCTGGCGCCGGGCAAGTCGCCACTCGGCGCTACGTGCCCGGGCCGATGATCAAACCTGGGCCAGGTGGTAGTGTCCAGGTTCACGCCAGGAGATCCGGGTGAACTTGCCGCTGAGGAGATTCATGTCGCGCAGGTACTCGAATACTTCCGCAGGGCACCACTCCTTGCCATCGGCGAAAGCCACGCCGAGGGTACGCAAAGCGTCGAAGAGCTGCGCCTTATGCCTGTCGTCCGCCACATCCAGGGTATAGACCCCTGGCTCGACCGCAGAGAAACCCAAGGCAGCCAAGGCCGAATCCAGTGTGGAATCGATAATTCGGACCCGCACCGTGTCGGTATCGGCTTTTTCCACATAGGCCTTCAATTCTTGATCAATCACTTACAAATACCTCAGTCAAGGTTGTAACCCCGTCCATGTCTTTGGTCGGGATCGATTCCACTACCATTTCCGGCGCACCTCCCGGTAGGTGCTTGCCTGGGCCGAGGAAGTACTGATTGCCCTCCATCGGGCTTCTTGGCATGCGCCCGGCGATGTCATCGACCTGGCGGATCTTGAAGCCATCTTGCAACGAGCCCTTCTCCAGACCGAAGGCATTTTCCAGCTTCGCGGCCTTCTCGGTGCTGATGGTAACTTTCGAGCGTCCCGAAAAGTCTCCGATGACGTCCGCAACTCCCCTTTTATCGGAAACATAGGTGCCATTGCGGCCGATGGTTGGGTACTTGTCCCATGCCACCGGGCTGATGTTGAACCCTCGGTTGTCCTTGAGCATCTGGGCCTGGCGTCGCTGGGCCATCAGGGTCCTTTGCGTCGCGTTCATCGGGGTCCGTGCCAGCTTGGGCCCCAGCCCCAACAAGGCCATGCCCGCCACCCCTTGGAACAGGTCTCGATAACCAGGCCCCAGGCGATCACCCAGGTCTCCCAGCAGCTCCATCCCCCCATACATCGCGCCACCGATCGCCAGGGCACCAAAAAACGCTCCAGCCCCGGCACAAGCCGCCAACACCAAGGCACCACCGGCTGCCAGCAGGCCCAGGGCCTCGAGCCCGGTATGCAACCAACCCTCGATATCCAGCACGAAGGCCACCTGCACCGTCGGTCCGCCAATGAAGGTGTTCTCGCTGCCCGTCTTGATATGGGCGCCACACACCATCTTGCTTTGCAGCCGGCCCGCCGGCTTGCCATTGATGGTGACCTTGGCGCTGCCTTCGGCGATCAATACCGGAAAGGGCCAGATGGGATGGTTCAGCGGCAGGCCGCTGCATGAGGACGAGTGGTCCTGCCCGGCGCGCATGGCGTTGCGCCGGTTGATATAGACATTGAAGCTGCCCTCCACCAGCACCCCCGTGCTGGGTTCGGGCAGGTTGAAGATGGTGCTCAGGCCCTTGACGATCTGGAACATCGACAAGCCGCCAGCGGCAATCGAACCGGCCATGATCGCCAGGGCCACACCACCGGTGGCCACGGTAGCGGCGACGACCGCAGCCCCGATCAAGGCTCCGACGACGGCTCCGGCCACCATTGCCGCGACACCAAAACCATGGGCGATCTCATCCCCCAGGCGTGCAGCTGCCAACATATCCATCGCGTACTACCTGGCCTTTGTCATCAGGCCACGGATGGCACGGGCTTGAGGCTCTGCATGGCCTGCTTCCAGGCGGGCTCGTGATGGGGCATATCGTTGACCGTGGTGGTCAGGGTAGTGATCAGTACCGCCGGCTTTCGCTCGATAAACACCTGGCGCAGCATCAGCTCGCGGCCTTCGCGCTTCCAGCTGTAGTCCAGCAGCACGGCGGCGTGGCCGTGCATGTCGAAGTCCCAGCGCTTGATCAGGTTGAACTCGGGCAACTGCTGCTCGGCACTGCTCAGTTGCCGTGCCACGTAGTCGCCGAAGGAGGCATCGCCCTGGCTCGGGTCGCGGCTGATGACGAAGCTGGCTTCCTGGGCTCCGCCGACGGCGGGCAGCTTGAAGATATTGATGCTCTGGTCCTGCCAGGCGTCAGGGATGTCGAGATCGGCTTCTTGAAGACGGTAAGAGGACAAGGGATTCGCGTTCCATGCTGAAAAGGGGGGAGTTGTACAACGGCAAATCTTCAAGCAATGCCCGGTAACAATCAAGGAACCCGTCGGCAACTTTGAACAAATGCATCATCGCTCGCACCCGTGGCCAGCCAGGGCTCAGCGTGCCTCGAGGCAGGCCGCATAGGCCTTGGCGAAGCGGTGATCGAACTTCAGGGCCTGGGGTTCCTCAGGGTCGATGGTGACGTTCCACAGGGCCTGTTGCACCACGTCATAATGGACCCAGCCGATGATCCCGCTACCGGACGTTTCATAGAACAGCTGCAGGCTCAACTGCTGGCCATCATCCCGATCGATCAGCAGCTTGAGCTTGTCCGGGGTGGTGAAGTCACGATAGGGAAAGTCACTGCTGCGCACCATTTCGGTGAGGTAGCCATAGCAGCCCTGGCCTGGGGCCGACTCATCGGCCTGGGCGGACAAGGTCGCGGCGGCCAGTAGGCCAAGGCCCGCAAGTTTCAGGTACCGCATGATTGCCCCTTGAGCCTCAGGGTCTCGACCTGATCGTTGATTTCGATACGGGCCAGCACCTGGCGATCGTGAGACTCCTGGTACTCGCTGAAATTGTTGCGCTTGAGAATGTCCAGGGTGATCCGGATACCCGCTCCGGGATTCTGGTACTCGCTGCGTTGCGGGCTTTGTACCGCGCCTGTGAGCTCCACCAGCTGGCCACCGGTCTTGAGGTAGAGAAAACGCTCCGCCACCTCCACCAGCAATCGCGGGGCCTTGGGCGCCACGCTGTAATCCTCGCGGGCCAGGGAGTAACCACAGATCCAGGCACCGGAGTTGTCGTACTTCTGGCTGTGAAACCAGTTCAGGGCCTCGCGATAGCCAATCGGCTCCAGGCGCGGCTGGCTGCTGGCCAAAGCCGACGGCAGACTCAGGAGACTGGCGACGCAGGCAGGGACGAACAGACGGCGCAGCAGGACGGTCAATACAGGGGAATTGCTGATCGGGCGGGTCATCCTTGGCCTTGGGTCGCAACGCAAACAGGCGGGCATCCTAGCTACGCCTGCCAGCCTTCGCAAGCCAGGCCTATGGTTTGCGACCGGCAAAAAAAATAGGCACCCGATGCGCTCGGCGTGCCTATTTTTCCCCTGCGTGCGCCCTATCGCGGGAGCCCGCTCAATGCTTATGGATTGACGCTGTCTTTCAACGATTTGCCGGGCTTGAATGCCACGGTGTTGCTGGCCTTGATCTTCACCGGCTCGCCGGTCTGCGGGTTCTTACCGGTGCGGGCGCCACGGTGGCGTTGCAAGAAAGTGCCAAAACCGACCAGGGTGACGCTGTCTTTGCGGTGCAGGGCCCCGGTAATTTCTTCAAGAATGGCGTTGAGCACACGGCTGGCTTGCTCTTTGGTCAGGTCCGCTTTTTCAGCAATGGCTGCGGCGAGTTCTGGTTTACGCATAGTGTGAAGCCTCTTTGACGGTTTTTTGTTGTTATGTCCGTGCTGTTCACGGGAACAGCGCCCAAGGCGCCGCAGGCTCTACACTGCGGCAGACGGGTGTGAGGATGGCACGCGCTGGAGAGTGGCGCCAGTCTCCTGGCGACCTTTGTGGGGGCAAAATCCCGGTTATTCCGACAGAACGACCCGTATTCAGGCCAGCAGTGCCGGGAGCTCCTTGTTCAGGGCCAGTTTTTCCATCACTGCGGCCCCGGTCAGGGCGTAGCCCAGCAGCTGGCCGCTGGCGTCGCGGCACAGGGCCTTGATGTCGGCACCCTGCCCTTCGGCAGTCCAGACGCCTTCCATGCCCCGTGGCGGTGGCGAGACCACCAACGGGCAGACCGGCGTCTTGACGGTGATTGGCATCGGCCCGTAGCTGACCGCCGTCGGCTTGCCGGCCAGGGTCTGCGCCAGGGCCCGGGCGCAGCTCATCAGCGGCAACACGTACAGCAGGTTCAGGCCATCGACCTCGGCGCAATCGCCCAGGGCATAGATATTGGCATGGGAGGTCTTGAGCTCGCGGTCCACCACCACCCCACGATTGACCATCAGCCCGGCCGCGGCGGCCAGGTCGATGCGCGGGCGCAGGCCGATGGCCGAGACCACCAGGTCACAGAGGATCACCTGGCCATCGGACAGGTGGGCCTCCAGGGCCTCGCCATTGCGTTGCAAACGGTTGAGCACCTGCCCCAGGTGGAAGCGCGCGCCCAGGCTTTCCAGGCCGGCCTGGACCGCAGCTGCAGCGGCCGGATGCAGCAAGGTCGGCATGACCTGCTCGCACGGCGCCACCAGGTCCACCTCATAGCCGCCGACGATCAGGTCGTTGGCGAACTCGCAGCCGATCAACCCGGCCCCAAGCAGCAGCACCCGGCGCTTGCCGGCGGCGGCGGCGCGAAAGCGCGCATAGTCTTCAAGGTCGTTGATGGGGAAGATCAGGTCCGATGCATCGCCCTGCACTGGAACGCGTACGGTTTCCGCACCCCAGGCCAGGATCAGGTCGCGATAGACCACCGCCTCCTCGCCGATCCACAGGCGCTTGTGGCCCGGATCGATACCGCTGATCCGGGTATGGGTACGGACCTCGGCCTTGAGCTGCTCGGCCATGGCGCCGGGCTCGGCCATGCTCAAGCCATCGGCGTCCTTGTTCTTGCCAAAGCCGGTGGAGAGCATTGGCTTGGAGTAGGAACGACCGTCATCGGCGGTGATCAGCAGCAGCGGCGTATCGCCGTCGAGCTTGCGAAATTCCCGGGCCAGGTTGTACCCCGCCAGGCCCGTACCTACGATCACTACCGGTGCGCTCATGCCTTGCTCCTTGTTACTGGTCATTGCCTGCAAAAATCGATCAAGCGATCTCGATCATTTCGAAGTCGGTCTTGCTCACGCCGCAGTCCGGGCAGAGCCAGTCTTCAGGCACGTCTTCCCAACGGGTACCCGGCGCAATACCGTCATCCGGCCAACCTTCCGCTTCGTTGTAGATCAAGCCACAGACCACACACTGCCACTTCTTCATCGATGCATTTCCTCGAGCATTCAGGCGTAGCCGGCGGGGCGGTCGATGGGTCGACTCTGGACAATCCCCACGCTGATCAGCATCCGGCACTGGGGTTTTTTACTGGTCGCTACCGGCAGATGCAAGCACGTTCGTGCCACCAGGCGGCCATGATCAATCAAAACCCCAGGTTGTCATGCTAAGCTCGCCACCTCATTTGCTGCCAATAACGACCCACCGTGCCGCACTCAATGCCCCCCACGCCGAGCCCGAACTGGCTGGCGCAAAGCCGTCTGTCCCCCTTTCCTGGCGCACTGGTCGCCAACTGGCTTTTCGATGAAGGGTCGCTGACCCGACGCCTGACCCGGCTCTCCAACAATGGCTTCAGCGTCACGCCGCTGGTGGAGCAATGGCAAACCCTGCGCAGCGACGAATGCCTGGCCCTGGATATTGCAGAGCACAGCCAGGGTTGGGTGCGCGAGGTGTATCTGCGAGGGCACGGCGAGGCCTGGGTGTTCGCCCGTAGCGTTGCCGCGCGCAGCGCCCTGGAGGAAGGCGGGCTGGACATCGACGAACTGGGCAGCCGCTCCCTGGGCGAGCTGCTGTTCTGCGACGAGGCCTTTACCCGCCGTCCCATCGAAGTCTGTCGTTACCCACGGGAATGGCTGCCCGAAGCCGTCGCCAACAACGGCCTGTGGGGACGCCGCTCGCGCTTCGATCGCGGGCCGCTGAGCCTGCTGGTGGCCGAAGTCTTCCTGCCCAGCCTGTGGTGCGCCGTAGACGCCCAACCGGAGGCCTGCTGATGTACCTGCGCCTGCTTCAGTCCCTGAACCGCCTGCATCCACGGACCTGGGACTTCCTGCAACTGACCCGCATGGACAAACCCATCGGCATCTACCTGCTGCTATGGCCGACCCTCAGCGCCCTGTGGATCGCCGCCAAGGGTGCGCCGTCCCTGGGCCATGTGTTGATCTTCGGCCTCGGCGTGGTCCTGACTCGGGCCGGCGGCTGCGCGATCAACGACTTCGCCGACCGCAAGGTCGACGGCCAGGTCAAGCGCACCGAACAGAGGCCCCTGGCCACTGGCAAGGTCAGCGCCAAGGAAGCCCTGGCGTTGTTCGCGGTACTCATGGGCACAGCCTTCCTGCTGGTGCTGTGCACCAACGCCACCACGGTCTGGCTGTCGTTCGGCGCCCTGGCGCTGGCCGCCTGCTACCCCTTCATGAAGCGCTACACCTATTACCCACAAGTGGTGCTGGGGGCCGCGTACTCCTGGGGCATCCTGATGACCTTCACCGCCCAGGACGGCCAGTTGCCGGCGACGGCGTGGCTGCTGTACATCGCCAACCTGCTGTGGACCGTGGGCTACGACACCTACTACGCCATGACCGACCGCGACGACGACTTGAAGATCGGGGTGAAATCCACGGCGATCCTGTTCGCCGAAGCCGACCGGGTAATCATCCTGACCTTGCAGGGCCTGTCCCTGGGCTGCCTGCTGCTGGCAGGCGCGCGATTCGACCTGGGAGGCTGGTTCCACCTGGGGCTGGCGGTGGCCGCGGCATGCTTCGCCTGGGAGTTCTGGTACACCCGGGACCGCGACCGGCTCAAATGCTTCAAGGCCTTCCTGCACAACCACTGGGCAGGCATGGCGATCTTCATTGGCGTGGTACTGGACTACGCCCTGCGCTAGCTCTGTGCAGCCGCTGCCGAAGGCTCGGGCCGCGTTCGGACGTGGGCCTGAAAGAACGCAGCGGGCTTGAGGCCGCTAGAAGTTCGACGGGACGCCCTGCGGGCCTTTGCGCAGCTTAGCGGGCTCAGCAGCGGCTACAGGACTTGTAGCCGCCACAGGTGGGGTTACTGCTTGGCGACCTTCCAGGCGCCGTCCATCTTGCCTTCGCCGGTCATGTCGCCGGCCTTCTTGTCCATGACGAAACCGTACAGCGGCTTGCCGTCATAGGCCCACTGCATCTTGCCGTCGTCACGCTTGATCATCGTCCATTTGCCCTCGGCCTTGTCGCTGGCCCCGGCCATCAGTGGTGGCCAATTGGCCGCACATTTGTCGTTGCACATGGACTTGCCATCAGCGTCCTTGGCGAAGGTATAGAGGGTCATGCCCTTGTGATCCACCAACATGCCGTCCTTGCTCATCGCCGGCTCGGCAGCCAGGGCCAGGGTCGGCAGGGCCAGGGCAGCGCCTACCAGCAGGACTTTCAGGGAGTGCTTGAACACAGTCATGGAAACCTTCTTTTGTGGTTGTCAGGAATCGGACCCCAAGCTTAGTCGAGGAAGCTGCACCTCGCCCCGCGACCTGAAATACTGTCACACGACTGCAATAATTCCGTTATCTAATGCGGCGCAAGACAGTTAAATGACAAGAGGTTCAAGCATGGTTGGCAGAAGCATTCTGATCGTTGACGACGAAGCGCCTATTCGCGAAATGATCGCCGTTGCGTTGGAAATGGCCGGCTATGACTGCATGGAGGCAGAGAACTCTCAGCAGGCACATGCCATCATCGTCGACCGCAAGCCGGACCTGATCCTGCTGGACTGGATGCTCCCCGGAACCTCCGGTATCGAGCTGGCGCGACGCCTCAAGCGTGACGAGCTGACCGGTGACATCCCGATCATCATGCTCACCGCCAAGGGCGAAGAGGACAACAAGATCCAGGGCCTGGAAGTCGGCGCCGACGACTACATCACCAAGCCGTTCTCCCCCCGTGAGCTGGTGGCCCGGCTCAAGGCCGTGCTGCGCCGTGCCGGCCCATCCGATGGCGAGGCCCCCATCGAAGTCGGCGGCCTGCTCCTGGACCCCATCAGCCACCGGGTGACCATCGACGGCAGGCCCGCGGAGATGGGACCCACCGAATATCGCCTGCTGCAGTTCTTCATGACCCACCAGGAGCGCGCCTACACACGTGGCCAACTGCTGGATCAGGTCTGGGGCGGCAACGTGTACGTCGAGGAGCGCACCGTGGACGTGCATATCCGTCGACTGCGCAAGGCCCTGGGGGATGCCTACGAAAATCTGGTACAAACCGTGCGCGGCACCGGGTATCGGTTTTCAACCAAAGGTTGAAAGCAGTTGCAGGCTGTCAGCTAAAAGCGGCAAGTAGAAGCCGGTCTGCTTTGACTTGAAGCTTGCAACTTGAAACTTTTCACCGTCCGAAGGACCGATTGTGAATCAAAACTGGCATGGCACCCTGATTCGCCACATGTTGCTGTTGGTCACCGGCTGCCTGCTGGTGGGGCTGGTCAGCGGCTACTACGGCTGGAGCCTGGCCGCCGGCCTGGGGATCTACCTGGCCTGGACCCTCAAGCAGCTGCTGCGCCTGCATGAATGGCTGCGCCTGCACCAGCCCGATGAGGCGCCACCCGATGGCTACGGCCTGTGGGGCGAGGTGTTCGACAGCATCTACCACCTGCAACGTCGCGACCAGCGGGTCCGCGGGCGCCTGCAAGCGGTGATCGACCGCGTCCAGGAGTCCACCGCGGCCCTGAAGGATGCAGTGATCATGCTCGACAGCGACGGCAACCTGGAGTGGTGGAACCGCGCCGCCGAGACCCTGCTGGGCCTCAAGACACCCCAGGACAGCGGCCAGCCGGTGACCAACCTGGTGCGTCATCCGCGCTTCAAGGAATACTTCGAACAGGACAGCTACGCCGAACCGCTGGAGATCCCCTCCCCGGCCAACGACCGCGTGCGCATCCAGCTCTACATCACCCGCTACGGCAACAACGAGCATCTGATGCTGGTGCGCGACGTGACCCGCATCCACCAGCTGGAACAGATGCGCAAGGACTTCATCGCCAATGTGTCCCACGAGCTGCGCACGCCGCTGACGGTGATCTGCGGCTACCTGGAGACCCTGCTGGACAACGTCGAAGAGGTGAACCCGCGCTGGAACCGCGCCCTGCAGCAGATGCAGCAGCAAGGCGGGCGTATGCAGACGCTGCTCAACGACCTGTTGCTGCTGGCCAAGCTGGAGGCCACCGACTACCCCTCGGACAACCACCCGGTGCCCATCGACACCCTGCTGCAATCGATCAAGAGCGATGCCCAGGCACTGTCCGGCGAGCGCAACCAGCGCATCACCCTGGAGGCCGACGCCTCGGTACAGCTCAAGGGCAGCGAGGCGGAACTGCGCAGCGCGTTCTCCAACCTGGTGTTCAACGCGGTGAAGTACACCCCGGCCGAAGGCAACATCCGCATCCGCTGGTGGGGCGACGAACAAGGCGCACACCTGAGCGTGCAGGACTCCGGGATCGGCATCGACAGCAAGCACCTGCCGCGCCTGACGGAGCGCTTCTACCGGGTCGACTCCAGCCGCAACTCCAACACCGGCGGCACCGGCCTGGGCCTGGCCATCGTCAAGCACGTACTGCTGCGCCACCGTGCCCGCCTGGAGATCAGCAGCGTGCTGGGCCATGGCAGCACCTTCACCTGCCATTTCGCCCCGGCCCAGGTGAAGAAAAACCGCCTCGCCAGCCTGACCGACCAGCGCTGACAGCGGCCTGCCCCTAGGCAACCGCCCTGTCAGCCGCTACATTGCGTAGCTTGTGCCTGCCCTCCAGGCACCGTATCGCCCTCTTTTCGAATACATGGAATCCGCAAAACCCCATCATGGACCCTTCCCCTGGTTTTACCCTCGCGTCTCTGTTCGCCGACTTCGGCATGATTCTTTTTGCTCTGATCCTGGTCCTGCTCAACGGCTTCTTCGTGGCCGCCGAGTTCGCCATGGTCAAGCTGCGCTCGACCCGGGTCGAGGCCATCGCCCACAAGAACGGCTGGCGCGGGCAAATCCTGCGCACCGTGCACAGCCAGCTGGACGCCTACCTGTCGGCCTGCCAACTGGGCATCACCCTGGCTTCCCTGGGCCTTGGCTGGGTCGGCGAGCCGGCTTTCGCCCACCTGCTCGAACCCCTGCTGGGCGCCGTGGGCGTGAGCTCTGCGGAAGTGATCCGCGGGGTGTCGTTCTTCACGGCGTTCTTCATCATTTCCTACCTGCATATCGTGGTCGGCGAACTGGCGCCCAAGTCCTGGGCGATTCGTAAACCCGAACTGCTGTCCCTCTGGACCGCAGTGCCGCTGTACCTGTTCTACTGGCTGATGTACCCGGCCATCTACCTGCTCAACGCCAGCGCCAACACCATCCTGCGCATCGCCGGCCAAGGCGAGCCCGGCCCACACCACGAGCACCACTACAGCCGCGAAGAACTCAAGCTGATCCTGCACTCCAGCCGGGGCCAGGACCCCAGCGACCAGGGCATGCGGGTACTGGCCTCGGCGGTGGAAATGGGCGAGCTGGAAGTGGTGGACTGGGCCAACTCCCGGGAAGACCTGATCAGCATCGAGTCCACAGCGCCGCTCAAGGCCGTGCTGGCGCTGTTCCGTCGCCACAAGTTCAGCCGCTACCCGGTGTACGACAGCGAACGCAACGAGTTCGTCGGCCTGCTGCACATCAAGGACCTGCTGCTGGAACTGGCGGCCCTGGACCATATCCCCGAGTCGTTCAACCTGGACGAACTGACCCGCCCCCTGGAACGCGTGTCGCGGCACATGCCGTTGTCCCAGTTGCTGGAACAGTTCCGCAAGGGCGGCTCGCACTTCGCCCTGGTGGAGGAAGCCGACGGCAAGGTCATCGGCTACCTGACCATGGAAGACGTGCTGGAAGTGCTGGTGGGCGACATCCAGGACGAACACCGCAAGACCGAGCGCGGCATCCTCGCCTACCAGCCGGGCAAGCTGCTGGTGCGCGGCGACACCCCGCTGTTCAAGGTCGAGCGCCTGCTGGGCATCGATCTGGACCATATCGAGGCCGAAACCCTCGCGGGCCTGGTGTACGAGACCCTGAAACGGGTGCCTGAAGAGGAAGAAGTGCTGGAAGTCGAAGGCCTGCGCATCATCATCAAGAAGATGAAGGGTCCGAAGATCATCCTGGCCAAGGTCCTGATGCTCGACTGATCGACCCCGCACCGGTCGGCTCCTGTGCGAGCCGGCTGGTCACTCCCGCCCTATTTATTGCCCAGGGCGAAGTTCGGCAAGCCCCCCAGGGGCTGGTCGAACTGGTAGGGAATCGACACCAGCCCCAACCCGGTATTGCGTTGCACCACGAAGTGCAGGTGCGGCCCGCTGCTGTTGCCGGTATTGCCCGACAGCCCCAACGGGCTGCCCACCGCCACGCGCTGGCCCTCGCGCACGCTCACCGATCCTTGCTTGAGGTGCAGGTACACGCCCATGGTGCCGTCGTCGTGCAGTACCCGGACGAAATTGCCGGCCGGGTTGTCGCCCCGGCCGCTCTGGGCGTTCTCGGTCTTGACCACCACCCCGCCACGCGCCGCGATGATCGGCGTGCCCACCGGCATGGCGATGTCCATCGCATAACGGCTCTTGGGGCTGGAATGGCTGTACTGGCCGTTCGCACCCTGGGTCAGGCGGAATGGCCCGCCCCGCCAGGGCAAGGGGTAGCGATAGGCCTGGGTAGCGCCTGCCGGGTCGCCCAGGGAATAACGAAACCTTGGGGTATAGCTCAAGGGCCGGTCGGTCCGGGTTGCCGTCAGGAGCGCCAGGCGCTGCCTGCTGCGGGCCGGCAGCACCCGGCGGATCGGCTGCCCGGGTGCGCCGCTGACGTTGTTCAGGCCGGCAAAGCCCAACTCCACCTCCACCGGCGCGTACAGGTCGTTACGCACGTACAGCGCGTCCACGCCCCTGTGCTTCTGGATATCGAGGCGCACCTGGTGTTCCAGGTGCTCGTCCATGCGATCGCGGAACACGAACGCCTGCGCTCCCGGCGAAGGCCGGTCGCTGTAGGACACCACGCCGTCGGCGTCGACGGACTTGTAGACCGTCATTGCCGCCAGCGAGCTGGCAACCATGGACAAGCCGCAGAGGAACAGCAGGCGTACGAACATTGAGCAGCTTCTTGGCAGGAGAGGAACCATGCTAGCAGCCTGATATGGAGCTTGTATGAATCAGGCGGGCGCCAGGGGCCGATTGCCGCCAACGTCGAAGCGGATCTCCACCCCCAGCTGCGCGGCCTCGCATAGGTTGACCAGCGCATCGAGGGAGAACTTGTTGATCCTGCCGCTAAGCACATCGTTGAGCCGGGGCTGGGTGATGTTGAGACGCTTGGCCGCCTCCTTCTGCGACAGCCCCCAGGCCTGCACGGTCTTGCCCAGCTCCAGCATCAGCTTGGCCCGCAGGCGCATGTTGGCGGCCTCCTGGGGGGTGGCTTCAAGGGCATCCCAGACGCTGGCAAAGCGCGGGTTGATCTGTTGGTCAGTCATGGCGTGAACCTGCTTGCTGAAATCTGGCACGAGCCAGCTCGATATCCCGCGCTTCGGTCTTGCGGGTAGTCTTGCGCACCGCGTGCAGCACATAGATGGCTGCAGGCCGCCTGACCACATAAAACACCCGAAACGCCCCTGAATCTTCATGAATCCTGATTTCGAAGACACTCGGGCCGATGGTTTTCACCGGTCTGCAATCGTAGGGCTGCTCGCCCTGCTGCAGCAGATCCAGCTGAAACCCGGCAGCCCGACGGGCATCTTCAGGGAATGCCCTGAGATCCCGCAGCGCGCTCCCGACAAACACCACATCCTTGTGCCTGGGCATCGAACTTCTCCTGTCAGTGACCAGGAACAAGGCTAATCAAGACTGCCAGGGCTGGCCGCACGGGGTTGTTTCAACGCATGGCTGCAAAGGGTGAATCAGGTAGAGCGCTTCCGGAAATTTATATCCAAATGGATATAAATCAAGTGTAGGACAGTTAATCAGACGTACGGCGGAAGGTGGCGGGAGGAACGGCCAAGCCCCTGTGGCCTGGGGTTACAGCCGAAGGTGCGGGTTATTGGCGGGATTGGGGATAACGCAGCCACCGGCCTGGATGGCTGGCCGAAAGCCGGCGGGGAAAAGTGTTTTCAGCAGATTTGCGCTTCGCTGTAGGAGCGGGCTTGGCAGTTCCTACAGCGAAGGGCCGGCGAGGATCAGCCCGCGCCTGGAACGAAGTGCTTCTGCGCAGTGCCGCGGGCGATCAGGCGCGAGATGTAGTCCAGCTTCTGCGCATCCTGATCGACGAAACGGAAGGTCAGCTGCAGCCACTCGCTGTCGGGCTTCGGCTCGTGCGCCACCACCGCATGCAGGTAGCCATTGAGCCGCGCCACTTCGGCGTTCTCGCCCTGCTCCAGGTCCAGTACTGCGCTGTCCAGCACCTGCGGCAGGTTCTCGGTGCGCTTCACCACCAACAGCGCTTCCTTGATGCTCAGGGCCTTGATCACGCAAGGCTGGGTACCGCCAGGCAAGCGCAGTTGGCCCTGGCCACGGCCACCACTGGCGGCAGCGGCGGCGGCAGGCGCCTTGACCGGTGGGCTATTGAGCAGGCCACGGGATGGCGCCGCAGCCGGGGCTGGTGCAGCGGCTGCCGGAGCGGCTGGAGCAGCTGGCCGGGCTGCCGGGGCGACCACCTCGGCCTTGCCACCGGTCAGGGCGCTCAGGGAGTCATTGCCAAAGGCGGAGTTCATCTTGGTCGGCGCGCTGTTCATCAGGGTGTCGAGCTTGCCGACCTTGTTCAGCGCCTGCTTGACCTTGGTCAGCAGCTGTTCGTTGGTGAAGGGCTTGCTGACATAGCCGGAAACCCCGGCCTGGATTGCCTGCACCACGTTTTCCTTGTCGCCCCGGCTGGTCACCATGACGAACGGCATGGCCTTGAGCGCTTCCTGGCCACGGCACCAGGTCAACAGCTCCAGACCGGACATTTCCGGCATTTCCCAGTCGCACAGGACCAGGTCGAAGGCTTCGCGGGCGAGCATCGCCTGGGCCTTCTTGCCGTTGACCGCGTCTTCGATCTTGATGCCCGGGAAGTAGTTGCGCAGGCACTTCTTCACCAGGTCACGAATGAACGACGCGTCGTCCACCACCAACACACTTACCTTACTCATCGACCACCCCTCTAAAAATCCCGGCAAGCATAACGCTGGCTGATGGCACTTTGCCAAAACTCTTCAGTCACGCCGGGACTTTTCGTTCGCGGGTGCTGCTTTTCGAATTCAAGGACCGCAAACAAAAACGCCCGGCCAAAAGGCCGGGCGCTCTTCTCGGGCAATCTTAATTATCGTCAGCTTCACCCGGAACATTAGCCGAATCGCCAGCCGGTCCTTCAACTTCTTCCTTCATGCGCTTGAGGCCCAGGTGGCGCACATCGGTGCCACGCACCAGGTAGATCACCAGCGCGGAGATGTTGCGCGCGTGGTCGCCGATCCGCTCCAGCGAGCGCAAAACCCAGATGATGCTCAAAACCCGCGAGATAGAGCGCGGGTCTTCCATCATGTAGGTGGCCAGCTCGCGCAGCGCGGTCTTGTACTCGCGGTCGATGATCTTGTCGTACTGGGCTACCGACAGGGCCAGTTCGGCGTCGAAGCGAGCGAAGGCGTCCAGCGCGTCACGCACCATGTTGCGCACCTGGTCGCCGATATGCCGCACTTCGACGTAGCCACGCGGGGCCTCGCCCTCCTCGCACAGCTGGATGGCCCGGCGGGCGATCTTGGTGGCTTCGTCGCCGATGCGCTCCAGGTCGATCACCGACTTGGAGATGCTGATGATCAGGCGCAGGTCGGAAGCCGCAGGCTGGCGCCGAGCGAGGATGCGCAGGCACTCCTCGTCGATATTGCGTTCCATCTGGTTGATCTGTTCGTCGATCTCGCGCACTTGCTGGGCCAGCCCGGAGTCGGCCTCGATCAGCGCGGTGACGGCGTCATTGACTTGTTTCTCCACCAGCCCGCCCATGGCCAGCAGGTGGCTACGCACCTCTTCCAGCTCGGCATTGAACTGCTGAGAGATGTGATGGGTTAAGCCTTCCTTCGAAATCATGGTTCGCTCCGCGAAAGTTGCAAGCTTCAAGCCGCAAGCTTCAAGCAGTTAAATATTGATCCGGATATCGCCTACCGCTTCTGTCTTGCCGCTTGAAGCTTGCGGCTTGCAGCTGTTCCTAGCCATAGCGCCCGGTGATGTAGTCTTCGGTCTGCTTCTTGGCCGGGTTGGTGAACAGGGTGTCGGTATCGCCGAATTCCACCAGTTTGCCCATGTACATGAACGCGGTGTAGTCCGAGACCCGCGCCGCCTGCTGCATGTTGTGGGTCACGATGACGATGGTGAACTTGGACTTGAGCTCGTAGATCAGCTCCTCGACCTTCAGGGTCGAGATTGGGTCCAGGGCCGAGCAGGGTTCGTCCAGCAGCAGCACTTCCGGCTCCACGGCGATGGTGCGGGCGATCACCAGGCGCTGCTGCTGACCACCGGACAGGCCCAGGGCCGAGTCGTGCAGGCGGTCCTTGACCTCATCCCACAGGGCCGCACCCTTGAGCGCCCACTCCACGGCTTCGTCGAGCACGCGCTTCTTGTTGATGCCCTGGATGCGCAGGCCATAGACCACGTTCTCGTAGATGGTCTTGGGAAACGGGTTGGGCTTCTGGAACACCATGCCCACCCGGCGGCGCAGCTCGGCCACATCCTCGCCCTTACGGTAGATGTTGTTGCCGTACAGGTTGATGGCGCCTTCCACACGGCAACCGTCCACCAGGTCGTTCATGCGGTTGAAGGTGCGCAGCAAGGTCGACTTGCCGCAGCCGGACGGGCCGATGAAGGCGGTCACGCGCTGCTTGGGAATGTTCATGCTGACGTCGAACAGCGCTTGCTTCTCGCCGTAGAACAGGCTCAAGCCGGGCACTTCGATCGCCACGGTTTCCTGCTCCAGGCTCAGGCTCTGCTTGTCGCGACCCAGGGCGGACATGTTGATGCCGTGGGTATGGGTTTCGTGTTGCATGGGTCTCACTCCGTTCGTAGCTGCAAGCTTCTAGCTGCAAGCCGCAAGTTTTGAGCAAAAGCGGCTTGTAGCTTGCCGCTTGTGGCTAATGGCTTTAGCTGTCCAGCGCCTTGTACTTCTCGCGCAGGTGGTTACGGATCCATACCGCCGACAGGTTGAGCACGGCGATCACCAGCACCAGCAGCAACGCGGTGGCGTACACCAGCGGCCGCGCGGCCTCGACGTTAGGGCTCTGGAAGCCGACGTCGTAGATATGGAAGCCCAGGTGCATGATCTTCTGGTCCAGGTGCAGGTACGGGTAGTTGCCATCCACCGGCAGCGACGGCGCCAGCTTCACCACACCCACCAGCATCAGCGGCGCCACTTCGCCGGCGGCACGGGCCACGGCGAGGATCATGCCGGTCATCATCGCCGGGCTGGCCATGGGCAGGACGATCTTCCACAGGGTCTCGGCCTTGGTCGCGCCCAGGGCCAGGGAGCCTTCGCGCACGGTCCGCGGGATCCGCGCCAGGCCTTCCTCGGTGGCCACGATCACCACCGGTACCGCCAGCAGCGCCAGGGTCAGGGACGCCCAGAGCAGGCCCGGGGTACCGAAGGTCGGCGCTGGCAGTGCCTCAGGGAAGAACAGGCGGTCCAGGGAACCGCCCAGCACGTAGACGAAGAAGCCCAGGCCGAACACGCCGTAGACGATGGCCGGTACGCCCGCCAGGTTGTTCACAGCGATGCGGATCACCCGGGTCAGGGCGTTCTGCTTGGCGTATTCACGCAGGTAGACCGCCGCCAGCACGCCGAACGGCGTGACGATCATGGCCATGATCAGGGTCATCATCACGGTGCCGAAGATGGCCGGGAAGATCCCGCCCTCGGTGTTGGCTTCCCGCGGGTCGTCGCTGAGGAATTCCCAGACCTTGCTGAAGTAGAAGCCAACCTTAGTGAAGGTGCCCATGGCGTTCGGCTGGTAGGCATGCACCACCTTGCCCAGGCCGATCTCCACTTCCTTGCCGTTGGCATCGCGGGCGGTCAGGCTGTCGCGGTTGAACTGGGTATGCAGCTCGCTCAGGCGGGCCTCGATGTCCTGGTAGCGGGCGTTGAGTTCGGCGCGCTCGGCATCCATGTCGGCCTGGGCGGCGGCGTCCAGCTTGCCAGCCAGCTCCAGCTTGCGACCGTGCAGGCGGATGCGCTCCAGGCCGGCGTTGATCGCACCGATGTCGGACTTCTCCAGGGTCTTGAGCTGGGTCGCCAGCTTGTTCACCCGGTCGATCCGCGCCTGCAGCTCGGGCCAGGCGGCTTCGCCCTCGGCGACCACCTTGCCGTTTTCCTTGACGTTGACCAGGTAGCCGTAGAAGTTGCCCCACTCACGGCGCTCGATGGCCATCAGTTCCTTGGGGTAGCTCTGGTTGGTCAGCCACTCGCCGACGATCCAGGTGAAGTCGCTGCCGTTCAGGTCGCGGTTGCCCACCTTGAGCAACTCGCGGGTCATGAACTCAGGGCCCTGGTCGGGCACCGGCAAGCCGGCACTCTTCAGGCGCGCCCGGGGCACTTCTTCCTTTTGCACCACTTCACCGACGACCAGGTGATTGGCCTGGCCGGGCACGTCGTAGCTGGCATGCACCAGGTCCGCCGGCCAGAAGTGGCCCAGGCCGCGCACGGCGATCACCGCCAGCAGGCCGATGGTCATGATGACCGCGATGGACACTGCGCCACCGCTGATCCAGACGCCGGGGGCGCCGCTCTTGAACCAGTCTTTGAGGGAGTTCTGTTTCACAGACTTCTACCTTTCTTAAAGCGACGAGTATTTCTTGCGCAGACGCTGACGGATCAGCTCGGCGAGGGTGTTCATGATGAAGGTGAACAACAGCAGTACCAGCGCCGAGAGGAACAGCACGCGGTAGTGGCTGCCGCCGACTTCCGATTCCGGCATTTCCACCGCGACGTTGGCCGCCAGGGTGCGCAAGCCTTCGAACAGGTTCATCTCCATGACCGGGGTGTTGCCGGTGGCCATCAGCACGATCATGGTCTCGCCCACGGCGCGGCCCATGCCGATCATCAGGGCCGAGAAGATGCCCGGGCTGGCGGTGAGGATCACCACGCGGGTCATGGTCTGCCATGGGGTGGCGCCCAGGGCCAGGGAGCCCAGGGTCAGGCCACGGGGCACGCTGAACACGGCGTCTTCGGCGATGGAGTAGATGTTCGGGATCACCGCGAAGCCCATGGCCAGGCCCACCACCAGGGCGTTGCGCTGGTCGTAGGTGATCCCTAAGTCGTGGGAGATCCACATGCGCATGTCGCCGCCGAAGAACCAGTTCTCCATGAAAGGGCTCAGGTACAGCGAGAGGAAGCCGACCAGGATGATCACCGGGATCAGGATCGCGCTCTCCCAACCGTCCGGCACCTTCAGGCGCAGGGACTCGGGCAGGCGGCTCCAGGTGAAGCCGGCCACCAGGATGCCGATCGGCAGCAGCACCAGCAGGCTGAAGATGCCCGGCAGGTGGCCTTCGACATAGGGCGCCAGGAACAGGCCGGCGAAGAAGCCGAGGATCACCGTCGGCATCGCCTCCATCAGCTCGATCACCGGCTTGACCTTACGGCGCATGCCGGGGGCCATGAAGTAGGCGGTGTAGATCGCCGCGGCCACGGCCAGCGGGGCCGCCAGCAGCATGGCGTAGAAGGCGGCCTTCAAGGTGCCGAAGGTCAGCGGCGACAGGCTCAGCTTGGGTTCGAAGTCAGTGTTGGCCGCCGTGGACTGCCAGACGTACTTGGGCTCGTCGTAGTTCTCGTACCAGACCTTGCTCCACAGCGCGCTCCAGGACACTTCCGGGTGCGGGTTGTCCAGCACCAGGGGTTGCAGCTTGCCACCGGCCTCGACGATCACCCGGTTGGCGCGAGGCGACAGGCCGAACAGGCCCTGGCCATCCACCACCTGGTCCACCAACAGGGTGCGGTGGGCGGTACTGTGGAAGACCCCGAGCTTGCCGGCGGCGTCCAGGGCGACGAAGCCCTTGCGGCGCTCTTCGGCGGTGATCTCGACGATGGGCGCGGTGCCCATCTGGAAGGTGCGGATCTGCTTCAGGCGCAGCTCGCCGTCCGGGTCACGGGCCATGAACCACTGGGCCAGGCCACCCTTGGAAGTACCGATGATCAACGAGATGCCGCCCACCAACTGGGCGCTGGCGGTGACTTCGGTATTGGCGTCCTCCAGCAGTTTGTAGCGGCCGTTGAGGCTCTTGTCCCGCAGGCTGAAGACATCAGCCTGGGCACGGCCGTTGATCACGTACAGCCACTGCTGGCGTGGGTCGATGTACATGGCCTTGACCGGTTCGGTCATCTGCGGCAGGTCGATGGCGCTCTGCTCGCTGCTGACCTCGCCGGTCATCATGTTTTCTTCGCGCGAGAGCTTCAGCACATGCAGCTGCGAACCGGTGGAGCCGGCCAGCACCAGCGTGGTATCGCTGGCGTTGAGGTTGACGTGCTCCAGCGCGCCGCCTTCTGCATTGAGGGTGATCGGGGCTTCGCCGTAGGGGTATTCGATCGCCGGAGAGATGGTCTTCTTGCCATCCGGGTAGCTGACTTTATAGGTGTGGCGGAACACCAGGGCCTGGCCGTTGGACAAGCCGACCACCACCATGGGGATACCTGGCTGGTCCTTGCCGATGGAGGTGACGCGGGTGCCCGCCGGGATCGGCAGGTCGACCTTGCGCAGCTCGGCGCCGTTATCGATATCGAAGAACAGCGCCTGGCCCTTGTCGGAAACGCGCATGCCGACCTGGTTCTGCTCTTCCAGGGAGAACATCAGGGGCTTGCCGGCGTCTTGCATCCAGGCGGGCGTCAGGGGGTCCTTGGAGGTCAGCTCGGCGCCCTGGAACAGCGGGGCGACGACGTAGGCCAGGAAGAAGAAGATCAGGGTGATCGCCGCCAGGACGGCCAGGCCGCCGACGAGGACGTACCAACGGGTCAGGCGGTCCTTGAGCGCCCGGATGCGGCGCTTGCGTTGCAGTTCAGGCGTATTGAAGTCAATGCGCTTGGGGGGAGAAGTCGTAGTCATGGTGGAATTGGCCAGATCATTCATGCGCACACCCTAGCGATCCTGTATGACAGAAAGATGACAATGCAGTGACGCAACAAATCCGCCGCGTGGCTGGGCCTGCAGCGGACAGAAAATGGAGGTGGCAGGAGCCGGCCGGGGTGGTTGACCCAAAGGCCGGCTGCTGCGAAAAGGTCCGGCCGGGCCGGACCTTTGGCGGCGGTTTATGCGCCTTCTTTCAGACCCAGGTCAGCCAGGGCCTTGGCGGCGACTTTGGCTGGCAGTGGGATGTAACCGTCCTTCACGACCACTTCCTGACCCTGCTTGGACAGAACCAGTTTCACGAACTCGGCTTCCAGCGGGGCCAGAGGCTTGTTCGGGGCCTTGTTGACGTAGACGTACAGGAAGCGCGACAGCGGGTACTTGCCGTTCAGGGCGTTTTCTTCGGTGTCTTCGATGAAGTCGCTGCTGCCTTTCTTGGCCAGGGCCACGGTCTTCACGCTGGCGGTCTTGTAGCCGATGCCCGAATAGCCGATGCCGTTCAGCGAGGAGCTGATGGACTGCACGACCGAAGCCGAACCTGGCTGCTCGTTGACGTTAGGCTTGTAGTCGCCTTTGCACAGGGCTTCTTCCTTGAAGTAGCCGTAGGTGCCGGATACCGAGTTGCGACCGAACAGCTGCACTGGCTTGTTGGCCAGGTCGCCCTTCACGCCCAGGTCGCCCCAGGTCTTCACTTCTTCCTTGGCACCGCACAGGCGGGTCGAGGAGAAGATCGCGTCGACCTGTTCCATGGTCAGGTGCTGGATCGGGTTGTCCTTGTGCACGAATACGGCCAGGGCGTCCACGGCAACCGGGATGGCGGTTGGCTTGTAGCCGTACTTCTGTTCGAAGGCCGCCAGCTCGGTGTCCTTCATCTTGCGGCTCATAGGGCCCAGGTTGGAGGTGCCCTCGGTCAGCGCGGGTGGCGCGGTGGCGGAGCCAGCGGCCTGAATCTGGATGTTTACGTTCGGATATTCTTTCTTGTAGTGCTCGGCCCACAGGGTCATCAGGTTGGCCAGGGTATCGGAACCGACGCTGGACAGGTTGCCCGACACACCAGTGGTCTTGGTGTAGCTCGGGATAGCAGGGTCGACAGCGGCAACCGCGTGGGCAGTCGCAACGCCAGCGGCGACGAAGGTCATTGCCGCCATCAAACGCTTCAGTTTCATGCCTTACTCCTAGCAGATAGGGTGTGTTAAGTCGGGGCCAAGTATCTGTAGGCCGTGTGAACACTCTATGTCCGGAATATGACAATTAGATGAAAGGCCAGCATCGCGAGACTCGCGAGCTGGCCTTTTTTTCACAAGCGCCGCAGAGCGCCGTTCATGCAGGTGTCGCAGCAGGTTTCAGCGACCCTTCTTCCACAGGTACAGCCCCGAGAGCAGGCCGATGCCACAGATGATCGCCACGTAGTAGGCCGGGGCCATGGGGCTGCTCTTGAGCATCCAGGTCACCACCATCGGCGTCAGCCCGCCAAAGATTGCGTAGGCCAGGTTGTAGGAGAACGACAGGCCGCTGAAGCGCACCGCCGCCGGGAAGGCGCGGACCATCACGTAAGGCACCGCGCCGACGAGGCCGACGCACAGGCCGGTCAGGGCGTAGAGCGGGAACAGCAGGTGCGGGTTGTCCTGCAGCACGTGGTAGAAGACCCAGGACGAAGCCAGCAACAGCAGGCTGCCGAAGACGAACACCCGCCCGGCACCGAAACGGTCGGCCAGGCTGCCGAACAGCACGCAGCCCAGGCTCAGGAACACGATGGCCAGGCTGTTGGCCTCAAGGGCGGTGATGGCCGAGAACTTGTAGACCGTCTGCAGCACGGTGGGGGTCATCAGGATCACCACGATGATCCCGGCCGACAGCAGCCAGGTCAGCAACATGGAGATCAGGATCGCGCCGCGATGGTCACGCAGCACCGCCCGCAGCGGCAGCTCCTCGGCCAGGGCCTTGCGCAGTTGCAGCTCGGCGAACACCGGGGTCTCGTGGAGCAGGCGGCGCAGGTACACCGAGAACAGGCCGAACACCCCGCCCAGCAGGAACGGCACGCGCCAGGCATAGGCCGCCACTTCTTCCGGGGTATAGATGCTGTTAATGGCCGTGGCCACCAGCGAACCCAGGAGAATGCCGGCGGTCAGTCCCGAGGTCAGGGTGCCGCAGGCGTAGCCGATGTGCCGCGCCGGCACGTGCTCGGAAACGAACACCCAGGCCCCGGGCACTTCGCCACCGATGGCTGCGCCCTGGATCACCCGCATCAGCAACAGCAGCACCGGTGCCCACAGGCCGATCTGCTCATAGGTGGGCAACAGGCCCATGATCAGGGTCGGTACCGCCATCATGAAGATGCTCAGGGTGAACATCTTCTTGCGCCCCAGCAGGTCGCCGAAGTGGGCCATGACGATCCCGCCCAGGGGACGGGCCAGGTAGCCGGCGGCAAAGATGCCGAAGGTCTGCATCAAGCGCAGCCATTCGGGCATGTCCGCCGGGAAGAACAGCTTGCCCACCACAGTGGCGAAGAACACGAAGATGATGAAGTCATAGAACTCCAGCGCGCCGCCCAGGGCGGACAGCGACAGGGTCTTATAGTCACTACGAGTCAAGGGACGGGCGGGAGGCGCTGATTGCGCGGCGCTCGAGGGCACTGTGGTCATGGCAAGGGGCTTCTCTTATTAGTTGGTTCTGGAAGCCGCAACAGCTCTGGTTGGGGCCTGGCAGGTTCGGCACGATAGCAAATTGTTCGAACACCTACACAGCGACGCACAAATGACGCACAAAATTGCGAACCAGACGGGTCGTCGCGGAGTCTACCGACCGATATACTCGCAGGGCCCGGCGCGCAGAGCCGCTCCCGGCAAGGGTTGTTGTGCGAAAACGCCGTTGTATTCATGACCGCCGGGAACCTCCCGACGCAAGCAAGACAAGGCCGGAACACCATTGCATGCCCCACCCACAGTGCCCGGCGCGCAATGCTTCCCCTGTGCATGAACAGCCGGTTTCGCAGAGTTTCCCTTTAGCACGCCTTAGAAAGAACGTGACGAACGTAGTATGTTCGGGCTGAATCGTTTTTCCTGAAGACGGCTATTCACCTGAAGTACCCATGAAGCGTCACGGGTCAGAGGCCCCTCGGCATGATAGAGCTCGAACAAGAAGATCCAATCCCGCAAGGCGACCTGGCCCTGCAAATCACCGCCCTGCCGCGCGAAACCAACGGCTTTGGCGATATTTTCGGCGGTTGGCTGGTGGCCCAGATGGACCTGGCGGGCACCGCCATGGCCAGCCGCGTCGCCGGTGGCCGGGTGGCTACCGTGGCCATCGATCGCATGGCGTTCCTGGTGCCGGTGGCCGTCGGCGCGCAACTGTCGTTCTATACCCAGACCCTGGAGATCGGCCGCAGCTCGATCCAGATGATGGTCGAAGTGTGGAGCGACGATCCGCTGTCCAGCGAATGGCGCAAGGTCACCGAGGCGGTGTTCGTGTTCGTCGCCATCGACGGTAGCGGCCGCACCCGTTCGGTCCCGCCCAGGGCACGTTAAACCCGCGCGGCTGCCATGCGGTCCATGGCAGCCCAGCCTTTCGCACGAGAACCACGATGCCTACGCCCCACGTTGAAACGGTGAAACTGGACGAACTGAACTGCTGGCGGATCCGCCACGGCGATGCCGAACTACTGGTGGCCCAGCAGGGCGCGCACATTCTTAGCTACCAGCTGGCCGGGCAACCGCCGCTGATCTGGCTGAACGAAGAAGCCCGGTTCAAGGCTGGCAAGAGTATCCGCGCCGGCGTCCCCGTATGCTGGCCGTGGTTCGGCAACTTCGCGCGCAATCCACAGAGCGTCCAGGCCATGCGCCAGGGCAGCGATGCGGCGCCGGCCCACGGTCTGGTCCGCGCCACCGACTGGGAACTGCAAGGCATCGAGAGCGAAGGCGAGAGCCTGCTGGTGCGCTTGCGCCTGCCCTGCCCCGAAGGCGGCTTTCCTGGTTGGCCGCACCAGGTGGAGCCCAGCCTGCTGATCCGCCTCGACCAGCAATTGCACATCAGCCTGACCAGCCATAACCAGGGCAGCCAGAGCGTCAGCATCAGCCAGGCGCTACACAGCTACTTCGCGGTCAGTGATGTACGCCAGGTCCATGTCGAAGGCGTGGACGGCCTGGACTACATCGAGACACTGGAGGACTGGGCGACCAAGCGCCAGGACGGCGACCTGCATTTCACCGGGGAAACCGACCGCATCTACCTGGATGCGCCGGCGCAACTGGATATCGTCGATCCGCACTGGCAGCGTCGCATCCGCCTGGCCAGCCAGGGCTCGCGCACCGCGGTGATCTGGAACCCGTGGATCGACCGCGCCGCGCAGTTCAGCGACATGGCCGACGATGGCTGGCAACGCATGCTGTGCATCGAGACCGCCAACGTGATGGACGACATCGTGACCCTGGCTCCCGGCGCCAGCCACACCTTGAGCGTCAGCATCGACAGCATCGCGCTCTGACTGCAGGCCATGGGGAAGGAGTCGCTCCTTCCCCGCAGCCAACCCTCCTGTCGGCTACAAATCCGACTCCTGCACCACCCGCACCTTCGCCGCATCCAGGGCATAGGCCGCATCCGCCAGGTCATTGCTGACCTTCTCGATCTTCAAGGCACCTGTCACCCATAGCGGCGTGTAGATGTCGTCGAGCTTCACGCCCTTGGGAAAGCGCACCAGCACCAGCTGGTTGGGCGGCGGTGGCGGCACATGGATGCAGGCCCCTGGGTAAGGCACCAGGAAGAACAGCGTGCTGCGTCCCTTGGCATCAGCCTCCAAAGGCACCGGATAACCACCAATGCGGATCTGCTTGCCGTTCATGGCCGCCACGGTCTTGGTGGAATACATCACTGCCGGCAAGCCCTTGCTCTGCTTCAAGCCACCCTTCTGGGTAAAGGTGCCGTTGGCTTCGGGCGAGTTGTGGTCGATTTCCGGCATCTGCTCCAGGGCTTTCTGATCGGACTTGGGCATCAGCTCCAGCCAATCGGTTTCCGGCAGCTCGCCGGCCTGGGCCAGGCCGCAGCCCAGCAGAACGAGGGTCAATAAGAGACGACGCATGAGGGTGGTGCTCGGTCAAAAAGAAAGGACGGACAAACGCGGGCATTCTAGTGCCCAAACCATCGGCTGCGTTGAAGTTTCAGATGAAGAAAATCGCACCCCTCCGCCCGAGCGGCGAAGGGGGCTTGTGCACCGGCTCAGCTCTTCTTGATGAAGCCGTAGATCACCAGCAGGATGATCGCGCCCACCACTGCACCGATGAAGCCTGCGCCCTGGCCAGCCTGGTAGATGCCCAGTGCCTGGCCACCGTAGGTAGCCGCCAGCGAGCCGCCGATACCCAGCAGGATGGTCATGATCCAACCCATGCTGTCGTCTCCCGGCTTGAGGAAACGCGCGAGCAGACCAACGATCAAGCCGATGAAAATGGTTCCGATAATGCCCATGGCTGTTCCTCTGTAGGAGTGGGTAAACCAAAGCCTAGTCAGCGCCTTGGCATCCTGCTATCAGAGAACGGCGGGAAACGAA
>MCNF01000007.1_pt1 | contig 116642 bp, 114 predicted proteins | sample 778221 | NCBI WGS metagenome assembly MCNF01 (sample SAMN04296814, study PRJNA304217) | bioreactor metagenome | isolation source: arboretum soil enriched with benzalkonium chloride | place: Turkey | reverse complement strand
GGCCACCCCCACCACTCCAGCCTTGAGTGCCAGGGAGTCGTTGATGCCGTCGCCGACCACCATGGGCCGAAACCCCTTGTCGATCTCCCCCAGCACCCGCTGGAGCTTGTCTTGCGGCAGGGCCTGGGCCTCGATATCGCTGATGCCCACCTCTCGCGCCAGGCTGTCCGCCACGCTTTGCCGGTCACCGGTGAGCAACAGTTGGCGCCCCAGCCCCAACTCGCGCAGCTCTTGCAGGGCCTGGGCGGCTTCGGGCTTGACGCTATCGGCCAACAGCAGCCAACCGAGGAACTCACCATTGAGCGCCAACCCGGCAATCGGCCCATCATGGTTCGGAACCGGGCTGGTATCGATATCCAAGCTGGCGAACAGCTCCGGTCGACCCAGCGCCGCCTGGCCTTCGTCGGTACGCGCGACCACGCCCAGGCCCTGGCGCTCATGGATATCCTCCAGGGCCCATTGCTGCTCAGGCGGCACCAGTGCTGCCAGCGCCCGGCTGACGGGGTGACTGCTGGCCGCCCCCAGGCTGGCGGCGAGGCTGAGCAGCGCCCGCCGATCTTCCTGGGCAGTGTCGACAGCCTGCAGGCGCAGGGTGCCAAAGGTCAGGGTTCCGGTCTTGTCCACCACCAGGGAGGTCAGGTCCGCCAGTTCTTCGAGAAACGCCGAGCTGCGGATCAGGATGCCGTGGCGGGCCGCCACGGCGATTCCGGCGATGGCGGTGGCCGGCGCCGATAGCACCAAGGCACAAGGGCAAGCCGCCACCAGCACGGCAAGCATGGCCTGGGCATCATTGGTAATGAACCAGGTCACCGCTGCCAGCAGCAACACCAGCACCAGGTAGCTGCCGGCATAGCGTTCCAGCAGGCGGGTAATCGGCGGTTTGGCCCGCTCGGCGCTCTGCATCAGGGCAATCACCTTGCCCAGGGTCGACTCCTCGCCGGTACGAGTCACTTCCAGGCGCAGCAGGCCATCGAGGTTGATCGCACCACCGAACACTTGCATGCCCACGCTCGCCTCCAGCGGCACCGATTCACCAGTGATCGGCGCGGTATCCAGGCTGGCCTGGCCCGACACCACCACGCCATCGGCGGGTACCCGGTCCCCGGCACGGACCTCCACCAGGTCCCCGGTCCTGAGGTTGGCGTTATCCACCTCCTGCACGCTGCCATCGGCCTGTACCCGGCGCGCCTGGCTCCGGGTCAGGCGCCCCAGGGCGTCGATGGCCTCCTGGGAGCCGATGACGCTGCGCTCTTCCAGCACATGGCCGAAGATCATGATGATCGGCAGCAAGGCAGCGGTCAGCAGGTCCCCCGTGGCCCATGCGCCCAGCATGGCCAGGGCGATCAGCTGGTCGGTGATGCCATGCAGGCTCGGGTAACGCAGGCTGAACCAGGCCGAGCGCAGCACCGGCACGGCCACCAGCAGCGAGGCGACCCCCAGGAGCAGCTGGCTGACACCGACCTGCTCCGGTGCCAACCAGCGCCAGGCCAGGCCCAGGGCCAACAGCCCCAGGGCGAGCATGGCCAGGGTCAACTGGCGCGCGGCGCTGCGTTGTTCGGCGGTGGTCAACATGCTGGCGGGTGCCGCATGGGTCGAAGCGGTCATTGTTCAGCTCCCTGGATGATCAGGCGGGAATCGTCTTTCGGATCGACGGTGGTCACCGAGCCGGCTCGGCCAAGAATTTGCGGCAGGCGTTCACGATAGATACGCAGCAGCATCTGCGGATCGGTGCCGTTGCGCTGCTCCTGGGCCAGACTCTGCACCGTGGCGGTCTGGGCTCGGGCCAGGGCCAGTCGCTCACTGGCCTGGGCATGGGCCACTTGCAGGCTGCGATCGGCCTGCTGGTTGGCGCTCTGGGTAAGTTTCTCCGCTTCAGTACGCGCATTGGCCACCGCCTTGTCGGCCTGCTGGCTGGCGGTCAGCACCGCATTGAACGCACTGACGGCTGGCTCGGGGAGACTCGACTGCACATCCACCCGCGTCACTTCCAGGCCAATGCCCTGCCCACTGGCAGCAAGATCTGCCAGGCGCTGGTTGATGCTTTGCACCAGATCGCCACGCAACCGCTCACGTCGCTCCGCCGCCTGGTGGTCATTGCCCAGCAGTTCCGGGCGAGCCACCAGGATGGTGTCCAGGTCACGCGCCGCAGCCAAGGTCAGGGCGCTGCGAGTCACCAACCGGTCCAGGGCCGGCAGTACATGGTCGCCTTGCAGCACGTATGCGTAAGGATCACTGACCTTGTAGAACACCCGGACGTCCAACTGCACCACACCCGCATCACCGGTGAGCAAGTAGCCCGAACCGGCCAACGTGTCGTTCAGCGGCGTGGCCAGGGTCGCGACCCGGTCCCCGTCCTGGGCAGCAGCGGAGCGCAGCAGGCCTTCGACCCTGCGCTCCAGCACCCGGTCGGCAGCCGGCAGCAACACCACTTGTTCGAACGGTCGAGGCCAGGCCAACAGCAACCCCGCATTCTGGACCCGGGCCAGGGCGCCGAAATGCAAGACCAGGGCGCGGTTCTGCGGATCGATCTGCCGCACATTGGACAAGGCCCAAGCCAGGGCAGCGAGAAGGGTGACCACATACAGCGCGATGAACGCCAGGCGGCCAGCCTGGATCCATGGGCTGTTCAGCTCGTTTGTTCCACGTGGAACGCTGTTCATGGCTGCGATCCGGGGGCTTTGTTCGGCAAGTTCGGCGGGCCATCCACCAATACTCGGAACGGCGCAGCATCGGTGCGCAAAATCAACCGGGTTCCCGGGTTGACCACGGTACCCAAGGCATCCAGGGAGCGCAGCAGGTTATAGAGCTGTGGCGAACTGGCGTAGGCCCGACCGTAGATCTGTGCGGCCTCTACCCGGGACTGCGCCTCGATGTCCGCGGCCTTCACCGTGGCGTCGGCCTGCACGATCCGCGCGTCGCGTTCGGCAGCGGAACGGATCTGCGCGGCCTCGCGCTTGCCCACCGCCGTGCGTTCCGTGGCAATGGTTTCCCGCTCCGCGCGCATGCGATCCACCGTAGCGGTCAACGTGACCGACGGCAGCGTCAGGCGCTCGACGCCCACCTGCACGACGCGCACGCCGTAGGTGGACAGCAACTGTTGATCGATCTGCTGGCGCAGTTGCGCCTCGAAGTCGGCAATTCGCACTTTGCTGGCATCGGTGTTCACCAGGTCGGCCAGGTCGAAACTGCTGGCCGTGGTTTCCAGGGCCGAGCCAACGAACGTACGGATCTGCCGGGCGGCCTCGTCCGGCTGGTTCTGCACTGCCCGCATGAAACGCTGCACGTTGTCCGAGTCACCCTGCACACGCCAGGCGACATAAGCCTGGACGATGATACGCAGGCCATCGCGGGTCCCTACATCCTGCAAGCCACTGGACGTGGTACGCAGGCGCAGGTCCACGGGAATTGCCGCCTCGAAGGGTGCCGGCCAGCGCCAGTTCAATCCGGGTTCCAACAGGACCCGGGCCGGGTTGCCGAATCGGGTGATCACCGTGGCTTCACCGGAGCGCACCTGGACCAGGCTCGCCGCCGCCAGGGCGAATGCCACCAGCAACGCTGCCCAGCCCATGCGCCGCCAGGGAAACGGTCCCGCCTCTGCCGGCGCACCATGGTGATGGTGGTGATGACCATGATGGTGATGATGACCGTGCCCGTGATCGTGACCGGCATGCGCATCATGGGAATGGGTATGGGAAGACTGGCTCAATGGGCGGCTCCTGGCTGGGCGGCTTTACGCGGCGCCATCGGGTCGGCGGGCAAGGTGAAGGTACGCAAGTCGAGGGTTGGCGCACTGTCGCCGCCCAGACGGTGATCGAGAATCAACAGCCGGGCCTTGCTTAGGCCCTGGATCAACTGGCCGAGGTATTGCTCCAGGATGAATGCCTGGCCCGCACCGGCGTAGGCTTTCTGCTCGGCGGCGAACCGCAGGTCGGCCGTCTGGGCTTCGGCCTGGATCTCACGCGCCATGGCACGCGCCTTATCGTTCACTTCGCTGGCCTGCAATTGCGCCTGGTTGGTCTGTTCCGCTGCGGCCCCACGTTCGCGGGAAATCAGCGCCTGGGCGCCAATCTGCGCAGCTTGTACAGCGTGATAGGCGTTGGCCGCGCCGGCCGGCGGATGAATGGCCTCGACCACGGTGGCGAGAATTTCCACACCGCTGTCGAGCTTGGACAGATCGGCCTGCACCGCACGGCCAATATCGTCGGCCAGGCGGGTGCGGTCCTCCCCTAGCAGGCCATCGAGGGTACGCGAGGCGAAGTCATGCACCAGCACTCGGCTGGCGGTACTGCGGATCAGGGTCGGCACATCGCTGCTGTTGTAGGTCGCGGCCAACGCCGCGGCGTCGTCCAGGCCAATGCGATAGACGAAGCGCACGTCCATGTTGACGATCTGGAAGCTCTGCTGCCGGGCATTGCCACTGGCGATCACCTGGGATTTGTCATTCACGTGGCTGGCATCCCACAAACGATTGGCAATCGCTGGGGCGGGCCCTTCCGCTGCCGCCGGCTCGATAGGTTGTGGGGCCTCGCCCACACTGGTGGCCAGTTCATGGAACACGCCGTTTTCCACCGACAGTACCCGCCCCAGGGGCCAGGGCAACCCCAGGTGCAGGCCTGGGCCAAAAACCGTGACAGGTTTGCCAAAACGCTCGTAAATACCGCGATTTTGCATGGAAATCTCATGAACACCGGTCAAAACCCAGCCCACCAACAGAATCGTCGCCAGCACGGGGAAGAAGGCTCGGCGCATATAGGCAAAAGCCCAGATCTGTCGCAGATCGATGCCGAATCGATTGTGCAATTCGTGTTGCAGGCTGAGCAGTGGCTGCGGTGGCCAGCGCAGCAAGTCAGCGATAAAACTATGGGCCAGCAACCTGGGCTCAAGGCGCTCGCGCTGGGGGCTGAACAACGACAGCAGCGAGCGCAGCAGCAACTCGCCGGCCACCAGTGCAGGCAACAGACCGATCAATGCCGCCAGGCGCACCGGCCACAGCGCCGTATCACTGCTGAGCAGCAGGCACAGTGCGCTGGCCAGCAGGCAAAGGATCGCCATTCGCAGCAGCTGCGCCAGGGCTGCAGCTTCCGGCCATTCAGCCGGGTGTTCCTGGGCCAGCTGGCGCTCCAGCACCAACAGGGCAAAGGCCAGCAACAGTGCCAGCGCAGCGAAGACACTGGCACTCAAGCCCAGGGCCGTGGCGGGCAGCGCCAGATTGAACACCTGGAACAGGCAATACAGGGCCAGCAACGACCAGCCGCCAAGCCACAGGGTCGGTGCCCCGATCTGCCGCAACAGATGCCTGGCCCGCGTGCCCAGGGCCGCGGAAAACCGCCCTCCTGCCTGTACCTGGGGTTCTTCCTCCTGCGGACTCGCTGGCGCAGGGGCGATCGCCTGTTCTCGCCATTGGCTGACCCAGCCGGCCGATTGCAGGCCCGCAACCAGTACCAGCAAGGCACATGACAGGTTCACCAACACCACCGGCCAGAGGGTCAGCGCCGCGAACAGATCGACGAATACCGCCGATACCAATCCCAGTATCGCCAGGGTCAACAGGCCAATGCCCCAGCGGCGTAAACGCACGCTGTGGAAGGTTGCCTGCTGGAACCTTGGCAAGCCGGCCACGTCTGGCCCTTGCGTCTCTAGATCGACTTGCATACCACCCCGCCGCTCTGGTCCGGCCCTCTGCATGAATCGCGGGCCGAAAAATCTGGATACAATTCGTTACTATATAACGATTCAAGTGAAATTTTCGTCGCCAGCCATGCCTTTTCATCTATTACGCACGTCGTAGATACATAGATCGCTGTTTGCTCCAACGCAGCAACTTCTGATGTCGGCCCTCCGGCATTTAAGGCAATAATCCAGCCCTGCTCACCGTGTGCGACAAGGAACCGTCCCATCATGCTTTCGATCTACCAGCTCAAACCGCGCTTTCAGAACCTGCTGCGGCCGTTGGTACAACGCCTTTACGACAACGGCACCACCGCCAACCAGATCACCGTACTGGCAGCGGTCATCTCCTTGCTGGTGGGCGGGCTGATCGCCCTGTTCGCCAGCCACGCCTGGCTATTCGCCCTGATTCCTCTGTGGATGATCCTGCGCATGGCGCTCAATGCCATCGACGGCATGCTGGCCCGGGAGTTCGGCCAGCAATCGCGCCTGGGCGCCTACCTCAACGAACTCTGCGACGTGGTGGCCGACAGCGCCCTGATCCTGCCCTTCGCCCTGCTACCCGAGGTCAACCTGCTGCTGGTCCTGGCGGTGGCCCTGCTGGCGCTGTTTAGCGAGTACGCCGGCGTGCTGGGCCCCATGGTCGGTGCTTCCCGGCGCTACGACGGCCCCATGGGCAAGAGCGACCGCGCCTTCGTCCTTGGCGTGCTGGCAACGGGCATCGCCCTGGGCTGGCTCAGTGCTCCCTGGATCAACGGCGTGCTGGCGCTGGTCGCCGCACTCTTGGTCTACACCCTGATCAACCGGGTCCGAAAGGGCCTCGAAGAAGTCCAGAACAACGCTCCCTCTGCATAAGGAAATGGCTATGCGCGAAGCTCAGCACCGGACGTTTCGTACCCATGATGGCGTCGAACTGTTTTACCGCCACTGGCCAGCCAGTGAAGTCTCTGCCGACCAACCACGCCAGGCGGTGATGTTGTTCCACCGGGGTCACGAACACTCCGGGCGCATCGCCCACCTGGTGGACGAGCTGGACCTGCCCCACATCGACTTCTTCGCCTGGGACGCCCGGGGCCACGGCCAGTCCCCGGGAGCCCGGGGCGACAGTCCAAGCTTCGCCACCAGCGTGCGTGACGTGCAGACGTTCTGCGATCACCTGGGCAGCGCCCACCAGATCGCCGAGGACAACATCGCCGTGGTGGCCCAGAGCGTCGGCGCGGTCATCGCCGCCACCTGGGTCCATGACTATGCACCGCGGATCCGCTCCCTGGTGTTGGCCTCCCCGGCCTTCAAGGTCAAGCTCTACGTGCCTTTCGCCCGTCCCGGCCTGGCCCTGATGCGGCGCTTTCGCGGTAATTTCTTCGTCAACAGCTACGTCAAGGCGCGCTTCTTGAGCCACGACCCGCAACGAGTCGAGAGCTATGACAGCGACCCGCTGATCACCAAGGCGATTTCGGTGAATGTCCTGCTGGGGCTGTATGAGGCCGCAGATCGGGTAGTCGCCGATGCCCAGGCGATCCAGGTGCCGACCCAGTTGCTGATCTCCGGGTCCGACTTCGTGGTGCATCGCAAGCCCCAGGAGCAGTTCTTCGAGCGCCTGGGCAGCCTGCGCAAGGAAAAACACATCCTTCCCGGCTTCTTCCACGACACCCTGGGCGAAAAGGAACGCGCCCCGGCCATGGCCAGCATCCGGCGCTTCATCCTGCACAACTTCACCCTTCCTTTGCAGCGCCCTGCCCTGCTGGACGCCGACCGCCTGGGCGTCACCTGCGCCGAATCCGAGGCCCTGGCCGCGCCGCTGCCACGCAACTCCCTGCGCGACCTGTACTGGCGTACCACTCGCGCCAGCATGCGCCTGGGCAGCCGGCTCTCGGCGGGGGTCAAGCTGGGGTTCGACACCGGCTTCGACTCCGGCAGCACCCTGGACTACGTCTACCGCAACCGCCCCACCGGGCATACGCCGCTGGGCCGGATGATCGACCAGAACTACCTGAACTCCATCGGCTGGCGCGGCATTCGCCAGCGCAAGCTGCATGTGGAAGAACTGCTGCGCCTGGCCATGGAACAGCTGCGTGGACAAGGCAGCGAAGTGCGCATCGTCGATATTGCCGCCGGCCACGGCCGCTACATCCTCGAAGCCCTGCAGGGGGTTGCGCCGCTGCCGGAATCGATCCTGCTGCGCGACTACAGCGATATCAACGTGCGTGACGGCAGTGCCCTGATCCAGGAAAAAGGCCTGGGCGATATCGCCCGCTTCGTCAAAGGCAACGCCTTCGACCGTGACGATCTCGCTGCCCTGGACCCCAAGCCGACCCTGGCGGTGGTTTCCGGCCTGTACGAGCTGTTCGCCGACAACCAGATGGTGGGCGACTCCCTGGCCGGTCTGGCCAGCGCCGTGGAGCCTGGCGGCTACCTGGTGTACACCGGCCAGCCCTGGCACCCGCAGCTGGAGCTGATCGCCCGGGCCCTGACCAGCCACCGCGAGGGCCAGGCCTGGGTCATGCGCCGCCGCACCCAGGCAGAGATGGACCAACTGGTGGAGGCCGCAGGCTTTCGCAAGGTAACGATGCGGGTGGATGAATGGGGCATCTTCAGCGTGTCCCTGGCGCAACGGGTGCAATGATGAGCGCAGGCGCCTTGCCGGCGCGCGAACCGGGGCTGCTCAAGCCGGCGGTGCTCTGGCTGCTGTTGCTGGCACCGTTGTTCTTCGGCACCTATGGTTTCGCCACCTGGGTCACTGCGCAGCGCGACGACGTCGCCAGCCTGGTCTTCGACTGGGAGCGGCACATGCCGTTCTGGGCCTGGACCATCGTCCCCTACTGGTCCATCGACCTGCTCTACGGCCTGTCATTGCTGCTGCCGCGCAGCCGCGACGAACTCAAGCGCCATGCCTTGCGCCTGCTCAGCGCCCAGGTGATCGCCGTCAGTTGCTTCCTGCTCTGGCCGCTGCGCTTCACCTTCTCCCGGCCGGAACTGGACGGGCTGTTCGGCTGGTTGTTCGCGGTGCTGGCGGGTTTCGACAAACCCTTCAATCAGGCACCGTCCCTGCACATCGCCCTGCTGGTGGTGCTCTGGGTCTGCTATGCGCGGCATATCCACGGGGCCTGGCGCTGGCTGGTGCATGGCTGGTTCGCGCTGATCGGGATTTCGGTGCTGACCACTTATCAACACCACTTCATCGATGTACCCACAGGCGCCCTGGCCGGCTGGCTGTGCGTCTGGCTGTGGCCGCTGGATCGCCCCAGCCCGCTGTTCAGTGCTCGCCTGAGCAATGACCCAAGGCGCCGCCAGTTGGCCCTGCGCTATGCCTTCGCAGCAGTGGCGCTGGCCCTGGCGGCCTATGCCTGGAACGGCATCGGCCTGTGGCTGCTATGGCCGGCGCTGGCCCTGCTGCTGGTGGCGGTGAACTACGCCGTGCTGGATGCCGCGGGCTTCCAGAAGCGCGCGGATGGGCGCCTGAGCCCCGCCGCACGCTGGCTGATGGCGCCTTATCTGGCGGGTGCCTGGATCAACTCGAGGTTGTGGACAAGAAACCATCCACAGCCGGACCAGGTTGTGGATAACGTCTGGCTGGGGCGCCTGCCCACCCCCGCCGAACTCCAGGCCAGCCCATTCGCGGCGGTACTCGACCTGTGTGCCGAGCTGTCCCTGGATGGACGTCCGCTCGCGGCCTACCGGAGCCTGCCAGTGCTGGACCTGTGCGCGCCGAGCCCGGCCCAGTGCCTGGAGGCCGCCAAGGCCATCGAGGATCTGCGCCAGCACGGGCCGCTGCTGGTGTGTTGCGCCCTGGGTTACTCACGCAGTGCCACGGCACTGGCCGCCTGGCTGCTGCACAGCGGTCGCGCGAGCAGCGTGGACGGGGCCATCGTGCAACTGCAACGGGCACGCCCACACATCGTCCTGCAAGCGGCCCACCGCCAAGCCCTGCAAAGCCTGATCAGCGCCAGGAGCAGCCCCCATGCCCAATGACATGCAGCTGTACAGCGTCGCCAGCCTGCTACGCCGAGGGCAGGCACTGGACCAGTTATCCACAGGCCTGACCCTGCTCGGCGCCTTGTATGGCCTGGGCCAGTACCTGCTGGCCAGCGTCACCCTCGGTGGGCTGCTACTGAGCATCGCCCTGGTGGTGCTGGGGGTTGTGGAAAAGTACCTGGCGCTACGCGTCGCCTTCGATGCCGAGCTGTTCCAACGGGTGGCCGATGCCCCGACCTCCCTGGAGCACAGCACCCGCGCCCTGGACCAGGCCCTGAGCGCGCTCGGCCTGCAACCGGCCGAGCGCGGCGGGCGGCCCTGGCACGAACGCAGCCAGGGTGCTCTTGGTCTGCTGCGCCGCCAGGCACTGCTGCTGGCGACCCAAGTGCTGGTGATATTGAGCGTGATTCTGATCAGCCCCTGGCTGGTCTTTGCCGGATAAGGAATGCCCATGTTCGAACCCCTGGTAGCCAACCTCATCACCTCCGCCGCCCGCAGCATTACCGGCGCCCGCAGCCTGTGGCTGGGCTCGGCGCCAGAGGCGGTGCAGCGGATCTACTTCGCCAACCACAGCAGCCACGGCGACTTCGTACTGCTCTGGGCCTCGTTGCCACCGGCCCTGCGACGCCTGACCCGCCCCGTGGCCGGCGCCGACTACTGGCAGAAAAGCGGCGTGCGGCGCTACATCATCAACCGCGTGTTCAACGGCGTGCTGATCGATCGCGAGCGCAAGGAGGCTGTGGATAACAACCCCCTGCAACCCATGCTCGAGGCCCTGGAAAACGGCGACTCCCTGATCATCTTTCCCGAGGGCACGCGCAACCCGGAAGACGGCCTGCTGCCGTTCAAGAGCGGCCTGTACCACCTGGCCAAGCGTTATCCACAGGTGGAGGTGATCCCGGTGTGGATCGCCAACCTCAACCGGGTCATGCCCAAGGGCCGTTTCCTGCCCTTGCCGCTGCTGTGCACCATCAGCTTCGGCGCGCCCCTGGCGGTGGAAGACGGCGAAAGCAAGGAAGACTTTCTCGAACGCAGCCGCGCCGCGCTGCTGGCCCTGGCTCCGGAGCACGCCTGAAATGGATAAGCAGACCCTGATGTTGTTCGGCGGTATTGGCGCCATCCTGGTGCTGGCCTCGCTGATCGGATTGATCCTCAAGTGGCGTACCCGGGGCAGCCCCAACCCGGTGATCGACAACCTCAACGCGCGGATCAACGCCTGGTGGGTGATGGTGCTGGTGATCGGCATCGCCTTCTGGCTCGGCACCGCGGCGGTGATCCTGCTGTTCTATGCCGTGTCGTTCTATGCCCTGCGCGAGTTCCTGACCCTGACTCCCACCCGGCGCAGCGATTACCCGGCGCTGGTGGCCGCGTTCTACCTGGCCCTGCCCCTGCAGTACCTGCTGATCTACTCGGACTGGTACGGGCTGTTCTCGATCTTCATCCCGGTGTACGTATTCCTGCTGCTGCCGATCCTCGCCTCCCTGGGCGGCGACAGCACGCACTTCCTGGAGCGCGCCTCCAAGGTCCAGTGGGGCCTGATGATCGCGGTGTTCTGCGTATCCTTCGTCCCGGCCCTGCTGACCCTGGACATCGCCGGCTACGAGGGCCGCAACCTGCTGCTGATCGCCTACCTGGTGATCGTGGTGCAGCTTTCGGACGTGTTGCAGTACGTCTGTGGAAAACTCTTCGGCAAGCGCAAGATCGCTCCCAACCTGTCGCCGTCCAAGACCGTCGAGGGTTTTGTCGGCGGCATCCTGCTGGCCTCGCTGATCGGCGGCGCGCTGTGGTGGATCACTCCGTTCAGTATCTGGCAGTCGTTCTTCATCGCCTTGCTGATCAACCTATTGGGCTTTGCCGGCGGCATCGTGATGTCGGCGATCAAGCGCGATCGCGGGGTCAAGGACTGGGGGCACATGATCGAAGGCCACGGCGGCATGCTCGACCGCCTGGACTCGGTGTGCTTCGCCGCGCCGATCTTCTTCCACCTGGTGCGCTACTGGTGGACCTGACCGGGCACTAGCAGCTTGCCCTGTGGCGAGCGTGCGCAAGCACCCTCGCCACGAACCAGGTCAGCCCGGCAGGTGGCCCAGCGGCAAGGGGCCTGGGGTCTTCACGGTGTGGATCGCGAAGTTGCTGCGGATATCGCTGACCCCCGGGATCTTCAGCAGATGACCGGTAAGAAAGCGGTCGTAGCCCCGCAGGTCGGGCACCACCACTTGCAGCAGGAAGTCCGACTCGCCGGAGACCAGGAATGCCGAGATCACCTCCGGCAACTGCAACACCGCCTGGCGGAAGGCTTCGGCTTCCGCATCGTTGTGCCGCTCGACCTTGACCCCGACGAATACCGTCAGCCCAAGCCCCACTTCGTCCCGATCCAGGGTGGCCTGGTAGCCGCGAATCACCCCCGCGTCCTCCAGCATCCGTACCCGGCGCAGGCAGGGCGATGGCGACAAGCCAATCTCTTGCGCCAGTTGCACGTTGCTCAAGCGGCCGTCGCGCTGCAGGGCGGCGAGGATCTTGCGGTCGTAGGCGTCGAGTTTCATGGTTGGCATATCCGGATGGTCCTTTGGCTGAATCCTGGAACTTTATGCCAATTTTCATGTGAACGCTGGTTGATTACGCAAGCACCTGCCCTGCCCTCCAGCCCTAAACTGTGGGCACCGACTCGACAACGAATGGGGGTGCAACGTGGCGCAACTGTGGATGTTTTTCCTGGCCCTGGCGGTGGTCTACCTGCTGCCCGGCCCCGACATGATCCTGCTGTTGCAGACCGGCGCCCGCCAAGGCAAGGCCCAGGCCTTGGCCACGGCCCTCGGCCTGGCCATCTCCCGCGGTTGTCACGTGGCCCTGGCGGCCCTGGGGCTGGCGGCGCTGTTCAAGGCCGCGCCCTGGACCTTCGATGTGGTGCGCCTGGCCGGCGCGGCCTACCTGCTGTGGATCGGTATCCAATGCCTGCGGGCCAACCTGCTGCCTGCACTGGACGGCAGCGGCACGGCGGCCGCACCCTTGCGCTGGCGCCAGGCGATCCAGCGCGGGGTGCTGACCAACCTGCTGAACCCCAAGGCCCTGCTGTTCTGCTCGGTGCTATTGCCGCAGTTCGTCGATCCCCAGGCCGGGGCGGTAGCACCGCAATTCATCACCCTGGGCGTGTTGCTGGTGGGCGTCGGTGGGCTATTCGACTGCTGCTACGCCCTGGCCGGCGCCGGGCTGGGTCGCTGGATGCAACGCAGCCCTTCGGCGCAACGCCTTCAGCAATGGCTGTTCGGCAGCCTGCTGATCGGCTTCGCCCTGCGCCTGACCTTCGTCCAGCAAGCCTGATTTGGCCGCAGACCATACGACCTGACCTGGCGGCTCGTGCCGAGCCGTGCGCAGCGCCCGTAAAACCAGGCACCGCGATCCATCAGGCATATCGCGCAACGGGCCTCGCGGCTACGCCTTCCGGCGGCGGATCAGGTAGGCGCCGCCCAGCAGCAGGAGCGCCGCGCCACCAGCGCTGGCCAGCTTGTGCTGCCCGAGGCTGGAGCGGGTGGCGTCGATCCACTGGGTCACATAGCGCTTGTTGGCGCTGCCGAAGTCCGGCTCCTGGCAGTTCATGCCGAAGTTGCCGGCCCACTCCACGAACGGCCCCTGCTCCACGTAGCGCTTGTAGTAGTCGATCTCCAGGTCGGAGCCCCGGGTCCAGCGCGCGGCCTTGCACAGCACCGCGGCGAAGGCCTGGCTGGTGTGTGGCAGGTAATCCGCCGCACGGTTGCCCAGCTCCCCGGCCACGTAGCGATAGTGGTAGCGCACATCCGGCTCGGCGGTACTGGCCTGCTGGCGCTGCACTTCGTCGGCGCTGAGGAAAGGACCGGCCTGTACCGGTGGGATCTCCAGGTTATAGCTGCCCCAGAGGCTGTGGTAATCCGGCCCCATCTCGTAGCCGAGGATCTCCATGCCCGAGGCCCGCGCCAGCTTGCCCGCCTGGTAGTAGGCCTCGGCACGGCGGGTGGGCAGCCAGGCCGACTCGGCGCTGCTGCGATACTCACCGTAGGCCTTGGCAATGGCCTGGCGCTCGGGACTGTCGAAATAGCCCCAGCCTTCCTGGTAACGGCCCTCGCGCAGCAGGCGCCGTCCCAGCAGCTCGCGCAGCTGCGCGGCGATCGGCAAATGCTCGTAGTAGTCGTCTGCCTGCTTGGGCGTCGGTGGCGGCGCCGGGACCTGGGCGTCGACGAAGCGCTTGAGTTCATCCACGGTCAGCACCCGCTCCGCCACGGTCGCCGTGTCGTGCCAGTAGATCTCGCCACTGCGGTAGAGCAACTCGAACGCCTGCACGTAGTCGCCACGCTCCAGGGCCAGCACCGCGCTTTCGCCTTCTACCCGGCAGCCCGGCTTGAGGTCTTCATAGTTGCCATCGTAATCGCCGCGAAAGCCCCAGTTCTCATCCCGGGGAAAGGCCGCGGAGGCCTTGGCGTAGGCGGCCGCAGCGGCCACCTTGTCGCCGTCGCGCACGGCCATCTTGGCCCGCAGCCACCAGGCCAGGCCGCCATCGCCGGCGTGCTCGAGCAAGAGCTTGGTGGTGGCGAAATCGCCATTCTGGTAATTCAGCGCCGCCAGCCGGTCGGCATTGTCGAAACGGCCGGCGGTGCCCTGGCTCAAGAGCTTGATCAGGTTGCGTTCGGAGTCCGGCTTTTCGCCAAAGGACCAGCCCTGGTGAGACACCAGCGAAGCGGTGAGCAGGCGCGCCACCGCAGGCTTCTTGAGCTGCTCCAGCAACTGCTCGTCCGGCAGGCTGCCCAGCTCGTTCACCACTTGTTTCAGGGAGCTGTAGCCGACCTCCGAACCCTGCAGGCTCTGGCTGGCATACAGGTCGATGGCCTGGCTCCAGTCACCCTGGTCCTTGAGGATGCGAGCCTCTTCGCCCAGGCTGGCGATGCCCAGTTCCAGCGGGTCGCTGAAGCCGTCGATGCTCAATTGCCGGGCCTGGATAAACGCCTGGCGCGCTGCCTGCAAGGTTTCGTGCCGGCCTTGTTCGTCCAGTTCGTTGGCTTCTTCATGGATGGATCTCAAGGCCCGGCCCAGGGAATAGGCAGCCCAGGTACTGCGCAGCGCCCGCTGCTGGGCAGGCAGTTGCAGCACCTTGCGGAAATACTCCGATGCCAGTTGGCTGTCCCCGGCATTGAAAGCCACCGCCCCGGCGGTATAGAGACGAATCTCGAGCGGCAAGCTGGCGCCCTGCTGCTCGGCGACGCGTCCGTCGTCGAGCTGGCGCAACTGGCTGACCAGGGTCCGCTGTGCTTCGTCCAGTCCCTGTCGTTCCGCCCAGTTGCGCTGCTGCACCTCGTAGCTCTCGGGCAGGCTGTAGTCGGAGTTGAAGGCGTCCTTGGCCACCGGCTTGAGCCCGGTAATGGCCTGGCCCAGGCGGCTGACTTCGAACTTGAAGCTGCCTTCGGGCAGTTCGGCCAGGGTTTGCGGGCGGTCCCCCAGCAGGCGCATGGGGAAAGTCGGCCCGCACGCCATGGCCGGAGCCAGGGGCAGGAACAGACTCAAGCACAACAGGTGGCGGGATCTAGGGACGAACATGCACAGCTCCTTGGTCAATTTTTGTACAGCGGGCCCAACCCACGGCCCGGGTGCCACCCGCCGCCAGGCGGCCGGTCTGCTGGCGGGTCAGTAACAGCTGGCCGTCGCGAAGTTGGGCGGCATAGCCACCCAACCCATCGAATCCGTCGCATTGGGCAACGGCCAGGGACAGTTGTTCAGGCAGGGGACGATCGAGGTTGCCCGGATTGTCCAGGCGAATGTCGAACAGGCCATCCTGCTCACTCAGGCCGATGCTCAACTGACTGCTCAGGACCTCGCCCCGGGCCACCGCCTTGAGGGTATCCAGGCTCCAGGCCCGGACATCGCCCTTGAGCGGCAGGCGAAACCAGATCAAGCCGGCCAGGTGCGCTGGCGGGTCGTTGCGCAGGGTCTTGGCCAACAGGCTCAGTTGTTCGGGATCGGCCATCAGTTCGCGACGTTCGCCGCGCTGGGCGATGGGCGCCTCGCTCTCCACCAGCGGCCCGCCCTCGCCGGCAGCCAGCAGGGCCACGCCATAGGCGGGCACGGCCAGGTAGAAGGGTTTGTCGGTGACCTGCGCCCAGCGTCGGGCCCATTGTTCGGCTTGCCCGGGGTCGAACAGGCCCTTGCGTGGGTCGCTCACCGCATGCACCTGGAGCACGCTGCTGTCGACCTGGGCCAACAGCCTCGGCAGTTCAGAGCTGCCAAGCCAGGCCGGAAGCGCGGTGATGCTCAGCCCCAGAGAGGCCGGCAACTGGGCTCGCAACCGCGCCAGCAACGCGGCATAACCCGGCAGCCGCGCGGTGGCGGCATCGTGATCGATCTCCAGGCCGGCCAGGACCAGGCCCTGCCCTTGCCAATCGGCCAGCAGTTGCTGCACCTGGGAGAGAATCTCGTCCTGATTCAGAGAGGGCAATTGCCCATCGAGGCGAACCACCGCGATCAGCCGCCGCCCATCCTGGCGCAGCACATCGGCATCGATCCGCGCCCGGCTCCAGCCAGCCTGTGGAAAAGCCTGCAAGGCCAGCACCCGGACTGTGGAAAAGTCTGCCCGGGAACCTGCCAGGGCTGCAGCGTGGGCCGGGGTCCACTGCCGTTGCCAGATGTACAGCTGCTGATCCAGCGCGGGCGCCTGCTCCTGGCGGCAGGCGCTGAGCAATAGCCCGCAAAGGAACACGGCGCAGAGACGGAGCAGAACCCGGGGGAGCATGGATCGTTGATTCCCTTTAACGCTGAAAACCCTGGAACATCACCGGGTCGATAGGCCCGGCAACCACCACCGGCAGCCTGCGGCAGCGGCGACAAAATTCGCGTCAGCCTACGCAGGGGGCGGGTTGGCGGCAATCGTTGGGGAGGATTTTTTCTTCGCTCTACAGGTCAAGCACCAGGGGTGAAGATGAGTTATCCACAACAGCGGGAACCGCGCAGCAGATCAGCACCTGTCCGGCTTCCGGCACCTGCGCCGGAGGCTGTGGATAATTGACCTGGCCACTGAGCAGGCGAGTCTGGCAGGTGCCACAGGAACCACCCCGGCAACTGAATTCCGGGTGCAGGCCGGCGCGTTCCGCCAGTTGCAGCAGGCTGCCGCTGCCAGGTTGCCAGTCGTGCACCAGGCCCGAGTGCTGGAAACGCACCGGTACCGCTTCAGTCGCCGCCGGCGGCTGGGGCAAGCCTGGCGCCTCTGGGTCGACCCGACGTTGCAGGGTCGAGGGACCGAACGTCTCGGCATGGATCTGCCGATCGTCGATATCCAGGTCCCGCAACTGGTCGTACAACGCCTGGGTGAAGGCACCGGGACCACACAGCACGAAATCCACGGCGTCGTAGTCATCCAGTTGCAGATGCTCCAGCACCAGCCGGGTGTCGATCCGCCCCTGCCGATCAAAGGTCACGCCCGGCTGTGCCGTCGCCTCGGGCTGGCTAAGCAGGCGCAGTACCTGCAGCGCCTCCCCGGCTTGCTCACCGAGGGTTCGCAGCTCCTCGGCAAAGGGCTGTTCGGCAAGAGTACGCGAGCCCAGGAACAACCAGGTGGGGCGCATGCGCCGGGTACGCAGGCCTTGGTAGACCACCTCGCGCAGCATCGACAGCAAGGGCGTGATGCCCACCCCGGCCGCCAGCAGTACCAGCGGTCGCAACCCTTGGAGCTCGATGCTGAACTGTCCCTGAGGCGCCCTGGCATGCAGCAGGTCGCCCACCTCGACCCCATCGTGCAGGTAGCTGGACACCCGCCCTTCGCGCTTGACGCTGATGCGCAGGAATCCATCGGACGGGGCGCTGGACAGGCTGTAGGTGCGGATCAGCGGCTGCGGGTCGAGCCCGATCCGCAAAGGCAGGTGCTGGCCGGGCAGGAAAGGCGGCAGGCCGGCTCCGTCCGCAGGTTCCAGATAGAACGAACGGATGCTGTGGCTTTCATCCTCGATCCGCACCACCCGCAGCGGCCGCCATTGCTTGCCCAGGGCCTGGGCCCGCAGGCGCGCCTCGGCCTGGAGCCAGGAGCCGGTCAGCAGGCTGTTGGGGGACACACCGCGCAACGGCCCACGCAGGGACAAGGCCGCCGGACGCCGCACCATGCGCTCCACCTGGACCCGCCACAGCCGCTCGGCCCCCTGGAAGGCGCCGACCAGTGGACCGTCGAGGATGATCTGGGTGGAGCCGGTGAGCTGCAGCAGCTCGCCGCTGTGGAAATCGATGAACAACAAGCCGGCCCGAGGGTTGAGCAGCAGGTTGCCCAGGGTGTTGAAATGCAGGTTGCCGGCGAAATCCGGAATGGTCAGGCAATCGCCCTCGACCCGGACGAAACCGGCCTGGCCGCCACGGTGGGAAACATCCACCGAACGCTGGCCCTCCAGGTCCACGTAGCTGGCGACGAAGAAGGTGTCGGCGGCAGCGATCAGCGCCCGCGCGCCATCGTCCAGGCCCTGGTGATGCTGGGCCGGGCGGCTGGCTGGATCGTCCAGCGGCACCTGTTGCAGCTCGCGCAGCTGGATGTACTGCGGGCAGTTGCCGAAGGACTGCTGCACCCTCACCTCGAACCCCTGGGCGTCGAGGGTGGCGATCTGTCCATTGAGACGGTTACGCCGCCGGGTGTGCAGCTCGATCCCCAACAGGCCCAGCGCCGCGCCCTCGTGCAACTGCAACGGGTCATCGCTGGCCGGCAGGCTGTCCAGGCGCAGCCGGGTGTCCTGCGGGGCGCGGGCAAAACCGGGCGGCCCTTCGAGAATGCTCGCCCAAGGGCTGCCATCGGCATCCACCGCGCCCACCAGGATGAACGGCAGCTGTTGATAGAACTGCCGATGCTGGTCGGGCATGGCCTGGCGGATGACCTTGGCCCCGAAGGCTTCCATGCGCTCGGCCACCCCGGCCTGGGCCTGCAACTGCCGTTCACCGGCGTGCCAGGGCGACTGGGTGCTCATGGAAACCTCCCTCGGGGCGCCTCAGGCGCTTTTCAGGCCCGCTGCCGTGGATGGCATGGCGACGAAATCCGGCAGGGCTTCGATGCGCGCCAGCCAGGCACGCACGTGGGGGTAGTCGGCCAGCGACACGTTGCCCTCCGGCGCGTGGGCGATGTAGCTGTAGCCGGCGACATCGGCGATGGTCGCCTGCTGGCCGACCAGGAACGGCCGGGCGGCCAGTTCCTGGTCCATGACCTTGAGCAGGACATGGGCGCGGGCGATGACTTCCTCGGGGTTGAAGGTTGCGCCGAATACGGTGATCAAGCGTGCCGCCGCCGGTCCGAAGGCGATCGGCCCCGCGGCCACCGACAGCCAGCGCTGCACCTGCGCCGCTCCCACTGGATCGGTGGGCAACCAGCGGCCGTTGCCATAACGCTGCGCCAGGTACACCAGGATTGCGTTGGAGTCAGCGATCACCACGCCCTGGTCGTCAATGACCGGCACCTGGCCAAAGGCGTTGAGGGCCAGGAACTCGGGCTGCTTGTGGGCGCCCTTGGCCAGGTCGACGAAAATGGTTTCGACCGGCAATTCCAACAGGGACAGCATCAACTCGACGCGGTGCGCATGGCCGGAGCGGGGAAAGTTGTAGAACTTGATGGCGGGCTGGGACATGGACGACTCCACGGGCAGGTGCACGGTCGAAGCGCCGCGCTGGAGGGGCTATCTTCCTGCCAGGGCAAAAACAACAGAATCACCAGAAAGCACAAACCATCATTTCATTGGGTGAAACAATCTTGCTCAAGGATTGAGCGATGGATGCTCGCGCAGGGCCTGCACCGCGAAATCGACGAAGCTGCGCACCCGCGCCGGCGCCTTGCGCCCGCCCTGGTACACCACATGGATGGGCAAGGGTGGCTGCTCGAAGGCCTCGAGGACGATTTCCAGCTGCCCTGCCGCGACCTTGTCGGCCACTTGATAGGACAGCACCCGGGTCAGGCCCAGCCCCAGGCTGGCGGCACTGATGGCAGCCTGGCTCGCGCTCACCAACAACCGCGGCTCGGGGCGGATGCTCAAGGCGCGACCGGCGACGTTGAACTGCCAGTTGCGCGCCTGGCCAATGGAAGACGGAGCGATCACCGGCGCCTGGCGCAAGTCGTCAGGATGTTGTGGCCGGCCATGGTTAGCCAGGAACGCCGGAGATGCACAGATCACCCGGCGTACCTCACCGACGCGAATGCTGTGCTGGCCGCTGTCCGGCAACTCGCCGATGCGCACCGCCACGTCGATGCCCTCGTCCACCATGTTGGCCATCCGATCCACCAACAGGGCGTTGACGCTGACCTGTGGATAACGTTGCAGGTAGCGCACCAGCAGCGGGGTGACGAAGAGTTCGCCGAACAGCACCGGCGCGGTCAGGCTCAGTTGGCCCCGGGGCTGGGCATGGATGCCGGCAGCCGAGGCCTCGGCATCCTGGACCTCGGCGAGAATGCGCCGGCAGTCCTCCAGGTAGCGTTGCCCGGCTTCGCTCAGGTGCACGTTGCGCGTGGTACGCACCAGCAACTGGGTACCGATGCGTTGCTCCAGGGCCGCCACGGCCCGGGTGACACTGGCCGCCGACAGGTTCAGGCGTCGCGCCGCGGCAGCGAATCCCTGCTCTTGGGCGACACAGACGAACACCTGCATTTCCTGAAATCTGTCCATGGCCTATCTCGAATGGCGGCGCCCACCCGACAGGCACCACGAGCCAGCAGCATAATCCACAGCCATGGCGTCAGGGGGCGCACCAGGTCTGCACGTCGTGCCGCTGGAATCCCGGGCACCGGTTGTTTTTGGCGATCAGCCTATAAGGCTGGTTTTCAGCGTAGGAAAAGTAGAAGTAGTACTGACGATCTTCCCCGTACAGCCAATAGGCAGAAGAACCCTGGTTGATCAGGGTCGGTTCAAAGGTCCAGATGGAGGACTCCGTCGGAATGAAGTTGTCTCGATCCATCAGCAGCAACAGGCCGTTGGACAACACCGGCGTCAGCGTCCCCAACCCCAGGACAACCAGGATCAGAACGATTATCCATCCATGAATCAGGCGAAGCTTCATTGGTTTTCCATCCGCTGGATAAAAGTATCGACCTGGGTGCAGGTCAGGATGCAACTGCTGTGAAGTGGCTTATTTTTTTCGAAAACCCGGCGTAAGTCGATCCTGCGCCACTCAAGCAGGTCTTTTGACAACGCAGGTGGCCAGGGTTGTCCAGAGCGGACGTATCGACGGGGAGACGTCGGACTCAGCGAAAAAGCCCAGGGAAGTAGAAACGCATGGACAAAAAAGGGAGCCTGGACAGGCTCCCTTTTGGTTGTGGCAGTTGCCGTTATCTACAGCCGGTTGAGACCCGACTGTGGATAACTCACTCCACAGTCACCGATTTGGCCAGGTTGCGTGGCTGGTCGACGTCGGTGCCCTTGAGCACGGCCACGTAGTAGGACAGCAGTTGCAACGGGATGGTGTAGAGGATTGGCGAGAGAACATCGTGGATGTGCGGCATGTGGATAACATGGGTGCCTTCGCCGTTGGTCATGCCCGACTGCTCGTCGGCGAACACGATCAACTCGCCACCACGGGCGCGGACTTCCTGCAGGTTGGACTTGAGCTTCTCCAGCAGTTCGTTGTTCGGCGCCACGGTGACCACTGGCATGTCGTTATCCACAAGGGCCAGAGGGCCGTGCTTGAGCTCACCGGCCGGATAGGCTTCGGCGTGGATATAGGAAATCTCCTTGAGCTTCAGGGAGCCTTCCATCGCCACCGGGTACTGGGCACCACGGCCGAGGAACAGCGTGTGGTGCTTGTCGGCGAACAGCTCGGCGGTCTTCTCCACCACGCTGTCCATGGCCAGGGCTTCACCGAGGCGAATCGGCAGGCGCCGCAGCTCTTCCACCAGTTCGGCTTCGACACCGGCTGCCAGGGTGCCACGTACCTGGCCCAGGGACAGGGTCAGCAACAGCAGGCTCACCAGTTGAGTGGTGAAGGCCTTGGTGGAGGCTACGCCGATCTCGCGACCGGCCTGGGTCAGCAGGGTCAGGTCGGATTCACGCACCAGGGAGCTGATGCCAACGTTGCAGATCGCCAGGCTGGCGAGGAAGCCCAATTCTTTGGCGTTGCGCAGCGCAGCCAGGGTATCGGCGGTCTCGCCGGACTGGGAAATGGTCACGAACAGGGTGTCGGGCTGCACCACCACCTTGCGGTAGCGGAACTCACTGGCCACTTCCACCTGGCAGGGAATGCCGGCCAGTTCTTCCAGCCAGTAACGGGCGACCATGCCGGCGTGGTAGCTGGTGCCACAGGCGACGATCTGTACATTGCGCACCTTGGCGAACAACTCGGCGGCCTGGGGACCGAAGGCCTGGACCAGTACCTGGTTGGCGCTCAGGCGGCCTTCCAGGGTGCGTTGCACCACCGATGGCTGCTCGTGGATTTCCTTGAGCATGTAGTGGCGGAATTCGCCTTTGTCCGCCGCTTCGGCACCGTCGCGGTACTGCACCGCCTCGCGCTCCACGGCCTTGCCGTCGATGTCCCAGATCTGCACGCTGTCACGGCGGATCTCGGCGATATCGCCTTCTTCCAGGTACATGAACCGGTCGGTGACCTGGCGCAGGGCCAACTGGTCGGAGGCCAGGAAGTTTTCCCCCAGGCCCAGGCCGATCACCAGCGGGCTGCCGCTACGGGCCGCGACCAGGCGATCCGGCTGGCTGGCGCTGATCACGGCAAGGCCATAGGCACCGTGCAGTTCCTTGACGGTAGCCTTGAGGGCCACGGTCAGGTCGCCCAGGTCCTTGAGCTTGTGGTTCAGCAGGTGGGCGATGACCTCGGTATCGGTGTCCGAGGTGAACTCGTAGCCCTGGGCCTTGAGTTGTTCGCGCAGGGCTTCGTGGTTTTCGATGATGCCGTTGTGCACCACCGCCAGATCGCCGGAGAAATGCGGGTGGGCATTGCGCTCGCAAGGTGCGCCGTGGGTGGCCCAGCGGGTGTGGGCGATCCCCAGGCGGCCCATCAGCGGCTCGCCAGCCAGGGCTTGTTCCAGCTCGGCGACCTTGCCCGGACGGCGCATGCGCTCGAGCTTGCCGCTATTGGTGAAAACCGCCACGCCTGCGCTGTCGTAGCCGCGGTATTCGAGGCGCTTGAGGCCTTCCAGCAAAATGGCGGTGATATTGCGTTCAGCAACGGCGCCAACAATTCCACACATGGTTTTTCTCCTAGCTGACAGCCGCGCAAATCAGAGTAATGCCGCGGGCCTGAATCTGGTCGCGGGCCTCGGAAGACAGGCGATCATCGGTAATAAGGGTATGGATGCTGCTCCAGGGCAGCTCCAGGTTGGGAATCTTGCGGCCGATCTTGTCGGACTCGACCATCACCACCACTTCACGGGCCACCTCGGCCATGACCCGGCTCAGCCCCAGCAGCTCGTTGAAGGTGGTGGTACCGCGGGCCAGATCGATGCCGTCGGCGCCAATGAACAGTTGGTCGAAGTCATAGGAACGCAGCACCTGTTCGGCTACCTGTCCCTGGAAGGACTCGGAATGCGGGTCCCAGGTGCCACCGGTCATCAACAACATTGGCTCGTGTTCCAGCTCGCTCAGGGCGTTGGCCACATTCAGAGAGTTGGTCATCACCACCAGCCCTGGTTGCAGGCCCAACTCGGGAATCATCGCCGCCGTGGTACTGCCGCTGTCGATGATGATTCGCGCATGCTCGCGAATGCGCTGTACAGCGGCCCGCGCAATGGCTTGCTTGTAGCGGGACACCGATTGGCCCAGATCGCTGACCAATTCCTGGGGCAAGGTGATAGCTCCACCATAACGGCGTAGCAGCAGGCCGTTGCTTTCCAGGGCCGCCAAGTCCTTACGAATCGTAACTTCCGAGGTTTCGAAGCGCTTGGCCAACTCGTCCACGCTCACTTCGCCCTGTTCGTTGAGCAAGGTAAGGATGTTGTGACGTCGCTGGGGCGTATTGCGTTTCGATATGATCATTTAAGTTTCGATTCGAAAGATAACGACGGCAATAAAACCCTATGATCGAAACTTCGTCAAGCTTGAGCGCAAAAAAAAACCGACCCTTGCTATTCAGCTGCAGGGGCCGGTTGATGCTGCATGGGCCATCCGTGCTTGTGGATAACCTCAGTCCTTGTTGATTTTCTGCGGCCGCTTCCAGCCATCAATGTTCTTCTGTCGCGCACGAGCCACAGCCAGCTGCGCCGGCGCGACATCCTGGTTGATAGTGGAACCGGCGGCGGTAGTGGCCCCGGAAGAGATATCCACAGGCGCTACCAGGGAGTTGTTGGAGCCGATGAATACGTCTTCGCCCATCACCGTCTTGTGCTTGTTCACCCCATCGTAGTTGCAGGTGATGGTGCCGGCGCCGATGTTGCTGCGCGCGCCGATCACTGCGTCGCCCAGATAGGTCAGGTGGCCGGCCTTGGCGCCCTGGCCCAGATGGGCGTTCTTCAACTCGACGAAGTTACCCACATGGGCACGGGCTTCCAGCACGCTGCCAGGACGCAAGCGGGCGAACGGACCGGCATCGCTGCCCTCGCCCATCACCGCGCCGTCGAGATGGCTGTTGGCCTTGATCACCACGCCCTTGCGCAGGGTGCTGTCCTTGATCACGCAGTTGGGGCCGATGACCACGTCGTCCTCGATCACCACCCGGCCTTCGAGAATCACGTTGATGTCGATCAGGACGTCGCGGCCGACCGTGATTTCGCCGCGCACATCGAAGCGTGCCGGGTCACGCAAGGTGACCCCTTGGGCCATCAGGCGGCGGGCAGCGCGCAGCTGGTAGTGGCGCTCCAGCTCGGAGAGTTGCTTGCGATCGTTGGCACCCTGCACTTCCATGGCGTCCAGGGGCTGCTCGGTGGCAACCAGCAGGCCATCGCTGACCGCCATGGCGATCACGTCGGTCAGGTAGTACTCGCCCTGGGCGTTGTTGTTGGAAAGACGGCTGGTCCAGTCGCCCAGGCGCTTGCCAGGCACGGCGAGAATGCCGGTGTTGCCTTCGGTGATGGCGCGCTGGGCTTCGTTGGCGTCCTTCTGCTCGACGATGGCGGCAACCTTGCCATTGGCGTCACGCACGATACGCCCGTAGCCGGTAGGATCGTCCAGCTCGACGGTGAGCAGGCCCAGTTGCTCGGGGCCCGCTTGCTTGAGCAGGCGCTGCAGGGTCTCGACTTCGATCAGCGGCACATCGCCGTAGAGAATCAGTACGGTATCGGCAGTAATGAAAGGCACCGCCTGGGCCACTGCGTGCCCCGTGCCCAGCTGCTTGTCCTGCAGCACGAAATTCAGGTCATCGGCCGCCAGGCGCTCGCGTACCGCATCCGCACCGTGGCCAATCACCACGTGGATGCGCTGTGGATCGAGCTGGCGGGCGCTGTGGATAACATGCCCGAGCATGGAGTTGCCAGCGACCGGGTGAAGGACCTTGGGCAGTGCCGAGCGCATGCGAGTGCCCTGGCCTGCTGCGAGGATAACGATTTCGAGAGACATGACTGGCTACCAATCCTGGGGGTCCGCGAGTGTGACCAAGAGGGGAGAATGCGGAAAATAAAAAGGGTAGCCGAGGCTACCCTTTTTAATCAATCACACAAAAAGCCTGCGACTTAGCCGCCGAACTTCTTGCGGATTTGCTGGACGGTACGCAGCTGGGCTGCGGCCTCGGCCAGACGTGCGGCGGCAGAACCGTAGTCAAAATCTGCGCCTTTTTCATTCAGGGCCTTCTCAGCAGCCTTGACGGCTTCCTGAGCGGAGGCTTCGTCCAGGTCGGCAGCGCGTTGCACGGTGTCGGCAAGAACCTTGACCATGTTCGGCTGAACCTCGAGGAAACCACCGGAGATGTAGAACACCTCGGCTTCCCCGCCCTGCTTGATCAAGCGGATCGGACCTGGCTTCAGGTTGGTGATCAACGGTGCGTGACCCAGAGCGATACCAAGATCACCCAGTTCACCGTGCGCAACCACCATCTCCACCAGACCGGAGAAGATTTCCCCTTCCGCGCTGACGATATCGCAATGGACTGTCATAGCCATCTGCTTGCCTCAACCTAAATTAGCGCCCGTTGCCGGGCGCCGGGATTACAGTTTCTTGGCTTTCTCGATCGCTTCTTCGATGCCGCCGACCATGTAGAACGCTTGTTCTGGCAGGTGGTCGTAGTCACCGTTGAGGATGCCTTTGAAGCCAGCGATGGTGTCTTTCAGGGAAACGTACTTACCTGGAGAACCAGTGAAGACTTCAGCCACGAAGAACGGCTGCGACAAGAAGCGCTGGATCTTACGAGCGCGGGATACCAACTGCTTGTCGGCTTCCGACAGCTCGTCCATACCCAGGATCGCGATGATGTCCTTCAGCTCTTTGTAACGCTGCAGTACGTACTGAACGCCGCGAGCGGTCTCGTAGTGCTCGTTGCCGATCACGTTCGGGTCCAGCTGACGGGAAGTCGAGTCCAGTGGGTCTACCGCTGGGTAGATACCCAGGGAAGCGATGTCACGGGACAGAACGACGGTGGCGTCCAAGTGGGCGAAGGTGGTCGCTGGCGACGGGTCGGTCAAGTCGTCCGCAGGTACGTATACCGCTTGGATCGAGGTGATCGAGCCTTGCTTGGTCGAAGTGATGCGCTCTTGCAGCACGCCCATCTCTTCAGCCAGGGTCGGCTGGTAGCCTACTGCCGAAGGCATACGGCCCAGCAGTGCGGATACTTCGGTACCGGCCAGGGTGTAACGGTAGATGTTGTCGACGAACAGCAGAACGTCGTTACCTTCGTCACGGAACTTCTCGGCCATGGTCAGGCCGGTCAGCGCTACGCGCAGACGGTTTCCTGGTGGCTCGTTCATCTGACCGTAGACCAGGGCAACCTTGTCCAGAACGTTGGAGTCCTTCATCTCGTGGTAGAAGTCGTTACCCTCACGAGTACGCTCACCCACACCGGCGAACACGGAATAACCGCTGTGCTCGATGGCGATGTTACGGATCAGTTCCATCATGTTTACGGTCTTGCCCACACCGGCACCACCGAACAGACCGACTTTACCGCCCTTGGCGAACGGGCAAACCAGGTCGATTACCTTGATCCCGGTTTCCAGCAGGTCGTTGCCGCCTGCCTGTTCTGCGAAGGAAGGAGCGGCGCGGTGGATACCCCAGCGCTCTTCTTCGCCGATCGGGCCGGCTTCGTCGATTGGGTTGCCCAGTACGTCCATGATCCGGCCCAGGGTCGCTTTACCGACCGGTACGGAGATGGCTGCGCCAGTGTTGTTGACATCCAGACCGCGCTTCAGGCCTTCGGTGGAGCCCATCGCAATGGTACGAACCACGCCGTCGCCCAGCTGCTGCTGAACTTCCAGAGTGGTTTCGGCGCCTTGAACCTTCAAGGCGTCGTAGATGCTCGGTACGCTGTCGCGTGGAAATTCCACGTCGATAACGGCGCCGATGATTTGAACGATACGTCCGCTACTCATAGCTGGATCCTCTGAATATTTGAACCGTTAAACCGCGGCAGCGCCGCCGACGATTTCCGAGATCTCTTGGGTGATCGCAGCCTGACGCGCCTTGTTGTAGATCAGCTGCAAATCGCTGATCAAATCACCGGCGTTGTCGGTGGCGTTCTTCATTGCGATCATCCGCGCGGCTTGTTCAGCTGCGTTGTTCTCGACCACCGCCTGGTAGACCTGCGACTCCACGTAACGGACCATCAAGCCGTCCAGCAGCTCCTTGGCATCCGGTTCGTAGAGATAGTCCCAGTGGTGCTTGAGTTCTTGATCCGGGGTTGCCTCCAGTGGAATCAACTGCTCCACGGTCGGCTGCTGGGTCATGGTGTTGACGAACTTGTTGGATACCACGGACAGGCGGTCAATCCGGCCTTCCAGGTAAGCATCCAGCATCACCTTGACACTGCCGATCAGGTCATTGATCGACGGCTCTTCACCCAGGTGGCTGATAGCTGCAACGACGTTACCGCCGAAGTTGCGGAAGAAGGCCGCACCCTTGCTACCGACCACACACAGATCGATCTCGACGCCTTGTTCGCGGTTTACCGCCATGTCCTTGACCAGGGCCTTGAACAGGTTGGTGTTCAAGCCACCACACAGACCACGGTCACTGCTCACCACGATGTAACCGACGCGCTTGATGGCGCGGTCGATCATGAACGGGTGACGATATTCCGGGTTGGCGTTGGCCAGATGACCAATAACCTGGCGGATGCGCTCCGCATAAGGACGGCTAGCAGCCATGCGCATTTGTGCCTTGCGCATTTTGCTGACCGCCACTTTTTCCATGGCGCTGGTAATTTTTTGCGTGCTTTTGATGCTCGCAATCTTACTGCGAATCTCTTTTGCGCCTGCCATGTAACACCTATCAGGTTAGCAAGCGGGAGCCTTGCGGCTCCCGCTGCGGCTTACCAGGTTTGGGTGGCCTTGAACTTCTCGATACCGGCTTTGAGGCCAGCGTCGATTTCGTCATTGAAGTCACCCTTCACGTTGATCTTCGCCATCAGGTCGGCGTGATCGCGGTTGAAGTAAGCAATCAGCGCTTGTTCGAAGCTGCCGATCTTGGTGATTTCGACGTCAGTCAGGAACCCACGCTCAGCGGCATACAGCGACAGCGACATGTCAGCGATGGACATTGGCGCGTATTGCTTCTGCTTCATCAGCTCGGTAACGCGCTGACCGTGTTCAAGTTGCTTACGGGTCGCTTCGTCCAGGTCAGAAGCGAACTGGGCGAATGCTGCCAGTTCACGGTACTGAGCCAGGGCGGTACGGATACCACCGGACAGCTTCTTGATGATCTTGGTCTGAGCGGCACCACCTACACGGGATACCGAAACACCGGCGTTAACTGCAGGGCGGATGCCCGAGTTGAACATGGCCGATTCCAGGAAGATCTGACCGTCGGTGATGGAGATCACGTTGGTCGGAACGAACGCGGAAACGTCGCCAGCCTGGGTTTCGATGATCGGCAGGGCAGTCAGGGAACCGGTCTTGCCAGTCACTGCGCCATTGGTGAACTTCTCTACGTACTCTTCCGAAACGCGGGATGCGCGCTCCAGCAGACGGGAGTGGAGATAGAACACGTCACCTGGGTAGGCTTCACGGCCTGGTGGACGACGCAGCAGCAGGGAGATCTGGCGATAAGCCACAGCCTGCTTGGACAGATCGTCATAAACGATCAGCGCGTCTTCACCGCGGTCGCGGAAGTATTCGCCCATGGTGCAACCGGAGTACGGAGCCAGGAACTGCAGTGCAGCCGACTCCGAAGCACTGGCGGCCACGATGATGGTGTTGGCCAGGGCGCCGTTTTCTTCCAGCTTGCGAACCACGTTGGCAATGGTCGATTGCTTCTGACCGATCGCTACGTAGACGCAGAAAATGCCGCTGTCTTTCTGGTTGATGATCGCGTCGATCGCCAGAGCGGTCTTACCGATCTGACGGTCACCGATGATCAGCTCACGCTGGCCACGGCCGACTGGGATCATGGCATCGACAGCCTTGTAGCCAGTCTGTACAGGCTGGTCTACCGACTTACGCCAGATCACGCCTGGAGCAACTTTCTCGACCGCGTCGGTCTCGGTGTTGTTCAGCGGACCTTTACCGTCGACTGGGTTACCCAGTGCGTCGACTACGCGACCCAGCAGTTCCTTACCAACTGGAACTTCGAGGATGCGGCCGGTGCACTTGGCGCTCATGCCTTCAGCCAGAGTGGTGTATGCGCCCAGTACTACGGCACCTACAGAGTCTTGCTCGAGGTTGAGGGCCATACCGTAGACGCCGCCCGGAAACTCGATCATCTCGCCGTACATTACGTCGGCCAGACCGTGAATCCGCACGATGCCGTCAGATACGCTGACGACAGTGCCTTCGTTACGGGCTTGGGAGGTCACATCGAGCTTTTCGATGCGGCCCTTGATAATTTCACTTATTTCGGAAGGATTGAGTTGCTGCATTGCTCTGCTGCCCCTTCAAACTCAAGATTTCAATGCTTCGGCAAGGTTCGCGAGTTTGCCGCGAATCGAGCCATCGATAACCAGGTCGCCGGCGCGGATTACGACGCCACCAATCAGGCTGGCATCCTCCGCAGCGTGCAGTCGCACTTCCCGGCCGAGCCGTGCACTGAGAACCTTGGCGAGTTTGTCTTGCTGTTCTTGGTTCAATGCGAACGCACTGGTCACATCCACGTCCACCGATTTCTCTTGCTCGGCCTTGTACAGGTCGAACAGAGCGGAGATCTCCGGCAACAGCAGGAGACGGTCGTTTTCGGCGGCAACCTGAATGAAATTCTGTGCCTGTGCATCAAACTTGTCGCCACACACTTCGATAAAAGTGTTGGCCTTTTCTGCGCTCGTCAGTCGCGGGGCCTTAAGCACGCGCTGCATGGTGTCATCTTGTGACACCGCTGCAGCCAGGCCGAGCATGGCTGACCAAGAGGCCAGCTGCTGGTGGGCCTGAGCGTGCTCGAAGGCCGCCTTAGCGTAAGGTCGGGCCAACGTGGTCAGTTCTGCCATGATCGCCCTCGCTTAAATTTCAGCAGCCAGTTTGTTAACCAGGTCTGCGTGCGCGTTTTGATCGATTGTGGCGCCCAGGATCTTCTCTGCACCATTGACCGCCAGGCTACCCAGTTGGGCGCGCAGCGCGTCTTTGACGCCGTTCAGTTCCTGTTCGATCTCGGCCTGAGCCTGAGCCTTCACGCGTTCAGCTTCGACACGGGCCTGTTCACGGGCTTCGTCGACGATCTGAGAACCGCGCTTCTTGGCTTGCTCGATGATTTCAGCTGCCTGAGCTTTGGCTTCGCGCAGTTGCTGACCCGCTTTATCTTGGGCCAGTTCCAGGTCACGAGCTGCTCGGCTGGCAGCGTCCAATCCATCCGCGATCTTCTTTTGACGTTCGTGCAGAGCTGCAATGACCGGAGGCCAAATGAACTTCATGCAGAACAGTACAAAAATTAAGAACGCAACGGACTGGCCAATCAGGGTTGCATTAATGTTCACGCCAACACCTCGCTCGTTCGTTGTCCGTCACACCAATCAACTCGAATACTCGAGTGATTAGCCAGCGAGTTGACCAACGAAGGGGTTTGCGAAGGTGAAGAACAGAGCGATACCAACACCGATCATGGTTACGGCGTCGAGCAGACCGGCAACGATGAACATTTTAACTTGCAGCATTGGAACCATTTCTGGCTGACGCGCAGCGCCTTCCAGGAACTTGCCGCCCAGCAGGCCGAAACCAATTGCGGTACCCAGTGCGCCCAGGCCGATCAACAGTGCAACAGCGATAGCGGTTAGACCAACTACAGTTTCCATCTTTCCTCCCGACTTTTACGTCGTATGGTTTAGGTTTTTTAGATTAAAGCGGTAAAACAAATCGTTTCATCGTGCCCGAGACGGGCCCCTCTTGCCGCAACAAGAGGGACATCAGACTAGTCGAGACTGGTCTTAATGATTCTCTTCGTGAGCCATCGACAGGTAGACGATGGTCAGCATCATGAAGATAAAGGCCTGCAGAGTGATGATCAGGATGTGGAACACCGCCCACGCCCACTGCAGAACCACACCCATGCCGCTGAGCCACAGCAGGCCGCTGCCGAACATCACAGCGATCAGGATGAACACCAGCTCGCCGGCATACATGTTGCCGAACAGACGCAGTGCCAGAGAGATTGGCTTGGCAACCAGGGTCACGAATTCCAGCAGGAAGTTCACCGGGATCAGCAAAGCCTGGACCAGGATGTTCTTGCTACCGAACGGATGCAGGGTCAGTTCGCCGATGAAGCCGCCGATGCCCTTGACCTTGATGCTGTAGAAAATGATCAACGCGAACACCGACAGGGCCATGCCCAGGGTAGCGTTCGGGTCAGTGGTGGAAACAGCACGGAATGGAATGTGCGGGTCGCCGGAAATCAGCATCGCCAATTGCGGGATCCAGTCCACAGGAACCAGGTCAATGGCGTTCATCAGGAACACCCAGACGAAGATGGTCAGGGCCAACGGCGCGATCACCGGGCTACGACCGTGGAAGCTGTCCTTCACGCTGCCATCGACGAAGCCGACCATGACTTCAACGAAGTTCTGCAAAGCGCCCGGCACTCCGGAAGTCGCCTTCTTGGCCGCCATGCGGAACAGAAGAATGAAGATCACACCCAGTGCGACAGACCAGCCGAGGGTATCGACGTGGAATGCCCAGAAGCCCATTTCCTTGGCTTCTGCTGCGGAGTGGGCAAAGCCCCAGCTCCCATTGGGTAGCTGACCGAAGGTCAGGTTCTGCAAGTGGTGCTGGATATAGCCCGAAGCGGTTGTTTCTGCTGACATGGTTGCCTCAAACGCCCTAAGGTCTCGAAAGTCTTGTTCTCATTAGCAGGGGAGCGAACCAGCTGACCAGCTGGGTCAGCACGAAGACACCGAATACAGCTAGCGGCGCCAATGGCTTCACACCTGCGAACGTCAATGCAAACAGCACTGCCGTCAAAATCAATTTGCCCGCCTCACCGGCATAAAAAGACCGGACGATGGCTTGGGCCGCTCGAGCTCCGGAAAACCGAAATGCCCTGTGAGCGAAATACACATTGGGTAGCAAGGCTATCAGTCCTCCGCAAAGGCCTGAATATCCGGCTACGACTCCACGCCATTGCCATAGCGCCAGAGCGGCTATCAGTAAAATGACCAACTGAGCCAGTAGAACCGGAAAAACCGCCAAGCGATGGAACGGCAGGCGGTTTGGCGTGCGGGTTTCCATCACTCTTGCTCCTCAAGGGTCGGCTGCCAGAATTCTGTGACTTGGCATAATTTGTGCCGACAAAATGCGCGCAGAGTATAGGGGCGGTTCAGCCCCTATTCAACTGCCGGGTAGTGATTTCCGACTGCACGCTACACAAGGAAATGTTTCAACGGATGTGAGCGAGGACGCCCTGCAGCTCATCCAGGGAGTTGTAGCCGATCACCAACTGTCCCTTGCCCTTCTTGCCGTGGCGAATCTGCACCGCAGAGCCTAGGCGCTCGGCCAAACGTTGCTCGAGGCGAGCGATATCCGGGTCCGGCTTGACCGGTTCAGCAGGCTCCTGCTTGCCACTGAGCCACTGGCGAACCAAGGCCTCGGTCTGGCGTACGGTAAGACCTCGTGCGACAACGTGTCGCGCCCCTTCAACTTGTTGATTTTCCGGCAATCCGAGCAATGCGCGAGCATGCCCCATCTCCAGGTCGCCATGGGACAACATGGTCTTGATCACCTCTGGCAAGGAGATCAGGCGCAGCAGGTTGGCCACGCTGACGCGGGACTTGCCCACCGCCTCGGCAACCTGTTGCTGGGTCAGTTGGAACTCCTGCTGCAGGCGCTGCAGGGCCAGGGCTTCCTCGATAGGGTTGAGGTCCTCGCGCTGGATGTTCTCGATCAGCGCCAGGGCAATGGCGGTTTCATCCGGAACATCACGGACCACGGCCGGGATGGTTTCCTGGCCAGCCTGCTGGCTGGCGCGCCAGCGACGTTCGCCGGCGATGATTTCAAAACGCCCGGCGCCGATGGGACGGACCACGATGGGCTGCATAACGCCCTGGGCCCTGATCGAGTTGGCCAGTTCTTCCAGGGCCTGCGGGTCCATGTCCCGGCGCGGCTGGTACTTGCCACGCTGGATCAGGTCCAGTGGCAGGTGTTGCAGTTCACGCTGGTCGACCTGCGCGGCTTGTTCTTCGAGGGCAGTGACAGTCGGACCACTCAACAGTGCATCCAGTCCACGTCCGAGACCACGTTTCTTGACGGCCATGGGGATTCCTTAAGTTGGCTGGGCGGCTGCGATGCGCGCTTGTTTACGTTGCCGGCGAACCATCTCGCCAGCCAGGGCCAGGTAGGCCAGTGCGCCGCGGGATTGCTTGTCGTACGCCAATGCCGGCATGCCGTAGCTCGGCGCCTCGGCCAAGCGGATGTTGCGCGGGATCACGGTGTCGTACAGCTGGTCGCCGAAGTGTTCCTTGAGCTGCGCGGAAACATCGTTCATCAGGCTCAAGCGCGGGTCGAACATCGTGCGTAGCAAGCCTTCGATCTTCAGCTCGGGATTGAGCAACTCACCAATGCGCTTGATGTTATCCACAAGGTCGCTCAGACCTTCCAGTGCGTAGTACTCGCACTGCATGGGGATGATGACCCCATCGGCGGCCACCAGGGCATTGAGGGTCAGCATCGACAGCGACGGCGGGCAGTCGATCAGGATGTAGTCATAGTTCTCGCGGATGGGGGCCAGGGCACTGCGCAGCCGGCTTTCCTTCATCTGCATTTCCAGCAGTACCACTTCCGCCGCGGTCAGGTCGCGGTTGGCCGGCAACAGCTGGTAGCCGCCGTGTTCGGAGAAGTGCATGGCCTGGGCCAGGTCGCACTCGCCGATCAGCAAGTCGTAGACCGAGTTTTCCAGGCTGTGTTTATCCACACCGCTACCCATGGTGGCGTTGCCCTGTGGATCAAGATCGATCAACAGCACCCGGCGCTTGGTCGCCACCAGGGATGCTGCGAGGTTGATGCAGGTGGTGGTCTTGCCCACACCACCTTTCTGGTTCGCTATCGCGAATACCTTAGCCATTCTTGCTTGTGTTCCCAATCATGCCGTGCGGCGCAGTATCAGCAGATGGCGTTGGCCTTGGCAACCGGGTACGGCCAGGGCGTGTTCGCTATCGAGGTGGAAGTCTGCCGGCAATGCTAACAGCTCATCAGAGGGATGGACGCCCTTCATTGCCAGCCAGCGTGTATCGCTGTCCCCGAGGTGGCGGGTCCAGCTGGTGAAGTTCTCCATGCTGCTGAACGCCCGGGAAATGATTCCATTGAACGGCTGCTCAGGGGTGAAGGCTTCGACTCGGTTGTGGATAACTTGCAGGTTATCCAGCTTGAGCTCGAGTTTGACCTGGGTCAGGAAGCGGGTCTTCTTGCCGTTACTGTCCAGGCAAGTGACCTGCGACTGGGGAAACAGGATGGCCAGGGGGATCCCGGGCATCCCGCCACCGCTCCCCACATCCAGCCAGCGACCGTCTTCGATGAAGGACATCACGCTCAGGCTGTCGAGCAAGTGGCGCGAGACCATCTCATCAGGATCGCGCACTGCGGTCAGGTTGTAGGCCTTGTTCCACTTGATCAACAACGCCAGGTAGCCCAGCAGCGATTCGTGCTGGAGCGGGCTCAACTCGACACCGAGCTGGCGGGCGCCTGTGGATAACTCATCCGCGTGTTGCGAGGTGACCAGTGAACTCAAGCGCTTTGCTCCAACTGACGGCCAGCGCCGCGTTTTTTCAAGTGAATCATCAACAGGGAAATGGCTGCCGGAGTCACACCGGGAATTCGTGAAGCCTGCCCCAGGGTTTCCGGACGGGTCGCGCCGAGCTTGCTCTGGATCTCCTTCGACAATCCGGAAATGCTCGCGTAATCGATATCCACAGGCAGCTTGGTATCTTCGCTGGCACGCAAGCGGGCGATTTCATCCTGCTGGCGATCGATGTAGCCGGCGTACTTGGTCTTGATCTCGACCTGTTCCGCGACCTGTGGATCTTCCGCGCCCTGCCCGGTCACTTCGACCAGACCAGCGTAGTCGATTTCCGGACGGCTCAGCAGGTTCAACAGGTTGTATTCGTGGGTCAGCGGCGTGCCGAATTTTTGTGCAATCGCATCGCCCTGCTCGGTCCCGGGACGCACCCAGGTGGACTTCAAGCGCTGTTCTTCCAGGGCAATGCCCTCGCGTTTCTTGCAGAACGCAGCCCAGCGCACGTCATCCACCAACCCCAGCTCGCGACCTTTTTCGGTCAGGCGCAGGTCGGCGTTGTCTTCACGCAGGATCAGGCGGTACTCCGCCCGGGAAGTGAACATGCGATACGGTTCCTGGGTGCCCAGGGTAATCAGGTCATCGACCAACACCCCGATATAGGCTTCGTCGCGACGCGGGCACCAACTGTCCTTGCCCTGGGCGCGCAATGCCGCGTTGGCCCCGGCCAGCAGGCCTTGGGCACCAGCTTCTTCGTAACCGGTAGTGCCATTGATCTGGCCGGCGAAGAACAGACCGCCAATGACTTTGGTTTCCAGGCTGTACTTCAAGTCCCGCGGATCGAAATAGTCGTATTCGATGGCGTAGCCCGGCCGCACGATATGGGCGTTTTCCATGCCACGGATCGATTGGACGATCTGCAGCTGCACATCGAACGGCAGAGATGTGGATATCCCGTTCGGGTACAGCTCGTGGGTGGTCAGGCCTTCCGGTTCGATGAAGACCTGGTGGCTTTCCTTGTCGGCAAAGCGATGGATCTTGTCTTCGATGGATGGGCAGTAGCGCGGGCCAATGCCTTCGATGACCCCGGAGTACATCGGCGAACGATCGAGGTTCGCGGCGATGATCTCGTGAGTACGGGCGTTGGTGTGGGTAATCCAGCAACTGATCTGGCGTGGATGTTGTTCCTTGTTGCCAAGGAAGGACATCACCGGGATTGGCGTATCGCCAGGTTGCTCGGTCATTACCGAGAAATCCACGGAGCGGGCATCGATACGTGGCGGGGTACCGGTTTTCAGACGACCGACCCGCAGTGGCAATTCCCGCAGGCGTTGTGCGAGGGCGATCGATGGCGGATCACCGGCACGGCCCCCGGAATAGTTCTGCAGGCCGATGTGGATAAGTCCGCCGAGGAAGGTCCCGGTGGTCAATACCACGGAGTCGGCAAAGAACCGCAGACCCATCTGGGTGACCACACCACGGACCTGATCCTGCTCGACGATCAGGTCATCGGCAGCCTGCTGGAATATCCACAGGTTCGGTTGGTTCTCGAGAATCTCGCGAACGGCGGCCTTGTACAGAATACGGTCGGCCTGGGCACGAGTCGCACGTACTGCCGGGCCTTTACGGCTGTTCAATACACGGAACTGGATACCACCTTTATCTGTAGCCATGGCCATCGCGCCGCCCAGGGCGTCGATTTCCTTGACCAGATGGCTCTTGCCGATCCCGCCGATTGCGGGATTGCAGCTCATGGCTCCGAGGGTTTCCACGTTATGCGTCAGCAATAGGGTCTTTGCCCCCATGCGTGCTGATGCAAGTGCTGCCTCGGTACCGGCATGACCGCCGCCGATGACGATCACTTCAAAACGGGAAGGGAAATCCACCACGCACCTCGTGCCTGCTTCAAGTAGGAGTAATTAGGAATGGTTGTTGGGTTGGTTTCTGGACCAAGGCGGCAAGTATAGGGACTTCGACCTTTCTAAAGAACCCTTTGCACAAAATTTAACCAGCTGTGGATGACCGGCGGACAATAGAAATTAAAAAGAGAGAAATTTATTAAAACCTTGTTTTTATGTTTATTCTTATACAGCAGCCTATCTGTGGATAAACATCTACAAGCCTTATTTTTCAATATGTACAGAGGTTTTAAACTCTGTGGTTAGGTGCCATTGAGCACCTTGGATAACCGGCTTAAAGCTGTGGATGAATGAGGCGGTTATCCACAGAGCCAGTTCTCTTCAGCTTTGAAGGCTAGTTATCAACTGAGCTAAGGAGCAGTTATTCACAGGGCTTAATCCACAGATGGAGGTTGTTCCAGCAGGTGAACGGTGCAGATGCGACTTACCCGCCAGGCAAAAGTTTTCGCCTGGATCCAGGATTAGCCTGCGAATGAATGAAAGCAGGCCCGCTTACAGAGAAGCCTGCGCAGCGATTAGCAGGGGCGGATACGCATAAGAAAGGAAAACGCCTGCAGGCAATGCTCCCAAGAGCCTTGTCCACAGGCGCGAACTCCCAGCACTGAAAGCCGGGGGAAGGTGGTATGGGCTTATTTGCCGATACAGAAGCTGGAGAAGATACGTCCTAGAAGGTCATCGGAACTGAATGCGCCGGTGATTTCACCGAGGAATTGCTGGGCTTGTCGCAGGTCTTCGGCCAACAGCTCGCCCGCACCGGCCAGGGTCAATTGGTCCCGCCCGTGCTCGAGGGCGGCACTGGCGTAGCGTAACGCCTCCAGGTGCCGGCGCCGGGCGCTAAAGCTGCTCTCGGACGTTTGCTCATAACCCATGCACGCCTTGAGATGCTCGCGAAGCAACTCCAGGCCTGGCCCAGCGGCCATGGCGCTGAGGCTGATGGTGACATGGCCATCGTCACAGGTTTCCAGGGCGATGGGTTCACCGCTCAGGTCGGCCTTGTTGCGAATCAGAGTGACCTTGGCGGGATCCGGCCGCTGTTCGAGAAACTCCGGCCACAAGGCAAAGGGGTCAGAAGCTTCGCTGGCGGTGGCATCGACCACCAACAACACTCGATCCGCCTCGCCGATTGCCTTGAGTGCGCGTTCGACACCGATTTTCTCTACCTGGTCCTCGGTGTCCCGAAGACCGGCGGTATCCACCACGTGCAGTGGCATGCCATCGATGTGGATATGTTCCCGCAGGATATCCCGGGTGGTGCCAGCGATATCGGTGACGATGGCGGCTTCGCGTCCTGCCAATGCATTGAGCAGGCTGGATTTGCCTGCGTTAGGTCGCCCGGCGATCACCACCGTCATACCGTCACGGAGCAAGGCGCCCTGACCCGCTTCGCGTAGCACTGTGGACAATTCGTTACGAACCCCATCGAGCATGCTCAATACGTGGCCATCGGCGAGGAAGTCGATTTCTTCCTCGGGAAAATCGATCGCGGCCTCGACATAGATACGCAAGGCGATCAGCTGTTCGGTGAGGTGATGCACACGCTGGGAAAACGCCCCCTGCAGCGAGCGCAAGGCATTGCGTGCAGCCTGTGCGGAACTGGCTTCGATCAGGTCGGCGATGGCTTCGGCCTGGGCCAGATCGAGCTTGTCGTTGAGAAAGGCGCGCTCACTGAATTCTCCAGGCCTGGCCAGACGGCAGCCCAGTTCCAGGCAGCGCTGCAGCAGCATATCGAGGACGACAGGCCCACCGTGCCCTTGCAGCTCCAGCACATCTTCACCGGTGAAGGAATTGGGGCCTGGAAAATACAAGGCGATGCCTTCGTCCAGCACGTCTCCCTGGGCATTGAGAAATGGCCCGTAATGAGCAAATCGCGGCTTGAGTTCCCGGCCGCTGATGGCCTTGGCGGCCACCGCAGCGAGGGGACCGGAAATCCTTACGATGCCCACGCCACCGCGACCTTGGGCAGTGGCTATAGCGGCGATGGTTTCACGAGGGACATTCATAACCCGACATCCAGACAAAAGTGACAGATAGCAAAACGCCCCTCTAGGGGGCGTCTTGTGTGGTTATCCACAGAGTAGGTCAGGCAGCTGCTTTCTTGGTAGCAGCTTCGATCTTACGAGTGATGTACCACTGTTGTGCGATCGACAGGCAGTTGTTCACTACCCAGTACAGCACCAGGCCCGCTGGGAACCACAGGAAGAAGAAGGTGAAGATGATTGGCATCATCTTCATCACCTTGGCCTGCATCGGATCCGGCGGAGTCGGGTTCAGCTGCTGCTGGATGAACATGGTGGCGCCCATGATGATCGGCAGGATGAAGAACGGATCCTTGATCGACAGGTCGGTAATCCACAGCATGAACGGAGCCTGGCGCATTTCCACGCTCTCCAGGAGTACCCAGTACAAGGACAGGAAGACCGGCATCTGCACCAGGATCGGCAAGCAGCCGCCCAATGGATTGATCTTCTCTTTCTTGTACAGCTCCATCATCGCCTGGGACATCTTCTGGCGATCGTCACCGAATTTTTCCTTCAGCGCAGCCAGTTTTGGAGCCACTGCACGCATGCGTGCCATGGACTTGTAGCTGGCTGCCGACAGTGGGAAGAAGATCCCCTTGATCAGCATGGTCAGGAAAATGATCGACCAGCCCCAGTTACCAACCAGGCTGTGGATATGTTGCAGCAGCCAGAAGATCGGTTGGGCGATGAACCACAGGAAGCCGTAGTCCACAGTCAGTTCCAGGCCTGGGGACAACTCTTTCAGCACGGCCTGGCTTTTCGGACCGGCGTACAGAATGGCGCTGGTTTCAGCCTTGGCGCCTGGAGCAACGGTCATCGAAGGGCCGGTGTAGCCGATGATGTAGTTACCTTTGCTGTCCTTGCGTGCCAGAACCTGGTTGTTCTCACCTTTTGGCGGAATCCAGGCGGTCACGAAGTAGTGTTGCAGCCAGGCAACCCAGCCACCTTGAACACTTTCAGTGATCGGGGCCTTGCTCTTGTCCTCGTTCACCTTGTCCATGTCCTTCATGGACACTTTCTTGTACGGCTCGGAACTTGTCCACAGGGCAGCGCCCAGGTAAGTCGCGGTACCGGTGGCGGTGCTGGAGGATGGATCGGAGCTGGCATCACGCTTGAGCTGGGCGAACATCGCACCAGTCCAGGGTTGGGCGCTTTCGTTATCGATCAGGTAGGTAACGGTGATGTCATACAGGCCGCGCTTGAGGGTAAAGCGCTTGATGTAGTTGACCCCGTCCTTGCTGAATTTGAGGTCGACGACCAGTTGATCCTGACCATCAGCCAGTTGATAACTTTTCTTTTCTGCAGAGTAGACAGGGCGGCCAGCCGGATTGGCATCGGGGCCACTGCTGCCGATCAAGCCGCTTTGTGCCAGGTAAGTCCGCTCGTTGCCGTTATCGAACAGCTGGAAAGGAATTTCCGGGTGGTCTTGGCGACGTGGATACAGTGGCAGGCGCAGTTGCGCGATATCCCCACCTTGTGGATCGACAGCCAGGTCGAGCACATCCGTTTTGATCTCGATGAGATCCTTGCTTGCGGCCACTGGCACTTCCGCAGGAGCAGCGGTATCGCTGGTCGCGCGTGGAATGTCGTCATTGGCAGCTGGAGTGCCGGTTGGCGTGTCGGGCAAGCCCGGAGTGGTCGTGCTGGAAGCAACATTCTGAGTCGGCAAGGCAGCTTGGCCATAATCCTGGTTCCATTTCAGAACCATGACGTAGGACACGATTGCCAGGGCGACGATCAGGATCGTGCGTTTGATATCCATGATTACTCGGCCATCGAAGAAGAGCGGGAGGTAGGGATAGGTGGAACCGGGTCGTAACCACCGGGATTCCACGGATGACAGCGACCTAAACGACGAAAGGTCAGCCAGCCACCACGCAGAAGGCCATGAGTTTCGATGGCTTCCAACGCGTAGCAGGAACAGCTGGGGTGAAAACGACAGTGATCGGCCATCAGAGGACTAATGGCATAGCGGTAAAACTGGATCGGAACGAGGGCCAGTTTACGCATCGGGACTGTCTACCCCTACAGTTTCGGATTTTACTGCTGGTGCTGGCTTATTGCGCGCCAGGCGTTTCCAGAGCTTACCGAAATGCTGGATTAATTCAGGGTTTTCTACATCGCCCAAACCTTTGCGCGCGACGATAACGATATCCCACCCAACCAGCGAGTCCTGGTGAAGGCGAAACGATTCGCGCATTAGGCGTTTAAGACGATTTCGCTCAACAGAGAGCTTGACGCTCTTTTTCCCGATCACAAGCCCTAGACGGGGATGATCGAGATCGTTGTCGCGAGCAAGGAGCAGGAGATTCTTCCCCGGAACCTTGCCGGTAGGGGAGTCAAAGACTGCCTTGAAGTGCCGGGGTGTAAGCAGACGCTTTTCCCGACTGAAGTCCTGACTCACCTCCAGTGCCGGATTATCAAACTGCCAGACGCGCACGACCTTTGGCGCGACGACGCGACAGGACGGCACGACCGTTCTTGGTAGCCATGCGAGCACGGAAACCGTGGGTACGAGCGCGTTTGATAGTGCTTGGTTGGAAAGTACGTTTCATGTCGTGTTACCTGGTTCGTCCACAACGGGCCGGAATGGCCCCCGTTTTAAGAGATCGGCGATTCTAGAGAAAGCAAGCCTCTAGGTCAATTTCCAACCAGCTTTTCCTTTGTCTATGTATGTCGGGATCCAGGCTTGTGAAGGACATGCAGCCAGATATAAAAATAGAGAAGGAAAGTATTTAAAGCTTTTCTGTAAAGCTTATAAAGACTAGGCCCCCACCCTTCTGTGGATAACTACCTTAAGCCCTTTAATTCCGTACTGTACAGAGAATGACAACACGGTTGAGAAGCCGTGCTCTGCCTGTGCTGCGAGTGCGGAAAAGCTGTGTGCGGAAAGTGATGTTATCCACAGGCGATTTATCCACCGGGTTTTGCCTCGGGTTGTGCAAAGAGCTCAAGTGGGGTTATCCACAGAGCTTATGCACATACCGCTGGTCGTGTTTATCCAAGGTAAGGCATTGATTCTTAGCCTCCTGGAGGCACGCTACATGTGGATAAGTGGACGGCCGACCGTTACAATGGCTGCTTGTTTTTGCCTCACCGGCTTTCAACTTCAGGGGATATCCGTGTCAGTGGAACTTTGGCAGCAGTGCGTGGAGCTTCTGCGTGATGAGCTGCCTGCCCAACAATTCAACACTTGGATCCGTCCGCTACAGGTCGAAGCCGAAGGCGACGAGTTGCGTGTCTACGCACCAAATCGTTTCGTTCTCGATTGGGTCAATGAAAAGTACCTGGGCCGCGTGCTCGAGCTGCTGGATGAACATGGCAATGGCGTGGCGCCCGTTCTTTCCTTATTAATAGGCAGCAAGCGCAGCTCGGCTCCTCGTGCCGCGCCTAACGCACCGCTGGCCGCAGCCGCTTCCCAGGCATTGCAGGCGGCTGCCGCGGCCAAGGCTGCAGCAGAACCTGCTGCGCCGGCTCCGGTTCCTGCCCCGGCCAAGAAGGCCGCCGAGCAGAAAGCCGATCAGACCAGCGAAGAGCCCTCTCGTGACAGCTTCGACCCCATGGCGGGCGCCAGCTCGCAACAGGCCCCGGTACGCACCGAACAGCGCACCGTACAGGTAGAGGGCGCGCTCAAGCACACCAGCTACCTGAACCGTACCTTCACTTTCGAGAACTTTGTCGAGGGTAAGTCCAACCAGCTGGCCCGTGCTGCGGCCTGGCAAGTAGCGGACAACCCCAAGCACGGCTACAACCCGCTCTTCCTTTATGGGGGCGTCGGCCTGGGTAAGACCCACTTGATGCATGCCGTGGGTAACCACCTGCTCAAGAAGAACCCGAATGCCAAGGTCGTGTACCTGCATTCCGAGCGCTTCGTGGCAGACATGGTCAAGGCGTTGCAGCTCAATGCCATCAACGAATTCAAGCGCTTCTACCGTTCGGTGGACGCACTGCTGATCGACGATATCCAGTTCTTCGCCCGCAAGGAGCGTTCCCAGGAAGAGTTTTTCCACACCTTCAACGCCCTCCTCGAAGGCGGCCAGCAGGTGATTCTCACCAGCGACCGTTATCCGAAGGAGATCGAGGGTCTGGAAGAACGCCTCAAGTCCCGCTTCGGCTGGGGCCTGACGGTAGCGGTAGAACCGCCGGAACTGGAAACCCGGGTGGCGATCCTGATGAAGAAGGCCGACCAGGCCAAGGTCGAGTTGCCTCACGATGCGGCGTTCTTCATCGCCCAGCGGATCCGTTCCAACGTCCGTGAACTGGAAGGCGCGCTCAAGCGTGTCATCGCCCACTCGCACTTCATGGGACGCGATATCACCATCGAGTTGATCCGCGAATCCCTGAAGGACCTGTTGGCACTGCAGGACAAACTGGTGTCTGTGGATAACATCCAGCGCACCGTTGCCGAGTACTACAAGATCAAGATCTCCGATCTGTTGTCCAAGCGACGTTCGCGTTCCGTTGCCCGCCCACGCCAGGTGGCCATGGCCTTGTCCAAGGAACTGACCAACCACAGCCTGCCGGAAATCGGCGATGTGTTCGGCGGTCGCGACCACACCACGGTGCTGCACGCTTGTCGCAAGATCAATGAACTTAAGGAATCCGACGCGGACATCCGCGAGGACTACAAGAACCTGCTGCGTACCCTGACCACTTGATGATTCCAACGCAGCTTATTAAGGCAAGGGACTAGACCATGCATTTCACCATTCAACGCGAAGCCCTGTTGAAACCCCTGCAACTGGTCGCCGGCGTCGTCGAACGCCGCCAGACCTTGCCGGTGCTTTCCAACGTGCTGCTGGTTGTCGAAGGCCAGCAATTGTCGCTGACCGGTACCGACCTGGAAGTCGAACTGGTCGGTCGCGTACAACTTGAAGAACCGGCCGAGCCTGGGGAAATCACCGTCCCGGCTCGCAAGCTGATGGACATCTGCAAGAGCCTGCCCAACGACGTCCTGATCGACATCAAGGTCGATGAGCAGAAGCTGGTGGTGAAGGCCGGCCGTAGCCGCTTCACCCTGTCGACCTTGCCAGCCAACGATTTCCCGACGGTGGAAGAAGGCCCGGGCTCCCTGACTTGCCAGTTGGAGCAGAGCAAGCTGCGTCGCCTGATCGAACGCACCAGCTTCGCCATGGCCCAGCAGGATGTGCGCTACTACCTCAATGGCATGCTGCTGGAGGTTTCCGCTGGCATCATCCGCGCCGTGGCCACCGATGGTCACCGTCTGGCCATGTGCTCGATGCAGGCCGACATTGGCCAGCAGGATCGCCACCAGGTGATCGTGCCGCGCAAAGGTATCCTTGAACTGGCCCGCCTGCTCACCGAGCCGGATGGTAACGTCAGCATCGTCCTGGGCCAGCATCACATCCGTGCCACCACCGGTGAGTTCACCTTCACCTCCAAGCTGGTGGACGGCAAGTTCCCGGACTACGAGCGTGTACTGCCTAAAGGCGGTGACAAGCTGGTGCTGGGCGACCGCCAGGCCCTGCGCGAGGCCTTCAGCCGTACCGCGATCCTGTCCAACGAAAAGTACCGCGGCATCCGCCTGCAGCTTGCCAACGGCCAGCTGAAGATCCAGGCCAACAACCCGGAGCAGGAAGAAGCCGAAGAAGAAGTAGGCGTGGAGTACAACGGCGGTTCGTTGGAAATCGGCTTCAACGTCAGCTACCTGCTGGATGTGCTGGGCGTGATGACCACCGAGCAAGTCCGTCTGATCCTGTCCGACTCCAACAGCAGTGCGCTGGTCCAGGAGTCCGACAACGACGACTCGGCTTACGTTGTCATGCCGATGCGCCTGTAATCAGCTAGATGTCCCTCAGTCGTGTCTCGGTCACCGCGGTGCGTAACCTGCACCCGGTGACCTTCTCCCCCTCCCCTCGCATCAACCTCCTCTACGGCGCCAATGGCAGTGGCAAGACCAGCGTGCTGGAAGCCATTCATCTGCTGGGGCTCGCCCGCTCGTTTCGCAGTGCCCGGTTATTACCGGTGATTCAGTATGAGCAGTTGGCTTGCACGGTGTTTGGCCAGGTCGAATTGTCCGAGGGAGGGCACAGCAACCTGGGGATATCCCGAGACCGCCAGGGCGAATTCCAGATCCGTATCGACGGTCAGAACGCTCGCAGTGCGGCGCAGCTGGCAGAAATACTGCCGCTACAGTTGATCAATCCAGACAGTTTTCGCCTGTTGGAAGGAGCTCCGAAGATCCGTCGGCAGTTCCTGGACTGGGGAGTGTTCCATGTGGAACCTCGCTTCATGTCCACCTGGCAGCGCTTGCAGAAGGCCCTGCGGCAGCGAAACTCATGGCTGCGGCATGGTACACTTGACGCCGCTTCGCAAGCGGCCTGGGACCGGGAACTGTGCCAGGCCAGCGCTGAAATCGATGAATACCGCCGCGCATACATCAAAGCCTTGAAACCAGTCTTTGAGCGGACCTTGGGCGAGTTGCTGGAGCTCGAGGGCCTGACACTTAGCTATTACCGTGGTTGGGACAAGGAACGCGAGCTTAGTGAAGTCCTCGCGAGCGCCCTGCACCGTGATCAGCAAATGGGTCATACCCAGGCCGGCCCGCAACGTGCTGATTTACGTCTGCGCCTAGGCGGACACAACGCTGCGGACATCCTGTCTCGTGGCCAGCAAAAGCTGGTGGTCTGTGCATTGCGCATTGCCCAGGGGCATCTGGTTAGCCAGGCCCGCCGCGGTCAGTGTATTTATCTGGTGGATGACCTGCCGTCCGAACTGGACGAGCAACACCGTCGCGCACTTTGTCGCTTGCTGGAAGACTTACGCTGCCAGGTGTTCATCACCTGTGTAGACCACGAATTACTGAGGGAAGGCTGGCAGACGGAAACGCCAGTTGCTTTGTTCCACGTGGAACAAGGCCGTATCACCCAGACCCACGACCATCGGGAGTGAAGGCATGAGCGAAGAAAATACGTACGACTCGAACAGCATCAAGGTGCTGAAAGGTTTGGATGCCGTACGCAAACGTCCCGGTATGTACATTGGTGACACCGATGATGGTAGCGGTCTGCACCACATGGTGTTCGAGGTGGTCGACAACTCGATCGACGAAGCTTTGGCCGGCCATTGCGACGACATCAGCGTCATCATCCACCCGGACGAATCCATCACCGTACGCGACAACGGTCGCGGTATTCCGGTCGATGTGCATAAAGAGGAAGGCGTTTCCGCGGCAGAGGTCATCATGACCGTGCTGCACGCCGGCGGTAAGTTCGACGATAACTCCTATAAGGTTTCCGGCGGCCTGCACGGCGTGGGTGTATCGGTAGTGAACGCACTGTCCGAGGAACTGGTCCTGACCGTGCGCCGTAGCGGCAAGATCTGGGAACAGACGTATGTCCACGGTGTTCCACAGGAACGGATGAAGATCGTTGGCGACAGCGAAACCACCGGTACCCAGATCCACTTCAAGCCATCGGCTGAAACCTTCAAGAATATCCACTTCAGCTGGGACGTCCTGGCCAAGCGGATTCGCGAACTGTCCTTCCTCAACTCTGGCGTCGGCATCGTCCTCAAGGACGAGCGCTCCGGCAAGGAAGAACTGTTCAAGTACGAGGGTGGCCTGCGTGCCTTCGTCGAGTACCTGAACACCAACAAGACGGCGGTCAACCAGGTATTCCACTTCAACGTCCAGCGTGACGATGGCATCGGCGTGGAAGTCGCCCTGCAGTGGAACGACAGCTTCAACGAAAGTCTGCTGTGCTTCACCAACAATATTCCCCAGCGCGACGGCGGTACCCACCTGGTGGGCTTCCGTTCGGCCCTGACCCGTAACCTGAACAACTACATCGAGCAGGAAGGCCTGGCCAAGAAGCACAAGGTCGCCACCACCGGTGACGATGCCCGTGAAGGCCTGACCGCAATCATCTCGGTGAAGGTGCCGGATCCGAAGTTCAGTTCCCAGACCAAGGACAAGCTGGTGTCTTCCGAAGTGAAGACCGCCGTCGAGCAGGAGATGGGCAAGTACTTCTCCGACTTCCTGCTGGAGAACCCCAATGAAGCCAAGCTGGTGGTCGGCAAGATGCTTGACGCCGCCCGTGCTCGTGAAGCCGCGCGCAAGGCCCGTGAGATGACCCGCCGCAAAGGCGCCCTGGATATCGCCGGCCTGCCTGGCAAGCTGGCGGACTGCCAGGAGAAAGACCCTGCCCTTTCCGAACTCTACCTGGTGGAGGGTGACTCCGCGGGTGGTTCTGCCAAGCAGGGCCGTAACCGCAGGACCCAGGCAATCCTTCCGCTCAAGGGCAAGATCCTCAACGTCGAGAAAGCACGCTTCGACAAGATGATCTCCTCGCAAGAGGTTGGCACCCTGATCACCGCCCTGGGTTGTGGCATTGGTCGCGAAGAGTACAACATCGAGAAGCTGCGCTATCACAACATCATCATCATGACCGATGCTGACGTCGACGGTTCGCACATTCGTACCCTGTTGCTGACCTTCTTCTTCCGCCAGTTGCCGGAACTGATCGAGCGCGGCTACATCTACATCGCCCAGCCACCGCTGTACAAGGTCAAGAAAGGCAAGCAAGAGCAATACATCAAAGACGACGACGCCATGGAAGACTACATGACCCAGTCGGCTCTGGAAGATGCCAGCCTGCACTTGAACGAAGACGCCCCTGGCATTTCCGGCGAAGCCCTGGAGCGCCTGGTCAACGACTTCCGCATGGTCATGAAGACCCTCAAGCGTCTGTCGCGCCTGTATCCACAGGAACTGACCGAGCACTTCATCTACCTGCCACCGGTCAGCATCGAGCAACTGTCCGACCACACCGCCATGCAGGAATGGCTGGCCAAGTACGATGCCCGCCTGCGTAACTCCGAGAAGTCTGGCCTGGTCTACAAGGCCAGCCTGCGTGAAGATCGTGAGCGTAATGTCTGGCTGCCAGAGGTCGAGCTGATCTCCCACGGCCTGTCGAATTACGTCACCTTCAACCGCGACTTCTTTGGCAGCAACGACTACAAGACTGTCGTATCCCTTGGCGCCCAGCTGAGCACCCTGTTGGATGAAGGTGCCTACGTCCAGCGTGGCGAGCGCAAGAAAGCAGTGACCGAGTTCAAGGAAGCCCTGGACTGGCTGATGGCGGAAAGCACCAAGCGTCACACCATCCAGCGATACAAAGGTCTGGGCGAGATGAACCCTGACCAGCTGTGGGAAACCACCATGGACCCGACCATGCGTCGCATGCTCAAGGTCACCGTGGAAGATGCCATCGCCGCCGACCAGATCTTCAACACCCTGATGGGTGATGCGGTCGAACCTCGTCGCGACTTCATCGAAAGCAACGCCCTGGCAGTGTCCAACCTGGACTTCTGATCAGGGTACACAGCTGAAAATAAAAAGGCCGACGCTTGCGTTGGCCTTTTTTATTGGCAGATTGTTCAATCCCTTTACCCATTTATCCAGCCAAGGCAGGCATGGCGAATGCTCAACTTCTCGGCGTATGGCGCGACTGATCCCGATCTGGCCTGGGAAGTGGAAGATTAATTGAACAATAAGGACGTGGACCTGGCAGGTACTGCCTCAGCCCTTGTCACCCTTTTTAAAACAGTAATCGCTCGGAAATTTGTTATGGATGATCAAAGCCAGGAAATGTCGATTCGGGTTGTCGCGGGGCAGAACAACCGCGGCCCGGTCTATGAACCGCTGCATGTACGGCGGATTGATGAGCACAGTTACGAGATTCTCTACTCACCGGGGCTCACGCTCAACCTGGCCAAGGGCGACATTATTTCGATCAAGGACCCGCAGGCCCCGGCAGTGGTACTCAAGCGTGGCGGCAACTTCTGCATCCACATTTACTCGGATTACATTCCGGAAGAACACATCAGTGCCCTGGAGGCAGACGTGGCGACCGAATTAGGCGGCATGCTCGACGGGCGTTATAAGGGCAATCTGACGTTGTCGGTGCCAGCTCGAAACGGCATGGATAAAATCGCCCTGTTCTTCAACCGCTTCCGCCAGACCACGGGCATCGAGTGGTACTACGCCAACATCTATAAAAACCTCGATGACAGCGATGACGAAACCTTGCTCAATTGGTGGCTGGATAGCTGACCGCGAACGGAGTGCAGACGAGCATGAGCTACGAGTATCGGTTGGTGTTTGAGGAGCCGCTGGGCGCGCGGCAGGTCATGGATAAGCTGCGCCGCAGTGCGGACTTTGTACAGGCGGCAGAGCAGGTAGTCGAGTTCAAGGACCCTGGCCTGGGCAGCAGCGCCGACTATGATCTGCGCCTGACCTTCGAGAGCGACCAGGCGCTCTGGATGGAGCTGCTGTTCCGAACCGCACCATTGCACCAGTGTCTGGATCGGGCACTGCAGGGGCACCGTTTCAGGTGTTTCGAGGACGGTGACAGCGACGACGAGGTAGCACTCGAACAGGTCTTTGCGCTGGGCAGGACCTCCCCTATTTCCCCTTGATGGCTGGGCCAATGAACGAAAGACAGCAGCTTATCTGTGAACGCTACGACCTCGCTCCCCAGGCGCCGGAGCCGATGATTGCACTGGCCACCGGCTCCCTTGCGCACTCGCCCATCTATGGCACAAGGATCGAGTTGCCGCAGAACGGGACGGTCAGCTGGTTTATCCACTGCGGCGAACATTCCACCGCTGTGGATTTCTACCAACCCTTGTGTGCCGAGCACCTGGTCGAGCTGTTGCCGGAGGTGATCGATTATCTGTATCTGCCGAGCGGGACGTGTTTCATGATCGACCGCGCCGGTTATGAAGATGTCTGGCAAGACCCTGAGTGACATCGAGCCGCTTTTGGCGGCACGCCGTCAGTTGTCCTGCTCGCCAGGCGACGTGACGCTTTCCAGGCGGTAGCCATAGCCGTAGATGGTCAGCAACTGCCAGCCCCGTTCCGCCGTCAACCCCAGCTTGTTGCGCAGCCGGTAGATGTGGGTATCCAGGGGCCTGGAGGAAAGAATTTCCTCGTGGGTCCAGAAGCGCTCGTACAAGTATTCTCGGGACAACGGCCGGCCCAGGTTGGCGAACAGGCAGCGTGCCAGGCGGTACTCACGCTCGGTGAGGCTGATGGGCGCGCCGGCCCGGGTCACCGTCAACTCGGCATCGTCGAAGGCCAGATCATTGAAGTTCAGCACTTCCTCGCTCTGGGCACGCTGCAGGCCATGGCGGCGTAGCACGGCGTTGACCCGGGCCTTGAGCTCGTTGGGGCGGAACGGCTTGCTCAGGTAGTCGTCGGCGCCGGTGTTCAAGGCCTGGACGATATCGCTCTCGGCATCGCGGCTGGTGAGCATGATGGCGGCCGGTGGCGAGTCCATGTGTTCCCGACTCCAGCGCAGTAGCGCCAGCCCACTGAGGTCCGGCACCTGCCAGTCGAGGATCATCAGGTCGAAGGTTTCCCGCCGCAATTGGCGCAGCAAATCTTCGCCGCGCTCGAAACGGTGCAGGGTCCAGGGTTGTTCACCCGGGCCGGGAATATCTCGCAGTGTCTGTTCCACCCGCGCCAGTTCTGCGGGTTCGTCATCCAGTATTGCGACACGCATGCGAGGCAGGTCCTTAGGGGTCGAGAGGCTGTCCGAGGCATGGCGGCATGCGTCTCGGGCTGGGGAGGAGTTTAGGCGCCAGGGATGAATCTGAACAATTGTGGCGAATTGCTCTAGGGGCGCTGCTCCCTCGGTACGCTGATATCAAATAGCCGGTAGCTGTTGGGAGCACCCTTCAGCACCGAATTCCTTGAAGGACGATACCGGCTCGAACGAGCAAGGAAAAGGGCAATGGGCAACATGTCGGGGGCGATGGATATGGGGTGGAAGAAATTTTCCGAAAGAGCGGATCTGGCGAAACTCGTCGCCTTGTCTCTTGCTGCGTTCTTGAGTGTTGAAGCGTCCTCTAAGGCCACTGCTGTCCCGGTAGCTCCTCACTATGAGCTTCCGGTCCAGCGTTACTTCAGTCCCTCGGTGAACCAGGTGGGCTTTAGCGACTCCCGGGGATTCGCTCCCGCGACTGCTCCACTGTCGACACCCTCGGTGGTGTACCAGGACCAGCAGCGGTGGGTGTTCTAGCCATGGGCCTGAACATTCTGAAGAAATATTGCAAAGCGACACCAGGCTGTCCGCTCCCGGTAAATTCGCACTCGCTGAGTGGCACACGGGGGCAATCGGAAGTGCTCCGACACAGGGAGTGTCATCCGCCGGTTTGGCGGTTGCGGGTCGAAGCGAGCTTCGATTTACCGTACAGGGGAAAACAGGGAGTGCCTCCTCAGGACGTAATGCTCGACACAAGGATGTGTCTCCCTCCCCCGCTGATTTTCGGCGACTTCAATACCCTCCCTCTCATTTCGAATATCTGTGAAGGCCTCTGATGAAAACACTCGGCGCGGAATTCTTTGGTACGTTCTGGTTGGTGCTGGGCGGCTGCGGCAGTGCCGTACTGGCCGCCGGCGTTCCACAATTTGGCATTGGCTACCTGGGCGTCGCCCTGGCCTTCGGTCTTAGCGTGCTGACCATGGCTTATGCCCTGGGGCCGATTTCCGGCGCGCACCTCAACCCGGCGGTCTCGGTTGGCCTGTGGCTGGGCGGACGCTTCTCGGGCAACCGTGTGTTGCCTTACATCGTCGCCCAGGTGCTTGGCGGCCTGGCAGCCGGTGCCGTGCTGTTCCTGATCGCCTCGGGCAAGACGGGTTTTGACGCTTCGGCCGGTTTTGCCGCCAACGGTTATGGCGAGCACTCCCCGGGTGGCTACTCGATGCTCGCTGCCCTGTTGAGTGAAGTGGTGCTGACGGCGATGTTCCTCCTGATTATCCTGGGCGCCACATCCAAGCGCGCTGCTCCCGGGTTTGCCCCGATTGCCATTGGCCTGACCCTGACGCTGATCCACCTGATCAGCATTCCGGTCACCAACACCTCGGTGAACCCGGCCCGCAGTACCGCTGTGGCATTTTTTGCCGGAGAGTGGGCCGTGTCCCAGCTGTGGCTGTTCTGGGTCGCCCCGCTGCTGGGTGCATGCCTTGGCGCCCTGGCGTATCGCCTGGTCGCTACAGACCGGGATTGACCAGCAGTACCGGTGGGGGTGGCCCCTACCGGTACATCGCCCTGTGCACACACAACCGCTCGAGAGCGGTTGTGCTGTTCCAGCAGGGATGAAAGGTTATGGCCGATCTCGGTAGAGAGTGATGGCCAGCACGCCCCCAATCTAGTTCTAATGTCACGGACTTCAGAAGAGCACGACCACGGATCCGATGATCTCATGACCTATTTGTCTATTCGCCCCCGGGCCCAGTTTGCTCCGCTCCTGCTTGGTGTGGTGCTGGCCTTGTCCAATTCGATGGCCAGCGCCGCCATCGCTCCCGCCAAGCGCCTGCCCTACATCGATGACAACCAGCTCTGTCGCGGCCAACCGTTACCGGCGACAGTCGAACACCTGACGGGCGAAGCCTGGAAGCTGGACGCCAAGGGGCGTGAGATCGCCCTGGAAGAAGGCATGGACATCGACGAGAAAGAAGGTGTGAAGACCTCACCCTCGGCCTTCGTCAGCCTGTCCCTGGGCGACGGTTCGCGGGTGGTGCTGCCATCCAGCTCCCAGGTCACCCTGCGGCTGAACGAACAGTACAGCATCCCCCAACTGGTGCTGGAACAGGGCCAGGTCGAGTCTTACGTGATCAAGCGCACCAGCGATCACGACCGCTTCCAGATCGTGACCCCGGTGGGGGTTCTGGGCGTGCGCGGCACCCACTTCCGGGTGCGTAATGATGACGAGCAGTCGCTGGTCGAGGTGCTCAATGGCCAGGTGGCGGTAAACCGGGACGAGGCCCCCCTCGACCAGACTCCCCCGCGCTCGCGCAAGCGGGCTGTGGATAAACCGGCCGGACTGCGGCCGGGAGAAGTTCAAGTGATGGCGCGCCAGGGCATGCGGGTGCGCAAGGAGGGCGAGCTCAAGCCGGTGGACCTGCTGGCCGCGCCCCGGCTGCTGGGGCAGGCAGGTCAAACCGGCGTCCTGCCCGTTTGGCAGCTGATCCTCGAACCCCTGCCTGGAGCGCGTCGTTATCGCGCCCAGGTGGCGACCGACAAGGATTTCCTGAACATCAAGCAGGAACAGTTCTCCAGCACCCCACAAGTCAACTTCACTGGGTTACAGGCGTTTTTCTATCATGTGCGTCTGTCGGCATTCGACGAGCACGGCCTGGAAGGAGAAACCGGGGTCTATGACATTTTCTATTACCCCAGAAGCACCCGTGTTCAGTAACCCGCCGACGAGGTATCGATGAGCGGGTCGAACCATCGGGCCGGGGACCGAGAGTCCACCCAGGCCCAGCAGCTGTTTCGTCGACTGGTACGGGAATGGTTGTGGGTCAGCCTGTTTCTGCTGCCGCTGACGGCGGCCTTGTCCCTGAGCCATGGGCTGGCCCTGAACAACTTGTTCTATGACCAGCTGCGGCGCTTCACTCCACTGCCGGTGGACCCGCGGATCCTGGTGGTGACCATCGATGACTACAGCCTCCAGCAACTGGGCCGCTGGCCCTGGCCGAGGGCGGTCCATGGCCAATTGCTGGACCGTCTCAGCAGTGCCGGGGCCAAGGGCGTGCTGTTCGATGTGATTCTCAGCGAGCCCGGCAGCACGGTGGAAAACGACACTCGCCTGGCCGCTGCGCTCTGTCGTGCTGGCAATGTGTTCCTGCCGGTACTGCGCGAAGGCGTGGCCCGTTATGGCCAGGACCTGGGCGAACTGTTGCCGGTACCGTTGTTGCGCAACTGTGCCCGTGGCCTGGGTCATATCAATGCCGAGGCCGATGCGGACGGCACGGTACGCAGCGTCTACCTGCGCGAAGGCCCGCAACTGGCGCCCCGGGCACAACTGACCTGGCTCCTGTACCAGCTCACCGAAGCCGAGCCTCTGTCCCCGCTCATGCCGGGCTCGGCCCTGCCGGAGGTCACCCAGGGCTGGCTGCGCAGCAACCCGGTGCGAATCCCCTTCATCAGCAAGGCTGCTGGTTTTCCAAGCGTGCCTTACGTCAGCGTATTGCGCGGTGAAGTCCCTCCGGAGCTGCTGCATGACCGGTTGGTATTGGTAGGGTCCACGGCCCCTGGATTGGGGGATCGCTACGTGACTGCGCAATCCGGCAGCCAGGGTACGACTCCGGGGGTCGAGATCCAGGCCAACCTGCTCAATGGCCTGCTGCAGCATCGCAGCCTGGTCGCGTTGGGTGCGTGGCCGGGCGTGTTGTTATCCATGGCCCTGACCGCTGCCCTCCTTGGGCTGTTGCTGTGGCGTCCACGCCATGCCTTGTGGATAACCCTGGGCTGCATGGGCCTGGCATTGGCTGGGTCGGTATTGATGCTACGGCTGGGGTACTGGTGGTCGCCGGTGGCTAGCCTACTGGGCATGCTGTTGGCGTACCTGATCTGGAACTGGCGTCGGCTGCGGGTGATCCTGGCTTACTTCGGCTGGGAGCTGGAACGCCTGGACAGCGAGCCCAAGGTACTGCCGGAGCGTCGACGCAACCAGCCGGCCACCGGGGATGTGCTGCAAGGGCAGATCATTGCCCTGGAGCAGGCCTTGAGCCGAACCCGGGACACCCGGCGTTTCATTGCCGACGGCCTGGAGTGCCTGCCGGTAGCGACCCTGATCGCTGATCCGGATGGCAAGATCCTGCTGGCCAACCGCAATGCCCGGGAAGTCTTCGCTCATTCGCTGGTGGGGCAAGCGCTGTTGCCGCAACTGGCTGCCCTGGGGTATCCGGGCCTGGCTGATTCGTCCCTCTACCCTGCCCTCGCGCAATTGCCAGGGGTGGAGTTTCGCGATACCCAGCAACGCAGCCTGCGAGTGGAGCTGGCGCCGTTGCTGCCGGTGGACAGCGAAACCCCCATTGGCTGGTTGCTGAGCCTGACCGACCTGAGTGTCGAGCGTGATGCCGAGCAGCAGCGTGGAGTCTTGCTGCGGTTTTTATCCCACGACCTGCGTGCCCCCCACTCGGCGATCCTCGCCTTGCTGGATGTGCAGCAGCGCCAGCCATCGCTGCCCAAGCAGGTCTACGGGCAGATCGAACAACAGGTCCGCCGGGCGCTGACCTTGACCGAGGCTTTCGTGCAATTGGCCAAGGCCGAGTCGGAGGCTTATCAGTTCGAGCCGAGCATGTTCGCCATGCTGGTACTGGATGCCTTCGACCAGGCCACGACCTTGGCCCAGCTCAAGCACATTCATCTGCGTCACAGCCTGGACGAGCAGGCCGAGAGCCTGGTCCTGGCAGACCAGTCTCTGCTGACCCGGGCACTGTTCAACCTGCTGGAGAACGCCATCAAGTACAGCCCGGAAGGTTCCACCGTGAGCGTGCAGGTCAGCTGCGCCGATGGCTGGTTGCGCTGCGAAGTCTGTGATGAAGGCCGGGGCATTGCTGCCGGTGACCTGCCCCAGTTGTTCGGCCAGTACCAGCGATTTGCCTCGGCCAAGGGCATCGAGGGCCTGGGACTGGGCTTGTCGATGGTCAAGGCGGTGATGGACCGCCACCAGGGGCATATCAGCTGCCGCAGCGTGGTGGGGCAAGGTTCATGTTTCGTTCTTGAGTTGCCCTTGCTGGAGGAATAAGGGCCGAGGCGAGTATCCAAATGAAAAAGCCGGCCTAGAGGCCGGCTTTTTCTTGGGTGTAAAACTTATGCACGTTTTTCCGTATTTTATTAGCTTAGGAAATATGCATATAAATCAGTGATTTATATCTTGATATGGATCGCTATACGAAAAATCGTGCACAGGTTATCCACAGAAGTTCATACAGCAACCTTATCCGCGGCAGCGTCCAATGGTGGCAATGAGCCCATGTCGCGCTGGGCCTGTTCGTTCCAGGCCGCCACCCGGTCGTTGAGCTCGGCGATGGCCCGAGGACCGTTGCCTTCGGCGTACATGGGCGCGCCAATGGTCACGGTGATGGTCCCGGCTCGCTTGCTCCAGCCCGTCTTGGGCCAGAACTTGCCTGCGTTGTGGGCAATCGGCAGTACCGGCAGGTCGGCGTTCACCGCCAGGGCGCTGCCGCTGCGGGAGAATTTGCCCACCTGGCCGTACGGCACACGGGTACCTTCGGGAAAGATCAGTACCCAGACATTGTCCTTGAGCAACTCATCGCCCTTGCTCGCTACTTGCTTGAGTGCCGCCTTGGGATTGTCCCGGTCGATGGCGATCGGGCGCAGCATGGCCATGGCCCAGCCGAAGAACGGTACATACAGCAGCTCGCGCTTGAGTACCTGACTCAGCGGCTCGAAATAAGCCGAGAGAAAGAAGGTCTCCCACGTGCTCTGGTGGTTCGAGACGATCACGCAAGGTCGCTCAGGAATGTTCTGGGCGCCCTTCACTTCCACGCGAATATCCAGGAAGACCTTGGTCAACCACAGGGCGCAGCGGCACCAGTAGACGTTGATGAAGCGATAGCGCCTCTTGAAAGGCAGGAACGGCGCGATGAAAAAGCTCAGGGAGCACCACAGCAAGGCGCTGGTGCCCAGCAGCAGGTAAAAGAAAAAGGTTCTGATGGCCTGCAGGATCGACATAGCGGCATTTACCATTGCGGGCATGCCCGCCTGTTAAAAAGCGCTCTCCCGAACAGTCCTTGGTCAGGATGCCAGAAGGGGCCTAATTGTGGATAAGTTCAGCGGCAATGGCCGCCAGGTCGTCAAAAATCAAGGTGCCTACCGGCAGGGTTTTGCCCAGGGTCTTTTCGCCTTTTCCGGTCTTTACCAATATGGGCTGACAATCGACGGCTTTTGCCGCCTCCAGGTCACTGAGACTGTCACCGACAAACCATAGACCGTTCAGGCCGGTCCGGTAGTGTTCGGCAATGGTTCGCAGCATGCCAGGCTTGGGTTTGCGGCAATCGCAGCCCTCATCCGGCCCGTGGGGACAGTAGACGATCAGCCCGACCTCCCCACCCTGCTGCGCTACCAGCTCGCGCAGGCGTGCGTGCATGGCATCGAGGGTGGCCAGGTCGTAGTAGCCGCGGGCAATGCCGGACTGGTTGGTAGCTATCGCTACCGTCCAGCCGGCCTTGCTCAGCTGTGCAATGGCTTCGATCGAGCCGGGGAGTGGAATCCACTCCGCTACCGATTTGATGTAGGCATCGGAGTCATGATTGATCACGCCGTCCCGATCGAGTATCAGCAGTTTCACAGCAATTCCTTACCTGATCAGCTCAGTACCGAAATATCGGCCACGCCCAGGAACAGGCCGCGCAGCCGTGCCAGCAGTGCATAGCGGTTGGCCCGGACATTGGCGTCTTCGGCATTGACCATCACCGCCTCGAAGAAGGCATCCACTGGCTCGCGCAGGGCGGCCAGGCGAGCCAGGGTCTCGCTGTACTGGCGGGCTGCGGCCATGGGCTGGACAGCCTGGTCCGCTTGCTGGATCGCCGAATACAGGGAGAACTCGTTGGCGTTGTCGAAGAACTTGGCCTCGACGGTGGTCGGTACATTGCCTTCGATCTTGCTCAGCAGGTTCGACACACGCTTGTTCACCGCGGCCAGGGCAGCGGCTTCCGGCAGCTTGCGGAAGGCCTGCACGGCCTGTACGCGCTGGTCGAAGTCCAGGGCCGAACCCGGCTTCAGGGCGCGGACCGACAGGTAGGTGGCCACGTCCACGCCTTCGTCTTCGTAGCGTGCACGCAGGCGGTCGAAGATGAACTCCAGTACCTGCTCGGCCAGGCCGGCAGCCTTGACCTTGCTGCCGAAGGCACCGACGGCGAAGGTCACCGCTTCGTTCAGGTCGAGGTCGAACTTCTTCTCGATCAGGATCCGCAACACACCCAGGGCCGCACGGCGCAAGGCGTAGGGGTCCTTGCTACCGGTCGGCAGCATGCCGATGCCGAAGATGCCCACCAGGGTATCGAGCTTGTCGGCGATGGCCACGGCGGCACCGGTCACGGTGCTTGGCAGCTCGGCGCCGGCGCCACGGGGCATGTACTGCTCGTTCAGGGCCAGGGCCACGTCTTGCGGCTCGCCGTCATTGAGGGCGTAGTAGTAGCCGGCGATGCCTTGCATCTCGGGGAACTCGCCGACCATCTCGGTGGCCAGGTCGCACTTGGAGAGGATACCGGCACGGGCTGCACGCTGGGCGTCGCCACCGATACGCGGGGCAATGAAGGCGGCCAGCTTGGAAACACGCTCGGCCTTGTCGTAGACGCTGCCCAGCTTCTCCTGGAAAACCACGTTCTGCAGGCGCTGGTTGAAGTCCTCGAGTTTCTGCTTCTTGTCTTGCTTGAAGAAGAACTCGGCGTCGGTCAGGCGTGGGCGCACGACTTTCTCGTTGCCCTCGATGATCTGGCGCGGGTCCTTGCTCTCGATGTTGGCCACAGTGATGAAGCGCGGCAGCAGCTTGCCGTCCACGTCCAGCAGGCAGAAGTACTTCTGGTTGTCCTGCATGGTGGTGATCAGGGCTTCCTGGGGCACTTCCAGGAACCGCTCCTCGAACGAGCACACCAGCGGTACCGGCCACTCCACCAGGGCGGTGACTTCGTCCAGCAGGTCGGCCGGGACGATGGCGGTGCCTTCCTGCATGCGCGCCAGTTCCTCGGTACGCTTGCTGATCAGCTCGCGGCGCTCGTTGGCGTCGGCCAGCACGTAGGCGGCGCGCAGGTCGGCCAGGTAGTTGGCCGGCGCGGTGATGCGCACGCTCTCTGGGTGGTGGAAGCGATGGCCACGGGAGTCACGGCCGGCCTTCTGGGCCAGGATGGTGCAGTCGATGACCTCATCGCCCAGGAGCATGACCAGCCACTGGGTCGGACGCACGAACTCTTCCTTGCGCGCAGCCCAGCGCATGCGCTTGGGAATCGGCAGGTCGTTGAGCGAGTCCTCGACGATGGTCGGCAGCAGGCTGGCGGTCGGCTTGCCCTTGATGCTCTGGCTGTAGCGCAGCTTCGGGCCGCTCTGGTCGATCTCGCTGAGGTCCACGCCGCACTTCTTGGCAAAGCCCAGGGCCGCCTGGGTCGGGTTGCCCTCGGCATCGAAGGCGGCCTGGCGCGGTGGACCGTCGAGGTTGACGCTGCGGTCCGGCTGTTGGGTCGCCAGTTGGGTGATCAGCACTGCCAGGCGCCGTGGCGCGGCATAGACGTGCTTGGCTTCAAAGCTCAGGCCAGCGCTCTGCAGGCCTTTTTCGATGCCGGCCAGGAAGGCTTCGGCCAGGGTGCCCAGGGCCTTGGGTGGCAGTTCTTCAGTGCCCAGTTCAACCAGAAAATCTTGCGCACTCATTGTGCCGCCTCCAACTTAGCCAACACTTCATCACGCAGGTCCGGGGTCGCCATCGGGAAGCCCAGCTTGGCACGGGCCAGCAGGTAGGCTTGCGCGACGGAACGCGCCAGGGTGCGCACACGCAGGATGTACTGCTGGCGCGCGGTCACCGAGATGGCGCGGCGTGCATCCAGCAGGTTGAAGGTGTGCGAGGCCTTGAGGACCATTTCATAGCTCGGCAACGGCAGCGGCTGGTCCAGCTCGATCAGGCGCTTGGCTTCGCTTTCGTAGAAATCGAACAGTTCGAACAGCTTCTCGACGTTGGCGTGCTCGAAGTTGTAGGTCGACTGTTCCACTTCGTTCTGGTGGAACACGTCGCCGTAGGTGACCTTGCCGAATGGGCCGTCAGCCCAGACCAGGTCGTAGACCGAATCCACGCCCTGCAGGTACATGGCCAGGCGCTCCAGGCCGTAGGTGATTTCGCCGGTCACCGGGTAGCACTCGATGCCGCCAGCTTGCTGGAAGTAGGTGAACTGGGTCACTTCCATGCCGTTGAGCCAGACTTCCCAACCCAGGCCCCAGGCGCCCAGGGTCGGCGATTCCCAGTTGTCCTCGACGAAACGGATGTCATGCACCAGCGGGTCCAGGCCCACGTGCTTGAGCGAGCCCAGGTACAGCTCCTGGAAATTCTCGGGGTTGGGCTTGAGGACCACCTGGAACTGGTAGTAGTGCTGCAGGCGGTTGGGGTTCTCGCCGTAGCGGCCGTCAGTGGGGCGGCGGCTTGGCTGCACGTAGGCGGCGTTCCAGGTTTCCGGGCCGATGGCCCGCAGGAATGTAGCGGTGTGGAAAGTGCCGGCGCCTACTTCCATATCGTAGGGCTGAAGTACCACACAACCTTGCTCGGCCCAGTATTGCTGGAGGGCGAGGATCAAGTCTTGGAAGGTACGCACGGCTGGCGTAGGCTGGCTCACGAAATTCACCTGTTACTTGGGCTGCGATTTAAGGAGCGGGAGTATACCCGATTCAGTCCTGCGCACGCCCCCTGGAGCCTTATGCCACGCTGCTTTTGGTGTACCGATGATCCGCTGTACATGGCTTATCACGATCAGGAGTGGGGCGTGCCGCTGCGCGATGGGCAGCGCTTGTTCGAGTTGTTATTGCTCGAAGGGTTCCAGGCCGGGTTGTCATGGATCACTGTGCTGAAGAAGCGCGAGCATTATCGACAAGTGCTGTTCGGCTTCGATGTGCAGCGGGTGGCGCAGATGAGCGATGCCGAGATCGAGGACCTGATGCAGGATCCGGGCATCATCCGCAACCGCCTCAAGCTCGAGGCCGCACGGCGCAATGCCCAGGCCTGGCTGGAGCTGGACGATCCGGTGGCGTTCCTCTGGTCCTTCGTCGGTGGTGTGCCCAAGGTCAACCATTTCGCCGATCGCAGCGAGGTCCCGGCGGTGACGCCCGAGGCCGAGGCCATGAGCCGTGGCCTGCGCAAGGCCGGTTTCACCTTCGTCGGCCCGACCATCTGCTACGCCCTGATGAAGGCGTAGTCAATTCGTATAAAGAATCGGCAAGCTTCTGCTTGACCAGTAAACGCTTCAATGATATCAAGACGCCACGGTCTAATGGACTATATTTTTGACAGCCGTTTATGGGTTTGAGGGAAACACAAATGTTCAACTGCAAAAAGTGTGATGAAGAAGTTTCAAACGCAAAAATGGCAGGCTTGGTGATCGGCCAAATCGGACGTGAAACTGCGCAGGCGAAAGGACTTTCGCCACAATCGAAGGCAGATTTTATTGCTGGTCTGTTGAGCGGCGCAAAGATTCAGTGCCCTAACTGCAGCAGCACGAACTGGAATTATAGCTAATGGCTATCCTGATAGTTCTGGTCGTAGCTATCGTTTTTTTTGTTATGCTTTTCAAGAATCCTAAGCTGCTTTTTAAAGGCATTGGTCTTCTTTTCACTCTGCCTAAATTGATCTTGGCAGAAATGGTGAAGCAACAAGAGCGTAAAAAATGACCATATGCACTCGGTTTTCCGAGTGCATATAATAATTTAATTCAAAAATCATACCGTTTCAGTCTTATAGCAGTGGCAGTCTGTTGTATGGTCGTTAACCATACCTACCGCTTGAAGATAGGAATAGCAAATCGTCGGGCCAACAAATTTAAACCCTTTCTTTTTAAGTTCCTTACTCATTTTTAAAGACAGTTCGTTTTGAGTGGGAATATCAGAATGACTTTCGTAGTTATTTATAATTGGTTTCCCGTCAACGAATGACCAAAAATATTCAACTGGATTATCCAGCGCAAGCCAAGCTTTTGCATTTTCTCGCACCGCATTAAATTTTGCTCTATTTCGAATTAATGAAGAATCTTGCATCAGTTCATCAATTTTGGAATCTGGCATTAAAGCGAGTTTTTCAGCATCAAAATTATAGAGTGCTTGGCGAAAGTTCTCACGGCGCTTTAAGACTAATATCCAAGACAGTCCAGCCTGAAAACCTTCTAACAGTAGTTTTTCAAAGAGGTGGCGGGCATCGTATGAGGGAACGCCCCATTCTTCATCATGATACTTCTGATAAAGTGGGTCATTTGAACACCAAGCGCATCGCTGTATATCAGTCATAAGAACGCCCTATGAAAAGGGCATTATACGGCTTTGGTGATAGGTCGTTAAAGCATTTTTCTGAAATGGTCAGTCATTTGACTATCAAGATAATCTTTGTATTTATGCGCCAACGACTTCGCCAATTCATCAAGATTTCTTGAAAGTTTATTTTTATTGTTGCCACTGAATTTGATGAATTTGGACAACTCGGTAATATTAATTGATTGGCTAAACAGTTCTTGGCAAAGTTTTTTTGCGAGTGTTTGCGTGAGGATATTACTTTCTTGTTCATTGATATAGACCAGAATATTTATTTTAAAACTCTGCAATGCTCTCCTTAATGCCTGCGTCTGTTCACCGCCTTTTTTACCATTGTTAGATAAAGCCTTTTTTTGTGCGTCTGATAATGTATGTATCATAATGATGAAAATTTGTTATACCTCCATCATAACATATTGATTTGGCGATATATGCTTAAAGCAAAAAAGAACACACGCCTTTTTCAAAGGCGTCGAGAGTGAGATTGTTAAAGTTATCTTGAATAGACTTCTACAACCTCATTGCATGAGCCATCTTGGTATTTAAATCTATGAGCTTCCGTTATTAAGTGATTGTCAGAGGTGCGAGCTGATTTGAAATATGTTTTTGACACGCAATTGAAAAGGTTAATATTCTCTTGTCTTTGTTGTTCTTTGGCTCTTTCAGTTCTATTGTATTCAGCAATGGCTTGCTCATGTGCAGCTTTTGAAAAGGCGTTTGGATTGACATAAAGAACAAATACAAAAAAACAAAATGCAATAAATATAATGTCGCAGATTTTACAATATCCCATGGAAATAATTCTTGTTATATCTGAATTTTACATTTTTGCTTTTGATTTTGCTTTAAAAAAAGGCACATTTTTTTTCACACACATATGGTAAACAGGACAAAAAGTGCAACTAACAAAAAGCCTCAAATGAGGCCGTTTTTCTTCCTTGTATAATATGTTCGGCGACTTATGCCCAGAGCAACCCAAGGCTCTGATTTTGATTCCCCTGATTGTTTTTTCATACCTTGCTCACGCCTTAAAACTTCTTTTTTCTCTCTGTCCCTTCTTCTTTTTTCATTGTCAGAAATGATGGTTTTAAGGTGTTTCTGTTCTTCTTCTGTGATGTTGAAAACGCTTATTAAGTGGGAGTTTCTTGGAGTATAAAGCGGAATATAGTCATTATGTTTTATTGCATTTATCGACGTTTCAAGATTGTATTGTCTAACTCTATTTTCAAGAGTGCTTAAATCAGTAAAGCACCAGTTATTATCCTTGAAAATTTTCTGGCCGATTTTTTCTGCTTGGTCACGAAATTCAGCGTAATTCATTCGTCCAGTCACACACATAAAATTGCAAATCCAAAATGTGAAATTTATGCGCTCGCCTTCTACATCGCCACGCATTTCGATCAATTTTAGGAGGTCTTCATAGCGTGCTTTTGCAAGGCTTCTTGTGTTTTTCGCTATGAAATTCTTGCTTGGTTTTTGCTTTTCTTCATTAGCAACTGGCAATGACATTGCTTTTTTGATGACTGGTTGAACCTCTTTCAAAACTCTTGGTTTAGGTTCTTTTTTCTTACCCAAGACTTTATCAATATCTTCTTGCTCTGTATGTGGTTCGAGAACTTGAAGCAGATAGTCAAAGCTGTGGTTTTCATGCACCTCTAACAGTTCAGCACGTTTACCTGTTTTTCCGTTTATCGTTCCGCATAGGCGGAGCAAACGAGCAACATCAAGCGCTTTTGTATCAGACCCAAAATCTTCGAATAGTTTATTAATTACTCGCTGGGCGATTTTCCATTTTTGAACATTTAAAGGCGTTCTATATTTGCCTTTTCTGTTCTTTTTAGACAATTGAAAAACTGGCTGTTTTTCTTTGAAAATCCATTTTAAATAATACCCATTGCCTGAATACATTATTGTTGGATAAGGTAAATTATTAAGATGGCATAGCTCTTTAACGTCATTAATTAGTTTTTCATGTGTAGTGTCTTTATATAGTTCAGTCTTGTATGTGTCTAAATCGCAAGACAACATAACGAGATTGCATAGCCTTTTTTCGCTTCTTCCGAAGCTGAATTGATTAGATGTTATATAGCAGTTTTCAGCATCACGATATAATTCAAGAGTCTTGTCTAAACTTTGGACTTCGTATGACTCTTGCTTAAAGCCATTTGGATAATGCTCGCCTTTAAGGCATATCGCTACTTTGGCGAATTTAGGATAGTCTTTTAACTCACGTTCTGACTGAATATGATAGTTTAAGGGTTCAAAAATATTTTCAAAAAAGTTTGTTAACGGTCTTGCTTTTTGAAATTGTGCGGTATAATAAGTATGTAAGTTCAATTGAAATAATGTTTGGTCGTGCTTTCATTATAACAATTAAAAATTAAAATCAAGTCCCTAATGGGACTTTTTCTTTATTTATATTTATATAAGTTCCTGCGCTTTTTGTCTTCTTCCTCTTTTACCGAAGTATTGTCTACCGTGGCATTGAGAGGATGCTGGCGCTGAACCGGCTCGGCGGGTGCTGTGGCTTCAACGACCGGCGGTTTTGTATTTGTCAGCAATTCCAGTTGAGCCTGGAACGGCTCATGGTCAAAGGTTTTGTAACGCTCTGGATGCAGTGAATACCTTTCAAGCAACTCTTTCAAATCTTGCGCCTTTGGGGTGTAGCCTTCGATTTGCAAGCCCATCAGTGAGCCTACAAGCCACGCTTTTTTACGAAACGCATCACCACCAAAGAGATCGTATTTTTTGCCGCCATCACGCTCTTGGAGAGCCTGAAAACCGGCTTTAATGCTCATTTCAGTAGGGTTTTGAAAACTACAAGTTTTGTCTTGAATTGTGAAACTTGATTTGAATTTTGGGTTATTGCTGGTGAAGGTCTTGCCGTCCTGACTATCGAATTTTTGATAAAGCAGTTTTTTCTTGTTTGGTTGGTCAAAGTTTCGCTCTGGCGATATAGCACCAAAGCCACACGGTTCAGCGGTATCTGGTCTTGGGGGTGAATCCTCATAACTGCGCATTAACTCTATTAAACGACCTTCATCGTCAATTTTAAAGTGCTGTAAGAGCTTGTTAATCTGCAAGCCCATAGAGCTTGGTTTTATTGATATTGTGCCTTTGGTGATATAATACCCTGACGCTTTTGAAGGGTCTTTTTTGCTATTGTTTAGCTTGATTGTGTAACCGTTCAATTTTAGTTGGTCAAAAAATTGATGTGCTGTTTTTGACTTTTCAAGCAATGATTTCAGTTCTTTCTTATATTTTGCTTCATCGCTTTGTTTGCCAGAATGATGCTCAAATTTTTTTGCGCCAGCGGTTAGGTTGATACGATTTTCGTCATTTCGTGATTGTTTGATTTTGTCATTTTTCAATCCGTATTTGGTTTCTAATTCTTGTGCAAGATTTTCAATTTCTCGATAATTGTTTTTTCTGAAAAAAGGCTTATTGTCAAAATTACGATTTTCCATAAGCAAATGTATATGAGGGTTTGCAGTGTCTCGATGAATCGCAAAAACATAGTTTCTGTTTTTACCAAAATGCTTTTCAACAAATTCATCAGCAATCTTTTTTAATTTCTCATCAGACAATTGGTCATGACTTTCTTCAAAACTAATGACATAGTGCATTTCATTAGATTTCTGTTTTTCTGTTAACCTACTATTGAAATCGTCTTGAATGTCTTGCGCTGATTGCTTTAAATTATTAGCATCAATAGGAATGTTGCCACCTATGGCTGAACATTTTTTATCATTGAAAATGTAGGTGGCAAGATTTTTTGTGTTTGGTTTTATACGTGGGATTTCTTTGATTAGCATATTAAACCTCGGCGCTAATCATTTTCCTTAAACCAGCAAGGGAGCTTAAAATCTCTTTGTGAAGATCGGGAAAAATCTCTAAAAAATATTTGTTGAATTTCTCAACTGTTGCATTTGAAAATCTTTCATGAGCATAATCAGCATGGGTTTTGAAATTAGCATATCTATCTGCATTCAAATTAAAAAATGGTGATGCAAACGCTGACTGATAAATCTTTAACTCACTCATAAATTGAAAGAACAAATCATCAAATGTAAGTCTCTTATTTTCTTTCTTGAATAACTTGAACTTGGTTTTAATGAGAGAAAAATCTTTTTCCGAGTAGGTAAGATTTAGTTTTTTTATTTTCAAACCATCATCAGGTATTGGCATTGCCTCTGACAAACATTTAGCACTGACAGATGGCTCTGCTCTAAAAGTTCGAGAACTAAACAGAAGCTTTGAAAGGTCTACTCTTGACTGTCTTATTTGACGAATGATTTTATCTGCATCTGGTGTTCTGTGATGAGGATTGTCTTTTAGATATGTTGAGTAATTAGTCGTAAGGTTTGCAAGATATTGATTATAATTTCTCAATACAGCTTCGCTGTTGTTTTTAGCAATTATGTATGTGGCGCAACCATGTAGTATGTAATCCTTGAATGCTTTTGCAATTGAAAAAGCATTGGCTGAACTTCTATTAAAGCTGGCAATGAAGTCTTCTAAAATCTCATGATTGACTTCTGTTAAGCATGGGCATATTCGTTTTACTGGTGTTGCTTTTTTTGATGTTGTCATAGTGCTGAATAATTATTTTATACACTAATTTTAACATATTTTATTTTCAAAACCGCCGTTAAGCATTTTAGGATATGACCCTTGTGGGAATATCCTTGTCCCGACGATAGTAGGGCAAGCATAAAAAGCAAACATACCGTAAGGTTATGTTTGAGGGAAAACCGCCAGGGTTGACCGTCTTTTTATTCTGCTTGCTTCTTTTGATTACGCTTTTGATGTGATAGTTGTAAACAACCCATTTGATTTCATTAGTTATAGCAGAAGAAAAAAACGGATTTTTAATCCGGTTTTTTGTTGTGCTGATTGATTTCAATTATTGGCATAGATGCAGAGTCAAACATTTCGAAAACCTGACCTTCATTTTCTTCTGCATATGGGTCTGTCTGGTCTTCATGAATTACTAAATCAGAGGTTTGATTTTCTGGTAAATCATGCTCATATCTGTTTATAAAATCGTCTTGCTTGTGATAACTGATTTCAGTTTCGAGCCTATCACCTACTGAAATCTCAATGATAAAATCGCAACCAATTTCACCTTTTAAAATTGAAATTTCGGCCTGATTTGTTCTTAGAATTTTATTGATTACTGCACGCTGTTCTTCATCATTTAATGCTGTATCAAGTTGTTCATAGTCAAAAATTGCAGTCTCATTTTGTGAGCGCTTCAAAGCATTTTCTGCTTTGAGTTCATCAATACTTTTTTGAATTTCATCAGAATCTTTTTCAAGTTCTTCAAGTCGATTGACAAGAGACTTTGAGACTGTGCCCAGTTCGATTGCGTTCAAAATATTTGATTTTTGTTTTTCTGCTTTTAGCAAGTTCGATCTTAATTTTTCAATTTCTGCGTCGTCGATTTTCGTTTTTTGAGCCAAAGATTTTGTAAGAATTGATAGATTTACTTCATTGAAAAATACACGCTCAACATCATCATAGTCATACCATAGCCGACCTTTATCAATACATTGGTTAGTCTCTGATTTAGTGCAAACCAGATATTTCTTTTCTCCTTTTTTCCATTTCATATGTGAAAGTCGCATAGGTGCAAAGCAGTAACTGCAAGTCATGACATTGCGAAAAATATTTTTAAATCCTGAAACTCTGCCAGTCGATTTTGTGGTTCTTCTGCTTTGAATTTCTGCACGCAACTCTTCAAATTCTGCTCTTGAAATCAAAGCAGGGTAATAGTCATGAATGACTTCGCCCTGGACTCTGATTTTGTTTCCAGCTTCATCATATTCAATGCGATGAGTCTGCAAATCACCACATACCGCAGAGCGATTTAATAGATGCGAGACGGTTTCTTTTGAAAAAATCTTTGATGATTTTCTTTGTTCATTGATTTTAGCGGTTGCGGTATACATGCCATATGTCTTTAAAAGAGAAAGACATAATTTCACATCTGTGGCTTCTGGTTCTTTGAATTCAATCCAATCTGCGGTTCTGATAAGCCAGAACGGCAAAGAGCCATAAACAACATTTTTGTCTTTTGCTTTTTCACGCCGTGCTTGATGCTGGCGAGTAATACGGTCAGATTTTGTTCTGCTTTCTTCGTGAGCACGATAAAGCAATGTCTGAATTTCAATGCCTTCAATAAACTGATTTTCAGAATTTATTGAATATCGCTTATATGGTGAGAGTGTCGCAATATCTACGCCATTCTTGATAATATCGAGAATTACAGCATGTGCCAGATAACCGCCTTGGCGTGAAATGCGGTCAAAACTTTCAATTACGAGAACAGAACCTTTTTCAATTTCTCCTTTTTTGACCCTATCAAGAAAGTCTTTGATAGCGCCTTTTTTGATGTTCTTGCCATTGAACGATGAAAGCCTATCGAGAAAAACCGGCTCAACCAGTTCACCGTTATTTTCCTGCAAAAATCGCTCAATCTGGCCGAGCTGGCGGCGTTCAGAGTCGCCTTTTGCTTGCTCTACGGTGGACATGCGTATGTAGGCATAGACTGGTGTGCTACGGTGCATTTCTGTGGCTCCTGTGCCGTATACAGCGCATCATAGCGCTATACGAACAGGTTATGCCTGTATGCAGGCCTCGGGCATGGTCATGGACCACACCCGCGACTGCGATCGCTACCCCAGCCTCAGCTCCCCGGTGCCATGAGCGCCATGGCAGGCGCTTTCGCACAGGCGCCGATGGCCGGTTAGAATAGCCGGCTGCGACTAGGCCATGACCAAGAGATCAGGAGTCATCTGTGGATAAGTTCAAAGGCGCCCTGCTGGTGGGAGCCCTGCGGTTGTTTGCCCTGCTGCCCTGGCGCGCGGTGCAGGCGGTTGGCGCGGCCATCGGCTGGATCATGTGGAAGACGCCCAACCGCTCCCGCGAGGTGGTGCGCATCAACCTGGCCAAGTGTTTTCCCCAGATGGACCCCGCCGAGCGCGAGCGTTTGGTCGGGCAGAGCCTGAAAGACATCGGCAAATCGTTGACCGAAAGTGCCTGTGCCTGGATCTGGCCGGCCGAGCGCTCCATTGCCCTGGTGCGTGAAGTCGAGGGCCTGGAGGTGCTCCAGGAGGCCCTGGCCTCGGGCAAGGGCGTGGTGGGCATCACCAGCCACCTGGGCAACTGGGAAGTGCTGAACCACTTCTACTGCAGCCAGTGCAAACCGATCATTTTCTACCGTCCACCCAAGCTCAAGGCCGTGGACGAGCTGTTGCGCAAGCAGCGGGTACAGCTGGGCAATCGCGTGGCGGCCTCTACCAAGGAAGGCATCCTCAGCGTCATCAAGGAAGTACGCAAGGGCGGCTCGGTGGGCATTCCCGCCGACCCGGAACCGGCTGAATCCGCAGGTATCTTCGTGCCCTTCTTCGCCACCCAGGCGCTGACCAGCAAGTTCGTGCCCAACATGCTGGCCGGCGGCAAGGCGGTCGGCGTGTTCCTGCACGCCCTGCGCCTGCCCGATGGCTCGGGCTACAAGGTGATCCTCGAAGCGGCCCCGGAAGACATGTACAGCACCGACACCGAGGTGTCCTGTGCGGCCATGAGCAAAGTGGTCGAGCGCTACGTGGCGGCTTATCCGAGCCAGTACATGTGGAGCATGAAGCGTTTCAAGAAGCGTCCGCCCGGAGAGGCGCGCTGGTACTGACAGAGCTGGCACGGTCTGTGGATAACCCCCTTCCAGGTGTTATCCACAGCACACTGGAGAAGGGCGCAGAAGATGTCCGATCACCGCAAGTCGTTTCGTATCAAGATTTCCCACGAAAGCATCGGCGAATGCCTGGGGCAGACCCGCAACCTGTCGGCCAGCGGGGTCTATGTGCAAAGCCCGCAGTTGGCCCGCCTGCCCAAGGGCGCGGTGGTTTTCGGCCAGGTGCAGGGACTGCCGGTGGCTGCACCGCGGGTACGCATGGAAGTGGTGCAGGTGGACGCCGAAGGAATCGCCTTGCGCTATCTCTGAGCCCGGCCCTGTAGCCGCTGCCGAGCCCGCGAGGCTGCGAAAAGGACCGCAGGGCCTTGCTTGGCGGTCTTTCGCTGAGCCTTTGGTGATCTTGAGAGCCCCCGCGAACATTCCGCTCGTTCGCCGCCTGTGACAGCGGCTACAGGGTGATGGTCAGCCTTGGGACTGGCGCTCGAGTTTTTTCAGGAACACGGTCATTTCCTTTTCTGCCTGTTTGTCGCCCTGGCTCCGGGCCGCCTCCAGGCCCTGTTCCCAGGCCTGGCGCGCCGCTTGTAGCTCGCCCTGCCCTTGCAAGGCCTTGCCCAACAGCTTCCAGGCCGCAGAGTACTTCGGGTCCAGGGTCACGCACTGTTGCAGGTGGGTGGCGGCCCGGGCGTGTTCGCCCAGGTCCAGGTAGCCCTTGCCCAGGCCAAAGCGCAGCAGGGGGTTATCCACACCCTTGGCGAGCATTTTTTCCAGCGATTCCAGCATTGTCGTCACTCCTGTGGACAAGACAGCGTTCGATCAGAAGAAGCTCAGGCCCACGTGGAACAGCTTCTCCACATCGCGGATATGTTTTTTATCCACAAGGAACAGGATCACATGGTCCCCGGCTTCGATCACCGTGTCGTCGTGGGCGATCAGCACTTCTTCGTCACGGATGATCGCGCCGATGGTGGTGCCCGGCGGCAGGCCGATGTTCTCGATGGTACGACCGATCACCTTGCTCGACTTGGCGTCGCCATGGGCGATGGCCTCGATGGCTTCCGCCGCACCCCGGCGCAGGGAATGCACGCTGACGATATCGCCGCGCCGCACGTGGGCCAGCAAGGTACCGATGGTCGCCAGCTGCGGGCTGATGGCGATGTCGATATCGCCACCCTGGATCAGGTCGACGTAGGCCGGGTTGTTGATGATGGTCATGACCTTCTTCGCCCCCAGGCGCTTGGCCAGCAGCGAGGACATGATGTTGGCTTCGTCGTCGTTGGTCAGGGCCAGGAAGATATCGGCGTCGGCGATGTTCTCTTCCAGCAGCAGGTCGCGGTCCGAGGCGCTGCCTTGCAGGACCACGGTGCTGTCCAGGGTATCGGAGAGGTAGCGGCAGCGGGCCGGGTTCATCTCGATGATCTTGACCTGGTAGCGACTCTCGATGGCCTCGGCCAGACGCTCGCCGATCTGCCCGCCGCCAGCGATGACAATGCGCTTGTAGGATTCCTCGAGCCGGCGCATTTCGCTCATTACTGCGCGGATATGGGCCTTGGCGGCGATGAAGAACACTTCGTCGTCGGCTTCGATCACCGTATCGCCGGTAGGCATGATCGGCCGGTCGCGGCGGAAGATCGCCGCCACCCGGGTCTCGACATTGGGCATGTGCTCGCGCAACTGGCGCAGTTGCTGGCCGACCAGCGGACCGCCGTAGTAGGCCTTGACCGCCACCAACTGGGCCTTGCCTTCATAGAAGTCGATGACCTGCAGGGCGCCGGGATGCTCGATCAGGCGCTTGATGTAGTTGGTCACCACCTGTTCCGGGCTGATCAGCACGTCCACCGGGATGGCGTCGTTGTCGAACAGGCCGGCGCGAGTCAGGTAGGCGGCCTCGCGCACTCGGGCGATCTTGGTCGGGGTGTGGAACAGGGTGTGGGCGACCTGGCAGGCCACCATGTTGGTTTCGTCGCTGTTGGTCACCGCCACCAGCATGTCGGCATCGTCCGCCCCGGCCTGGCGCAGCACCGTGGGGAAGGAGCCGCGGCCCTGCACGGTACGGATGTCCAGGCGGTCACCGAGGTCGCGCAGGCGTTCGCCATCGGTATCGACCACGGTGATGTCGTTGGCTTCGCTGGCCAGGTGTTCCGCCAGCGTGCCGCCTACTTGGCCAGCGCCGAGGATGATGATCTTCATCCACTACTCCCTAGATTCTTGTGCTTACCCGCGCGAGGCGGCGATCTTGATCAGCTTGGCATAGTAGAAGCCGTCGTGGCCGCCTTCCTGGGCCAGCAGCTGGCGACCGTGGGGCTGGCGCAGGCCGGCTTCAGTGGCCAGATCCAGCTCCCGGGCGCCGGGGGTGCGGGCCAGGAAGGCGCCGATCACCTCGGTGTTCTCGGTGGGCAGGGTCGAGCAGGTGGCGTAGAGCAGGATGCCGCCCACCTCGAGGGTTTGCCACAGGGTATCCAGCAACTCGCCTTGCAACTGTGCCAGGGCCGCGATGTCGTCGGGCTGGCGGGTCAGCTTGATGTCCGGGTGCCGGCGGATCACCCCGGTGGCCGAGCAGGGGGCATCCAGCAGGATGCGCTGGAACGGCTTGCCGTCCCACCAGGCCTGGGTGTCGCGGCCATCGGCGGCGATCAGTTGGGCGTCCAGCCCCAGGCGGTCGAGGTTTTCCCGCACGCGGACCAGGCGCTTGGCCTCAAGGTCCACGGCCACCACGCCGGCCAGGGCCGGCTCGGCTTCGAGGATGTGGCAAGTCTTGCCACCAGGAGCGCAGCAGGCATCCAGCACCCGTTGCCCGGGGGCCAGGTCCAGCAGGTCGGCGGCCAGTTGCGCGGCTTCGTCCTGCACACTCACCCAACCTTCGGCAAAGCCTGGCAGGCCGCGCACGTCACTGGCCTCGGCCAGCACGATACCGTCCCGGCTGTACTGGCAGGCGCTGGCGCCAACGCCCGCCTCGGCCAGCAATGCCAGGTAGGCATCACGGCTGTGGTGGCGCCGGTTGACCCGCAGGATCATCGGCGGATGGGCGTTGTTGGCGGCGCAGATGGCTTCCCACTGCTCGGGCCAGAAGGCCTTGAGCGATTTCTGCAGCCAGCGCGGGTGGGCGGTGCGCACCACCGGGTCACGCTCCATACCGGCGAGCAGTTCCTCGCCTTCACGCTGGGCGCGGCGCAGCACGGCATTGAGCAGGCCCTTGGCCCAGGGCTTCTTGAGCTTGTCGGCACACCCGACGGTCTCGCCGATGGCGGCGTGGGCCGGGATACGGCTGTAGAACAGTTGGTACAGGCCCACCAGCAGCAGTGCCTGGACATCGGCGTCGGCCGCCTTGAACGGCTTCTGCAGCAATTGCGCGGCCAGCAGGTCGAGACGCGGTTGCCAGCGGGCGGTGCCGAAGGCCAGGTCCTGGGTCAGGCCGCGGTCGCGCTCCTCGACCTTGTCCAGCTGTGCTGGCAGTGAGCTGTTGAGCGAGGCCTTGCCGCTGAGTACGGCGGCCAGGGCGCGGGCGGCGGCCAGGCGTGGATTCATTGGCCCAGCACCTTGCCGCTGGCGAACTTCTCGCGGCGGCTGTTGAACAGGTCGCTGAAGGCCAGGGCCTTGCCGCCGGGCAATTGCAGGCGGGTCAGGCTCAGGGCGCCGTCACCGCAGGCGACGACCAGGCCGTCCTTGCTGGCGGATAGGACTTCGCCGGGGGTGCCCTGGCCTGTGGATACCTTGGCGGCCAGGACCTTCACGCTTTCACCGTCCAGCGTGCTATGGCACACCGGCCACGGGTTGAAGGCGCGGACCAGGCGCTCCAGTTCCACGGCGGGACGGCTCCAGTCGATGCGTGCTTCATCCTTGTTCAGCTTGTGGGCGTAGGTGGCCAGGCTATCGTCCTGGACTTCGCCTTGCGGGGTGCCGGCAGCGAGGCCCGCGATGGCTTGCACCACGGCGCCCGGGCCCATGGCGGCCAGGCGGTCGTGCAGGGTGCCGCCGGTGTCTTCGGTGTTGATCGGGGTGACCACCTTGAGCAGCATCGGCCCGGTGTCCAGGCCCGCCTCCATGCGCATCACGGTCACGCCACTCTCGGCGTCGCCGGCCTGCACCGCGCGCTGGATCGGCGCCGCACCGCGCCAGCGTGGCAGCAGCGAGGCATGGCTGTTGATGCAGCCCAGGCGTGGGATATCCAGTACCGCCTGGGGCAGGATCAGGCCGTAGGCCACCACTACCATCAGGTCCGGCTCGAGTGCCGCCAGTTCGGCCTGGGCCTCGGCGTTGCGCAGGGTCTGTGGCTGGTAGACCGGGATAGCATGTTCCACGGCCAGTGCCTTGACTGCGCTGGGCATCAGCTTCTGCCCGCGGCCGGCCGGGCGATCGGGCTGGGTATAGACGGCCACGATCTCGTACGGGCTGTCGAGCAGGGCCTTGAGGTGTTCGGCGGCGAATTCGGGGGTGCCGGCAAAGACGATGCGCAGTGGCTCAGTCATGGGGAGTCTCGCTTGCGAAGATGCGAAAAAGAAAAAGGCTTGCCATGGCAAGCCTTTGCAAGATGGCCATCAAGCCTGCTGGCGATGCTGCTTTTCCAGCTTCTTCTTGATCCGGTCGCGCTTGAGCGTGGACAGGTAGTCGACGAACAGCTTGCCGTTGAGGTGGTCGCACTCGTGCTGGATGCAGACAGCCAGCAGGCCTTCGGCGATCAACTCGTAGGGCTTGCCGTCGCGGTCCAGGGCCTTGACCTTGACCCGCTGCGGGCGGTCGACGTTTTCATAGAAGCCCGGTACCGACAGGCAACCTTCCTGGTACTGGTCCATCTCGTCGGTCAGGGATTCGAACTCGGGGTTGATGAACACCCGGGGCTCGCTGCGGTCTTCGGACAGGTCCATGACCACGACGCGCTTGTGCACGTTGACCTGGGTCGCCGCCAGGCCGATGCCCGGGGCCTCATACATTGTTTCAAACATGTCGTCGACCAACTGACGCACTTCGTCGTCCACTACGGCCACTGGTTTGGCGATAGTGCGCAGGCGCGAATCAGGGAATTCGAGGATGTTTAAAATGGCCATAGGCGTAACTGCTACACGTGTGAAGTGAGGGCGCAGGCAGGTCCTGGACCTGGGGCGCCGATGCAAAACGAGCTCTGGGAGTGAGCGAGCCGTACTGGCTCTGGCGTTTTACGCGAACGCACATGATAAAGGGATTCAGCCCCTGAGGAAATCTCTGTTCGCCTTGCTGCCGCTGGGCTGTAGCGTTTCTGGCGGCGTTTGCGACAACGCCTGTCTTCCTGGGGCGGTTTCTTTACTCAACAAGTTACCAACAGACTTATCCACAGGTTGTTCCGGTATTCGCCGGACCGATGACGATCAAGGATGATCCATGTCGCAGCCGATTACCGCCGCCATTTCCCCTGCGGAACTGGAGGCTCGTTTACGTTTGCATGGCTTGCCTGCCCTTGGCCCCATGCGTTTTCGCCGCCTGTTGCAGGCCTTCGATGGCGCAGCCAGGGCTCTCAGCGCCCCGGCCAGTGCCTGGCAGGCCTTGGGGCTGCCCGCAGTGTGCGCCGAGGCCCGGCGTACTGCCCAAGTCCGGGAAAGCGCGCGGCATGCCCTGGCCTGGATAGATGGCCAGGGCCAGCATTTACTGATGTGGGACCAGCCAGACTACCCGGCCCTGCTGGCCCAGTTGGACGATGCCCCGCCCCTGCTGTTCGTCGCTGGCGACCCCTCGATTCTGGAGCTACCGCAACTGGCAATGGTGGGCAGCCGTCGTGCGTCACGGCCAGGGCTGGATACCGCGATGGCGTTTTCCCGGAGCCTGGCCGAGGCGGGTTTCGTCATCACCAGCGGCCTGGCGCTGGGCATCGATGGTGCGGCGCACCAGGCGGCGCTGGAGGTGGGCGGACGCACCGTGGCGGTGCTCGGTACGGGCCTGGAAAATTGTTATCCACAACGTCACCGAAACCTGGCGAGGTCGATGATCGACCAGGGAAGTGCCGTGGTTTCGGAGTTTTCCCTGGATGCGGGCCCACGCCCGGAGCACTTTCCCAGGCGCAACCGGATCATCAGTGGCCTGTCCCTGGGGGTGCTGGTGGTGGAGGCCAGTGTGGCCAGTGGTTCGCTGATTACCGCCCGGCTGGCGGCAGAACAGGGCCGCGAGGTCTATGCCATTCCCGGCTCGATCCATCACCCCGGCGCCCGCGGCTGCCATCAGTTGATCCGCGATGGGGCGGTGTTGGTGGAAAGCGTCCAGCACATCCTCGAGACCTTGCAGGGGTGGCAGCGCCTGCCGCCTGCGGTCGAGCCGGTAGCCAGCAGCCAGCATCCGTTGCTGGCCCTGCTGCAAATCGCACCTCACACCAGCGAAGCCCTGGCGCTTGCCAGCGGCTGGCCCCTGCCGCGGGTCTTGGCGAGCCTGACCGAGTTGGAGATCGATGGGCGGGCCGTCAATGAAAACGGGCGCTGGTTTGCATGCCTGAGCTAGGTTTTATAAGCAGGATCGGTAAACTGCGCACAGCTTTTATCTGGAGAGTCGGCAATGGTCAGCAGTTGGCGTGTGCAACAAGCCGCACGAGAGATTCGCGCAGGGGCGGTGATTGCCTATCCAACCGAAGCGGTCTGGGGCCTGGGGTGCGATCCGTGGAATGAAGAGGCGGTGGATCGCCTGTTGGCAATCAAGTCGCGTTCGGTGGACAAGGGCTTGATCCTGATCGCCGACAATATCCACCAGTTCGACTTTCTTTTCGAGGATTTCCCCGAAGCCTGGATCGAACGCATGTCCAGCACCTGGCCTGGCCCCAATACCTGGCTGGTGCCCCACCAGAACCTGCTGCCCGAATGGGTCACCGGGGTCCATGACACCGTGGCCTTGCGGGTCAGCGACCACCCGTTGGTGCGTGAGCTCTGTGCCCTGGTCGGGCCGCTGATCTCCACCTCGGCCAACCCCCAGGGGCGGCCTGCAGCGCGCACGCGCATTCGTATCGAGCAGTATTTCCGTGGCCAACTGGACCTGGTCCTGGGTGGCAGCCTGGGTGGGCGCCGCAACCCCAGCCTGATCCGCGATTTGGCCACTGGTCGGGTGGTACGGCCTTCCTGAATGGCTCGTGGCGAGAGGCAAGCGCCCTCGCCACGACAGCCATGAACTTCTACGGCAGCAATACGGTGGAGCCGGTGGTGCGTCGCGCCGACAGCTCGACATGGGCCTTGGCTGCATCCGCCAGGGCGAAGCGCTGGTTGATTTCCACCGTGATCTGGCCGCTGGTGATCATGCGGAACAGGTCGTCGGCCATGTGCTGCAGGTTTTCGGCATTGTTGGCGTAGCTGCCCAGGGTCGGCCGGGTCACGTACAGCGAACCCTTGGCCGCCAGGATGCCCAGGTTCACTCCTTCCACCGCTCCAGAGGCATTGCCGAAGCTGACCATCAGGCCGCGTGGTGCCAGGCAGTCCAGGGAGGTCAGCCAGGTGTCCTTGCCGACACCGTCATAAACCACCGGGCACTTGCGTCCGCCGGTCAGCTCCAGCACCCGCTGGGCCACGTTCTCATGGCTGTAGTCGATGGTTTCCCAGGCACCGAGGGCCTTGGCGACGGCGGCTTTCTCAGGCGAGCTGACCGTACCGATCAGCTTCACGCCGAGGGCCTTGGCCCATTGGCAGGCCAGGGAACCGACTCCACCTGCCGCAGCATGGAACAGCACGGTCTCGCCGCCCTTGAGCTCGTAGGTCTGGCGCAACAGGTACTGCACGGTCAGCCCCTTGAGCATCACCGCGGCGGCCTGTTCGAAGCTGATGGCGTCCGGCAGGTACACCAGGTTGGCTTCGGGCAGCACATGGACCTGGCTGTAGGCCCCCAGTGGGCCGCCGCCGTAGGCGACCCGGTCGCCGACCTTGAAGCGAGTCACCGCGCTGCCCACGGCCTCGACCACCCCGGCGCCCTCCGAGCCCAGGCCCGAAGGCAGTACCGGCGGTGCATAGAGGCCGTTGCGGTAGTAGGTATCGATGAAGTTCAGGCCGATGGCCCGGTTGCTGACACGCACCTCCTGGGGGCCCGGCTCGGCTGGCTGGTAATCCACATACTCAAGTACTTCGGGGCCGCCATGGGCACGGAACTGGATACGTCTGGCCATCTGTCCACTCTCCTGGGTCGCATGCTGAAAGTGCTCTATCGGACTCCTCCGCTTGACCTTCGTCAACTGCGGCGGGCCCCGGCGCGGTGTTATGCTACGCGCCCATTTGCGCCGGCCTGCGCGTCATCCCTAGCGCCGCGTAGCTTTGCCCGACCCAAGGTGATGCCATGACTACCCGCACCGAGGCCGTGAAGGCCTACCTGCTCGACCTGCAAGACCGTATCTGCGCTGCATTGGAAACCGAAGACGGTGGCGCCCGTTTCATCGAGGACGCCTGGACCCGCCCCGCTGGCGGCGGCGGACGTACCCGAGTGATCGGCAATGGTGCAGTGATCGAAAAAGGCGGGGTCAACTTTTCCCATGTGTTCGGCAGCGGCCTGCCACCGTCCGCCAGTGCCCACCGACCGGAACTGGCCGGTCGCGGCTTCGAGGCCCTGGGCGTATCCCTGGTGATCCATCCGCATAACCCCCACGTACCCACTTCCCACGCCAACGTGCGCTTCTTCATCGCCGAGAAGGAAGGCGAGGAAGCGGTCTGGTGGTTCGGTGGCGGCTTCGACCTGACGCCCTACTACGGCAATGAAGAAGACTGCGTGCACTGGCACCGGGTCGCCGAGCGTGCCTGCGCGCCCTTCGGCCCCGATGTCTACCCGCGCTACAAGGCCTGGTGCGACAGCTACTTCCATCTCAAGCACCGCAACGAGCCGCGGGGCATCGGTGGCCTGTTCTTCGACGACCTGAACGAGTGGGACTTCGACACCAGCTTCGCCTTCATGCGCGCCATCGGCGACGCTTACATCGAGGCTTACCTGCCCATCGTCCAGAGTCGCAAGGCCACTCCCTACACCGAGCAGCAGCGCGAGTTCCAGGAGTTCCGCCGGGGCCGCTACGTGGAGTTCAACCTGGTCTACGACCGTGGCACCCTGTTCGGCCTGCAATCGGGCGGCCGCACCGAGTCGATCCTCATGTCGCTGCCGCCGCAAGTACGCTGGGGCTATGACTGGAAGGCCGAGCCAGGCAGCGAAGAGGCACGCCTGACCGAGTACTTCCTCAAGGATCGAGACTGGCTGGCCGGCAGCCACTGACACCGGCGAACCGCTACTGCACAAGGGGGATGAGATGGACCAGTACGTTGTCTTTGGTAATCCGATCGGCCACAGCAAGTCGCCGCTGATCCATCGACTGTTCGCCGAACAGACCGGCCAGGATCTGCAATACAGCACCTTGCTGGCGCCCCTGGACGATTTCGCCGGGGCCGCCCGTGGTTTCTTCGCCCATGGGCGTGGGGCCAACGTCACGGTGCCGTTCAAGGAAGAAGCCTATCGCCTGTGCGATAGCCTCACTGAACGCGCGCAACGAGCCGGGGCGGTGAACACCCTCTGCAAGCAGGCCGATGGCCGCTTGCTGGGCGACAACACCGATGGCGCCGGACTGGTGCGCGACCTGACGGTCAACGCCGGGGTCAGCCTCAAGGGCAAGCGCATCCTGTTGCTGGGGGCCGGCGGTGCGGTACGCGGCGCCCTGGAACCCTTGCTGGCCGAGCAGCCGGCTTCGGTGGTGATCGCTAACCGCACCGTGGGGAAGGCCGAGCAACTGGCCGCAGCGTTCGCCGACCTGGGACCGGTGTCGGCCAGTGGCTTCGACTGGTTGGAGGAGTCGGTGGACCTGATCATCAATGCCACTTCCGCCAGCCTCTCGGGCGAGCTGCCGCCGATCGCCGCCAGCCTGGTCGAACCGGGCAAGACGGTGTGTTACGACATGATGTATGGCAAGGAGCCGACCACCTTCTGCCGTTGGGCCAGCGAACAGGGCGCGGCCCTGGTGCTCGATGGCCTGGGCATGCTCGCCGAGCAGGCGGCCGAGGCCTTCTACCTGTGGCGTGGCGTGCGCCCCGACAGTGCTCCGGTACTGGGCGAGCTGCGGCGCCAGCTGGCGCTCTGACCGATCGCCTCATCGTTCAGCGCGGACAAGTCCTGGTTCCTACGCAGAGTACCCAATCCCCGTAGGAGCGAGCGGGCGGCGATCCGGCTTGCCCGCGATAGCGCCACCGCTATGACCCCGCAGCAACCGGTGCTCAATCCTCAAAGTGGATCGGGCACTGCTCCGCGCCTTCGAGCTTCCTCAATTCCTCGATCACCGAGGCCCGCGCCCGGCGCAGGGTCAGGCTGCGGCCCTGGCGCCTGAGCCGGCGCGCTTCCTGGTGCAGCATCTCGACCCCCGAATAGTCGATGAAGTTGATCTGCCGCGCGTCGATCACCAGTCTTGCCCCGTGGCAGCGCTGCATCTGCACCTGCAGGTAGTGACTGGCCCCGAAGAAGATCGAGCCCCCGACCCGCAAAATATCCTCATCGCCTTCGCGACTGTGCTGCACCCGGGGCTGCGAGGTGCGCTTGAGGTAGAAGAACAGCGACGCCAGGACCCCGGCATAGATCGCGGTCTGCAATTCCAGGAGCAAGGTGGCGACGAAGGTCAGGCTCATCACCACGAATTCGGCGCGACTGACCCGGAACAAGGCGCGGATGGCCCGGTGATCCACCAGCCCCCAGCAGATCAGCAGGATGCTGCCGGCCATGGCCGGGATCGGGATATGGGCGATCAGCCCGGCGCCGGCCACCGCGAACAGCGCCACCCACAGTGCCGAGAACACCCCGGCCAGGGGCGAGCGGGCGCCGGCCTCGTAGCTCAGCCCCGAGCGGGTGAAGGAGCCGGAGGACAGGTAGCCGGAGAAGAAGGCCCCGACGATGTTCGACAGGCCCTGGGCGCGTACCTCCTGGTTGGCATCCAGCAGCTGTTCCGAGCGGGCTGACAGCGAGCGGGCGATCGACAAGCTGGTCACCAGCCCCAGCATGCCGACTGCCACGGCACTGGGCAGCAGCCGCAGGATCAGTTCCAGGTCCAGCGGCAGCGAGGTCAGGGGCGGTAGCCGGCCGGCGAAGGCACTCACCAACTGCACATGAGCAAACAGCCCCGGCAGCAGCCAGGGCACCAGTGCGCTGATGACCAGGCTCAGCAGCAGGCCCGGCCAGCGCGGGGCCAGCAGCTTGAAGCCGACCCCCAGTGCCAGGGTGCCGAGCCCCAGCAGCAAGGAGGGGCGGTCGAGGTGGTCCAGGTGCTGTAACAGCTGGCCGAGGCTCGCGAGGGCGGTGGCCTGGTTCGGCAGGTCCAGGCCCATCAGGCTGGGCAACTGGCCCAGGGCAATGACCACCGCTGCACCAAGGGTGAAGCCCAGCACCACCGAATGCGAGACGAAGTTCACCAGGGCGCCGAAGCGCAGCATCCCCAGCAGCCACTGGAAGACGCCGGCCAGCAGGGTCAGGAGCAGGATCAGCGTGATGTAGTCCTCGGAGGCCGGTACGGCCAGGGGGCTGACGCTGGCGTAGAGGACAATGGAGATGGCCGCCGTGGGGCCGCAGATCAGGTGCCAGGACGAACCCCACAGGCAGGCCACCAGCACCGGGACGATGGCCGCGTACAGCCCGTATTCCGGTGGCAGGCCGGCGATCAGGGCGTAGGCGATCGATTGCGGCAGGGCGAGGATCGCGCCGCTCAGCCCCACCAGCAGGTCGCGCCCGACGCTGGCACGGGTCTGGCGCGGCAGCCAGCCGAGAAAAGGCAACAGTGAATGGCGGTTGGGCCAGGCCATGGGTCCTCGCGGTCGGCTTGTTCAGAGGTTTCAGGGTAAAGCATTGCCGCTGGGCTTACCCCACTCCTGTAGGAGCAAGGGGGGCGACCAGCCCAGGCCACGAGTTCTTTCAGAGGCAACGCGTGCGCAGGTCTTGGGGCTACTGCGTAGCCCCTCGCGGGCAAGCCTCGCTCCTACGATGGGGGCTAGAGGCGGGCTTGCACGGCTGGCAGCGCATCCTTGCCGTCGAGGGTCTTCACCCCGTCCAGCCATTGGTCCAGCACCGCCGGGTTGGCCTTGATCCAGGCCTTGGCGGCCTCGGCGTTGCTGATCTTGCGGTTGACCACCTCGGCCATGATGCTGTTCTCCATGTCCTGGGTGAAGCTCAGGTTGTCCAGCAGCCTGGCGACATTCGGGCAGGCCTGTGCATAACCCTTGCGGGTCAGGGTGTAGACGCTGCCGCTGGCGCCGAAGTACTTCTCGCCCCCCGTGAGGTAGCGCATGTTCAGTTGCACGTTCATCGGGTGCGGGGTCCAGCCGAGGAAGGTGACGAACTTGTGCTTTTTCACCGCCCGCGACACTTCGGCGAGCATCGCCTGCTCGCTGGATTCCACCAGCTTCCACTGGCCCAGGGCGAAGTCGTTGTTCTTGATGATCTCCTGCAACGACAGGTTGGCCGGAGCTCCGGAGCCGATGCCGTAGAGTTTCCTGTCGACCTCCTGGGGGTGCTGTTCGGCGTATTTGTTCAGGTCGTTGAAGTCATGCACCCCGGCGTCCCATACATAGTCCGGCACGGCCAGGGTGAACTGGGTGCCCTCCAGGTTCCGTGCCAGCCGGGTGACATCGCCGTTGGCCACGAACTTGTCATGGAAGCCCTGCTGCGCCGGCATCCAGTTGCCCAGGAACACGTCCACCCGGCCATCCTTGAGCCCGCCGAAAATGATCGGCACCGCCAGGGTATCGACCTTGGGCTTGTAGCCCAGGCCCTCGAGCAACAAGCCGGTGATGGCGTTGGTGGCGGCGATGTCGCTCCAGCCCGGGTCGGCCATCTTCACCGTCTCGCATCCAGGCTCGGCCCAGGCCGGTGCGTTGGCCAAGAGCACCAGCGTGGCGATCACTGCTGTGGATAACTTCTGCATGCGCTTCCCCTTCGATTGTTTGTCATTGGTCTTGGCAGGGTTGTGGATAACGAGCCTTGCGCTCCAGGTCATCGAGGTCGATGTGGTTGCGCATGTACTGCGCACTGGCGTCCACCAGCGGCTGGTGGTCCCAGCTCTTGAGCTTGCCGATGCCCAGGGCCGTGGCGACGAAGCGCCGACGCCGCTGGCTGGCGAGTACTTGTTGGTGGATCCGTGGCATGTCCCAGCGGCTGCGGGCTTCCTGGAGAAAGTCGGCGAACAGTTGGCGATGCGCCGCTGAGCGGGACAGTTCCTCGCGTTCGTGAGGGTCGTTGGCCACATCGAACAGCAGGCACGGGTCATCCTCGCTGTAGATGAATTTGTAGGCGCCGCGGCGGATCATCATCAACGGGCCGACGGTGCCTTCGGCCATGTATTCGCCGAACACCTCGTCATGCCCGCCCCGCCCTCGCAGGTGCGGCAGCAGGGAGCGGCCGTCCAAGGGCAGGTCAGGTTCCAGGGCGCCACCGGCCAACTCGACCAGGGTCGGCAGCAGGTCGGCGGTGGACACCGCCTGGCTGACCCGGCTGGCGGCGAACTGCCCCGGGGCATGAATCAGCAGCGGCACCCGGGCGGCCATTTCGAACCAGTGCATTTTGTACCAGAGGCCACGTTCGCCCAGCATGTCGCCGTGGTCGCCGGAGAACACCACGATGGTGTCGTCCGCCAGGCCGGTTTCCTCCAGGGTCTGCAGCAGTTGGCCGACGTTGTCGTCGATGTAGCTGCAGGCACCGAAGTAGGCTCGCCGGGCATCGCGGATCTTGTTCTCGGGCAGTGGTTTGTCCCACAGGTCGTAGACCTTGAGCAGGCGTTGGGAATGCGGGTCCTGCTGGTCCTGGGGCAGTGCCTGGGGCATGGGGATCTGCTCGTCGCGATACAGGTCCCAGTAGGCCTTGGCAATGGTGTACGGATCGTGGGGATGGGTCATCGACACGGTCAGGCAGAACGGCCGGTCGCCGGCCTCGCGGACATGGTCGAACAGGTATTGCCGGGCCTTGAACAGCACCTCCTCGTCGAAGTCCAGCTGGTTGGTGCGCACGCAGGGCCCGGCCTGCAGCACCGAGGACATGTTGTGGTACCAACTGGGGCGCACGTCGGGCTCGTCCCAGTTCACCGCCCAGCCGTAGTCGGCGGGGTAGATGTCGCTGGTCAGGCGCTCTTCATAGCCGTGCAACTGGTCCGGGCCGCAAAAGTGCATCTTGCCCGACAGCGCCGTGCGGTAGCCCAGGCGCCGCAGGTAGTGGGCGTAGGTCGGTACATCGGCGGGAAAGTCGGCGGCGTTGTCGTAGGCGCCGATCTTGCTGGGCAATTGGCCGCTGACCAGGGTGAAACGCGAGGGTGCACACAACGGGCTGTTGCAGTAGGCCGCCTCGAACACCACGCCTTGCGCGGCCAGGCGGCTCAGGTGGGGCAGCTGGATCGGTGACGGGCCGTAGAACGGCAGCAAGGGCGCGGCCATCTGGTCGGCCATGATGAAAAGAATGTTCTTGCGCTTCATGGGATCGCGGCATTCCATAGTCGATGGTTATGCGAGATTGCTGCGATCGAGGATGATTTCCCCACCGATGGCGGTAAAGCCCATGCACGACAATGACTAGGATAAGCACAGCTTATGCATGAAGCCCTGGGTGACCTGTCCCTGGACCTGCTGCGAGTGTTCGAAGCAGCGGCCCGCTTGCATAGCTTCACTGCCGCAGCGGTAGAGCTGGGTACCACCCAGCCCGCCGTCAGCCAGCAGATCAAGCGCCTGGAGGAGCAACTGGAGGTTCGCCTGTTCGATCGGATCTACCGTGGTATCGAACTGACCGAGGCGGGCTCCCTGTTGCTGGAGCACGTACAGGCCGGCCTGCAGTGCATCGAGGCAGGCTTGAATGCCATCGGCCAGCAGCACCAGCATGAGGTGCTGCAAGTGGCGACGGACTTTGCCTTCGCAGCCTACTGGCTGATGCCGCGCCTGCACCGCTTCCATGCCGCCAACCCGCAGGTGGATGTCAGCCTGGTGACCAGCGAACGCAGCCACGCCACCTTGCGCAGCGATATCGACGTGGCGGTGTTGTTCGGTGATGGGCGCTTCAAGCATGGGGAAAGCCGCTGGCTGTTCAACGAAGAAGTGTTCGCAGTGTGCAGCCCGGCATTGCTCAAGGAGCGCACCTTGCCCCTGCCCGCCCAAGCGCTTTTGCAATTGCCATTGCTGCACTTGCGCGGCGAGGCCAGCAGCCACTGGTTCGACTGGAGCGGAGTGTTTCGCGAACTGGGTATCGCCTCCGCGCCAGCGCCGGGGCAGTTGCGCTTCGATAACTACACCCTGTTGATCCAGGCGGCGATCGGTGGCCAGGGCGTGGCCATCGGCTGGCGCCACCTGGTGGACGACCTGCTGGCCCAGGGCCTGTTGTGCCGGCCTATCGCCGAGACGGTGATTTCCAGCTACGGCTATTACGTGGTGCTGCCCCAGCGTAAGCGCCGGGGGCCGTTGATCCAGCGCTTCGTCGATTGGTTGATGGCCGAGCAGGCCGCCAGCGCCCAGACCCTCAAGGGGCTGGCGTTGCCATCCATTGCCCTTTAGCCGGGGCCTTGAACAGCTCTGCCAGGGACAGCGCGCCATTGCCCAGGCATACCAGCGCCAGCGATACCACTGCCAGGAAGGCCAGGTACTCCCAGCCACCGCCCGGGCTGGTGTAGATCCAGCCGTGGGCGCCATGGACGAAGGCAATGGCCCCCAGCAGCATCGGCAACAGCGCCAGGGCCACCCAGCGCACGCCGATCCCCAGGATCAGCAGCAAGCCGCCCAGCAGTTCCGCGGCTACGGCCGGGTAGGTCATCCACTCGGGCATGCCGGTGAGGCTGAACAGCTTGATGACCCCGGGCCAGCCCAGGACCAGGATCTTGAACAAGGCATGGGCGATGTACATGGTGCCCAGGGCCAGGCGTAGCAGCAGTGCGGCCCACTGGTCCGGCAGGGGGCGTGGGGCTGGCGAGGCGTTTCTTGGGGCGAGCGAACGGGCAGGCATATGACAAGTCCTTGTGGGGTTGGAGGTCGTGGTTGTTGCGGGTATGGCCAAAGCCGTGGCTAGACGATGGCCACCGAGGCCCCGGCCAGCAGCAGGACGCCAATGTGGCAGTTGCTACGAAACAGCTGGTTGCAGGGGCCGGGATCATCCGGGCTGAACTGGCCGAGCTGGTAGGCCAGGGACAGGGCAATGGGCAACAGCAGGATGAAGAACCCGGGGCTGGCCCCGGCCAGGACTCCCGCTATGCACCAGCACACCAGGGTCGTGGCGTAGAAGCCGGCGATCCAGGCCTTGCCGTGCCCCGCGAACAGCGTGGCGGTGGAGCGCAGGCCCATTCTCAGGTCGTCTTCGCGGTCGCTGTAGGCGTACAGGGTGTCGTAGCCCAGTTGCCAGAACAGGCAGCCAAGCCACAGCGCCAGGGCACTGGGTTGCAGGGTGCCGGTGGTCTCTACGCTGGCCATCAGCACGCCCCAGTTGAACACCGCGCCGAGGAAGGCTTGGGGCCAGTGGGTGAAGCGCTTGAGCAGTGGATAGATCAGGGTCAGGGGCAGGCAGCACAGGGCCAATAGCACCGTGAGGGGTTGCAGGGTCAACAGCAGGGCCGCCGCCAGCAGCAACTGGATGCCCAGGCAGGCCAGCGCTTGACGCAGGCTCAACGAGCCGTTGGCCAGTGGGCGTTGGCGGGTGCGGTTGACCTGGGCGTCGAAGCGGCGGTCGAGGATGTCGTTGATGCTGCAACCGGCACTGCGCATCAGCACGGCGCCCAGGGTAAATACCAGCACCAGGCGGACCTCCGGGACTCGTCCGGCAGACAGCAGCAGCGCGGCCAGGGCCGGTAGCAGGGTCAGCCAGGTGCCGATGGGGCGGTCCAGGCGCATCAGCCGGGCATAGGGTTGCCAGGTGCGGGGTAGCCGGGTCGCGACCCAGTCCCTGGCAGGAATGTCATTGAGATCGGTGGTGTCGGGCGGCGCGAGCGGTCGGTTGCAGGGTGGGCTCATGTGCGGTTCCAGGGTGGTCTTCCATGGCGGCTGCAAGGCCCTGGAAACCATCGCTTCCAAAGGGTTTGCAGCAAACGTCGGGCAAGCCGCCAGCGTGAGCGCCGCGATGGTTTTCGAGGCGCTCTGGTTGCTTGTCGGATGCTGCTAAAGTTGCCCGCGCCCGCCCCTGGCGGCAAGCGAACAATCCGCAATAGCCTCCTGCAGGATATGCAATATGCTCCGTGACGAAGTGCCCGGCCTCCCCCGTTTCGACCTCAACCTGCTGCGGGTTTTCGCTGCCGTCTATGAGGACCGCAGCATCCTCCTGGCCAGCAAACGCCTGCACTTGAGCCAGTCGGCGGTCAGCCATGCCCTGACCCGGCTGCGCGAATCCCTGCAGGACGAGCTGTTCATCCGCACCGCCCGGGGCATGCAGCCCTCGGCCCGGGCCGAGGCGATTGCCGGCCCTTTGCGCGAGGCGCTGCTGAGCATCCAGCGCACCGTGGGCGTGGAGGCCTTCGACCCGGCCAGCGCCGTGCGCACCTTCACCCTGGCGAGCAACGACTACCTGAGTTCGGTGCTGCTGGCGCCATTGCTGCAGCGCCTGGCCCGGCAGGCGCCGGGGGTGGATCTGGTGGTCCGGCCCTCGACCCGCCTGGACCTGGCCGAACAGATCGATGTCGGGCGCATCGACCTGGCCATCGGCATGTTCGCCGAGCTGCCGAGCCGGGTGCACAGCGCCTGCCTGTGGGAGCAGCGGGATGTGTTGCTGATGTGCCCCGATCACCCGCTGCTCGAGTTGCCGCAGGTGACGCTACAGGCGCTGGCGGACTGCCCCTTGGTGATCCTCTCGGTCGGTGGCCAGGAGGAAGGCGCGGTCAACGGCTACATCCTCGAGCGGGGTATTGCCCGGCAGTCGGAGATGTTCCATCGCCAGCAACTGGAGCAGGCCATGGCGGCGATCGACCGCCGGCCCCGGTACAAGGTCACCCTGCCCCACTCCCTGGTGCTGCCGCAATTGCTGGAGCAGTCGCCTCTGGTGGCGATCGTGCCGCAACCCCTGGCCCGGGACCTGGAGCAGCGCTTGGGCCTGTGCCAACGGCCGTTGCCGCTGGCGGTCGAACCCTCGCCACTGTTGGCGATCTGGCATGGGCGCAACGATGCCGATCCGGCCCATCTGTGGTTGCGCCGGCAGCTGCTGGACGTGGCGGCGACCCTGGCCCCCCAGTCCTGAGCATCAAGCGTTTTCGTGGATGCCGATGAACTCCACATGCTCACGCAGGTGCAGATTCAGATGCAGCTCGTCATTGATGCCCACGGCCACGCCGTTGAGCCGCCGCAGGAGTTCGGCGAGCCCGGGTTCGAGGCTGTCCCCTACCTGGTTGAAGTGTTCGATGCCCAGCCCGGCCACGGAGCGCGGGGCGTTGACCAGGGTCCAGTCCAGGGGACTGCTGTGCAGGGCCTCGAGGATCTCCCCGGCGGCGTGATGGGGCAGGCTGGTGTATGCGGGCGGATCGTCGAGAATCGCGAAATTCCCCACCAGGACCAGCCGCTGCACCTGGGCGGCCTGCAGGCCTGCAACCAGTGCATCGGCGGCCTGCACCTGGGCCAGCGGATCGGCGATCCTGCCCGGGATCGCACTGCCCGGCAGGCCGGGAGCATCCAGCAGGCAGATCACCGCCGAGCAGCCGGCTACGCTCTGCTGCACGCCGTGGGCATCGAACAGGTTGCCGCCCTTGGCGCGCAAGCCTGGGCGCGGGGCCAGGGCGGTGAGATCGTCGAGTATGGCGATGACTTCATGCTGGCGCCTCAGGCTCTCCGCCATCAGCGCACTGCCCAGGCTGCTCATGGCACCATAGAGCGCCAGCTTGACCACTGGGGTTTCGGCATTTTTCATGGCCGGGCCTCCTTGTTTACTACAGGTAGGCTTGTGACCTGTGGCGGGTCCTGAGGGTTCGTCTTTTATCGCGAGGGTTTGCATGCAACGAATCAAGGGCTATCACGCCCATGTCTATTTTGACGCCAGCACCATCGACCAGGCCCGGGCCTTGTGCGAGCAGGCGGCGCACTTGTTCGACCTGCGCATGGGCCGGGTCCACGAGCGGCAAGTCGGGCCACATCCGGACTGGAGCTGCCAGCTGGCCTTTGGGCCGGAACTGTTCGGCCAGGTGGTGCCCTGGTTGGCGCTCAATCGCCAAGGGCTGGTGGTGTTCCTGCACCCGGAAACCGGCGATGAGCTACGGGATCACACCGACCATGCGATCTGGATGGGCGCGCTGCGGCCTCTGGACTTGACGGTGTTCTGAGCAGCCGGCCCCGAGGGAGCCGGCTCGGTGATGGGACGTTCAGTAGAGCACGCCGTCGAGGATGTCATAGACGATGCCGGTGCCGACCTCGATCAGGAAGACATCGGCACCCATGCGTCGCCATTCATAACCGGGGTAGACCGGTAGGCGCGACAGTGCCCGACTGTCCAGGCGTTCGCCGTAGTAGCCCCGGGGCAGGCGTTCGCCGCGTACCAGGTGGATCCCGCGCGGTGGTGGCGCGCCCCGCACGAAGTAGCCCCGGTTGTCGCGAATGGTCTGGCGCACCGGGCCGAAATCCCGGGGCGGGCCCCCACGGTGATCGTAGCCCGGGCCCTCACGGTGCTCCTCGCCACGGTGGTCCCAATGCTCCTGCTGTGGTCCGCCACGCTCATGGCCATCGCGTTCATCGGCCATGACCTGCAGCATTGGGCCGGCGCTGAACATCAGCAACGCGGCACCGGCAATCAGACGCTTGGAGATTTTCATCAGGTGTTCCTCGCAGCACACACAGCAAAAAGGGTTTCAGGACTGTGGTCCCGAAACCCTCGGTCTTGCCAGTTTAGTCTGCGTCCAGAGGGTGAGATTCCTCTGTATCAGGAACTTTACCTTCAGTTGGCGCGGGCCTTGCGCACGCCCTCGGACAGCGCCGAGCACAGGCTCAGTACACCGTCCACGGCCTGGGCGGGAGTTTCGGCGCTGGCGATGTGATCGATCAGCGCCGAGCCCACTACCACGCCGTCGGCGAGGCGGGCGATGGCCGCGGCCTGGTCCGGGGTGCGGATGCCGAAGCCGATGCTGATGGGCAGGTCGGTATGCCGGCGCAGGCGGGCCACGGCCTGCTCCACATGTTCCAGGGTCGCGGCACCGGCGCCGGTCACCCCGGCCACCGACACGTAGTAGACGAACCCCGAGCTGCCATCGAGCACCTTGGGCAGGCGCGCGTCGTCGGTGGTCGGCGTGGTCAGGCGGATGAAATCGATGCCCGCGGCCTGGGCCGGGTCGCACAGCTCGCTGTTATGTTCCGGCGGAATGTCCACCACGATCAGGCCATCGACCCCGGCAGCCTTGGCATTGGCGATGAAGCGCGGTACGCCGTAGTGGTGGATCGGGTTGAAGTAGCCCATCAGCACCAGCGGCGTGTCGCTGTTGTCCACGCGGAACTCGCGGACCATCTGCAGGGTTTTCGCCAGGTTTTGCTTGGCGCCCAGGGCTCGGATGTTGGCGAGCTGAATCGCCGGGCCGTCGGCCATGGGGTCGGTGAAGGGCATGCCCAGTTCGATCACGTCGGCGCCAGCGGCCGGCAGGCCCTTGAGGATCGCCAGGGACGTGTCGTAGTTCGGATCACCGGCGGTGATGAAGGTCACCAGGGCGGCGCGGTTCTGTTCCTTGAGTTCGGCAAAGCGCGTTTGCAGGCGGCTCATCAGTGTTTCTCCTGCTGGGACTGTTGCATGTGGTGCATCACGGTCTGCATGTCTTTGTCGCCACGGCCCGAGAGGTTGACCACCATCAGGTGGTCCTTGGGCAGGTTGGGTGCGCGCTTGAATACTTCTGCCAGGGCGTGGGAGGACTCCAGCGCCGGGATGATGCCTTCCAGGCGGCAGCACTGGTGGAATGCCTCGAGGGCCTCGGTATCGGTGATGGAGGTGTACTCGACCCGGCCGATGTCATGCAGCCAGGCGTGTTCCGGGCCGATGCCGGGATAGTCCAGGCCGGCAGAAATCGAGTGGGCGTCGATGATCTGGCCGTCGTCGTCCTGCAGCAGGAAGGTGCGGTTGCCGTGCAGTACGCCAGGCACCCCGCCGTTGAGGCTGGCGGCGTGCTTGCCGGTCTCGATGCCGTGGCCCGCGGCCTCGACGCCGATGATCTGCACGCCCTGGTCATCGAGGAACGGATGGAACAGGCCCATGGCGTTGGAGCCGCCGCCGATGCATGCCACCAGGCTGTCCGGCAGGCGACCTTCGTGGGCCTGCATCTGCTCGCGGGTTTCCTTGCCGATCACTGCCTGGAAGTCGCGAACCATGGCGGGATACGGGTGGGGGCCAGCCACGGTGCCGATCAGGTAGAAGGTGTTGTCGACATTGGTTACCCAGTCGCGCAGGGCTTCGTTCATCGCATCCTTGAGGGTGCCGGTGCCGGCCACGACCGGGATCACCTCGGCGCCCAGCAGCTTCATGCGGAACACGTTGGCCTGCTGGCGCTCGATGTCGGTGGTGCCCATGTAGATCACGCATTGCAGGCCGAAGCGCGCGGCCACGGTGGCGGTGGCCACGCCGTGCATGCCGGCGCCGGTCTCGGCGATGATGCGCTGCTTGCCCATGCGCTTGGCCAGGAGGATCTGGCCGATGCAGTTGTTGATCTTGTGCGCGCCGGTGTGGTTGAGCTCTTCACGCTTGAGGTAGATCTTGGCGCCGCCGCAGTGTTCGGTCAGGCGCTCGGCGAAGTACAGCGGGCTGGGACGGCCCACGTAGTCGCGCTGGAAATAGGCCAGCTCTTCGAGGAACTTGGGGTCCTGCTTGGCCTTTTCGTATTCACGGGCCAGGTCGAGGATCAGCGGCATCAGGGTTTCTGCGACATAACGGCCGCCGAACCCGCCGAACAGGCCGTTTTCGTCAGGACCATTACGCAATTGGGACTGGGTCATTGGAGCGCTCCCGGATGGATTCGTGGAAGAAAGCGTGGAAACAATGGACCCCACTCTACCCCTGCCACCGGGCCCTGAAAACCGATAAGATCGCCACAACCTGTCAGGAAAACTCACAAGTCAAATGAGCCGCGACCTGCCCCCCCTGAATGCCCTGCGGGCCTTCGAAGCCACCGCCCGGTTGAACAGCGTCAGCCAGGCCGCCGAGCAGCTGCATGTCACCCACGGTGCGGTCAGCCGGCAATTGAAGGTGCTTGAGGAACACTTGGGGCTGAGCCTTTTCAGCAAGGATGGACGTGGCATTAAACTCACAGATGCCGGGGTTCGCCTGCGGGACGCCAGCAGTGAGGCCTTCGAGCGGTTGCGGGATGTTTGTGCCGAGCTCACTCAAGGCAGCGCCGATGCGCCTTTCGTCCTCGGTTGTTCCGGCAGCCTGTTGGCGCGTTGGTTGATTCCGCGCCTGGGCCGGCTGAATGCCGACTTGCCGGACCTGCGCCTGCACCTGTCCGCCGGCGAAGGCGATCTGGACCCACGGCGGCCAGGGCTGGATGCCCTGCTGGTTTTCGCCGAGCCGCCCTGGCCGGCGGACATGCAGGTACATGAGCTGGCCAGCGAACGCATCGGCCCGGTGCTCAGCCCGCGCTACGCCGGTTATCCGCGCCTGCACCAGGCCCCGGCGGCGGCCCTGGCGGTTGAGCCGCTGTTGCACACCACCTCCCGACCCCAGGCCTGGCCCAGTTGGGCACGGCGCAACGGCATTGCCCCCGAGGCACTGAATTACGGCCAGGGGTTCGAGCATCTGTATTACTTGCTGGAGGCGGCGGTGGCCGGGCTGGGGGTGGCGATCGCCCCGGAACCCTTGGTGGCCGAGGACTTGCTGGCGGGTCGGCTGGTGGCGCCCTGGGGTTTTTGCGATACCCCAGGACAGCTGGCGCTATGGTCGCCCAAGCGCGCCGCCGACGGGCGCGCCCGGCAGCTGGCGCAGTGGTTGAAGACCGAGCTGCGCCAGCCGGCTTGAGTTCTGCTGTGGGGGAGCTGGACTCAGTTGTTGCGCTTGCACAACAGGTAGGCGGCCAGCAGGCCAATGGCCCCGACGGCGACGCCGGCGGTGGTCCAGGGGTGTTCCTGGGCGTAGTCGCGGGTGGCGATCCCGGTCTCGCGGGTTTTCACCTTGACCTCTTCATAGGCATCGCTGAGCAGGCTGCGCGAGTGTTTCAGCGCGCTTTCGGCATTGCTCTTGAGCGTCTTGAGGGTTTTGCGCGACTCTTCGGAAGCATCATCCTTGAGGCTTTCCAGGGATTTGAGCAGGCTCTCGATCTCGGCTTCCATACTTTCCAACGAGGCTTTGCGTGACGACGAATTGGCCATGTGGGCTCTCCTGCAACGGGGTGATGAGGTGTGTAGGTTCCGACTGCACGGCCTTGGGAAAGTGCAGAAAATCTGAATTGCCCCTGAGATAAGGCGTCACAAGTGCCCCAGGCAATCACTGCTAGGCTTTAGTTCATCACCGGAAAAGGAGAGTGCCATGAGTGATCATCACACCTACAAGAAGGTCGAACTGGTCGGTTCTTCGCCCAACAGCATCGAAGACGCGATCAATAACGCGCTGGCCGAGGCGCACAAGAGCATCAAGCACCTGGAGTGGTTCGAAGTCACCGAGACCCGTGGCCATATCAAGGACGGCAAGGCGGCGCATTTCCAGGTCACCCTCAAGGTCGGCTTCCGCATTGCCAATAGTTGAGGGCTTGAGCTAGGCTCTGGAACTTGTGCGCTGGCCGAGTGCCATAGGAAATGGCAAAGCGCTACAACTGTCTTGAGCCTCTGTCAGGCTGGCGTCCACGCCGCCTCTTTTGATCCGACCAGGGAATGTGACCGATGAAAAAACTAGTTTTAGCTGCTGCTTTGTTCAGTCTTGCGGGAACTGCCCTTGCTGCCGGCAAGCCATGCGAGGAGCTCAAGGGCGAAATTGCCGCGAAGCTCGATGCCAAGGGCGTCGCCCACTACTCGCTGGAAGTGGTCGACAAGGGCGCTGCGGCGGATGGCAAGGTGGTCGGCTCCTGCGAAGCCGGTACCAAGGAGATTGTCTACAAGCGCGGTTGATCCCTTGTAGCCTCCAGAAAAAACCAAGCCGACGCCAAGCGTCGGCTTTTTTGTGCCCGGGATCCAGGCCTGCTCAGCCCTTCATCACCTGAGACAGCAGCTCGTAGGAGTGCAGGCGGTCGGCGTGCTCGTAGAGGTCGCAAGTGAAGATCAGCTCGTCAGCGCCGGTCTGCTCCACCAGCACTTCCAGCTTGGCGCGGATCTTCGCCGGGCTGCCGATCATCGCCAGGCCGAGGAAACTGCCCACCGCTTCCTTCTCGTGGGGCAGCCACAGGCCGTCCATGCTCTTGACCGGCTTGCGCTGGACCAGGCTCTGGCCGCGCATCAGGGCGAGGATACGCTGGTACACCGAGGTCGCCAGGTAGTCGGCCTGCTCGTCGGTATCGGCGGCCACCAGCGGTACCCCGAGCATCACGTAGGGTTTGTCGAGTACCGCCGAAGGCTTGAAGTGATTGCGGTACACGCGGATCGCCTCATGCATGTAGCGCGGTGCGAAGTGCGAGGCGAAGGCGTAGGGCAGGCCCCGCTCCCCGGCCAGCTGCGCGCTGAACAGGCTGGAGCCCAGCAGCCATACCGGCACGTTGCTGCCGGTACCGGGCATCGCGATCACCCGCTGCTCCGGGGAGCGCGGGCCCAGGTAGGCCATCAACTCGGCTACGTCCTCGGGGAAGTCGTCGGCGCTGCCGGAACGCTCGCGGCGCAGGGCTCGCGCGGTCATCTGGTCCGAGCCCGGGGCACGGCCCAGGCCCAGGTCGATGCGGCCCGGGTACAGGCTTTCCAGGGTGCCGAACTGTTCGGCGATCACCAGCGGCGCATGGTTGGGCAGCATGACCCCGCCAGAGCCGACGCGGATGGTCGAGGTGCCACCGGCCAGGTAGCCGATGAGCACCGAAGTGGCGGAGCTGGCGATGCCGTCCATGTTGTGGTGCTCGGCGACCCAGAACCGGGTATAGCCGAACTTCTCCACATGCTGGGCCAGGTCCAGGGAGTTGTGCAGGGATTGGGCCGGGCTGCCGTCTTCACGCACGGGCACCAGGTCGAGGGTCGAGAACTTCACAGCGGACAGCGGTTTCATAAGCCTGCGTCTCCTTGGGATGTGCAGGCTTTTGTCATGGGCCAAAACCTGCCGAAGTTTGTAAGTCAGACCTATGCAATGTGGGCATATACCCGAGTTTCAATAGCCAGAGTGAATTTGTCGGGTAAATGGTCCGCTCACACCGGCTGAACTTTACCGTGGCATCTATCCTCACAACCCTTGAGATGCGGGAAATCATGGCGGTGCGCTCCCGTGCCGCGGCGTTGAGGAGAGACAGATGGCTATCAAGAAAAAGGCTTCGGCCCATTGGGAAGGCGACCTGAAAACCGGGATCGGCTCGATCTCCACTGAAACCGGGGTTCTGCGCGAGGCTCCCTACGGCTTCAAGGCGCGTTTCGAAGGCGGCAGGGGAACCAACCCGGAAGAACTGATCGGCGCGGCCCATGCCGGCTGCTTCTCCATGGCGTTTTCCATGATCCTCGGCGAGGCCGGGCTCAAGGCCGAGAGTATCGATACCCAGGCCGAGGTGACCCTGGACCAGGTCGATGGCGGTTTTGCCATCACTGCGGTGCACCTGGTCCTCAAGGCCAGGATCCCGGGGGCCAGCCAGCAACAGTTCGACGAGCTGAGCCGCAAGGCCAAGGACGGTTGCCCGGTATCCAAGGTGCTCAAGGCCAGCATCACGCTGGACGCGACCCTGCTCGGCTGACCGTGGTCGCCGGTTCCTGCATCGGGAGCCGGCACGCCCAGGCTGTGCGCCAGTTCAGAACCGGGTCATGGAAAATGTGGTCGAATACCGGACTGCGGCTTGAGTGTGCGTTCGCACGCGCCGCATCAAGGGAGTTTGCAATCATGAAACGTTTTGCCTTGGCGGTAGCAAGTTGTGCGCTGGCCACATCGGCCCTGGCCGCGCCCAAGCCCTGCGAGGAACTCAAGGCCGAGATCGAAGCCAAGATCCAGGCCCGGGGCGTCTCCTCCTACACCCTGGAAATCGTCACCAACGACGAGGTCCACGACGACAACATGGTGGTCGGCAGCTGTGAGAACGGCACCAAGAAGATCATCTACCAGAAGAACGATCGCTGAAGCGGCTCACGGCACGCAATTGACCATCCGCTCCTCGGCGACGATCTCGCGCTGGGCGTTGTACAGCCGGGCGCTGGGGGTGAACGCCAGGTTGCGGGCTTCCAGCCGGTAGCGCTGGCCGGCCTGGAAGTGGTCATAGCGCAGGCTCAGGTAGCACAGCCGCTCTTGTGGGTCGGTGGTCATGCCCATGCCGCCGGCGAACACCTCGAAATCGAAACGCACCATCAGTTCGTGGCTGCCGGGAGTGACCTGGAAGAACCGGCCATCGCTCAGGCGTTGGTTATCCAGGCGTTCGGCCATGATCAGCTTGCCACCGGGCACCGGGGTGGCCAGGTCGATCCAGGCCTGTTGCGGGTCGACGCTGGGCAGCGGCGTGCTGCAGGCGGTGAGGGTAGTAAGGGCAAGGACCAGCAGGGGCAGGCGCATGACGTAAGGAAGCCAGGTCGGAGAGGGGGCTTCCAGCATAACGCCGATCAACTGCGCTGGCAGCCTGCCGGTTGCGCCTTGCCCAGCAGGGTGTGCTGCTCGTCGTAGAGCCTGGCCCAGGGATGGAAGCCGATATTGCCGGCGCGCACCTGATAACGCTGGCCAGCGTTGAATCCGGCGAATTTCACATTCAACCGACAGTCGCGCCACAACGGTTCCTCGGCATCGCCGCCGATGTTGCCGGGCGCCACGGCGAACTGGTAGCGCAGGATCAGCTCATGGCTGCCCGGCTGGACCTGGAAGTAACGTGGGTCCTCGGCGCCTTTGGCATCCACTTTCAGGGCTTGCAGCTGGGTGTCCCGGGGTGGGGCGAGGTCGATCCAGGCTTGCGTCGGGTCAGGGTCGGGCAGGCCCGCGCAACCGTTGAGGGCCAGTAAACCGGTGGTCAGCAGCAACACGCGCATGGCGAAACTCCAGGCAGGCGAGATAGTCTTGCGGGCAGACTCTCTCTGGATGATTCGATTTGAATAGGCCGTGTCCAAGCCATGGGGTACTTGATCGCGTTTTGCGCTTTTGGTTTCCGCCCCTGGTGCTTTTATTGCTCAACGGTTGCAGCAGTGCTGGCTACTACAGCCAGCTGGCCAGTGGCCAATGGCAGTTGCTGCGCTCGCGCGTACCTGTGGCCCAGGTGCTGGCCGATCCATCCCGCGATGCTACCCTGCTTGCCCACCTGGCCCAGTCGCAGCGGGCCCGCACGTTCGCCAGCGAGCACTTGCACCTGCCGGACAACCGCAGCTATCGGCTGTACGTCGATATCGGCCGGCAATACGTGGTGTGGAATGTGTTCGCCACGCCGGAGTTTTCCCTGGCCCCGCAAACCCATTGTTTCCCCATCGCCGGTTGCGTGGCCTATCGCGGCTACTACAGCCAGGGAGCGGCCCGGGGCGAGGCGGCGCTGTTGCAGCAAAAGGGCATGGACGTGACCATCGGTGGGGTCGAAGCCTATTCCACCCTGGGCTGGTTCGACGATCCGATCATCAGCTCGATGACCCATTGGGGCGACGAGCGCCTGGCCACCCTGATCTTTCACGAACTGGCCCACCAGCGCTTCTATGTGAAGGACGACACCGAGTTCAACGAGTCCTTCGCCACCTTCGTCGAGCAGGAAGGCACCCGGCAGTGGCGCGCCTATCGCGGGTTGCCTGCGTCCACCGATAACGCATTGCGCCAGCGCGACCAGTTGACCCAGTTGGTGCTCGACACCCGCAAGCGCCTGGAACAGCTCTATGCCTTGCCCCTGCCCGCCGAGCAGATGCGCCAACGCAAGGCCCTGGAGTTCGAGCGGATGCGCCAGGACTATCGCCACCTACGGGACAGCCAATGGGCCGGCGCCAATCGCTACGACGCCTGGATCGACGCCCCCATGAACAACGCCCGGCTCTTGCCTTTCGGTCTGTACGACCAGTGGGTGCCAGCGTTCGCCGCACTGTTCAAGGAGGAGCACGGCGACTGGCCAGCCTTCTACGCGGCGGTTGAAAAGCTCGGCCGCCAGCCGGCCGATAAGCGCAAGGCGGCGCTCAAAGCCCTGATGGGTGGCCTCTAGAAACACGCCAAGCAATACGTTTGCTTTCGTAGGAGCCAGGCTTGCCCGCGATGAGGCCGGATCGTCAAATCCAGATCGCATCCCAAAGCGCAGAGTCGCCAACCCGTTTCACCAGCCCCGCGCGTAACGGGTTGGCCACGGGTTGGCGTGCTGGCCCGCGATGCGCTCGGTTCAGCGTTGCAGGAAGGCCTGGTGCAGTTGCTCCAGGGTCTGGAAGTGATAGGCCGGTGCCTCGGCGCTCAGTTCCTCGTGGCTGCCGAAGCCGTAACCCACCGCTGCCGCGTCCAGGCCGTTGCGCCTCGCACCGATCAGGTCGTGCTTGCGGTCGCCGATCATCAGGGTGTCGGCCGGGTCCAGGCGTTCCTGCTCCAGCAGGTGGGCAATCAGCTCCACCTTGTCGGTGCGGGTGCCGTCCAGCTCGCTGCCGTAGATCACCTTGAAGTGCTTGGCGAAGTCGAAGTGGCGGGCGATCTCCCGGGCGAACACCCAGGGTTTGGAGGTGGCGATGTACAGCTGCCGGCCCTGGCCGCCGAGGGTCTCGAGCAGCGGCATGACGCCGTCGAAGACACGGTTCTCGTACAGGCCGGTGACCTTGAAGCGTTCGCGATAGAAATTCACCGCGTCCCAGGCCCGGGCTTCGTCGAAGCCATAGAACTGCATGAAGGCCTGCAGCAACGGTGGGCCGATGAAGTGTTCGAGCTTGGTGAGGTCCGGTTCGTCGATGCCCAGCTTGCCCAGAGCGAACTGGATCGAGCGGGTGATGCCTTCGCGGGGATCGGTGAGGGTGCCGTCGAGGTCGAACAATACGGTTTGGTAATGCATGGGAATTCCTGGGCTGTGCAACGGTTGATCAGGGCCGGTCGTAGCCTTCGGCCAGGTGCTGGTCCTTGAGCTTCACGTAGTTGCCGGCGCTGTAGGTGAAGAACGCGCGTTCCTTGTCGGTCAGGGCGCGCACTTGTTTCACCGGGCTGCCGACGTAGAGGAAGCCGCTGGCCAGGCGCTTGCCGGGGGGGACCAGGCTGCCGGCGCCGACCATCACGTCATCCTCCACCACCGCACCGTCCATGACGATACTGCCCATGCCGATCAGCACCCGGCTGCCGATGCTGCAGCCATGGAGCATGACCTTGTGGGCGATGGTCACGTCATCGCCGATCAACAGCGGGAAACCCTCGGGGTTGAACGGGCCGGCGTGGGTGATGTGCAGCACGCTGGCATCCTGCACGCTGGTGCGGGCGCCGATGCGGATGCGGTGCATGTCGCCGCGGATCACGGTCAGGGGCCAGACCGAGCTGTCGGCGCCGATCTCGACGTCGCCGATGACCACCGCCGAGTGGTCGACGAAGGCCCGTTCGCCGAGTTTCGGCGTGTGGGCCTGATAGGTGCGAATAGCCAAGTGCGAGTGCCTCCCTGAGATTTATTAATGGGGTCTATAGCTGCCATGGCGGTCGATTGTAATTAAGATGGTGCTACGTTTCCCAAGCATGTTTCTTCCAGCCAAGGTGCCCACCGTGAGTGTGAACAACCCTCTTCTGCAGCCCTATGACCTGCCGCCGTTCTCGGCGATCCGCGCCGAACACGTACAACCGGCCATCGAACAGATCCTGGCTGACAACCGCGCCGCCATCGCCGAGATCCTCAAGACCCAGGCCACTGCGCCGACCTGGGCCGGCCTGGTGCTGGCCATGGACGAACTCAACGATCGTCTGGGCGCTGCCTGGAGCCCGGTCAGCCATCTCAATGCCGTATGCAACAGCGCCGAACTGCGCGATGCCTATGAGGCCTGCCTGCCGGCATTGAGCGCCTACTCCACCGAGATGGGCCAGAACCGCGAGCTGTTCCAGGCCTTCGACGCCCTGGCCAAGAGCCCGGAGGCGGCCGGTTTCGATGTGGCGCAAAAGACCATCCTCGAACACTCCCTGCGTGATTTCCGCCTGTCGGGTATCGACCTGCCGCCGGAGCAGCAGAAGCGCTACGCGCAAGTTCAGAGCAAGTTGTCCGAGCTGGGCAGCCGCTTCTCCAACCAGTTGCTCGATGCCACCCAGGCCTGGACCAAGCACATCACCGACGAAGCGGCGCTGGCTGGCCTCACCGACTCGGCCAAGGCGCAGATGGCCGCCGCGGCCCAGGCCAAGGACCTGGACGGCTGGCTGATCACCCTGGAGTTCCCCAGCTACTACGCCGTCATGACCTACGCCCAGGACCGTGCCCTGCGTGAAGAGGTCTACGCGGCCTACTGCACCCGGGCTTCCGATCAGGGCCCCAACGCCGGCCAACACGACAACGGCCCGGTGATGCAGGAGATCCTCGACCTGCGCCAGGAACTGGCCAAGCTGTTGGGCTTTGCCAACTTCGCCGAGCTGAGCCTGGCCACCAAGATGGCCGAGTCCAGCGACCAGGTACTGGGTTTCCTGCGGGACCTGGCCAAGCGCAGCAAGCCGTTCGCCGCCCAGGACCTGGCACAGCTCAAGGCCTATGCCGCCGAGCAAGGCTGCCCTGACCTGCAAAGCTGGGACAGCGGTTTCTACGGCGAGAAGCTGCGCGAGCAGCGCTACAGCGTGTCCCAGGAAGCCCTGCGCGCCTACTTCCCAATCGACAAGGTGCTGTCCGGCCTGTTCACTATCGTCCAGCGCCTGTACGGCATCGAGATCGCCGAGCAGAAGGGCTTCGACGCCTGGCACCCGGATGTCCGCCTGTTCGAGATCAAGGAAAACGGCCAGCACGTCGGCCGCTTCTTCTTCGACCTCTACGCCCGCGCCAACAAGCGTGGCGGTGCCTGGATGGACGGTGCCCGCGACCGTCGGCGTACCGCTGGCGGCGCGCTGCAGAGCCCGGTGGCCAACCTGGTGTGCAATTTCACTCCGGCCGTATCCGGCAAGCCAGCGCTGCTGACCCACGATGAAGTCACCACCTTGTTCCACGAATTCGGCCACGGCCTGCACCACCTGCTGACCCGCATCGAGCATGCCGGCGTCTCCGGGATCAATGGCGTGGCCTGGGATGCCGTGGAGCTGCCGAGCCAGTTCATGGAGAACTGGTGCTGGGAACCCGAAGGCCTGGCGCTGATCTCCGGTCACTACGAGACCGGCGACGCCCTGCCCCAGGACCTGCTGGACAAGATGCTGGCGGCCAAGAACTTCCAGTCCGGAATGATGATGGTGCGCCAGCTGGAGTTCTCGCTGTTCGACTTCGAACTGCACGCCACCCACGGCGATGGCCGCAATGTGTTGCAGGTGCTGGAAACCGTGCGCGATGAAGTCTCGGTGATGCGCCCACCGGCCTATAACCGCTTCCCTAACAGCTTCGCCCACATCTTCGCCGGTGGTTATGCCGCGGGTTACTACAGCTACAAGTGGGCTGAAGTGCTGTCGGCCGACGCCTTCTCGCGCTTCGAGGAAGAAGGTGTGCTCAACGCCGCGACCGGTCGTGCTTTCCGCGAGGCGATCCTGGCCCGTGGCGGTTCCCAGGAGCCGATGGTGCTGTTCGTCGATTTCCGCGGACGGACCCCGTCGATTGACGCACTCTTGCGCCACAGCGGCCTCAGCGAGGACGCGGCAGCATGAGTGAAGCCCCCGTGAAGACCAAGAAACGCTTTATCGCCGGTGCGGTTTGCCCGGCGTGCAGTGAGCAGGACAAGCTGATGATGTGGAGCGAAGACGACGTGCCCCATCGCGAGTGCGTGGCCTGCGGCTACGCCGACACCTTGAATGAGCAGGGACTGTCGGTACCCAAGGAATTGAGCACGCGGGTCAACACCGCGGCCCTCAAGGTGGCGGATGCCAAGGTGCAGTCGGTGCAGTTCTTCCCCAACCCCAAGTTGAAGAAGAAAACCGACGAACCCAAGTAACCGGGACCCCCTGTAGGAGTGCAGCTTGCGCGCGATAGCGGTGTGTCAGACACATCGCGGCGCCTTCATCGCCAGCAAGCTTGGCTCCTGCAGCAAAGCCCTCTCCCGCCTCGCAATCAGTTCGCCGGCTTGCTGGCGCTGACCGTCTCGAACCAGCTCTTCACCGAACAGGTGGCGAACACGCTGGTGCTGCAATCGCCGTTGGCCAGTGCGGTACGCAGTTTCTCCACATCGGCCTGCATCATGTAGCGAATGCCGTCCTTGAAGTGGGCGCTGTCGCCGAATCCGCCCTGGGTCATTTCACTCAAGGCTTCCTCTTTGCTCCAGCCCTGGATCACCACCCGGTACATCGCCGACATCAGGCCGGTGCGGTCCGAGCCATGCTTGCAATGCATCAGCACCGGGCCCTGGGCTTCGGCGCTCTGGATCGCGCGCAAGGCCTTGAGCACATCGGCGTCGTCCACGTGGTTGGTGCGGTAAGGCAGCTGGACCTGATGGATGTTTGGAGCCGCCAGCCAACTGCTGTCCGATTCCGGCAGGAAGTTGATCACCGTCCCGACTTTGAGTTGCTCCAGCAGTGGCACGGCGTCTTTGTCCGGCAGGGCGCTGCGGTACAGGGTTGGCGACATCTGGTACAGGTTGTACTGCTTGGCCACGGGCTGGGCCCATTGTTCCGGTCGGCTGGCGGGGACATCGGCAGCCTGGGCCAGTGGACCTGCCAACAGGGCCAGCAACGCCAGGCACAACGCAGGAACGAAATGAATTCTCGACATGGACAGGGGTCACTGATGAGGGGCAATGGTAGGGAGTGTCGACCATGGGCGGTCAAAGCCCTGTGAGCCTCCTGTCAAAGAATCGTGAAGCCTGTTTCTGGTCCGCTATTTTTTTCAGTATCTGATGTGTTTTTTCCGACTGAAACGATTCATCAGGATGCTTAGGCTGCTACCATTTGTAACTAAAGTTTGCTGATGTGTTCATAAGCCTGGGCCCTGCCCGGCTTTTTGCGTTGCCAAAACACAAAGTCGCGCCATGACGCGGCTGAAATCCATCAATGCCTGATGAGGTGCACCCATGTCCGATCAAGATCGAGACAACCCGCGGCGTGAGTTCTTGCGCAAATCCCTGACCTTGATCCCGGTGGTCACCGTGGCCAGTACCGGCCTGGGCAGCAGCATGCTGGCCGTGGCTCCCGAGGCTGTCGCAGCCGAAAAGCCCACTGCGCCGAGCAAGCAGGCCAGCAGCACCCACTATGAACCCAGCTACTTCACTGCCGAGGAGTGGGCCTTTATCCAGGCAGCGGTGGAGCGCCTGATCCCGGCGGACGACATGGGGCCTGGCGCGTTGGAAGCCGGCGTTCCGGAATACATCGACCGGCAGATGAACACCTCCTACGCCGCCGGTGCCCTGTGGTACATGCAAGGCCCGTTCAAGGCCGATGCTGCGCCAGAGATGGGCTGGCAGAGCAAGCTGGTGCCCAAGGAGATCTATCGCCTGGGTATCGCTGCCACGGACGCCTGGTGCAAAGGCCTCAAGGGCCAAACATTTGCTGCTCAAGACAGCGCTACCCGAGACGAATTGCTCAAGCAACTGGAGGCGGGTACGCCGCAGTTCGACACGGTTCCGGCCAAGCTGTTCTTCAACCTGCTGTTGCAGAACACCAAGGAGGGTTTCTTCAGCGACCCGATCCACGGTGGCAACAAGGGCCTGGTGGGCTGGACCCTGATCGGCTTCCCCGGCGCGCGCGCCGATTTCATGGATTGGGTGGAGCGTAACGAGCAGTACCCCTTCCCGGCAGTATCGATTCGCGGCGAGAGGGCTTGAGCATGGCGACAGTGATGAAGAAGGTCGACGCAGTGATCGTCGGGTTTGGCTGGACCGGCGCGATCATGGCCAAGGAGCTGACCGAGGCGGGGCTCAACGTGCTGGCGCTGGAGCGCGGGCCGATGCAGGACACCTACCCGGACGGCAGTTATCCCCAGGTGATCGACGAGCTCACCTACAGCGTGCGCAAGAAGCTCTTCCAGGACATTTCCAAGGAAACGGTGACCATCCGCCACAGCGTCAACGACGTGGCCCTGCCCAACCGCCAACTGGGCGCGTTCCTGCCGGGCAATGGCGTGGGCGGCGCCGGGCTGCACTGGTCCGGCGTGCATTTTCGTGCCGACCCCATCGAGTTGCGCATGCGCAGCCACTATGAAGAACGCTACGGCAAGAACTTCATCCCCAAGGACATGACCATCCAGGACTTCGGAGTCACCTACGAAGAGCTGGAGCCATTCTTCGACTATGCGGAAAAGGTCTTCGGTACCTCGGGCCAGGCCTGGACCGTGAAGGGCCAGCTGGTGGGCGAAGGCAAGGGCGGCAACCCCTATGCACCGGATCGCTCGGATCACTTCCCGCTGGAGTCGCAGAAGAATACCTATTCCGCCCAGCTGTTCCAGAAAGCCGCCAATGAAGTGGGCTACAAGCCCTACAACCTGCCTTCGGCCAATACCTCGGGGCCCTACACCAACCCCTATGGTGCGCAGATGGGGCCGTGCAACTTCTGCGGTTTCTGCAGTGGCTACGTCTGCTACATGTATTCCAAGGCCTCGCCCAACGTGAACATCCTGCCGGCCCTCAAGCCGCTGCCGAATTTCGAGTTGCGGGCCAATTCCCATGTGCTCAAGGTCAACCTGGACAGCAGCAAGACCCTGGCCACCGGCGTCACCTACGTCGACGCCCAGGGGCGCGAGATCGAGCAACCGGCAGACCTGGTGATCCTCGGCGCCTTCCAGTTCCACAACGTGCGCCTGATGCTGCTCTCGGGCATCGGCAAGCCCTACGACCCGATCACCGGCGAAGGCGTGGTGGGCAAGAACTTCGCCTACCAGAACATGGCCACCATCAAGGCCTACTTCGACAAGGACGTGCACACCAACAACTTCATCGGCGCCGGTGGCAACGGCGTGGCGGTGGACGACTTCAACGCCGACAACTTCGACCACGGCCCCCATGGTTTCGTCGGTGGTTCGCCATTCTGGGTCAACCAGGCCGGCAGCCGGCCGATCGCCGGGACGTCCAACCCGCCAGGCACCCCGGCCTGGGGCAGCGCCTGGAAGAAGGCCACGGCCGACTACTACACCCACCAGGTGTCCATGGACGCCCACGGCGCGCACCAGTCCTACCGGGGCAACTACCTCGACCTGGACCCGGTCTACCGCGATGCCTACGGCTTGCCCCTGCTGCGGATGACCTTCGACTGGCAGGAAAACGACATCAAGATGAACCGCTTCATGGTCGAGAAGATGGGCAAGATCGCCCAGGCGATGAACCCCAAGGCCATCGCCCTGCTGGGCAAGCAGGTCGGTGAGCACTTCAACACCGCCTCCTACCAGACCACTCACCTGAACGGTGGCGCGATCATGGGCACCGACCCCAAGACCAGCGCCCTGAACCGCTACTTGCAGAGCTGGGACGTACACAACGTGTTCGTGCCTGGAGCCTCGGCCTTTCCCCAGGGCCTGGGCTACAACCCCACCGGGCTGGTGGCGGCGCTGACCTACTGGTCGGCGCGGGCGATCCGCGAGCAGTACCTGAAGAACCCCGGCCCGCTGGTCCAGGCATAAGGAGCGATGACCATGAAAGCACTCGTTATCGCCAGTCTGGCGCTGTTGGGCAGCGCCTCTCTCCAGGCCGCCGAAGTCGACCAGGCCCTGGTCAAGCAGGGCGAATACCTGGCCCGTGCCGGTGACTGCGTCGCCTGCCACACCGCCAAGGACGGCAAGCCGTTCGCCGGCGGCTTGCCGATGGAAACCCCGATCGGGGTGATCTATTCCACCAACATCACTCCGGACAAGACCGGTATCGGCGACTACAGCTTCGAGGACTTCGACCTGGCCGTGCGCCATGGCGTGGCCAAGAACGGCAGCACGCTGTACCCGGCCATGCCCTTCCCGTCCTACGCCCGGGTCAACGACGCCGACATGCAGGCGCTCTACGCCTACTTCATGCACGGCGTGGCGCCGGTGGTACGGGACAACAAGGACAGCGACATTCCCTGGCCCCTGAGCATGCGCTGGCCGTTGTCGATCTGGCGCTGGATGTTCGCCCCGAGCGTGGCGCCAGCCGCCGTGGCTGCCGACAGCGACCCGTTGATCAGCCGTGGCGCCTACCTGGTGGAAGGCCTGGGCCACTGTGGCGCCTGCCATACGCCACGGGCGCTGACCATGCAGGAGAAGGCCCTGAGCGCCAGTGAAGGCAGTGCCTTCCTGTCCGGCAGCGCACCGCTGGAGGGCTGGATCGCCAAGAGCCTGCGTGGCGATCACAAGGACGGCCTGGGCAGCTGGAGCGAAGAGCAACTGGTGCAGTTCCTCAAGACCGGCCGCAGCGATCGCAGCGCGGTGTTCGGCGGCATGAGCGACGTGGTGGTCCACAGCATGCAGTACATGAATGACCAGGACCTGATGGCCATCGCTCGCTACCTCAAGTCGCTGCCGGCCAACGATCCGGCCGACCAGCCGCACCAGTACGACAAGCAAGTGGCCGATGCCCTGTGGAAAGGCGACGACAGCAAGCCGGGCGCCTCGGTGTACATCGACAACTGCGCCGCCTGCCACCGTACCGATGGCCATGGCTACACCCGGGTGTTCCCGGCGCTGGCCGGCAACCCGGTGCTGCAATCGGAGGACGCCACCTCGCTGATCAACATCGTGCTCAAGGGCGGTACCCTGCCCGCCACCCACAGCGCGCCGTCGACCCTCACCATGCCGCCCTTCGCCTGGCGGCTGTCGGACCAGGAGGTGGCCGACGTGGTCAGCTTCATCCGCAGCAGCTGGGGCAACCAGGGGGCGCCGGTGAAGGCCGCGGATGTGGCCGGGCTGCGTGACGGGCGCCTGCAGAGCACCTCCAACGATGACCTGGGCAACGTGATTCCACGTCACTAATGGCAGGAGCGGCGCCCGCAACGGGCGCCGGTTGGATGCAGCCCTTCAACCCCGGGGGAAGGGCTGGATCCCCAGCTGGCTTTGTAGCTGGTAGCCGGCGATGCAGTCCGCCAATCCGGCGTTCATCAGGTCTTCCCAGCTCGCCGGCAGCAGGCCGATGTCGTCATGGTGAGGGCGCCAGTGCGCCTCGGCGAACTTCGGATCGGCTGCATCGAAGGGCTGCGGGCCGCTCACCGCGGCTTGCCGGATGTCCTGGGTGCACAGGTCGAACTCGCAGGCCAGGCCCCAGAGCTGGCCATCCGCGGCCCTGACGATGATCAGGTCGGCGCCTTGCTCGTAGCTCGGCAGGTAGGCGTGCGCTGCATAGAAGATCTTTTCCAGTGTGCCGGGTGTCCTGGGCATTGTCGTGCTCCTTTGGTGGTCGCCCGCGTTATAGCGCAGGCAGCGTCGTTGCCGCGAATCCTTCGCAGGCCTTTGCGCCTGTCGACCTTCTGCGAGCTCAAGGACCAGGCCGGCCCTGATCTCGATTCGAAGGTGATGTTGAGCTTTGGCGGGAGTTGCCAGGAGCTGGAAACCATCAGGGATGGATGGGCGCTACTGACCCGTTCGCTGACCAAGCTTGCGAGCGTTCTGCTCGACGGCGCTAGGCAGCTTGTCGCAGCTCAATTACTGTATGTACATACAGTTATGGAGTGCCCCCATGTCCAGCCCCCTGCCGCCCCGCGGTCGTGGCACCGCGAGCAACCCGCACAACCGTTTCGCTCCCAGCCGCTCGGTGGCCGAGGATGACGGCTGGCACCAGGAAGTGCCTTTGACCCAGGGCACCGAGGTGCGCTTGGAAACCGCCAAGTCGATCATCACCCGCAACCATTCGCCGGACCTGCCCTTCGATCGCTCGATCAATCCCTATCGCGGTTGCGAGCACGGCTGCATCTACTGCTATGCGCGGCCCAGCCATGCCTACTGGGATATGTCGCCGGGGCTGGACTTCGAAACCCGGCTGATCGCCAAGAGCAATACCGCCACCCTGCTGGAGCAGCAGCTGTCCAAACCCGGCTACCAGTGCGCGCCGATCAACCTGGGTTCCAATACCGATCCCTACCAACCCATCGAGCGTGAACAACGGCTGACCCGGCGCACCCTGGAGGTGCTGCTGCGCTACCGGCACCCGGTGACCATCGTCACCAAGGGGTCGTTGATCCTGCGCGACCTTGACCTGTTGACCGAGCTGGCACGTCAGCGGCTGGTGGCGGTGATGATCAGCCTCACCACCCTGGACGATGAACTCAAGCGCATCCTCGAGCCCCGGGCCGCAGCGCCCAAGGCCCGCTTGCGGGCGATCCGGGTACTGCGTGGGGTGGGTGTGCCGGTGGGGGTGTTGTGTTCACCGATGATCCCGATGATCAACGACAGCGAGCTGGAGGCCCTGCTGACCGAAGCCCAGGCCGCCGGGGCGCAGAGTGCGGCCTACATGATGCTGCGCCTGCCCCTGGAGGTGGCGCCGCTGTTCGAGGAGTGGCTGGCGGCGCATTACCCGCAGCGGGCGGCCCATGTCCTGAGCCTGATCCGCCAGAGCCGCGGCGGCGAACTCTACGACAGCCGCTTCGGCAGCCGCATGCGTGGCGAGGGGCCTTTTGCCGACCTGTTGGCCCAGCGTTTCGCCAAGGCACTCAAGCGCCTGGGGTTGGAGCGGCGCGCGGGTTTCGATCTCGACTGTTCGGCTTTCTGCCCACCAGGCAGGCAACTGTCGTTGCTGTGAGCTGGCCTGGAGCGATTGAAGGGCTGGGGCGGGCCAATGCCACCAAGGGTTCGCGTCTGGTGATCGAGGCTCGGGGCCTGGGGCGTTGTCTTGAGGGGCGCTTGAACGATGTTGCGGGGATGGGGCAGTTGCAGTACGCGGTTGAAGCGGGCCAGGCCCTTCGCCACAAGGCCCGCTGCGGGCCTTGCTGGCGAGGAATGGGTCAGGCGGCGGGCTGGTCGAGTTCCAGTTCCACGCCCAGCTGGCGCGACAGGCACGGCCAGCGTTTCCAGGCGGCCTCGGTGTCCGGGCTGCTGAGTTTGTCGCGGTAGGCTTCCACCGATTCCAGGGCGAAGCTGTCTTCGTCGAGCATGGCGTCGACCGCGTGGTGCACGGCTTCGTCCAGTTGGTTGGCAAAGGTCTCGCCGATCAGTTGATGGGCGATGAGATTGGCGACCGTCATGTCCAGGGGGATCAGTGGGCGGCCGAAGTGCTTGATGTACAGGTCGTTGACTTCCTCTACCAGGCGCAGGGCCAGGTAGGCTTCGTCCAGCAGGCTGTCGAGGCCCACATGGCCGTCCATGATGGCCGGCGGCTGGAGGAAGAATTGCTCGGCGATTTTCAGCACCGGCTTGATTTGCGGCTCGATGCCCGCTTCACGGGCAACGGCGTTGGCGGCGTCCAGAAGGTCTGGCACCTGATCGATGTATGCGCTGACAAAACGGGTCATGACGCCTTGTGCGTCGACTTCGGGCAGCTGGATGGCAGGGTGCAGGTGAGGCAGTTGTACTTCCAATTGACGGGCCAGAAGGCCCGTGCTGGCTTCGTGCTGTTGAGCCAATAGGATCTGCTCGCGTAATGCGGCGGTGTTCATGAAAGCTCCAGGGACAAGGGCGGTCGATCGGGACAACCGAGGTGGGATGACGGCCTGCCGCCCATTAGCGACCATCCCTCGGGGGAGAACATAAGTTAGCCTGCTCATGAAAGTGTTTAAGACATATTTGTAATATTCACTTATTACTTAGTCGGGTGCGTTATATCGTCGCACCCCATCTTTTTCTCCAATCCCTTGATTCCCGTGGCCTGCAAAGCCTCCTTGGGGTGTTTCAGCAGGTTTACGCCATTGCGTTGCGAGGTGAGAGTCGCTGGCTATACTCGCCAAGGTATGAAGTTAGCTGATGATGCCCGACTGCAATTGCAGCGAGGCTCGATGGTCTAAGTTCGTAGTCTAGGCAGTCGCTCCCTTGCCGCAGGTGTATAGCCGGCGGGATAACAAGAACGATAAGGGGAACCCGCAATGAAGCGACATCCACAAGTCTGGATGGGCCTCCTGTTGTGGACGATATTCAGCCAGGCGCAAGCTGCCTGGACGGTGAATATGGCGCCTGGGGCTACCGAGATAAGCCACGCGGTATTCGACCTGCACATGACCATCTTCTGGATCTGTGTGGTGATCGGCGTCATCGTCTTCGGCGCGATGTTCTGGTCGATGATCGTTCACCGTCGCTCTACCGGCCAGGTCCCGGCCAGGTTCCACGAAAGCACCACGGTGGAAATCCTCTGGACCATCATCCCTTTCCTGATCCTGGTGGCCATGGCCGTGCCGGCCACCGCGACCCTGATCAAGATGTACGACACCAGCGAGCCGGACGTGGACGTGCAGATCACCGGCTACCAGTGGAAGTGGCACTACAAATACCTGGGCCAGGACGTGGAGTTCTTCAGCAACCTGGCCACCCCCGCCGAGCAGATCCACAACAAGAGCGCCAAGGGCGAGCACTACCTGCTGGAGGTCGATCAGCCGCTGGTGCTGCCAGTGGGCGCCAAGGTGCGTTTCCTGGTGACCGCCGCCGACGTCATCCACTCCTGGTGGGTGCCGGCCTTCGCGGTCAAGCGCGATGCCATCCCCGGCTTCGTCAACGAAGCCTGGACCCGGGTCGACAAGCCCGGCATCTACCGTGGCCAGTGCGCCGAGCTGTGCGGCAAGGACCACGGCTTCATGCCGATCGTGGTGGAGGTCAAGAGCCAGGCCGACTACGACACCTGGATGGGCGAGCGCAAGGCCGAGGCCGCCAAGCTCAAGGAGCTGACCAGCAAGGAATGGACCCTCGACGAACTGGTGGCCCGCGGCGACAAGATCTACCACACCACCTGCGTGGCCTGTCACCAGGCCGAGGGCCAGGGCCTGCCGCCGATGTTCCCGGCGCTCAAGGGCTCGAAGATCGCCACCGGACCCAAGGAGGCCCACCTGAGCCTGGTGTTCCACGGCAAGCCGGGCACCGCCATGGCCGCCTTCGGCAAGCAGCTGTCGGAAGTCGATATCGCCGCCGTGGTGACCTACGAACGCAACGCCTGGGGCAATAACAAGGGCGACATGGTGACGCCCAAGGATGTCCTGGCACTGAAACAGGCGGAAAGCAAATGAACCGCCCTATTGGAAGTCTGCGCAAGCGGTCGCGGCGTGCCGCCGATCGTCCCGTCCATTCGCGTGCAGGAGACAGGACATGAGTGCTGTGATCGATGACCACGGCCATGCCGGCCATGATGACCATGCCCACGGGCCGGCCAAGGGCCTGATGCGCTGGGTGCTGACCACCAACCACAAGGACATCGGCACCTTGTACCTGTGGTTCAGCTTCACCATGTTCCTGGTGGGCGGCACCTTCGCCATGGTGATTCGTGCCGAGCTGTTCCAGCCCGGGCTGCAGATCGTCGAACCGGCGTTCTTCAACCAGATGACCACCATGCACGGCCTGGTGATGGTCTTCGGTGCGGTGATGCCGGCCTTCGTCGGCCTGGCCAACTGGATGATCCCGTTGATGATCGGCGCGCCGGACATGGCCCTGCCGCGGATGAACAACTTCAGCTTCTGGTTGCTGCCCGCGGCCTTCCTGCTGCTGCTCTCGACCCTGTTCATGCCCGGCGGCGGACCGAACTTCGGCTGGACCTTCTACGCGCCACTGTCGACCACCTATGCGCCGGAAAGCGTGACCTTCTTCATCTTCGCCATCCACCTGATGGGCGTCAGCTCGATCATGGGGGCGATCAACGTGATCGCCACCATCCTCAACCTGCGCGCTCCGGGCATGACCCTGATGAAAATGCCGCTGTTCGTCTGGACCTGGCTGATCACCGCGTTCCTGCTGATCGCGGTGATGCCGGTGCTGGCGGGCGTGGTGACCATGATGCTGATGGACATCCATTTCGGCACCAGCTTCTTCAGCGCCGCCGGCGGTGGCGACCCCGTGTTGTTCCAGCACGTGTTCTGGTTCTTCGGCCATCCCGAGGTGTACATCATGATCCTGCCGGCCTTCGGCGCCGTCAGTTCGATCATCCCCACCTTCAGCCGCAAGCCGCTGTTCGGCTACACCTCGATGGTCTACGCCACCGGGGCCATCGCCTTCCTGTCGTTCATCGTCTGGGCACACCACATGTTCGTGGTGGGCATCCCGCTGGTGGGCGAGCTGTTCTTCATGTACGCCACCTTGCTGATCGCCGTGCCCACGGGGGTCAAGGTGTTCAACTGGGTGAGCACCATGTGGCAGGGCGCGCTGACCTTCGAGACGCCGATGCTGTTCGCCGTGGCCTTCGTCATCCTGTTCACCATCGGCGGTTTCTCCGGGTTGATGCTGGCCATCGCCCCGGCGGACTTCCAGTACCAGGACACCTACTTCGTGGTGGCGCACTTCCACTACGTGCTGGTGCCCGGGGCGATCTTCGGCATCTTCGCCTCGGCCTACTACTGGCTGCCCAAGTGGACCGGGCACATGTACGACGAGACCCTGGGCAAGTTGCACTTCTGGCTGTCCTTCATCGGCATGAACATGGCGTTCTTCCCCATGCACTTCGTCGGCCTGGCCGGCATGCCGCGGCGGATCCCGGACTACAACCTGCAGTTCGCCGATTTCAACATGGTGTCGTCCATCGGGGCCTTCACCTTCGGCGCGACGCAGGTCTTCTTCCTGTTCATCGTCATCAAGTGCATTCGCGGCGGCGCGCCGGCTCCGGCCAAGCCATGGGAAGGGGCCGAGGGGCTGGAGTGGAGCATTCCTTCGCCAGCGCCCTACCACACCTTCGTCACGCCACCGGAAGTGAAGTGAACCCCTGGCCGACTGTGCAGGAGCGGACCTGTTCATGAGGGCGGCGCGGGGCGTCGCCCGGTTTGTTGCAGGAGGGTATCGGGATGGCTGAAGTCTCGTTGAAGAAGCTGGTCACGCGGCTGCTGCTGGTGGTCGTGGCGATGTTCGTCTTCGGTTTTGCCCTGGTGCCGATCTACGACGTGATGTGCAAGGCCCTGGGGATCAACGGCAAGACCGGCGGGCAGTACCAGGATGCGCAACGGCAGCAGGTCGATGCCTCGCGCCAGGTGCGGGTGCAGTTCTTGTCGACCAACGCCATCGACATGGTCTGGGACTTCTACCCCAAGTCCGATGACATCGTGGTCCACCCGGGGGCGGTGAACGAGATGATCTTCATTGCTCGCAACCCCAGCGACCACCCGATGAGTGCCCAGGCGATCCCGAGCATCTCGCCCAGCAGTGCGGCGATGTATTTCCACAAGACCGAGTGCTTCTGCTTTACCCAGCAGGTGCTGCAACCCGGTGAGCAGATCGAGATGCCCGTGCGTTTCATCGTCGATCGCGACATGCCCAAGGATGTGAAGCACCTGACGCTGGCTTACACGCTGTTCGATATCACCGCGCGTCATCCACCGGTGGCGGCCGCCACCAAGACTGGCGGCTAGGCGCCCTGGCGTGCCCGATAAGGAGAACAATCAATGGCGACTCATGAGCACTATTACGTTCCCGCCCAGAGCAAGTGGCCGATCATCGCCACGCTGGGCATGTTCGTCACCGTGGCCGGCCTTGCGACCTGGTTCAACGACCTCAAGGCGGCGCGCCCGGAATCCCACGGCCCGCTGATCTTCTTCGTCGGCGGCCTGCTGCTGGCCTACATGCTGTTCGGCTGGTTCGGCGCGGTGATCAAGGAAAGCCGCGCAGGCCTGTATAGCGCCCAGCTCGATCGCTCGTTCCGCTGGGGCATGAGCTGGTTCATCTTCTCGGAGGTGATGTTCTTCCTGGCCTTCTTCGGCGCCTTGTTCTATGTGCGGCACCTGTCCGGCCCCTGGCTTGGCGGTGAGGGGCACAAAGGCATCGCCCACACCTTGTGGCCGAACTTCCAGTTCGTCTGGCCGCTGCTCGAAAACCCCGATCCGAAGCTGTTCCCATCGCCCAAGGGGACCATCAGCCCCTGGGGCCTGCCACTGCTCAATACCGTGCTGCTGGTGAGCTCCAGCGTCACCGTGACCATCGCCCACCACGCCCTGAAGAAGGGCCATCGCGGGGCGCTGAAGCTGTGGCTGGCGCTGACCGTGCTGCTGGGCTGCGCCTTCCTGGGCTTCCAGGCCCAGGAGTACATCCATGCCTACCACGAGCTGGGCCTGACCCTGGGCTCGGGGATCTACGGCGCGACGTTCTTCATGCTCACCGGCTTTCACGGGGCCCACGTGACCATCGGCACGCTGATCCTGTTCGTGATGCTGATGCGGGTGATGCGTGGGCATTTCGATGCCGAGCACCAGTTCGGCTTCGAGGCCGCCAGCTGGTATTGGCACTTCGTCGATGTGGTGTGGATCGGCTTGTTCGTTTTCGTCTACGTGCTCTGAACAGCCTTACCAGGGGGAATGGGACACCAGCTGGCCGCTGAAGAAACCCCAGGCGATCAAGCCGACGGTGATCACGGCCAGGCACACCCGAATACTCAGCGACGTCAGCAGGCGCTTGGATTGGCTGTCGTCCTTGACCAGAAAGAACAGGCCGCTGAACAGGCTGATAACCGTGGCAATCAGCATCAGGACGATGGCTGCTTTGAGCATGGTGGACTCCGGGGGGAAGCGCGATGCAAGTCAGTATAGCGAGTGGATTTATCAGCTTTGCGGCGCGGCCATGAAAGGCTTTCGCCCGGGCCTGGTGCCGACGCTGGTGGTGCTTGCGTTGCTGCCGGTGCTGGTCTGGCTGGGGTTCTGGCAGCTGGGGCGTGGCGAGCAGAAGCGCCAGTTGCTGGCCAGCTACGCCGAGCGTCGCGCTGGCGCGCCGGTGCCGTTGTTCGAGCTGCTGGAAGCGCCGGACCCGGCCTTCTTGCGCGTGCGCCTGCACGGGCATTTCGATGGCGAGCACAGCCTGTTGCTGGATAACCGCATGCATGACGGCAAGGTCGGGGTCGAGCTGCTGCAGCCCTTCCTGGACCAGGCCAGCGGCCGCTGGCTGCTGGTCAACCGTGGCTGGCTGCCCTGGCCCGACCGGCGTACGCCACCGCGTTTCGAGACGCCGGCGCAGAGCCTGGACCTGGAGGCCTGGGTCTATGTCGTGCCGGGGGCGGCGTTCCAACTGCATGCCGATCCGGCGGGGGCCAGTTGGCCCCGGCTGGTGACGGCGGTGGCGCCGGACAAGCTGTGGGCTGAGCTGGGTCGCACAGGTTTTGCCCATGAGGTACGCCAGGAATCCGGCCCCGGCGCCTATCTCACACAGTGGCCCGTGGTCGCCATGGGCCCGGAAAAGCACCAAGCCTATGCCGCGCAGTGGTTCGCCATGGCCGTGGCGCTGCTGCTTCTCTACGGCTACTTCGGCTGGCACAACGCAAGGGAGAAACGCCATGGGAACGGCCATGAATCCACCCAACATCTCTGAAACCCGGGAACCCAACCGGCGGCGTGGTCGCTGGCAACTGGTGCTCATCGTGCTGATGGTGATCGGTCCGATGATCCTCGCTACCAGCATGTACAAACTGCAGTTCTGGGTGCCGGACAGCCGCAGTTATCACGGCGAGCTGATCGGTAATGGCCAGACCCGTGCCGAGATCGGCGTGCAGTCCGAGGACGATCGCTGGCAGATCCTGGTAACCGCGCCCAAGGGCTGCGCGGTGGATTGCCAGCAGTTGGTGTACCTGGCGCGGCAGGTCCAGGTGGCGCTGGGACGTGATGCCTCGCGGGCCAGCCACGCGCTGGCCGTTGCCCAACCCCTGGATGCCGACTATGAGGCCCGGTTGCAGCGGGAATATCCACAACTGCAGCGCTACCCCCTGGACCCGGCGAGCTTCGCCAAGGGCACCAGGGACCAGCAGGCGCCGCAACTGTGGATCGTCGATCCCCACAGCAACCTGGTGTTGCGCTACGACGCCCGGGTCAAGGGCAAGGACCTGCTCGACGACCTGCGCCACCTGCTGAAACTGTCGAACATCGGATGAGGGCATCGACATGGCCAAACCTGGATTTCGCCTTGCCTTGTTCGCCACCCTGCTGGCGTTACTGGTGGTGCTGCTGGGGGCCTATACCCGGCTGACCCATGCCGGTCTCGGTTGCCCCGACTGGCCCGGTTGCTACGGCTTTATCAGCGTGCCGCAAAGCGAAGCCCAGCTGGCCCATGCCGAGCTGCATTTCCCCGAGTCGCCAGTGGAGGAGCACAAGGGCTGGAACGAGATGATCCACCGTTATTTCGCCGGCACCCTGGGGCTGCTGATTGCGCTCCTGGCCGCGCGTTCCTGGACCCATCGGCGTTACCCCGGACAGCCCCTGAAACTGCCGCTGTTCATCCTGGCGGTGGTCTTCGCCCAGGCCGCCTTTGGCATGTGGACCGTGACCCTCAAGCTCTGGCCCCAGGTGGTGACCGCTCATTTGCTGGGCGGCTTCGCCACCTTGAGCTTGTTGTTCCTGTTGACCTTGCGCCTGTCCGGCGTGCTGCCGGCGCTGATCGTGCCGCGGCGCCTGCAGTATTGGGCCACGGCTGCCCTGGTGCTGGTGATTGGGCAGATCGCCCTGGGCGGCTGGGTCAGCTCCAATTACGCGGCGGTGGCCTGTATCGACCTGCCCACCTGCCATGGGCAGTGGTGGCCGCAGATGGATTTTGCCAATGGCTTCCACCTGACCCAGCACATCGGCCCCAACTACCTGGGGGGGCAGTTGGATAGCGATGCCCGCACCGCGATCCACATGACCCACCGCCTGGGCGCGCTGCTGGTGAGCCTGGTGCTGCTGGGACTGGCCTGGCAGTTGCGCCAGGTGGGCATGACCCGCCTGGCCGCGCTGGTGCTGGTGGCGCTGGCCGCGCAGGTCAGCCTGGGCCTGAGCAACGTTCTGTTCCACCTGCCGCTGCCCGTGGCTGTCGCCCATAACGCCGGCGGTGCGGCGCTGTTGCTGACCCTGGTGCTGGTCAACTATCACGCCCGCACCAGCCTGGTGCCGGTCCGGGACCGCCGCCTGCCGGGCTGGCGGCTCAGTCCACGCAAGCACGTGGCGAGTCTCATCACCATCAAAGGAGAGATGCCATGGCGACTCTGATCGGTACCCGTCAGCACCCCCAGGCGCTCTGGCGCGATTACCTGGAACTGACCAAGCCCAAGGTGGTGGTGCTGATGCTGATCACCTCCCTGGTGGGCATGTTCCTCGCCACCCGGGCCGGCGTACCCTGGACCGTGCTGGTGTTCGGCAACCTGGGCATCGGCCTGTGTGCGGGAGGCGCGGCGGCCGTCAACCATGTGGTGGACCGGCGCATCGATGCGCAGATGGCCCGCACCCACAAGCGTCCACTGGCCGAGGGCCGGGTCTCGCCCCGGGCCGCCCTGGCCTTCGCCCTGCTTTTGGCCCTGGCCGGGCAGGCGTTGCTGCTGGCCTTCACCAATCCATTGACGGCCTGGCTGACCCTGGCTTCGCTGTTGGGTTATGCGGTGGTCTACACCGGCTTTCTCAAGCGCGCGACGCCGCAGAACATCGTCATCGGCGGTTTT
>MCNF01000005.1_pt1 | contig 128752 bp, 114 predicted proteins | sample 778221 | NCBI WGS metagenome assembly MCNF01 (sample SAMN04296814, study PRJNA304217) | bioreactor metagenome | isolation source: arboretum soil enriched with benzalkonium chloride | place: Turkey | reverse complement strand
AGACGCCACTACCTGCATCACGACTATGCCGAAGAGAAGAAACGCGCCTGGAATCTGTTGGGCGATCGACTCAGCGCCGTATTGTCCTCAACCTACGAGCACCCAGCGATCGAGTCGATGATGTCCTTTCCAGACTACGCAGCCGCAGAGACTCTGCCGTCCTCATAAGTCGAATTCTTATAACGCTGAACTCCTTGTAGTTATGTATATATCGCTGAGAGCTCGGTTCGGGTCGATTCCGACCCGACATGACACGCAGCAATCGGCCAATAGCGGTATAGCTGGTTCTGTTATTTTCCCGCTGACAGATCGTCGGAGAGCTTACTTGCACGTCAGTTATGTGAAACAGAGGTATGCTATTAAACAACTAACACTAATCGCGTATACGGCCCTTCCGCCATAGGCAGAGCACTACCAGAAACCCGCCCATCGACATCAGTGCTGCACAGAGAAATATCGCAGCAAAACCAAAACCTGACGCAACCAGGCCCATCACCGGACCGGCCATCCCCACTGCAATATCGAAGAATAATGAAAGGGCACTGAGCGCCGAGTTACGGTTCACGGCCGGAGTGCTGGCCAATGTCTCCACCCCAAGCCCCGGGTAGACCCATGACACCCCTATGCCGGTCAGCGCGCCGCCGGCAATTGCCAGCGCAGGCGAAGGCGCGAGCCATATCAGCAGCATGCCCAACGTCTGCACAAGCAGGCAGCCGCCCACCACTTTGTACCCTCTGAATCGCTGCAGTATTCCCGGCGACGACAATCGGGCAACGATGAAGCCTGCGCCGAAACCACTTAAGCAATAAGCGGCGTGGTCCCAGCCGAGACTATCGAAATACAGTGCGACGAAGGCCGTAAGCCCGCCAAATCCTACCGAGCTGCAAACCAGGACCAGGCCGTTGGGCATGACCGCGAACAGGACTCGATAAAAAGCCAGCCGGGCGCCTGCAACCAATGGCGCTGGGCGCTTGCCCAGAGCCAAAAGCAGGAACGCCAAGCCAAGCAACACGGTGCACAGTCCCACACTGGCGATACCCATCGAATTGCGCAGCAGCACACCCAGTGGCGCGCCAACAGCCGTGCCGCCGTAAGCCGCTATTCCGTTCCACGACATGACCTGTGCCGCCCGAGGGGCACCACATAACCCGATGGCCCAGGTGCAGCAGGGCGTGGAGATCATGGCCGTGGACGCCCCCAACACCAGCCTCCCCAGCAGTAATAGCGTCAGGGTCAACCAGGGTTGGGTGGGCAGGATAATGGCGAGCGCCGTCAGGGCGCCGCTCAACATCAAGCCACTGAACCCGCACACAACCGCGTATTTGGCACCCAGGCGATCAGCCACGCCACCGGCCAAGGGGCGGGCCAGGAGCGTCGCCAGGTACTGCGAGCTGATCACCACACCCGCGAAAACCGAGGTCAGGCCCAGGTCATTGAGGACGTAGCCCGGCAACACCGCGAGCGGCAAGCCACTGCACACGTACGAGACAAAGTTGAATACGATGATGGACAGGATCAACCCGTTGCGTTGATTTGCCGTGCCGTCGCTCCGGCTTAAAACACCGATATTGCCCATCACTCATGCCGCTCTATACCCCGTACGACATCCGCCAGCAGCTGGGGGTGTGATACGAACGGCTCGTGCGCCGTATCGATTTCGATCACCACGCCAGCACCGGCACGTTGCGCAAAACGGCGCTGCCAGTCGATGGGCAAAATGTTGTCGCGCAGGGTGATGATGTAAGTCGCCGGGATCGATCCTTGATACCCCTCACGACTGATGGAGTCTGTCGCCACACAGAGTGGCGTCGTGTCCTGACTCACTTCGCTTAACAACCAACTCAGGGTTTGCTCACTCAAGTCCTGACCGAACATGGCCACGGCCAGCGCTTGAGGAGTTGTTTGCACTGGGTCCAGCGGCCAACCGACATGTTCCGGGCTTTCGCCATGCAGCGTAGTGCCAAGCAACTCCAGAATCGATTGGCCTTCACTGGGCAATGCGCAGGCCAGGTAAACCAGCTGCGAATATAGTTGCGGAGCGGCCACCACCATCATTGGCAGCACGCCCCCCCGCGATGGAATGCCCAAGCAACACGGCCTGGTTCACGCCGAGTGCATGCAGGTCTTCATTAAGTTCGTTGACCACGTCGTCTAGCCGCAGGGACGCAACATCCCGACCGCGCTTCTTGCCGCACCCTGGCATATCCAGAGTGATCACGCGGTCGAAGCATCCGGGTTGCTGGTTTAACGCTTCCACAAAGTGTTCCCAACACCAGGACCCATGGTTTCCGCCATGCAGCAATACCAAATCAGTCATGCGTACGCTCCTGACAGTGGGTTCCTGTTGTTCCTGCCTTGATCATTTGATTGCATAGCAGCCCACGGCCACGACGTATCCATTAACCCGCTGCAGAAAAGTCCTCTTGTATTCGTTCTGCCCGGTCATAGGGTTGCGCCATTGATAGGTGATCTCGCCTGCTTCATGCGCGTTCATCTGCTTGAGTATGTCCTCGCCAATCGGCTTGCCGTCGGTTGAGCGCAATGACTTGAAGTCGGTGCCGATCAGCCGGGGCGAAAAGCCGTGAGCGACGAACCGCTTGGTTTTCAGGTCCACCACAAAGGCGTAAAGATCATCCTGGGTAAGCTGCTTATCGTGCTGATTAATGAGCTCGACGGTGGTTTTCGCGTTGCTGGCAACTTGCTCGGAAATCTGGCGCAGCAGCTGTTGTGCCTGCTCGGGGCTGGACCGTGGCATGTAGTAACCCACGGAGATCACCCGATCTTTCACTCGTTGATAGAACACGCGCTTACGCTCGACCTTGCCGTGTTGCCAGTTCCACCAGCGGTATTCGGCGCTACGCACGATGCCGTCTTCTGGCTGCGAAATGGCTTGTTGTAATGCAGCCTTGAGGTCGTCGTCCAGCACACTGACCACCGGTTTTCCGACCAGTGAAACCGAAGGCCCACCGCTGGCAAGCATCACACCGGAGGTATCGACCACGTAGATGTACAGCTCACCATCGACATAGGCTCCCTGCCGGCTGAACTCGGCCATAGCGGTGTCGCCCTTGGCTTTGTATTCGGCGACAGCTTTTACCAGCAAGGCGTTGGCACGCTGGGTGTCGGCACCATAGGCATCCACTGGCGCTTGTTGAGCCATGCCGACAAGAGAGACAAGGCACAGGCCAAGAACAGTGAACGCTCGATAAAGGCTCATTGGTGTTGTTCCTCTGGTGATCTTTTTGATGTCCGAAATTCCACTGTCAGATTGTCAATGAGCCGCGTTTTGCCGATGCGCGCCGCCACCAGAATCACAAAGTGAGTATCGGTGCTTGTCAGAGGTTTTAAATCCTGGGCATTCCTGACTTCAAAGTATTCCAGCTGAAAACCGGCGTCGCTTATACGTTGATGACATTCAATCAACTGGCGCTCATCCACCCGCCTCTCAATCTGGATACTCGCCGCCATTTGCTTCAAACAAGCGTAAAGGACGGGGGCTACCGAACGCTCATGGTCACTCAGATAGCCGTTGCGCGACGATAATGCCAAGCCGTCCGCGGCCCGGATCGTCGGTGCACCGACAACGTCAGTCACCATATTGAGATCCCTGACCATCGAGCGGATGACTGCCAGCTGCTGATAGTCCTTTTCCCCGAAAACCGCCACGTCTGGCTGAACGATGTTCAGCAACTTGGCAACGACAGTGGCCATCCCGTCAAAGTGACCAGGGCGTGCTGCACCGCAAAGACCATCAGACACGTTCGGCACACTGACGATGGCCTGATTGAGCATTCCATCTGGATAGATCTGTTCGACAGCAGGGGCAAACAGCGCATCACACCCGGCGTTGACCAGTCTTTCGCGATCGGCGTCGGGGGTCCGAGGATAGTTGGCCAGATCCTCATTCGCCCCGAACTGGAGTGGATTGACGAAGATGCTGGCGACCACAAAGTCGGCTCGCTGCTTTGCGCAATGAATCAGGGCGATATGACCGTCATGCAAGTTGCCCATTGTCGGCACCAGCGCGACTTTCTTGTTTTCACCTCGTGCACGCGCCACGAGCGCACGAAGCGCGCTAACCGTATCGACTGTCAGCACCACTTCACGCCTCTTGGACTAATTGAGCTTCGATTGCTTCAAGCAAACGAGGATCATCAGCCGCAATGTCCGGAGCAAAACGAGCAACGACCGTGCCCTGCCGATCAATCAGAAACTTTTCGAAGTTCCAGAGTACGTCCGTTGTGTTGTCTGACTCGATTCCATAACCCTGCAGACGCTCCCGAAAAGGGCCCTCACCCGTCGTTTCGAGTTGTGCGGCAGTCAGCTCGGCGTAGAGAGGATGCTGGTCCGCGCCGACAACCGATATTTTCGAGAACAACGGAAAGTGAATGTCATAGTTCACTGAACAGAACTCAACGATTTCCACATCGCTACCCGGTTCTTGTTCCTTGAAGTTGTTGGCGGGGAAACCCAGTATTTCCAGGCCTTGGGATTTTTTGTCTTGGTACAGTTTTTCCAAACCCTCGTATTGCGGGGTAAGCCCGCATTTTGAAGCGACGTTGACCACCAGCAGAACTTTGCCCCGATAGTCGCCAAGGGTGCGGACGCTTCCATCGATCTGCTTCAGCGAAATGTCGTAAAGGGAGTTACTCATCAGTTTGCCTCATGCAGTTGTGCTTCAAAGAGTACGGCCGATGATTTCTTTCATGATTTCCGAGGTGCCGCCATAGATGCGCGCGACCCGGGCGTCGACCCAGGCGCGGCTGATCTTGTATTCACTCATGAAGCCGTAGCCGCCATGTAATTGCAGGAATTCGTCAAGCAGCTTGCCCTGCATTTCCGATCCCAGCAGTTTGGCCATTGCCGCGATTTCCGGCGTCAGTTCACCGCGCATCACTTTGGCCAGGCAGTCGTCGACGAACACCCGCAACATGGTGGCCTGGGCCTTGGCTTCAGCGAGTTTGAAGCGGGTGTTCTGGAAGTCGAGTACCGGTTTTCCGAAGACCTTGCGCTCCCGGGTGTAGCCGATGGTTTCTTCCAGCAGCGTGTCGATGGATTGCGCGGCACGAATCGCGATGATCAGGCGTTCCCAAGCCAATTGATGAGTCAGGTATTTGAATCCCATGCCCTCCTCACCCAATCGATTGCCGACGGGCACCCGGACTTCATCAAAAAACAATTCGGCGGTGTCTTGCCCTTTCAGGCCAATCTTTTCCAGCAGACGCCCCTTGGCGAAGCCGGCTCGGTCTTCCTCAACGCAGATCAGGGTCAGTTCTTTGGCCGAAGGGTCAATCTTGGTGGCAGTGACCACAAGGCCAGCATTACCGCCGTTAGTGATGAAAGTCTTCTGACCGTTGACGATGTAGTCGTCACCATCACGCCGCGCCGAAGTACGCATGGCTCGCAGGTCGCTACCAATGCCTGGTTCGCTCATGGCAATCACGCCAATCAATTCACCGCTGACCATGCGCGGCAGCCATTGCTGCTTTTGCTCTTCGCTGCCATAGGCAACGATGTAAGGGGTGACGATTTCCGAGTGAGTGGTGAAACCTACGGCGGTGGCGTTGGCTCGCGCCAGCTCTTCGATCATCACCGCCGAGTGACCGAAGTCGCCTCCGGGGCCACCGTATTCTTCGGGCACCGTGGAGCATAACAAGCCGTTCTCACCGGCCTTGAGCCAGACTTCCTTGGGAACGATGCCGTTCTTTTCCCACTCATGCAGGTAGGGCACAATTTCGCGGTCGACGAAACGGCGGGCCTGATCACGGAACATGTTGTGGTCTTCTCGAAATACGCCACGCATTTTGCTTACTCCAGATCGATTCTTGTATTGGGCGATGGGTAATCAGCGGTCCTGGTAATTGGGATCACGCTTGTCGACAAAAGCCGCTACCGCTTCCTGATGGTCTTCGGTGTGATGTGCCAGCGCCTGATACGCCGCCGACAATTCCAGCAGCGAATCGAGGCGCATATGTTGGCCTTCGCGCAGCAGACGCTTGCACAGGCGCAACGCATGACCGGGATTACTGGCGATTCGCCGCGCGAGCGCCTGCGCTTCCGATTGCAGCGTTTCGTGGGTGCAGACTTGCTCGACCAGGCCCCATTCCAGCGCCTTGGCTGCATCGATAGCGTCACCGGTAAACGCCATCAAACTGGCTTTCGGGATACCAATGATGCGCGGCAACAGCCAGGCGCCGCCGTCACCAGGAACAATGCCCAGGCGCACGAAACTCTCGGCGAAGATCGCCTTGGGCGCCGCCAGCCGGATATCGCACATACAGGCAAGATCGAGGCCCGCACCCATTGCCGGGCCGTTAACTGCGGCGATCACTGGGATATCAAGCTCATAAATCGCCAGGGGAATACGCTGAATACCATCACGGTAGGTATTGCGCAGTTCATACGGCGAGCCGGCGAAAATGCCGCCGCGCTCGTGCATGTCCTTGACGTTGCCACCGGCACAAAAAGCGCTGCCATTGCCAGTGAGCACCATGACCCGCACCGACATATCACGGCGCAGCTCGGCGCAGAGATCGACAAACTCCTGAATCTGCTCACGCGTCGTCAGGGCATTGCGGGTATCGGGATGGTTCATGCGCACGGTGACGATGCCGCCCTCACGCTCAATCTGAAGAAACGGGCTCATACCGGATTACTCGCGAGACGGGTTAAGGGTTGTTGGCCATGGCTGGTGAGCAACGGCCAGTATCCATCACTGCCGCCCAGGCATATCTGAGTGCCTAGACGCTGACTCCAAAGGGAGGCCGAGCCGAATTCACTGCGCCACGCCCACAACCGACGGGTGAGCAGATGCAGCGGATATTCCTCGGTAAAGCCAATGGCACCATGCACTGAATGGGCGATGCTGGCGCCGACGCTTGCGGCTTCTGCGGTGCTGATTTTTGCCGCGGCAATGGTCAGCGCGGCGAGCCCCGCACTGGATTCCGTGAAGGCCGCCTCGGCCGCGATGCCGGCGGCGGCAGCCTGCTCAGCGAATACTGCGAGCTGTTGTTGAATGGCTTGAAAAGAACCGATTGCCTTGCCGAACTGCTTGCGTTCACTGGCATAGTTGGCGGTCATGTCCAGTAGCGCGTGCAACGCCCCGGCGGACTGCGCCGCGCGCAGCATCGCGCCGCCCAATTCCAGGACATTGGCGTCGAGCCCGCTGGGCAACGGTGCTTGCGCCAATACCTTGGCACTAGTGAAACCCAAATCATCGCGCGGTTCGCCCGCCACATTCAGACTCAACGTCAGTTCGCTTGCAGCGCTACGCGGCAGCAGCACCACATGCGCAACACCGGCTGGGCTATTAGCGATGGCGACGACCGCTTCAACGTTGCGCCCCCAAGGGACCGAGCAGGCGGTGCCATAAACGCGCTCGCCATCAAGCACCAGATCGGAATTGGCGGCCACGCTGATTGCACCCGCCCTTCCCTCCAGGCCGGCCTTGCTCAGCAGCCAGTTGCCGAGCAAGGCCTCACCCAGTGGCGCGGGCACTGAAAAGCGCCCGGCGGCACGGACCAACACATACATATCGGCCCAACTGGCTTCAGCGCCGCCCAGCGCTTCGGATACACCCGCCAGGGTGAAGCCCGACTCGTCCAGCGCGGCCCACAACTCGGCCGGCCATTCGCCGCCTTCACAGCCCATCACGTAAGCCGGCGTCGCCAGATCGGCAAACAGGCGTTCAATCGTCGCTTCGAATATCTCGCGCATTATCGCAACCCCAGGCCGCGGGCAATGATGCCGCGCAGAATTTCGCGAGTGCCCCCGCGCAATGAGAATGAGGGCGCCATCTGTGTCAGGTAGGCCAGCACGCGTGCATGCTCGCTGCCGCCGTCCTGCCGTGGCTCGGTTTCCAGCAACAGCTGGGCTACCTCGGGGATTTCCTGCTCAAAAGCATTGCCAAGGTCTTTCACACAGGAGGCCGCCCAGGCTGGATGTTCACCCGCCGCCAACTGTGCCGTGACCGACAACGACATATTGCGCAGCGTCAGCAGCTTGGCCGACAGCCGTCCGATCTCCCGCGCTTGTAGTGCGTCAGGGGTCTTGCCCACTGCGTCGATCAGTGTTTTCAACAACGCCATGCAACTGAGGAAACGTTCAGGGCCGCTGCGTTCGAAGGCCAGTTCAGCGGTCACCTGATCCCAACCCTTGCCCTCAGTGCCAATCAAGGCATCGGCGGGCAGCCGCACATTGTCGAAAAACACTTCGTTGAAGTGCTCGCCACCGGCCAGGTCGCGAATCGGGCGGATGGTGATGCCGGGCAGGCTAAGGTCGACGATGAATTGCGACATGCCCTCATGCCGGGCCGCTTGTTTCTCACTGGTACGCACCAGGGCAATCATGTACTGCGAATGGTGCGCGTTGGTGGTCCAGACCTTCTGGCCATTGACTAGCCAGCTATCGCCATCACGCACAGCAGTGCTTTTGATCGAAGCCAGGTCCGAGCCGGAATTGGGCTCGCTCATGCCGATGCAGAAGTAACTTTCACCCCGGCAAATGGCTGGCAGGTAGTGCTGTTTTTGTTGCTCGGTACCGAAGCGATTGATCAGCGGCCCGCTTTGCCGGTCGGCGATCCAGTGGGCCGATACCGGCGCACCGGAGGCCAGCAATTCTTCAATGATCACGTAGCGTGCAAAAGGACCCGCCTCGCCACCGCCGTAGGCTGTGGGCAAGGCCATGCCGACCCAGCCTCGCGCGCCGAGTTTCTTGCTGAATTCCGCGTCGAAGCCCATCCAGGACTGCGCACTCAAGGTAGGTGGGTAATCGGCCAGTGTGTCGAGAATGAACGCCCGCACTTCGGTGCGAAGCGCTTCCGCCTCGGGAGGAATATTGCTGTAGGAAAATTGACTGATGGCCATATGCGCTCTCTAACGCTGAACACAGGCGCAATCGCTTCGAACGAAGCGACCACAGAACGGCAACCGCTCCACAGTCGCCGTTGGCCGGCGACTGTAGGAACAGCGGCAACTTACAACGCGGTTTGCGCGTCAGCCTCGGCGAACATCGCATTGATGTCGCCGGAGGTCACCGGCTTGTTGTCGTGGCGACCGTGATCGGCACCACCCAAGCCCAGGGCTGGCTCGATGCTGACGTGCGTGGCCTGAGCCCGTAGCGCGCCGACCGTGCAGTTTTCCCGACCATGGATGGAGAACGGATCAAAGGAAAACTCACGCATGGCGTTCAGGTGAGTGACCTTGTCGATCATCTCCTTGGGCAGGTGCTGCAACCCTTCCCAAGCGGTCTCCGGCGAGTTCGGCCAGGTGCAGTCGGAGTGCGGGTAATCGCTTTCCCACGTGACCATCTCGGCGTTCAAGTAATCGAGGTTCTTCAGGCCAAAATTATCTTCGATGAAGCAGGTGATGAAGTGCTTGTTGAAGATGTCGCTAGGCATCTTCCCGTCGAAGTTGGAATTGGTCCACGCGTTATGGTGACGGTGGGTGAAGTCAGCACGCTCCAGCAAATAAGGAATCCAGCCGATGCCGCCTTCGGAAAGCGCCATGCGCAGATCCGGGAATTTCTTCCACATCGGCGCCCAGATCCAGTCAGCGGCGGAGTTGGCGATGGAAATCGGCATGGAGGTGATCCAGGCGTCGATAGGCGACAAATCCGAAGCGTGTTGAGCTTTCACGCCGGTACCGATATGACAGCAGATCACCACCTTGTTATCGCTGCAGGCTTTCCACAGCGGGTCCCAGTAATCACTGTGGATCGACGGGTAGCCATGAATGGCCGGGTTGTCCGACAGCGAAAGCGCGTGCACGCCCTGTTTGGCCAGACGCTCGACTTCGGCAGCAGCGGCTTTCATGTCCCACCACGGCACGATCATCAGCGGAATGAAGCGGCCTGGCGCAGCGTTGCACCAGTCGTGCAAATGCCAGTCGTTGTAGGCCTGGATGGCCGCCATCGACACGTCGCGATCAGCGTGTACCTGGAAACGTTGCCCGGCAAAGCCCGGGAAGGTGGGGAAGCACAATGAACCGAGCACGCCGTTGGCGTTCATGTCGTCGACGCGGTCCTTGATGTTCCAGGTGCCACGGCGCATTTGCTCGTAGCCCAGCGGCTCCATGCCGTATTCCTCTTTTGGTCGACCGACCACGGAATTGAGGCCCATGTAGCCAGTGGCCTGTTCCTCGAAGACCCACACATCACGATCACCCTTTTTGACCACATGCGGCTCACGACCCTTGAAGCGGGCAGGCATGTGGCGAGCAAAAGCATTCGGCGGCTCGATCGCGTGGTCATCGACACTGACAAGAATCAGATCTTCAACTTTCATTGTTTTCCCCTTCGCATTCGGGCTTGTTGTTGTGCCTGAATCATAGTGCACATCTCGACTTAATTAAACACATTTTTTGAATGTGTTCATATTAAATCAAATGCATCCCCCCATCACTCCCACAGCACGTGCAGATAGTGCGGACCGCGCAGCTGTGCGCCGACGATCTGCGGCCCGGGTTTGTCAGGGTCGAGACGGATGTTGGGCATCAGATCGAGGATCGCATTCAGTGCGCAGTTGATCTCGGTTTTGGCCACGAATTGACCGATACACATGTGTGGGCCAAAGCCAAAACCAAACGAAGGTTTGGGCTTGCGGTCGATGTCGAATTTATCGGCGTTTTCGAATGCATCTTCGTCGCGATTGGCTGAGGTCACGATGCATTGCACCATTGCCCCTTTGGGGATGGCTACACCGCGAATCTCCAGGTCCTTGGCGGCCTGACGCACCTTGAAAGTGGCCACAGGCTCGAAGCGCACCGCTTCGTCGATGGCCTTGTTTACAAGGCTTCGGTCATTACGCACCCGCTCCAGCACATCCGGATTTTGCAGCAGCAACGACATCAAGGTACCGAAGGTGCGAGTCGTGGTTTCGCTGGCAGCCGGGAGCAGTGAGCGTACAAAAGTGGCGATTTCATGATCGTCCAGCGACCGTCCTTGATACTCCGCGTTGATCAGCCGGCTGATCAGGTCATCGCCCGATGCGCCCTCAGCGCGACGCTCGGACACCACCACTTTCACCACATCGTATAGAGCCTGAGCGGCCTGCATGGCGGCGCCGCGGGCCGCGGCGGCTTTTTCCGGATCGACTTGCGGGCCCGCCAGGATGGCCAGCGCCCAGGCCGCGTACTGCTCGATCTGCTCGGGACGATCCTCGGGAAAGCCGATCAACGAGTAAATCACCCGGATCGGAAAATACAGGGCAAAGTCCATCAGGTCGGCGCCCTTGGCCGGCACCATCGGCTTGAGATACTCCTCGCGAATCACCCGATCGATCTTGGTTTCCTTCCAGCGATTCACCGTCTCGGGCATGAATACCGGTTGCAGCAGGTTACGGATGTTCTTGTGAGCATCCCCGTCCATTGCGGTAAGGATCAAACCATCGAAAAACGCCCCCAGCCCCTCGGCGATAAAACCGCTGGTAAAGGTGCCGGCGTCACGCATGACCGCCATGACATCGTCGTATTTGAACAGTGTGAAGGTCGGCCGGCTGGCATCCAGGCCGGCAATCGACGGCACGCCCAGACTCGCCATGAAGTTGCCTTGCAGCACAGGCGAATTGGCGCGCATATCGCGGTAGGTCGCGTGCAGGTCGATATCGCTGGTACCGCGATAATTACTGGCTACATCGGTGAAAGCCTTCGTCAGGTCGTTCTGTGCCGGTGTGGACATGATCGTCTCCGCTATTTTTGTCATTATTTTTTGTCAGGCAGCTGCTGAAGGCCATACCTTCCGACTGATAATAGGCCTGACTAGATATGTATTGGACACTTATTAATATTTCGATCAACTATTTGTGCTGCGAGACGTGTCAGTAGGCCTGCTGCACCAGTGTCATGCGGCCACCCGCCAACATCAGGGCGCAGTACAGCCCCAGCTCTGCCACCTGGGCGTCAGAGAAAAACTCCCCGAGTCGCAAGAAATGCGTGTCGTCGATCTCCAGGTAATCGCTGGCAAACAATTCGGCATAACGCAACGCGGCACGTTCGACTGGCGTGAAGGACTCACTGTCTGTGGCCATGCACGCAATATCCTCTTCCGTCACTGCGTCGGACTTGCGCGCCAGTTGGCAGGCCTGGCAAGTGGTGATGCTGGCGATTTTCAGCCGCACCAACTCGCGCAAACGCTCATCAAGCAGGCTGTCGCTGTGCAGGCTCTCCATCAAACCCAGCCAGGCCAGGGCTACCTTGGGTCGGTGAGCCCAGACCTGCACCGGCGTCGTTGAACTGAGCATGCGACTGCGCTGGCCCCGCTCTACCGCGTCTTGCAACGCAGACGGCATGGCATCCAGCGGGATCAGCGGTAGGCGTGCCATCTCAATCGAGCCGTTCGATGATGGTCGCCGTGCCCATACCGCCGGCGCAGCAAATGGCTTGCAAGCCAAAACGCCCGCCTCGGCGTTCAAGCTCGTTCAACAACGTGGTCATCAATCGTGCACCACTGGCGCCCAATGGATGACCGAGGGCAATGGCGCCACCATTGACGTTCAACTTGTCGTGCGGCACACCTGTCTCCTGCATCCAGGCTAGCGGCACCGAGGCAAACGCTTCATTGACCTCGAACAAGTCGATGTCGTTGATGTTCAGCCCAGCCTGGCTCAACACCTTTTGAGTGGCAGCAATCGGGCCGGTGAGCATTAATGTCGGATCGGAACCGACGGTTGTGAACGCCACAATCCGCGCTCGAGCCCTGAGCCCGAGTTTTTTCGCGGTTTCGGCACTCATCAACAGCAATGCCGCTGCTCCGTCGGAGATCTGTGACGAGTTACCAGCAGTGATGCGGCCGGTATCCGGACGAAAACTGGTTTTAAGCGTCGACAGCTTTTCCCGCGAAGTATCACGACGAATGGTTTCATCGTGGCGCAACACAACAGCTGGCTCCGTCAGCACCTGCTCACGTAGCTCCTCGACCGCAACCGGCACTATTTCATTATCGAAATAACCGGCATCGGACGCCGCGGCAGCGCGCTGATGGCTGGCAAAAGCGAAATCATCTAGCGCATCGCGACTGAGCGCCCACTTGTCGGCGATACGCTCAGCAGCCTCGCCCTGACTGGTCAGTTCATAGCGTTGCGCTGCCATCCAGCCAAACGCCTCGCCGTGGATTTCACGGTTACTGCCCATGGGCACGCGGCTCATGTTTTCCGCGCCACCCGCCACCACGATATCAGCGGAACCCGCCGCGATAGCACCAACGGCCAAATGCACGGCCACTTCGCCCGAACCACATTTACGGTCGATGGTCAGCCCCGGCACGCTGACCGGCCAACCGGCGCCGAGCAAGGCCGTGCGGGCAATGTTGGCGGACTGTTCGCCAATTTGCGTGACATTGCCAAATATCACATCGTCGACCAACGTCGGCGACACATCGACCCGTTCCAGCAAGTGACTGAGCACCAGCGACCCGAGGTGATCGGCGCGCACGCCGGCCAGGCTGCCACGGAACTTGCCGATTGGCGTGCGTACCGCATCAACTATGACGATGTCTTTCATAACGCACTCGCCTTGAGCCCTGAACCCGGTACTTGTTTACCGTCTTCGTAGCGGTAAACCCCCTGCCCCGACTTGCGCCCAAATCGTCCGGCAGCGACCATTTTGATGATCAGTGGGCAGGGCCGAAATTTTTCGCCCAAGGTCTGGTGCAGATAACGCAGAACAGACAGCCGCGTATCCCAACCGGTCAGGTCACCCAGTTCCAACGGGCCCATCGGATGGTTGAAACCCAGACGTAGTGCCGTGTCGATGTCTTCGGCGGTCGCGGTGCCTTCCTGCAGCATCCACATCGCCTCGTTGCCCAATAGTGCGGACATGCGGCTGGTGGTCAGTCCGGGCGATTCATTGACGATGATGGAGGTTTTGCCGATCTGATCGCACAGGTTGCGAGTGCGATTCACCACTTCATCACTGGTAGCCAACCCCCGCACGAGCTCCACCAGTTTCATTTTGTGCACAGGGTTGAAGAAGTGCATGCCGATCACGCGATCTGCACACTCCACTGACGCCGCAATTTCGGTCACGCTGAGGGCCGACGTATTGGTCGCGATAATCGCGTCCGGTGCCAGCAGTGGCGCCGCTTGCGTGAGCACCGCTTTCTTCACTGCCAACTGCTCGGAGACCGTCTCAACCAGCCAATTGGCGCCACTCGCTGCTTCAGTCAAGTCGCTGCAGGTCAGTAGATTGGCCAACGATTGCTGGGCTTTTTCTTCGCTGACTTTGCCCAGGCGCACGCCATCGGCAAGGATTTTTTCGATGCTCGTCCTGGCGTTTGTCAGGGAGGTGGCATTGGTATCGACCAACAGCGTACTGAAACCAGAGCTGGCGAACGCATGCGCAATACCGGTGCCCATCAGACCCGCACCGACGACGACTACTTTTTCTTTATTGGCGTTCATGTTTGGCTCTCGATTAGGCGCGGTTCTTTTTACTGACCACATTGCGCAACGTGCCAATGCCTTCGACGCTGGCTTCGACCACATCGCCTTCCTTGAGGAACAGACCGGTGCCCATCCCCACTCCCGCCGGCGAACCCGTGAACAACACATCGCCACAGGCAAAACTCGAGCGCTGCTGGACAAAGCGGATCAGATGATCAACACCCCAGGTCATTTCGCCGGTGGAGCCGTCCTGGCGCGTTTCACCATTTACTTTCAAGGTCAGGCGCAGCGTTGGTGACCCTTGCGGAAATTCATCCTTCGTGACGATCCAGGGACCCAGCCCGGTGGTCTGATCCTGGCTTTTGGCCGCGAACAGATCCATGCCAATACCCGCCGGCCCGCTACGCTGCAGGTCTCGCGCGCTGACGTCATTGCCAACGGTGTAACCGAGCACGCAAGCGAGCGGGTTTTCCAGGTCAATCTCGTCAGTACCGATGACCGCCACCAATTCAACTTCGTGATCGAGCTCCTCAGTCAACGGTGGAAAGCGGATCGGGTCATTGGCGCCAATCAGCGCGCCATAAGCCTTGAGAAAGGCGACTGGCTGGGACGGCGCACTCAATCCAAACTCCACCAAATGCTTGGCGTAATTGGCGCCTGCCACGACCACCCGGTTGACGGGTTCTATCGGTGGCAGCAGGCGCACTTTGGAGAGTGGCAGCGCAGGCCCGGCGAAACGCAACGAACTGATGCCGCGTCCGGCAGCCACGCCGGGCGCCCAATCCTTGAAATTGCCGGAAATCGGTGTCACCTGATCTTGGGCGACATCGACCACCGCCCAAAAAACGCCCGTTTCAAAATACTCACATCGCGCCAGTTTCATCAGGCACCTACCTTGCCCAACTTGGCAGGATCGATGTGCAGCAAGCGGCATGCGTTTTCATAGCGAATCTTGCGCAAGTCGGCGTCGGACAACTTCAGGCCATGGGTCAGGTCGTGACGCACGGCATCGCTACCGCCGAAGTTGCTGCCGTACAGCACATGGTCTGCACCGATGATATCGACCAAGGCTTGGCGCATCGGTACTTCATGCAGCTCAACGTCGAAGTAGAAGTTTTTCATGTACTCGAGCAGCGGCTTTTTGTTGTATTTGACGTCGAGGTTCTCGTTGGTCTTGGCCAGACGACCGAGTTGGTACGGGACATAGCCGCCGCCATGGGTGATGTACACCTTAAGGTCGGGGAAGCGATCCAGCACGCCGCCGCAAATCAGGTTCCAGAAACAACGGCTTTCGTCGTACTGCATACCCACGATCGCGGTAGTTTCGTAGCGGTCGTCGTTGGCGTTCTTGCCCCAGGTGACCGACTGGTTGTAGCCGTGAATAAACATCGGCAGATCCAGGTCACAGAGGGTTTTCCACACCACGTCGAGTTCCGGCGAATCGAACTCCAGGCCGCCGAAGTTGGCGCCGCCAGCAACCAGACCTTTAGCGCCCAGTACGGTGCAGGCGTAACGCAATTCAGCCGCCGCCGCTTCTGGCGCATTCAAAGGCACGTGAGCCCAGAACATCAAGCGATCAGGGGCCGCGGAGCAGTATTCCGCGAGTGTCTCGTTGACGGTGCGGGCGAAAGGTACGGCGAATTCGGCTTCGGTCCAGTACATGTAGCAGTGGGATGGGACGGAAACGACCTGCAAATTCTGTCCCGCTGCGTCCATGCCAGCCAAGCGTACTTTCGGATCAGCCCAGCGCGCAAAATACTCTTCAAGCTTGGGACCCTTGCCGGAGCGCACGGCAGCCTTACGCTCTGGCGACCCAAGACCGAGAATCCAGTCACCTACACGCAGCTTGATATCGCCATCGGCGTGCTGCTCGAAGAACGGCCCCCAGTGAGGGTGCTGGTTGTAATAGCCAGGGTGCGGTGCGTGGGCGTGAAGATCGATAAGCATGTTTAGGTACCTCGAAGTTGGCACTTTTTGTTGGTTATTTGCGCGGTGCCTTCACGCGGCCTGGATCAAATTGCCGCGAAAAGGGGAAGCCGACGGCTCACTGCTAAGACCAGAGCTTAAGATTAAATTGATCATAAATCAAAATACTGTTCAATTTATTTTATTGGCGCGCGGAGAGGCCTGACCCAGAGCCCTCGACCCGAGTCGAAAAATGCTTTGCGAGGTTAAAAACTACGAGTCAGCCTTGAAAAAGAATGGAATGCAGGTGGCAGAAAATTCGCGTACGAAAACGCAAAGCCCCCGATAAACGGGGGCTTTGGTTAGCGCGATGGGTAGTTCTTTAAGGTCAGCGGCGGGTGCGCGAGGTAGAACCCATGATCAGCGCGCCCAGGAGTTTTTTCACCCGGACCGGGAACAATCGACGCCCTGCGGCTTCTGGCACGAGGATTTCGCTCAACACGTAACGAATGATCATTTCGCAGATCAGCTCACGGTCAAGACGCACCCCGAGGCGTTCGTCCCAGTCGTCGAAAACGATGCCCAGGCCATCCTGAAAGCGCACGATCGAATCGTGGAAAATCCGTCGGAAGAAGCCCAGCGCGTAGTCGGGCGCAACCACAAGAAGACGACGAGCCCGACTTTGCTCTAGATAGTTATCAAGATAGGCAAATAGCGCATTCAAGCGCGCTTCCGGATCACTGATGTGACCGAGTTCCTGGGACAGCGAGCTGTGAAAGCTTTCGCGCTTGTGGCGCGAAAAGGTGTCCAACAAGTCCTCCTGCGAGGCGAAATAGCGATAAAAGGTGCCACGGGAAACGCCCGCTACCTGGCACACATCCAGAATCGAAATACGATCCGCGCCAGACATCAGCACGACTTCTTCAGTGGCTTTAAGGATGTTGGCAATGGTTTCTTCCGAACGGCGATTCGGCTTGACCTTGGTGCCTGCCACTGAGTTGGCAGCAGCACGTCGCTCTACGGGTTTAGCCGGGCTCGCCCCTGCTTCAGATGGCGCATTTTTTTTGGATTTGGGAGCCGGCGCAGGCGCCTCTGCTTTCTTGGATGCGACTTTTGGCATGGCGTGACGGGCTCATGAAGAGTAAAGATTGTGCAACGTTACCACAGGATCTGTGCATAAATAACACTATATGTTCAACTTATTGCTAAAGACATTTGATGAGTTTGTATTTAGAATTGGATTCTCTCTTCAAAATAAAATCAGGCAGCCCGACCGGTTATGGGTGCCTAAAAGGAGAAAACTGATGGGTAGCAGTGGAAATCCAGACACCTGGACAGTGGGAGAACGAGACACTGTCATTGATGCGTTAGATCGTGCGGTAGCAAGGCATCCAGACAAAATATTGCTGGATTTCAGCGGTGAGTTATACACATATGCTCAGGTTGACTCACTTTCCACCAAGATGGCCAACGCACTTGCCACCCTGGGCGTCAAGGCCGGTGAAACCGTGCTGACGATGCTGGATAACAACATCGATGCCGTCACCACCTGGCTGGCCATCAACAAGCTCTGCGCCGTGAGTGTGCCGATCAACACCGCGCTCAAGGGCGAGTTCCTCCGCCATCAGATCGCCGATACCGGCACCTCGGTGGTGATCTGCGAAGCGGCCTACCTGTTGCGCATCACACCACTCGCCGAACAACTGCAGGACGTACACCACATTCTTCACCGTGGCACCCTCGAGGCAGTTCCTGATTGCCCGATTCGTATTGCGCCACTGGATGAATGGCGTGGCCATGACGCCACCCCACTCGCCAATAAACCGCGACCTTCAGACCTTGCCTGCCTGATTTACACCTCGGGCACCACGGGCCCTTCCAAGGGCTGCATGATCAGCTACAACTTCATGTGCAATCTGGCGCGCCTGCAACTACGTGCCGGTCCGGCCAGTGCCGACGACGTCACCATCACGCCGCTGCCGCTGTTTCACATGAATGCGCTGTGTGTATCGATCATTGCCAGCATTCTGGTGGGCGCGCGCGCCGCCATTCTTGCGCGATTCTCGGTCTCGAATTTCTGGCCGGAAGTGGAGCGCTCGGGCGCGACCATTGCCTCGATCCTGGGTGGCATGGGCGGCCTCCTCGCCCAGGCGCCAGACAACGAAGCGATGCTGCGCTGCGTCGGGCAGATCCATACCGCCCGTGGCAACCCTTATACCGAAGAAACCAAAAAGATCTGGCGCGAGCGCTTCGGCACCAAGCTGGTAGGCGGCAACGGCTATGGCCTGACCGAAGCCTGCGTTATCACTTCGCTGGCTGCCGGGGAATACGCCGCGCCCGGCTCGTCGGGTAAACGTATTGCAGATTTTGACGTAAGGATCGTCGACGACCTCGATCAGGAAGTGCCGCCCAACTCCCCTGGCGAAATCGTGGTGCGCCCGCTCCGTCCCGACATCATGTTCCAGGGCTACTGGCGTCGTCCGGAGGATACCCAGAAGCTGATGCGCAATATGTGGTTCCACACCGGCGACGTTGGCAAATTCGATGATGTTGGCTTCTTCTACTTTGTCGACCGCAAGAAGGACTACATGCGTCGCAGGGGGGAGAACATTTCCAGCTTTGAAATGGAAGCAGCCTTTGCTTCTCACCCGGCACTGGCCGAAGTGGCGGTGCATGCCGTGCCTTCAGATAAAGGCGAGGATGATGTGAAGGTGACTGCCGTGCTGCATGAAGGCGTGACGCTTGAGCCGGAGCAACTGTTCCATTGGGCCACCGACTCGGTGCCCTACTATGCCTTGCCGCGCTACATCGAGTTTCGCAGCAGCTTGCCGAAAAATCCGCAGGGCCGGGTGTTGAAGTATCTGCTGCGCGATGAAGGTAAAACCGACGCCACCTGGGATCTGGAAACCACATCGATCGTGGTGTCCAAAAAGTAACAGTACTACCTGGCATGTGTCGGCCATCCAACGCCGAAAGCCCGCTTTGAAGCGAGCTTTCGCTTCTCTTGGGCCTGGTGTCGCCTTTGTATGAGTGAGCTTGCTTGCGATGAACTCAAGGACAACGCGTTTTACAAGAACGTGCGCGTTATCGTTAACGTCCATCGCGAGCAAGCTCGCTCCTGCATTAATCGTGTGAAATCAATACTCGCGCACGGGAATGCCTTTGGGGCGGGAGTTGTAACCGGGTAGGTGCAGGCCACCGTCGACGTGAATGGTCTCGCCGGTGATAAAGCGCGACATCTCCGACGCGAGGAATACCACCACCGGGCCAATGTCGGCTTCAGGCTCGCCACAGCGGCCCAGCGGACGCATTGAAGCGGACATTTCGGCAAAGCCCGGGTTTTCTGCGGCAAGTTTGTGGAAGGTGGCGCCCATCGCGGTAGGTGCGATGGCATTGGTTCGAATGTTGAACCGCCCCCATTCAGAGGCGGCGCTGCGAGTCAGCCCGACGATCGCTGCCTTGGCCGTGTTGTAATCGCCGTGCAGCCAGGCGCCGATCTCGATATCGATTGAATAGAAGTTGATGATCTTGCCACCGCCCCGCGCTTTCATATGCGGCAGTGCGGCTTTCATCGCCCACCAGGCCGCCCACACTGTAGAGCCGAGGGTTTGCTCCAGCATCGCGTCGGTTTTTTCTTCCAGAAGGACATTAGGGGTGGGTGCAAAGGCATTGTTAACCAGGATGTCCAGGCCACCAAATTGATCAACGGCTAATTGCACGGCGGCTTCGATATCGGCCTTGCTGCACACGTCAGTCTTGATGAACACCGCTTGGGCACCCAGCGCTTTGAGTTCGGCGACTACGGCCTCGCCACTGGTGACATCCAGCTCGGCGACCACCACGGCAGCGCCCTCTTTGGCAAAGTTCAGCGCAATGCCGCGGCCGATTCCGCCACCTGCGCCAGTAATCAGCGCAACCTGTTCATTTAGCAGTGCCATAGTCACTCCACTTCTTGTTTTTTAGTGAACATTTTTGGTTATAGTGTTCAAATATAGCTTATTTCGTCAGCCTGAACAGCATTGAAACAAGGATATTGAGGATGACTGCATTTCGTCGCCGCGTAGACATCATTGCTCAGCATGCCAATGGCACGGGCGAAGTTCGCGCCGCTCTGGAAGACGACTTCCACCACTTCCGGGTGTGGGTCAGCTACCGCGCAGGTGAAGTCATCGCCATTGGCGGTGAAGCGCTGCGCTATCCCTATTCCCTGTGCCCGCAGGCTTGCAATCAATTACAGCAATTGCGGGGGATGAAGCTGGACCGGATAGCCCATTCAGTCACCCGGCAGACCGACGCCAGTCATCAATGCACCCACTTGCTCGATCTCGCGGGGCTCGCCATTGCTGCTGCCGCACGTGGCTCCCGCCAGCGCCGCTATGACATTAGCGTGGGCCAGCGCATCGACAACCGCACCCGCTCTACGTTGGTACGCGATGGCAATGAAGACCTGACCTGGGAAGTAGACGGCACCATGATCGAAGGACCCTCACCCTATTGCGGCATCAATCTTCGCGAAGGCATGGCACGCTGGGCACTGAATGCCCTCAATGAAGAAGCCGCCGAAGCGGCTCTTTTACTTCGCCGCTGCACCCTGATTTCGATGGGGCGCGCGTACAACCTCGACGAGCAGATTCATGCCCTGAACACCGGCCGCTGCTACAGCCAACAACCCGAACGCGCGGAACAGGCACTGCGCATGAAGGGTTCGACGCTGGACTTCAGCAATGAACAGTTCAAATTGTGCGCCCAGGACCAGGAGTGGCTTAGGCAGCACCAATAGTCACACGGCTCCCATATCAAAAGCCGCGCGACCATCATCCGCAAGGCCCGGCGATCCGGATTCGAACCAGACCGCCGATAATGCCTAGAGGAAGACGGCCAGATTTGGCGTTCCAAGCACCGCTTGGTCGATGATGACTTCGCGCCGCGCCAGCTTGAATCCCGCCTCACTCAGACGCAGCACATCACGCCGTTCGCCACTGATAATGTCGACATGGTGATCTTTGAAACGGCTACGGGTCAGCAGCAGGTAACTGGTCACCACAAACTCATCGCTCTTGTCGGTTTCTTCGACAAACACGTTAGTCACCAGACGTCGGGTACGCGAAGGAGGATCTTCCGCCCAGGCACTTTTGCCGGACAGGCGCAGGATTCGGCCCATGATCGAGCGGTAGTCATCGTGGTAATGCTGAACGCTGCGCACGATGGTGGTTTTCAACTCGGCGGCCAAGCGCGTCTGGCGCAGCGGCACGGTGTACACCAGGTCGGTGTCCAGGCGTTCGGCCCACTCCTGCAGGCGAATCTGGTCGAGCAGCGTGGCTTCCTCGTAGAGAAAGGTCACCACATCGTTGTAAATCGGCGAACCCACCGGTACTCGCTTGGTACCGACTGGGGAACCCGGCTGGATATCCTCCACACCGCGTTGTTGAACCTGAGCCATGAGTAACTCCTTAACTTTTATTCTTGTACTCGTGAATGCTGTTACCGGCGACTGCGGCCCGCTAGGACCGCTGTCGAACCAGGACTGGCGAACGCTTATTTCTCGTCCGATGCGGTCATCAGCTCATGCCAGTACAACCACCAGTGCCACTGGGTATCGTCCTTGGTGAAACCTTCGTTGACGATGCCGGGGCCAGGCCACCCTTCCGGTGCTCCGGTTTCAAAGACTGCCTGGTATTTCATCGTGCTCTTGCGGCCCATCGCCCCCTTGGCAGCCAGCGTCATGTGCGGCCAGGTATCGGAGTCATCCTGCTCGACCATGCCGGACGTGCCGAACAGCTGGATGGTTTGCTTGAGCATCTTGTCGCGCAGTTCCGGGGAAGCGTCTTTCTCGGCAAACACCCAGTTGACGAACTCGAGCTTGTCCGGACCTTGCGGCACGTAGGCGTGCAGGGTCATCGAGCCGACGACAGTGCCATCCGGCTGCGGAATGTAGACAAAACCGAAAAGAATATTCGGGAACATCCCACCGACTTGCGGCGGCATGCTGGTGAGCACTTTCAACTGATCTTCGGTCAAGTTGCGTGCCAGCTGTTCGACCATGTCGGCGGTCATGCCGGCAGGCGGCAATGCTTCGAGCTTTTGCTGCACACTCAACTCTGCCGGATCGAGTCCGGTGAGGCGCTTGATCTTGCGCGCCAGGTCGATGCAACGCAGCGCATGGCCGTGCGGCGAGCTGATTTCGACGCCGATCATTTCCGGGCTGAGGTCGGCTGTTTCGCCCTCGCCTTTCTTGGCGTAGTTACCCACTTCGCCTAACCAGCGGTGCAAGGTCAGTGTGTGGAAACCGTCGGCCGCCGATTGCTCGCCAGCCGTCTTCCAGTTGGCGTTAACGATAAAGCGCTGCGGTGGACCGAGTACTTCCATGCCTTTGTCGGAGCGGCAGAAGAGCATGTCGTAATACCACTTGGCATCGCCCAGGAATTCGTCGAACGATGGTCCATCGATATTCCAGGTCGCAAAGACCAGACCGCCATACAGCGTGACCCGAGCCTTTTTCAGGCCCAGTTCTTCTTTGGGCAGCATTTTGCCGTGCATGCATTCACGCTCGACGGGTGAGCCGACAAAGTCGCCATTCGGGCGGAAGGCCCAGCCGTGGTAGATGCATTTATGAATTTGTGTATTGCCGCAATCAGCGGTACTGATGCGCATGCCGCGGTGCGGGCACACATTGAGGTTTACAAACACCTCGCCCTCTTTGCCACGGGCAACAATGACCGAGTCGGAGCCCAGGTCGCGGACCATGAAGTCCCCGGAATTGGGGATCTCCGACTCGTGACCCAGGAGTACCCAGATCTTGCCGAAGATTTTTTCCATCTCCAGCTCGTAGATTTCGCGGTCAGACAACACGCGCATTTGTACTTCACGGCTGGATGGATAGATAAGGTCCGAGACCTTGGTTCCATCAGACAATACGGGGTTTGTTTTTGTTAGCATGATTGCCTCCTGATCAGAGCGTCACGACAGTGGTCGCAACGAAATATAAGACACTTTCTCTATTTATGTACATAGAATTCACTTTCTACTTGTAAGTGAATTCTTCCGTCATTCACGTATGCGTCAATCCTTGTTCGATGCCTTGCCCGCTTGAGTGCGCAGCACACCAATGCCGTCGATCTCCAGTTCAACCACATCGCCAGGCTTCAAATAACGCAATTGCTCCAGGCCGCAGCCGTTGCCGACCGTGCCGGAGCCCAGAAACTCGCCGGGGTACAGGGTTTCCGAGCGGGACACGTGGGCAATCACGTCTTCGAAACTCCAGCGCATATCGCGGGTATTGCCGCGCCCCCACTCCTCGCCATTGACCCGGGCGACCATGTTCAGGTCATAGGGATCACCCAGCTCATCGGCTGTCACCAGACAGGGGCCCATGATATTGGCGGTATCAAAATCCTTGCTCTTGGCCGGGCCGAGCATGCCGGGCATTTCCAGGGCCTGGGCGTCGCGGGCACTCATGTCGTTGAAGATGGTGTAGCCGACGATATGCGCCCGGGCGGCTTCACGGCTGATGTCCTTGCCGCGCTTACCGATGTAGCAACCGAACTCCAGTTCGAAATCCATCGCCCGGCTGTAGCTCGGCCATTGAAATTCATCGTCGATGCCAATCACCGCGAAACGGTTGCCCTTGTAGTAAATAGGCTGCTTGTTGAAAGTCTCGATGACCCGATCGTCAGCGCGGGTGTTCATCGCTTTCAGCGTGGCTTCCGGGTCTTCGGTACGCAGCGCACGGGCACGACGGGCCGCCGCGAAGCTCTGGCGCAGATGCAATTCGAAGCAGGAACAGTCGCGCATTTGTGGAGGCGGCTGGATCGGTGCACGCAGCTTCACGCTGGCACGCTCCAGCACCGCCGCCGAGGGTGCCTTAGCGACCAGTGAGCGGGCCAATTCCAGCGCCGGTTCGCCGGCCTCTACCAAAGCCAGAATGCTGCTCAACGCCACACTGTCACGACCTTCCAGCAAGCGGTAAGCGTGTTGCAGGTCGAGTACCTGCTGATCCCGATTGAGCAATGCACCCGCGCGCTCAAACCCTTCGGCGTCGGTATACGTCACCAGTCTCATACGCGACCACTCACGGGGAGCAGCGCACCGGTTACTGCTGCGGCTTCGTCGGATAAAAGAAACGCCACTACCGCCGCCAACGCCTGCGGAGTGACCCAGCGGCTGCTGTCAGCATCAGGCATGTCGGCGCGGTTGGCGGGGGTGTCAATGATGCTCGGCAGCACAGCGTTGACCGTTACACCACGATCCTTCAGTTCCTCGGCCAACGCCTCGGTCAACCGGGCCACACCGGCCTTGGAGGCGGCATAAGCCCCCATACCTGTTGCGGCTTTGACAGAGGCCAGCGCGCCAATGTTGACGATGCGCCCGGCCTTGGAATCCAGCAGGTGTGTCAACGCGGATTGAGAACTGACCACTGCGGTACGTACGTTCATCTGATAGAGGCGATCCCAGGTCAGCAGGCTGCCACCTTCGACGGTCTCCCAGGCAAACCCGCCCGCGACATTGACCAAACCGTCGATGCCACCCAAATGCCCCGCGACCTGCTCGAACGCAGCGCTGGCCGACTCGCTCGAAGTCAGGTCGACACCACCCAGGCACAGCAGGTTTTCCGTATCCAGCAAGGCAGCTGGGGCCTCGCTACGATCCAGCAACGCCACCCGGGCGCCTCGCGCCAGCAGAAATTTGCCAAGTGCGCTGCCGAGGGCACCAAACCCGCCGGTGACGACTACCCTCTTGTCTAATAGTGATTGGGACATCGCGAAATCCTCTTGTTGTTGTTTTACGGCGCGAACGGTCGATTCGCGCCTTTGTCCGGATGAATATATGACACTTTTAGAAAATATGTACAAATGATACCGTATGACTTCAAGTCAAACACTCACCTGCGGACCGCTGATGCCTAGAAAACTGCCTGCACTCAACGCCGACAACCGCGCCTTCTGGCAAGGCGGTCAACAGGGCGAACTGCTCGTTCATCGCTGCGCAGCCTGTAGCCGGTATTTCCACCCGCCCGCCCCGCTCTGCCCGCATTGCGCAAGCTTCGACGTGGCGCCGCAAGCGGTGTCCGGCAAGGGCACCGTACTTAGCTTCACCATCAACTATCAACCCTGGACCCCCGACCTGGAGGTGCCCTATGTGGTGGCGATCATCGAGCTCGTTGAGCAACCCGGCTTGCAGTTCGTGAGCAACGTGGTGGGCATGCCGGTCACGGATGTACATATCGACATGCCGGTACGGGTCAGCTTCCTCAATGTCGAGGATGTGTGGTTGCCTCTGTTCGAGAAGGATCAGTGATGTTCGATCATCGTTATGAAAAAGACGTAGCCATTACCGGTATCGGGCAATCAGAGATCGGCCGACCGTCTACCAAGTCAGCGATGCGCCTGACCCTGGACGCCTGCCTGGAAGCCATTGCGGACGCCGGCCTGCAACGTAGCGACATCGACGGCGTGGCCTGCTGGCCGGGTGATAACAACAATGGCGACCCGTTCTCACCGGTCGGTCCCAGTGCGCTGAAGAGCGCCCTTGGGCTCAACGTCAACTGGTTCGGTGGCGGTTATGAAGGGCCCGGCCCGCTTACCGGGGTCATTAACGGGGCCATGGCGATTGCGGCGGGCCTGTGCAAGCACGTACTGGTGTTTCGCACCATCACCGAAGCGTCAGCCCGTATGCTCAACAAACAGGCCGGCGCACTGACCAACAAAACCCAGGGTCGCGACAGCAGCTACGCCTGGCAGTGGTTTACCCCGTTCAATGTGCAATCGGGCATCAATCTGATGGCGTTGTATGCCCAGCGTCACTTCCATGAATACGGCACCCGACCGGAGCAGCTGGCGCAGATAGCCCTGACGTGTCGCCAGAACGCCATGCGCAACCCCAAGGCGCTGTACCGCACGCCGATGAGCATGGACGACTACATGGCATCGCGAATGATTTCAACGCCTCTGCGCATGTTCGACTGCGACGTGCATTGTGATGCGTCCACCGCCATCATCCTGTCCCGTCGTGATATCGCCCAGGACCAGCCAAATAAACCAATTCGCATCGAGGCCATGGGCGCAGCGTTGAACCAGCCCTGGTCGTGGGATCAGATCTCCCTGACCAAAATGGCCGCCTTCGATGTTGGCGAGATGATGTGGGCACGCACCGACTACACCCCGCAGGATGTTGAATCTGCGCAGTTGTATGACGGATTTTCGATCTTGACCCTGATCTGGCTTGAAGCCCTGGGCCTGTGCCCCATTGGGGAAAGTGGCGCGTTCGTCGAGGGTGGCACGCGCATCGCACTGGAGGGCAGCTTGCCCATCAATACCAATGGCGGGCAGCTGTCTGGCGGACGCACCCACGGCCTGGGTTACGTGCATGAAGCCTGCCTGCAACTGTGGGGTCGTGCCGAAGGCCGGCAAACCCGCGAACACCGCGTCAGTACGGTGGCAGCCGGAGGCGGCCCGCTGGGGGGTAGCCTGCTACTGGTTCGCGAGTAACGGCGCGCCTCAGTAGAGTACGCCGGCCACTTCGCTGCAGAACTCGATCAGCGCCTTGCCCAGTTCGGCAAGGCCCTCTTCATCCCGTTGGCCACGGAACATCACCGCTGACACGGTGAAATCGATGCTGTTGGTTGGTGAGAAGACCGGCGCCGCAATGGCAAGAATCCCCCCCGAAAAATGCCCATCGTCCATTGCCCAACCGCGCTCGGCGGCCTCTCTCACTTCTTCGCGATAGACCTCGAGCGACAGCGGCTGGGCCCAGCGAATCGTCTCGAAACTGCTCTGTACTTCCGGATCGTCGAGGTCGATCTGCGTAGCGAACAACCGGCCGCTGGCGCCCATCAGAATTGGCAGACGCTGACCTTCAGCCATGTCGATACGCACATCGGTCGGGCTCGCGGCGGAACTGACAATGACGATGCGGTCAGGGCTCATTTTGCGCCACAGGGTGATGGTCACCCGCTGGCGTGCAGCCAGGTTCTGCAACAGGGGTTTGGCCATTTGCACGCGGTGACCCTGAGTCACCAATTGTTCAACCAGGCGCGCCAGGCCCAGGCCCACGGTGTAACGCTTGGAAAGGGCACTGAAATCGACCACCTCCTCTTGCACCAGGGTGCGCAGGATGTTGAAGCAGGTACTTGGATTGATTTTCAGTTGCCGGGCGATGTCCACTGAACGTTCCGGCGTGCCCACCTGACTGAGATAGCGCAAGATGCGTATGGCGTTGGATACAGGCTTGACGAGGGTTGCGCCGGCCGATTTGCTGCTGTCGTTGACGTCAGTGAGTTCCATGCCCAATCCAGTAACTTTAGAGTGGCGCCATTCTAACCTGAGAATGATTGGCGCCGTAAAAGTTTTATCTGGGAATTACTCGAACACTTCAATCGGTTAATTTCACTGGCGGCTGATAGATCAAACGACGGGTTTGCAGATCTTCGCGACGAAAACGCTCGATGAGACGCTCTTGGGCCTGGTCGGCCTGGGTCACCCGAACCTGTTGGCGCAAGTATTCCAGCCATGACTCGACAATAAAGCGCTCGCTGTAGAGTTGCGGGTCCGCCATGTCGCGGTACAAACGCCAGTTTTGCGCACCGTTGCGCCGTCGCGCCTTGCCTACCGCGTATACGGCAGCCAGAAATTCATCGCGGTCCGGCGCCGCCACCTGGTACACAATCTCCACCGATACCGGTCCTTCGGAATGGGACACCGGACTGGCCAGCTGGAGTGTGTCGGTCAACTGCACCTCGGCAAAGTCTGCTTCCTGGCCCAGTTCCACATGGCCATTTCGGGTCAGCGCGATGCCGACCAGCAACAACAGTGTCGAGAGCAGCAAGCTCTGGCTCAATCCCAGATACTCGGCCAATGCCCCCCATATCGCACCGCCGGCCGCCATCGCGCCCATCAGGATCAACACATAGACCGATGCGACCCGTGCGCGCACCCAATTGGCGGCATAGGTTTGCACCACCGTTGAAATGGTCGCGTTGACCGCCATCCAGCCGAACCCTGCCAGCAGCAGCATTGCGCAGACCGCGTAGCGGTTGTTGGATAGCGCGGCAGTGAGGGTGGCGAGGGCAAAGGAAATGGCGCCGCAAACCAGCAGATGACGCATGCCCAATACGCGATACAACCGCGGCAAGCTCAGCGCAGCCAATACTGCACCGGCACCAAGAAACGCCATGAGCAAGCCATAACCACCAGCGTCCATACCCAATTCCTGCTTGGCCACCAGTGGCAGCAAGGCCCATAAAGCACTGGCACTCATGGTGAACACAAGAACCTGCTTCATGGCGCTGAACAGGACCGCTGAATGCCGGATATAGCGCAGGCCACTGCGCATGCCACCGGTCAGGGTTTCCGGTGGCAAGCCCACGGCAGGCGGGTTGGGCGCGATACGAAAGAGGAAGAGGAGCACCGCGAACATACACAGCGCGATCACCAGAAATACCGAGGTCGTGTTCCAGTATGCAATCAGTGCACCCGCCAACGCGGGGCCCAAAGCCCGGGTGGCATTGATGGAAATTCCGTTCAAGGACACTGCAGCCGGCACCTGGTCGCGAGGCAGTACGCCGACCATGGTCACCATCCACGCCGACATGCCCAGCGCACTGCCAGTACCGAGCACAAAGGTAAACGCCAACAAGCCCCAGGTTTCCATGTGCGCGCTGTACGCCAGCACACACAACACCAGTGCGGCGAACAGCATCATGCACTGGGTAATGATCAGCCAACTGCGACGGTCTACCCGATCGGCAATCACCCCACCGGGAAAGGCAAACAGAAATACCGGTAGGGTCACGGCGGTTTGCACCAGAGAGACCATGGCTGCCGACGTCGTCAATGTGGTCATGATCCACGCCGCGGCGACCGTCTGCATCCAGATAGCCATGTTGACCACTGCGGCTGCCAGCCATAAACCGCGGAACGCTTTGTTGCGAAACGGCGCCCACGCCGAACCCTCGCTCATCATCACTCCTCAGCGGCTACGCCAGTCAGTTTCAGGGATTACTTGTCCAGCGGCTGACCCAGTCGCCCCGCCGCACGGGCGGGGATGAGTTGGCGTGGCGCAGCGATGGTATTGCTCTGTCGACCGATACCTGCAATCTCAGCCTCGACCCGATCACCCGGCCGTAAAAAACGCCCGCTTTCCAGTCCTACGCCGTGGGTGGATCCGGTAAACACCAGGTCGCCAGGACGCAGACTGATGCGTGCATCCAGATAATTGAGCAACTCATCCAGGGGAAAAATCATCTGCCGGGTATTGTCCTGCTGGCGCAGTTCATAGTTAACGCTCAGGCGCATATCTAAAGCCGGTTGCCCCGTTACACCCAGTTCGTCCGCGGTCACGATCCATGGACCTACCGGTGTGGTGCGGTCCATGGCTTTCTGGGTCAACAGGTCCAGACGACCAATCTGCTTGCCGGCATCGCGCGCACTTATGTCATTGCCCACCGTATACCCCAGCAGGCAGTCGCTGGCATGCGGTTCATCCAGCAACGGGCGGCCCACTACGGCGACCAGTTCCACCTCGTAATCAAGCTGGGTGGTCAGCGGCGAATAATCGATCTCGTCATAGGCACCAACCAGCGCTGACTCCGGTTTCATGTACGCCAACGGGTGCGCCGGAGAATCACTGCCAAGGCGCTTGAGGTGGCTGAGGTAATTGAGGCCCACACCAAAAACCCGGCTACCGGGTTCCAATGGCGCAAGCAGGCGCGCAGCCGACAACGGCAACCATTCGCCACTCGGGTCGAGGGCGTCTGGCGCAAGATCCGCCCCTAGCCCGGCCCAGTGGGCGAAAGGAGCATTAATTCGCCGAAAGCAATCAGCTTGCGCATTCAGCAACGCCCAGAACGCTTGCCCGGCAACTTCGACCCGCGCCAGACGCATGTCAGCGCTTGGCCAAGTAGGTCGGCAGGTACTCGGCGTCGAGCACTTCTTCCGGCGTCTTGACGCTGGCGCCGAGAATTGGCCCGACCATTTCGTGGCCCCACAGGCTGAGTTTTTCTGGATTCAGCTCATAGGGATCGCCTTGCCATGGCTCGATTTCAGCAATGGTCTCGAAGGCGAACCCGGACGGATTGAAATGGTAGAACGACAGATGGGGGTCCTGGGCATGTTGGCCGAGGGTCATCATCATCGGCAGTTCACGCTGACGCACGATGTCGTAGGTCTCACCGACATCACGCACGTTGCGTACAAACAGCCCGACATGCTGCACGCCCATGCGACCCGGTCCGTGACCATAAGCGATGTCATGGCTGGTGTGATGGTTGAGTTTGGAGCGGAAGAAACCGGTTCGTCCCTTGCCCGCACCAGCGCCATACCAGCTGAAACCCATGACATTAAGCAGGAAGTCTTCCAGTTCCGGAGTGTAGTCCGGGGTGATCAGCACCACATGACCCGCACCCCGTTCGTCGGCAAGGAAACCACTGTGCGGGCGGCCCGGCTGGAACGAGCGCGGCAGCCATTTTTGCCCGTAAAACAATTCGTGCTGATACCCCACCGGGTCACGAAAACGCACTAATTCACGCACGCCACGCTTTTCGCACAGCTCAGCATCACCGCGAGTGAAGTCGACATTGGCGGCTGCCAGCTTCTTGATGCCGTCCTCGAACGCCATGCGCCCCACCGCTTCCCAACCGATGTAGACAATGCGGTCTACCTTGCCAGGATGAAAAGCGAAGCGATGCCGACGATCATCGATCTTGAAGTACAGCGAATCGGGATCACTCTCGGGGTTCTTGCCTATGCCAAAACCCATCACCTGAGGGCCGTACTCACGCCACGCTTGGAGATTGGGGGTCTCAAAGCCCATGTAACCGATACCGATGATGTCCACGTTATTCACCTTGTTATTGTTCGAGATGAAAGGGTGCCGGTAGCCCATGCCAGGGCGCCGCGCGTGCTAGATCGCGAGTAACCCGCCATCGATGACGAAGTCCGAACCGGTAATGAATGAAGCCTCATCCGAGGCGACAAAGACCGCCATTGCCACCACTTCCTCGGGTTCGCCGGGGCGATCCATCAATACGCCATCCAGCAGCATGGCGCGCATTTTGGGGTCTTCCAGAAAAGGCCGGGTGCCAGGCGTCGCGACAAATCCCGGGCTCAAACTGACCGCACGTATACCGAACGGCGCCCCTTCTACCGCCAACTGGCGAGTGAAGGACACCACAGCGCCCTTTGCAGCCGAATGCGCGGAAATGCCGGCCACTTTCGAGCCACCCCATGCAGCGGTGGACGATACATTGATGATCACTCCGCGCTGTTCGGCCAAGTGGTGCCATGCATATTTGGTGGTATAGAACAGCAGGTCGATTTCGTTGCGCATGGTGTACTGCCAATCTTCGATCGACAGCTCGCTGACCAGCCCGAAGCGTGCGGCGGAAGCGTTGTTGTACAGGATGTCGATGCGCCCGTGTTCAGCCACGGCGGCATCGATCCAGGCCTTGGCCTGTTCATGATCACCCAGGTCCACGGGTGCCGAGCCGTACAGGGTAAAACCCTCGGCCTGCATCAACGCTGCAGTCTCCTCGTGACCTTCGGCATTGAAATCGCAACCGACCACAATCGCCCCTTCACGGGCAAAACGTAGCGCCGCAGCCCTGCCCTGGCCGCCGCCTGTACCGGTTATCAGCGCGACCTTGTTTGGTAATCGACCCATTAGCACATCCTCACCTCAGTGGTTATCACGTTTGCGGCAGGCGCTCACGCCATCAAACGGCTTCGTCATCCGGGGTGATGGGCTCAAGCCAGATGGCCTCCGCGGGGCAAGCGGCTGCACCCTCACGAGCCTCCTCCTCCAACTCCGGCGGCACGCGGGCATCGTCGAGGTACACCATGCCATCGGCATCAAGCTTGTACAGGCTGGGGCAAATCGCAGCACACAAACCATAACCACAGCAGCGGCTTCGGTCGGCCACCGCTTTGAACTGCGCTTTTTCTGAACTCATTTTTTTCTCCTTTATCAGGTTCAGCTTTTGCAAATTATGAACACTTATTTATTTTATGTGCAATTAATTTTTAACGCGGATATGCTGAGGCTCATCCGCTGTCCCTGATCATTGCCTTGGCTTAAAAAAAGGGAATCGCAGCAGGATGTTGAACACGGCTGGCTTCAGAGTGATTCAACCGTGGGTGCAACGCATGAAATTCGTTTGTCCGTTAGTCAGATAGCTGCGCTGGACAAAGCCGAATTTCTGATTTTATTCTGATTAAAAAACCAGATTCTGTTCAAAGAATCTGCTGGCGGTGATTCACATCACCACTTGTAGCAGTGCTTGGCTCAACAAAACCTATAAGGAAGCCAACTCCATGCACCCGTCTAGAAACGAAGCGGCAATCGATCTGCGCGAATTCCGCCAAAGCTGGAAAATCCTGATTTTGTCGGTCGCCGGAGTGGCCATCAGCATCAACGCCGCCCTGCTCTATGGTTTCGGCACACTGGTCGTGCCGCTCGGCGATGCCTTTGGCTGGAGCAAAAGTGAGCTGCAAGCCTGCATCACCTTTCTGTTTGGCGGCGCGGTGGTGTCATTGCAGTTGGTGGGTTGGTTCAACCTGCGCTACGGCATGAAGCGCGTTACCGTTATTTCCCTGCTGTTGTTGTCACTCGGTTACCTGGCAACCACGCAGCTGACCCAATCGATCTGGTCGATGTACATCGCCTTTGCACTGCTGCCCATCGTCGGCATGGGCGCGCTGGCCGTAACCTGGACCCAGCTGATCAGTCTTTGGTTCGACAGCAATCGCGGCCTGGCGCTCGCCATTGGTCTGTCCGGGACTGGTGTCACTGCCGCCATCATTCCCCGGCTGATGGCCTGGGGCATCGAGCAATGGGACTGGCGCGCGGCCTTCGTGATTCTCGCGCTGCTCAATCTGTTGGTGCTGCTGCCGCTGATTCTGCTGTGGTTCAAACTACCCTCTGTTGCCGGTCACCGTGACGGCGGGCGTGCGCTGGAGCAATTGCCCGGCATGTCTTTTCGTGAAGGCATGGGCTCGCTGAAATTCTGGACCTGTAACCTGGCGCTCAGCCTGGTGATTTCTTCGATTGTCGGCATGGTCACCAGCACCGTGCCCATGCTGCAAGCCCGAGGCCTATCCGCGGGGGACGCGGCCACCATTTTCAGCTGCTTTGGTATTTCGCTGATCTTCGGCCGCATGCTTATCGGCTATCTGCTCGATCGTCTGTGGCCGCCGATTGTGTCTGCGATCAGCCTGGTGCTGCCCGCTATCGGTTGTTTCATCTACCTGAGCCCGACCACCGAATTTGCCCCGCTCATGCTGGCGGCGGTGCTGGTTGGTTTTGGCGCCGGGGCGGAGTTCGATATTGCCGCGTTCCTGATTGCCCGCTACTTCGGCTTGCGCGAATACGGCCGCCTGTTCGGCGTGCATCAGGGCCTCAATACCGTGGCTTCGGCGCTGGCGCCGTTGCTCTTTGCGTACATGCTGGCGCGCACCGGATCGTATAACGCCATGCTGGTTTATAGCGCCGCCTGCTGCCTGATCGGTCCGCTGTTGCTACTGACCCTTGGGCGAGTGCCGCACTTCAACGTGCAAACCATTCCCAGCCAATCCTGAGCCCCCTAACAAGAATCGGAGCAGAACATGCCCACATTGACATTTATTGAACACAACGGCACCGCCCATCAAGTCAAAGGCGACATCGGCCAGTCGGTGATGCAAGCCGCGACCTTCGCCTCGGTGCCGGGTATTTCTGCCGACTGCGGTGGTGCCTGCAGTTGCGCCACCTGTCACACCTATGTCGACGAGGCCTGGCTGGGCAAGGTGCAAGCGGCGGAAGGCATGGAGAACGACATGCTCGAGTACGCTTTCGAACGTCGCGACAGCAGCCGCTTGAGCTGTCAAATGATCATCAGCGAAGACATGGACGGCATGGTTTTGCACCTGCCGTCGTCGCAATTCTGAATGCGCGTGAAGGAGTTCCCATGACCCTCGCCTCAGTCGTTATCGTCGGTGCTGGCCAGGCCGGATTTCAGGTCGCTGCCTCCCTGCGCCAGGAAGGCTTTGACGGGCGCATCACCCTGATCGGCGATGAGCCAGGCCTGCCCTACCAGCGCCCGCCATTGTCCAAAGCCTATCTGCTCGGCAAGATCCAGGCGACCAATCTGCTGTTTCGTCCTGCTGATTTCTACACCACCCAGCGCATTGAACTGCTGCATGACCAGGCGACCGCGATCGACCGCCTGAACCGACGCGTGGTGTTAGCCTCGGGTGCTGCTGTCAGTTACGACCATCTGGTACTGGCGACCGGAGCCCACAACCGCCCCCTGCCGGTTCCCGGCGCAGAGTTGCCGCAAGTGTTCGGTATCAAAACCAAAGCCGATGCCGACGCCCTGGCGCCGCTGGCGAAAGAAGCGCGCAACGTGGTGGTGATTGGAGCCGGGTTTATCGGCCTCGAGTTTGCGGCGGTGGCCGCTGCCCTAGGGGCTAATGTGCACGTACTGGAGCTGGGCGAGCGTCCCATGGCTCGTGCCGTGTCGCGGGAAATGTCGGAATTGTTTCGCCAGGCCCATGAAGCGTGGGGCGTCCATTTTGACTTCCGCCAGGGTTTAAGCCGCATCGACGGCGATAACGGCAAGGTGTGCGCGGTACAAACCGGTGACGGACGTGCACTCCCTGCTGACCTGGTGGTGTTTGGTATCGGTGTGATTCCCAATGCGCAGCTGGCGACTGAAGCCGGTCTGGACATCGAGAACGGCATCAAGGTGGACGCCAGCCTGCTGACCTCTGACCCGCAAATTTCCGCGGTAGGCGATGTCGCCAGCTTCCCGTGCCTGCAAAACAATGAGTTACACACCCGCCTCGAGTCGGTGCAGAACGCCATCGACCAGGCCCGCACAGTGGCTGCACGCTTGATGGGTAAACCGGCACCTTATAGCGCCCTGCCCTGGTTCTGGACCGATCAAGGCAACTTGAAACTGCAGATCGCCGGACTCTCGCATGGCTATGACAGTACCGTCGTGCTCGGTTCAGTCGAAGAACATCAAGCGTCTGTGCTGTGTTTCCGCAATGACCGTCTGGTGGCCGTGGAGTCCTGCAATCGCATGGGCGATCACATGGCGGCGCGCAAGATTCTTGCTCGCGCGCCCAAGCTGACGGCAGTTGAGGCCGCCACTGACGGGTTCGATCTGAAAGCTTGGGAAGCGGCCAACCGCGACTGAACGTCGTACTGATCTTTCACACCCGCTGCCGCGCCCGCCTTAAAGCTGACGCGGCATTTTTTTGCACAACGACTGGAGCGATGCAATGAACAAAGTCTGGTTTATTACCGGTGCGGCCCGAGGCTTGGGTGCTGCCATTGCCAAAGCCGCATTGGCTGATGGTGACAGCGTGGTGGTCAGCGCCCGGCGTATCGAACCGCTGGAAATTGTCTTTGCCGAGTACGGCGAACGCGTGCTGGCAGTGGCCCTGGATGTGACCGACGAAGCCCAGGCACTGGCTGCCGTAGAAACTGCCGTGGCGCGTTTTGGCCGAATCGATGTGCTGGTCAACAACGCCGGTTATGGACAACTGGCGCCGTTTGAAGACAATTTCGCCAGCGACGCCGACCAGCAGTTCGCGACCAATGTGTTCGGTGTGTTCAACGTCTGCCGCGCCGTGCTGCCTGTCATGCGTCAGCAACGCAGTGGCCGGGTGTTCAACGTGTCTTCAATGGGTGGCATGGTCGGGATGGGTGGTGCGGCGCTGTACTGCGCGTCTAAATTTGCTGTGGAAGGTTTTTCCGAATCCCTGGCCCAGGAAGTGGCGCAGTTCGGGATCAAGGTCACGCTGGTGGAGCCCGGGGTTTTCCGTACCGACTTTCTCGACCCCAGCTCCGCGGTCTTCGGTACACGCGGGTTGGAGGATTACGCTGCATTCACCGCCAAGGTCAAAGGCGCTTCGGCCGCCTACAACCATCAGCAAACCGGCAACCCGGCTAAACTGGGCGATGCGCTGGTGCTCCTGGCCAACAGCGAACATCCACCGTTGCGTTACCTGGCGGGTTCAGACGCTTATCAGCAGGTCAGCGACAAGCTCAACAGGATGCTCGCGGAAATCGAGCAATGGCAGCAGCTGTCCCATTCCACCGATGGCGTCTAGGCGACGACGCGCACAGCCTTTCTGACAAGGCTGTGCGCAACGATTACTGGTTGATGAAGTAACGTACGGACAACTTTCCTTCTTCAAACCGATACAACTCGATCGTCTCGATACCGCCTTCCTGCTCGCGAAAGGCGTTCAGGTGATGGCACGCCGCTTCATTGCCATTGACGATGCACTGGCGCACTTCAACGCGAATCTTCGGTTGCTGCTGCGCCCACATGCCTTCCAGTACCTGCCAGGCATCGGCCTGGGGCTTGCCGACGTATTCGATACTCAAGCCGTTGGCCGAGACGCTGCGGTAGTGAGCGAAAAAGCCGTCTTTGTCGCCCCGGTTCCAGCAGTCGATCTGCCCGTGCAGAAAGTGCTCGATGGTGTGTTTGTCCATGCTCATTTCACGTTCATCCTCAAGTGGGTTCAGGCATGTGGTCGTAGCTGGAGGTTTTGCTGACGGGCGAGGAATTTTGGCTCCATTCTCAACCACAGCAGAATGGTCGGGCCGACAATGGCGCAGCAGAAACAGCACACCAGCACAGCGGAATAGCTGCCGTACAGGTCATAGAGATGGCCGAACAGCATGGGTACCAGACCGGAGACAATGGTGATCAGGCACAGGTGCAGACCAAATATCCGCGCGTAGTCTTTCAAGCCGAAATAGCGCGCCATCAGGAATGCCGCCAGATCGAACTCAGCTCCGGCACTGGCGCCGATGCACAGGGTCGCCAGCACCAGCAACGGTGTGTTTTGCGCCCCGCCAAAGAGAAAGATCGCGCAGCCCAATGCGGGTAGCGCCAGGCTCACGGCGGCCACTACTGAAGGTGAATAGCGGTCCAGCAGATAACCCACCAACAAGCGCCCGCCGATGATGGAAATACCAAAGGTACTGAAGATCTGACTGGCTTGCTGCGCACTCAGGCCCTTGCTTTGCAGCATCGGCACCATGTTGGTGACCATGCCGACGGTCAACGACACCGACAATATCAATGCAACGTTAAAGCCCCAGTACATCCCTGAGCGCACTGCTTGTTTGAAGGACATGCCGGACAGCTCCGGAAGTTCCTTCTGCGTTGTCGCGTCAGGACTGGCGAGCAGCGCCGGCATGCGCAGCCACATCAATGACAAGGGCAACGTAAACAACAAAGGCATCGCCCCCAGCGCAATAAACCCGGCTTGCCAACCGTAGGCGGCAATCAGCCGCGACAACAGCGGTGGCAGAATCATCGCCATCAGCCCGGTGCCACACAGAATCACGGCCAGCGCCAAACCACGGTTACGCTCGAACCAGAGGTTGACCAGTTGCGTCCAGGTGATCGCAATGGTTCCGGCACAAATGATCGGCATGCTGAAAAACGCCAGGTACAACCAGCCGATCGAACCCTCAATCCGCGTGATCGCAAAGTAACCGACGATCTGCAGCACGATCGAAACAATCGCTACCCGGCGCAGCCCGAACCGACGGTACAGCCAGCCGACCAGTTGCGTGGAAATCGCCACACCGGCGAACAGAAAGGTGATGGAGGCCTGCAAGTCGCCCCGGCTCCAGCCGAACGCCTGTTCCAGCGGAATCACCAGGGTGCCGAAGGCGTACAGCAACGCAGCGGTAATACTGGTGCAGATGCCAAACAGGCCCACGACAACCACGCGCCAGCCGCGCTTGAACTCGGAAAAATCATTGCCGGCGTGGGCCGTGGTGTTGCTACTGCGTGTATCCGATGTCATGACCTGACTCCCATCGCGGACGTGCGGGTTGATTAATGGCCCTTGAGGATTTCTTCGACCTTGGGCAGCGCGATCATGGTGGCGCCGCCATCCACCAGCAGCGAAGTGCCAGTGATATAGGAAGCCTCGTTGGAGGTCAGAAACAGCACGGCGTTGGCAATGTCGGCGGACTCGCCCAGACGCCCTACCGGGAAATGTGCAGCGAGTTTATGCGGCAGTTCATTGCCCAGGGTTTCGAGCATGTGATCAGTGCCGATCAGTCCGGGCTCGACGACGTTGACCAGAATATTCATGGCACCGAATTCCACCGCCAGGCCGCGGGCGAAGGCATTCATGAAGGCTTTGCTGGAACCATAGGCAATCAGGCGAGGGGTGTATTTGCGGTTGGCTTCGCCGGACGAGATGAAAATCAGCCGGCCTTTGTCGGCTGCTTTCGACAGATAAGGTGCGCAGTCCTTGGCCAACCAGAACAACGATTGAATATTGCTGCGAACGATGTGATCAAACGTATCATCGGCCATTTCGGCGATCAGCCCGTGACTGGTATCGGCAGCGCAATGCACCACGATGTCCAGGCCACCAAAGTGCTCTACACCATCTTGCACCATTGACTTGATCGCCTCGCGGTCGGCGATGTCGCCACCGACCAGGCAGGCTTGCGCGCCCAGGGCCTTGATCTGTGCGATCGTTTCTTCACCGTATCGAGCGGTGCGTGCCGACACCACCACCTTGGCGCCTTCTCGGGCATAGGCCAGGGCAATGGCGCGACCCATGCCTCGACCTGCACCGGTGACCAGCACGACTTTGTCGCGGAATTTCATCGTGATTCCTCATTGTTGTTATTGGTGGAGGCTACTGATACAACGCGTACGCTCCCCTGTAGGAGCTGCCGAAGGCTGCGATCTTTTGATCTTGCCTTCAAAAGTCAAAGTCAAAAGATCGCAGCCTTCGGCAGCTCCTACAGGGGTAAAGGTTTCGGTCAACTGTTTACAGGTCTTTGCCTGGCACATTGCGGGCCGAGCCATTACGCCGGTCCGATTCACCCCAGCCCAGCCAGTGTGAAGGCTCACGGGTATCGCCAACCCGACGCCAACGGCCTTCCTGCTGCGCAGTGATCGGGAAGCCACCGACGAAGTCGATCATCTCGCCCTTCTCATCAGGCAAAAACTCCCACTCTTCCTTGCCTTCCAGCACGATTTTCGCGGATTTGAGGAAGTAGCTTCCGTCCTTGTGTTCGGTGTTTCCTTCGATATCGGTGGTGACCCGAACCTCGCCTTTTTCATTGTTGAAAATGGCGTAGCCCAAGTGGTCGTGACCGACCATGAAAGAGCCGGTATCCCAGGTGCCATCTTTATAAACGGTGACGAAGGACCACCAGATCACATGCTTGTTGTTGTTCACCACCAAGTCTTTCTTGAAGTGAATGGCGCCGCCTTCGGCCATGTAGAACTGGTCCAGCGCCATGGCGCCTTTCACCGGACGCCCCTCGCAGACACCGGCGATATCCCACAACTGCGAAACATAAAAGGTGCCCCATTCCACGCCTGGCAGGTACCACTGCAAACCTGGGCCAAGCAGTCGGCCTTCGAGGTGAAACAGGCCTTCTTCCTTCCAGGTCAGGCGTTCGCTGCTGGCGGTGATCTCCCAAGAGTTGCCGGGTTCGCCCGGGTGGCTGGCCCAACGTGCGACATCGCCTTCCAGGCTGTGTACCGGCAGTGGTGTCAGCGCCTGGCGGGCCATTTTTTCGTGGTCCATGCGCAGGTTGACGTTATCGACGTGATTGTTCAGGTAGAAGAACTTGGTTGGGTTGGGGGTGCCATTGGGCGCCATCAGCGACCGTACGAATGAGTAAATGTTGCCTTGCTCATCGCGCACAGAACCGAACGGCGAACTTTTGCTCAGGTGCAGGCCGAAGAAGCCGCGTTCGGCTGACATCGAAGCGCCGGTGACCTTGTGCGGCCCAACCAGTTGTTGAAAGCCGAAATCACCGCGTTCTGGAATGGTTTTAAACGTTCTCATGATGCCCTCTGTTGTTTTTGTTGAGGCAGGGAAACGGGATTACAGCGTGATTCAGTCCCAGATCACCGGGAGCGTGGACACGCCTCGCAATTGCGCTCCGCCGATCTGCGGGACGGGTTGGCTCGGGTCGAGTCGCAAGTTGGGAAAGAGGTCGAGGATGGCGTTGACAGCGCAGCTGATTTCCACTTTGGCGACGAACTGACCGATACACATGTGCGGGCCGAAGCCAAAACCAAAGGAGGGTTTTGGCTTGCGATCAATGTCGAATACCTCAGGGTTTTCAAACGCATCTTCGTCGCGGTTGGCGGACACCACCATGCACTGGACGAACGAACCCTTGGGGATTTTCACGCCGTGAAATTCCACTTCCCGGGCGGTTTCGCGCACCTTGAAAGTGGCCACGGGTTCAAAGCGCGTGGTTTCGTCCATCAGCTTGCCGATCAATGAGCGGTCGGCCTTGACGCGTTCCAGCAAGCCGGGCGTGGTCAAGAGCAAAGTCATTACCGAGCCAAACATGCGCGTGGTGGTTTCGCCCGCGGCTGGCAAAAGCGAGCGAGTGAAGGTGATCACCTCGTGGTCATCCAGCGTGCGCCCTTCGTACTCCGCGCGCAGCAAACGCCCGACCACATCATCGCCCTGGCTGCCCTCGGCACGACGTTGCACCACCACCTCGGCAAGCGCGTCGTACAGACCTTTGACAGCGATGCCGGCCTGACGTCGCGCTTCAACCATTTTGCTCGGGTCAATCTGGTTGCCGCCGACAATGGCCAAGGCCCACGCGGCGTATTGCTTGTACTTGGAGGGCTCATCCGAGGGGAAGCCCATCAAAGCGTACATGACGCGAATCGGCAGCTCGAGGCCGAACTTCATCAAGTCGGCCTTCTTTGCCGGCAACATCGGCTGGATGTACTCCTCGCGAATCACTTGATCGATCTGCGGGCGCCACTTGTTCACGGTCTCCGGCATAAAGGCCGGTTGCAGCAAGGCGCGCACCTTACGGTGCTCGTCACCGTCCATGGCAAGAATGATCAAACCATCGAAAAACGCGCCAAGACCTTCGGCAATAAAACCGCTGGTATAGGTCGCACCATCGCGCAGGACAGTCATTACATCCTGGTATTTGAACAAGGCGAAGGTCGGGCGAGTGCCCTGCTGGGTGCCGGCATTCGTCGGCACGCCAAACTGGGTGATGAAGTCGCCTTCATAGATGGGCGATTTCAGCCGTTGCTCGCGGCACACCGCGTGAATATCCAGGTCGGTGCCCCGATACATTTCCGACACAGCGGAGTATGCGGTTGCCAGGTCCAGTGCTGCGCTTTCGTTGCTCATCAGGAGCTCCTGTCTTGTTTTTATTCTTCTTGCACACCAAGATTGTCCGGCTGCCGACCCATGGTATGTGGTTGTGTCTGCGCCGGTAGTCCGCTTCGTTTGACTTGGGGTCAAACGAAGGCCCCCGGGGAAATGCTTCAAGGTGTGAATAACCTGGCCAAAACTGGCATGAGGAGGACGAGGTGGCGGTAAAGGCAGGAGAAGGTGGCGAACAGGGCAAACGCAATACGATGAATCGCCTGCTCGCGGCAGCGCGCGTGGAGTTCGCCAGAAAAGGCCTGGCCGGTGCGCGCGTGGAAGAAATTGCCCGGGAAGCCGGCGTTACCAAACAGCTGGTCTACCACTACTACAACTCCAAGGAAGGCCTGTTTGTAGCGGTACTGGATGAGTCTTCGGACAACATCATGTCCGAGCTGGTCAACCTCAATGTCGAAGAGCTTTCACCGCCAGTGGCGATGCGCGCCGTGCTCAACCATTTTTTTGACCAGTACCGTCTGGACCCCTTCCTCGGCAGCCTGGCGCTGGAAGGCATTCGCTACCATGACACCCACGAAACACCTCGCAACCATTTTCTGGAAATGGCACCGAAGCTGATCGCCAAGCTCGACGCGATTTTGTTGCGGGGTGCGGCCAGTGGTGATTTTCGCGCAGACATCAACCCGCGCCTGTTGTTGGCCAGCGCTTCGCTGGTGACTACTGGCTGGTTCACCAACCGCTATTCGATGTCGGCACTTGCCGGGCTGGATACGGACTCGGAGCAAGGCATGGCCACCTGGCGTCAGTACTCGGCGGATTTTGTGCTGGCGAGTATTTCGCTGGGCGCAGAAAAAAACGTCGACGGCGTTTAAGCACCGTTCACACACTCTCGCCCAATGAGCTTTCCCTGTGGAAGCAGGCTTGTTCCCACAGGGGGGGGGTTGCTTAGGGGCTTGGAATCAGCGACCCGCTTCAGTCAGCCTTTTTACGCAAATACTTGCTCACCCGCTTGGCCGCCAACCGCCCGGCCATGCCGTTTACCCCACCGCCCGGATGAATGCCGGCACTCCCTAAATACAGTCCCGCCACCGGCAAGGTATCGCCTCCCAAACCGTACGCCGGGCGCATGGTGCTCGAGCGCATCGAGGTGGTGTCGATATGCACCACGCAGCCATTCACCGTGTTCAAGCGCGCAGTAAAATCCGGAGCAGCCTCGATATGTCGGCCAATCACCTGCCCCTCGATCCCATCGATGTAGTCATACAGCTGTTCCTGCACCTGGTCGGCCACCCGCTCACGCAGCGCGTCCCAACCTTCATTGGGATTCACCGGCATCACCGGCGGATAGATGTACAACACATCCTGCCCGGTTGGCGCTTGTGAAGGGTCGGCCGCACTGGGTGCGGCCACGGTGATATAGGGCAACTTCGGTACTTCACCACGGGCGCAGGCGGCGAAGTTTTCCAGCACGGCTTCTTCGGTGCCGATCAGCATGACGGTTTTACGCAAATCCACGCCATCGCCGCGAATGGCAGCAAAACGCGGCAAAGAAATCTGCCCACGCAGGGCAACATCCACCTTCAATGGTCCCGACCCTCTGCCGTTAGCAGGTGCCATGGCGATACGGGTCAGCAGGTGTTGAGGGATTTCACCACGGGTAACCATGTCCAACGCCGGCTTGGGGTGGCAGCCGGCAATGACCGCACGTGCGGTGAACTGACGACCATCAGCCAGTTTCACGCCTTTGATCAGACCGTCCCTGGCAACGATTTCACTGACGCTGGCCGACACCAGCACTTGCCCGCCCAGCTCTTCCAGTCGAGTCTGCATGGCATTGCTCAACTGCTGCATGCCACCCAATACCCGGCCCACGCCAAAACGATGAAGGAAACCGAGCAAGGCGTAATAGATGCCACCGCCATCGGCGCTGATATCCCCTGCCAGCCCAGTGAGTGCACACATCGCGGAAATGGTCACCGGATGCTCGAAGCGCTCACGTGCCGCCTGCAACGCGGAGCCTGTCATCAGCGCCATCAGCTCGGGTTTCAGCGCTTTGTGTTTGATGGCGGTGCCAAGCATTTTCAGCTTCACGCCGAGGTTTGTTTTGGCCGGGTCGACACGCATCATCGGCAGCGCGATATCGAGGAACATGTCGATGACTTTCATGAACTGCAGAAACGCCTCGGCATCCTTGCTGCTGAACCGGCGGATCTCGGCGGCGGTTTTCTCGCGATCGCGCCAGAAGATCAGAGATTGGCCATCCGGATGCAAGTACACATACCCCGGCGCAAGCTCTATCGATTTGAAACCGTGTCGATCAAGTCCCAGCTCCGCTGGCACATGGGAATGCACGCGCATCGACATCATGTCCAGGGCACAGGGATGAACCAGATGCTGCGGCGCTTCGGGTATCAGGTAACCCGAGGAGGCCATCCCGCCGACCTTGTCCAATGCCTCCAGAACCAGCACCTTCTTGCCTTCCAGGCCCAGGTAGCAGCCAGCCGAAAGGCCATTGGTGCCACCGCCGACGATGATCACATCAAAATCCGTAGTGCTCGCATTTTGGTTCTGGTTCATCAATTAATTCCAAGTCGAGTTCAACCACAGCGGCGCGCGGCGGCTATGGCGGCAAAGATCAGCCGCGGCGCACCGCACGGGATGCGCCGGGCAAGGGTTACATGCCGGTGCGGCCCATCTGCGCAAACAGCGCGCGCATCGCCACCAGGGAGGGGGTGTGGCTGCTGAAACCACCATCAGCGACCAGCGTGGTGCCCGTGACAAATGAGGATTCGTCACTGGCCAGGAACGCCACCACATCGGCAATCTGCCGAGGCGTGCCCAGCTCGGCAGTGCAGTGGTTGTCGCGCAGGATGTCGAGCAAGGGTTCAGGCATGGCGTGTTCCGAAGGCGCCAGGCCGATCTGCACGGCGTTGCCGCGAATGCCTTGTTTGCCGTATTGCGAGGCGACCATGCGCGGCAGCATCATCAGCCCCGCCTTGGAGGTGGCGTAGCCGGTCAGGGACATATCGCCCTGCATGCCCAGACCCGAGGTGGCGAAGATAATCGAGCCCTTGCCGTTCTCCAGCATGACCGGAATCACATGCTTGGTGCACAGCACCGCGCCACGCAGGTTGACGGCGATGGCGCGGTCCCAGGCCTGCATGTCGAGGTTGACGAAATCGCGGTCTAGCTGACGTTGCTCGGCGTTCAGGATCGCCGCGTTGTTGTGCAGAATGTCGATACGGCCGAAATGCTGTTTAACCTGAGCAACCATCGCGCGCACGGCGTCTTCCGAGGAGACGTCGGTGGCGATCGCCAAGGCTTGATGCCCCTCGGCGAGGAGTGACTGGGCCACAGCTGTGGCCCCCTCGAAATTGATATCGACCACCGCAATACTTGCACCATGCGACGCCAGCACCCGTGCGCACTCAGCGCCCAGGCCGCCACCGGAGCCGGTAATAATGGCCACTCGTCCTGCCAGTTTTCCTGTGCTCATGCTCTGTTCCTTATTGTTTTGAGTGGCGCTTTACTCGCCGGTAAATCGCGGTTCGCGCCGTTCACTGAACGCCTGGGCCGCCTCGCGGGCATCCTTGGTCGGGGCCAGCAAGGCGAACAGATCAAGCTCCAGGTCCAGGCCACGTTTGAGGTTCATGTCCAGCGCCGCCCGTGCTGCCTGTTTGACAAACGCCGACGCGGTGGGTGGTTTGACGGCGATGCGCTGAGCAAAGGCCCGTACTTCGTCCAGCAGGCTGGCGTTGTCGCTGGCCAGGCGGCTGACCAGACCAATGCGCTGCGCTTGTTCGGCGCCCACCCGGTCACCGGTGAGCAACATGTCCAATGCCTGACCCGGCGCCACCACTCGGGACAGTCGTTGCGTACCGCCGCCGCCGGGAATCAGCCCCAGGCCGGTTTCCGGCAGGGCGAACACGGCATCGGGCGCGGCGAAGCGGATGTCACACGCCAGCACCAGTTCCAACCCACCGCCCATGCAATAACCATGAATGGCAGCGATCACCGGTTTGCTGATGCCATCCAGCGCTTCGATCCAGCGCACCTGTTCCATGCGCTGCCGCACTTGCAGGCTCGATTCCGGGCCACGACGCTCCTTGATATCAGCACCCGCACAAAAGCCTCGCTCACCTTCCCCGCGAATCACGATCACGCGAATGTCCGGGTCTTGCTGCAACAGCGCCAGTGCTTGCGGCACGCCCTGACGAATATCGTCGTTGATGGCGTTGATCTGCCGGGGCCGGGTCAGTACCACCCAACCCACCATGGCATCACGCTCAAGGCGCACCGCATCGTTGATCAAAACGGGAGACTGCGGTTCTTGCGCTGTGCTCATACAGGGCACTCCTCGAACTCGAAGACCTGGCCATTGAGTTCTTGTGGGTCGATCTTGATCAACGCACGGCCGCCGACGGCCTCGGAGGATTCGATCCACTGGAACCGCGTGCCGCGTGACCGCAGATCCTCGGCCTTGGCAGCCAGATCGTTGACACCGATGCGGATGTAGTACGGACCCGGCCCCCAGTTATTGACGTAGTGGCCGGCGTCGGTGTTCCAGTAGGTCGCCTCGAGGACATCGAGGGTGGCACTGTTCGGCACGGTGAAACCCATACGCGCACGGCGGTAACCTTCGCTGCCGATGCTCTCGACCGGCCCGCTCGGTTCCCAATCGAGGTTGGTCGAGACCTTACGCAGGGTTTCATCGAGGTCGCGTACCAGGAAGCCACGGGCGGTGACGCGGACCATGTCGCCGGGCTTGAGATCACGCGGCTGCATCGGTGGCAACTGATACGTTTCCGGCGGCATCTGCAAAGGCTCGGTCGGCATGATCTCAATGCACAAACCGCCATCCACCGTGGGCTGGTAATACGGTTGCTCGGGAGTGGCACCCAGCCATAAGCGGTCGAAGGGCATTTCCGGGGTGCGCTGCGCCATGCGGAAAGGCAAGCGACGACGCATCAGTTTGTCTACCAGCGCGTCGAACTTGTCCCCGTGCAGGGCCAGCACGATGGAGTGCGTGATCATCGGCCGATGATGCCCCTGGAAATCCTTCAGGCTTTCCAGAAAGTCATGGAACAACGGATCACCGGGGTTCGGCCGATCCAGGTGCCACTGCGGTTCGATGCGCGTAGGCGACACCGCGAGGGATTTGTGTACCCGCAGGAAATGCGCAATATACGGGTGATTATCGAACGCCTGGCGCCAGCGTTCGTGTTTGTAGATGCCGAGCTTGTCGACCAACATTTCCGTCATGCCGTCCGGGTCCGGAACCATCATGTCGGCACTCATCAATAACTCGAACATTGTTCTCTCCTTGCAGTTGCCAGCCAGGTCTGTGCCCGGCTATTAGTCAGCGGACACGCCGGGGTAAGGCGAGCTCGGTCAATTGGGGTGCAGGTGCGCTGGCCGCGGGTTTGCGCGGTTCCTGTTGGGCGCGCGCGTCCTCCAGATCGAGGGTCACGCCGGCCTTGGAGTTGCCTTTCGGGTTGAGCAGGTAATGCGAGAGGGCCGGGATCAGCACCAGCGCACCGAGCATGTTCCACAGGAACATGAAGGTCAGCAGAATGCCCATGTCCGCCTGGAACTTGATCGGCGACCAGGCCCAGGTAATCACCCCGGCGGCCATGGTCAGGCCAACGAGCGCCACGACCCGACCGGTGAAATCCAGCGAGCGGCGATACGCAACCGCCAGGCTTCCACCGCGTTCCTGCACCGCCAGTTGCACACTGAGCAGATACAGCGCGTAGTCCACGCCGACACCGACACCCACGGCGATTACCGGCAAGGTGGCTACTTTCAGGCCGATCCCCAACCAGACCATCAGCGCCTTGCAGATGATCGTAGTCATCAGCAAAGGAATCAGCGCCACCAGGGTTGCGCGCCAACTGCGGAAGGTCAGCAGGCAGAGCAAGGCCGTAGCGCCATACACGGCCAGGTACATGGTGATGATGCCCTTCTCTACCTCAATGTTAGTGGCGGCCTCGATCCCGGCATTACCCGCAGCCAGGAGGAATTCCACAGGCTGCTCGGCGCCAGCGGGTGTGTTGTTTTCCTTGGCGAACTCTTCAGAAACTTTCAACACCCGGCTCAGTGTGTCGGCTTTGTGATCAGCCAGGTAGGCGATCAATGGAGTGACCGAGCACTGCTGGTTGGTGATGCCCGGTGCAGAAATCATCGCGGCATCCACCGCCGAGTTGGTGATCGCCTGGTCGCGGCTGATGCTCAACCATTTCGGGCTGCCTTCAGCCATGCCGGAGCTGATCATGCGCACGGTTTCGGCCAGCGACTGGGTGGTTTGTACACCAGGCGTCTGGCGCAGGCGCCAGGCCAGTTTGTCCATGCTTTGCAGCGACTGGTACAGACGGCAGCTGTCTTCGTTGGTCTTCATGATGACCACGAACTGGTCACTGGAAAGTCCGTAGTGGCTGGTGATGTAGGCGTTATCGCGGTTATAGCGCGAATCCGCACGCAACTCCGGTGCACCGGGATCCAGATCACCGACCTTGAGGTGCATCATCACCACGCTGCCAATCAGCGTCACCACCAGCGATACGGCAATCACCGCCGTGGCCATCGGCCGTTCGGTGAAGCGATCCAGGCCGCTCCACAGACGCCCGAGAAAACCGCGGTTTTCTGCGCCGGCCTGATCTTTGGCGATGGCGATACGCGCGGCTTTCTTACTGACGCCCAGGTACGACAACGCCACCGGAATCAGCAGCAACTTGGTGAAAATCAGCACGGCGACACCAATGCTGGTGGTCAGTGCCAGGTCGCGAATCACCGGAATATCAATGATCACCAGCACGGCAAAACCAACGATATTGGTCAGGAGCGCAGTCAAGCCAGTGAGAAACAAGCGGCGGAAGGTATAGCGCGCAGCAATGTATTTATGGGTGCCACGGCCAATGTCCTGAAGAATGCCGTTCATTTTTTGCGTGCCGTGGGAGATCCCGATGGCAAAAATCAGGAACGGCACCAGGATGGAGTAAGGGTCCAGTTCGTAGCCGAGGAGTTGCATCAAACCCAGCAACCACACCACCCCCGCCACTGCCACGCTCACCAGCAGCAAGGTACTGCGCAGGCAGCGTGTATAGAAATAGACGAACAACCCGGCGATCAGTACCGATGCGCCAAAGAACAGCATGACCGAATACAGGCCGTCGATCAGGTCGCCCACCAGCTTGCTGAAACCCACAATGTGGATGCCCACTTTGTCACTTTCCAGCGAGCGAATCTGCGCTTCCAGTTGCTTGGAAAAATCACCGTAATCCAGGGGTTGTCCGGTCTGCGGATTGGTATCGAGCAGCGGCGCGACAATCATGCTCGACCGGCCGTCGTTCGCCACCAGGTTGCCAATGATCCCGGAACGCATAATGTTGCGGCGCAAGGCCGTGATCGATTTGTCACTGCCGTCGTAATCCGATGGCATGACCGCACCGCCATCAATGCCCTCCTCCGTCACTTCTTTCCAGCGAACGATGGGCATCCACAGCGATTTCATCCAGGAGCGGTCGATGCCTGGAATCAGGTACAGGGTGTCGTTGACCTTTTGCAGCGCCAGCAGATAGTCGGCGTCGTAGATATCACCGGATTTGTTTTCCACCACGACGCGAATGCTGTTGCCCAGGCCTGGCAACTGGTTTTTATACGCCAGGTAATTCTTGATGTAAGGGCTGGAGCTGGGAATCATTTTTTCGAAGCTGGCATTGACTTGCAGCCGTGTAGCGAAGAAGCCCAGCACCACAGTGGCGAGCAAGCAGGCAACGACGACCACCATGCGATGACGGAATATGACCCGTTCAAACCAGCCACCGGAGTTTTTGTCAAAGTCCTCCAGGTTGGCAATCACTGGCATCCCGCTGTTGAATTTTTGCTCGACCATTTTTTCTTTCTCGTAGGGGAATCGTGCCGGGGGCTTTAGTTGGCCTGGGCGATATCGATGACCTTGGCGCCGCTGAAGCGCGTGACAAGCAGGCTCCCAGCCTGTTTGGTGGCACTGGCTGCATACACCTCGCCTACCCGCGCATCTGCCAGCGGGGTGACCTGCAAACTCTGCCGGTCAACGCTGACCAGTTGCCCACCCTGGCTCACGACGATCAAGGCATCACCCTGCTCGACAATGCTGACCAGGCTGCTATTGAGATTGGTTGCCACAGGCTGCCATTGCTGGCCGTCATCACGGCTGGCAAACAGGTTGCCGCGCAGCCCGTACGCCAGCAGCAGACCGTCGAAGGCGCGGACGCCGAAGTAAGTGCCGGTGTAGGGCGTATCGATTTTCACGAAACGTTGTTGCGGACCATCCAGACGCAGCAGCAAACCCTGCTCCCCGCCGATGTAAAAAGTGCCCGCTTGTTCCGCCAGTCCATACAGGTGCATGCGCCGATCGTTATCACTGCGCTCGGTCCACGGCTGCCAGTTCTGGCCGTCATCCGTGCTGTGCAACAACATGCCGAAGGCACCCACGGCAAATCCGTTGCCGTGCTCATCGAACATCACATCGAGAAAGGGTGCGGCCAACACGTCCGGCGTCGCCGAGGTACTGGCGGCCATAGCCACTTCCTTAAGCATCTGGGCTGCGGCTTCATCACCTTGTTCGGCCCGTGGGCCGTAGTAAGCGTTGAGCAAGGTCAACAAGCGGCGCCCGTCGAGCTGCACTTGCCAGCTTTGACCGCCATCGGTGGTGTGCATGACCACCGCATCGTGACCGACGATCCAGCCATGACGCTCGTCGCGAAACCGCACTTGCACAAGATCGCTGGACACCGGGCTATCGACCTGTTGCCAGGTGCGGCCCTCATCGATGGAGCGCTGGATCAACCCGTGCAGGCCGACGCCAATCATCGCGTCGCCCGCTGTGGCGACCGACAGCAAGGGTGCGGGCAGGTGTTCATCGATCCGCTGCGCCGGCACGTCGAGCGAATCGGCCGACAACGCGACGGCGCTGTAGGCAGGCGTCGTCAGCAATGAGCTCGCGCCGACCGCAAACGCGACTGCCAGGAGCAGACGCGAAGTGCAGAGAAGAAAAGAAGCAGGGCAAGGGCTAGTCATTATTTTTATTCCTTAACCATCCCGCGTGGCAAACACACCTGTTCTGCCTGCCCGGCTTGATGCGCAAACCGGCAGGCAGGACAGGCGAAATCACATCAGCGCTGGGTGACCCGAGCCACAATGGCTTCAGGATTCATGTCACGCTCGGAGAGTGGTTTGTCGATGAACTTGTAGCCGCCCTTCAAACCATCGTTGAGCAACGCGTACATGCCTTTGTTGAAGTCATACACGACGTTTTTCACGTTATAGGGAATGTTTTTGTCGTAGAGCTGGACGCCGCTGAGGAAGATCGAGCGATACAACGCGCCGCTCTTGTCCCAGGCGTCATACAGGCCGACGCCGAAAGTATCTTCATCCAGGTAGTAGGTGCGTTTGCTGTAGACGTGGCGCATACCCGGCTTCAACGTGGCTTCCACGACCCACACCCGATGCAGCTCCCAACGCTCGTTCGCCGGGTTGGCGTGGTGCGGCATGAACTGGTCTTCCTGCTTGCCGACGCCGAAGTAGAATTTGTAGGCGTTGTACGGGATGTACATTTCCTTGCGACCGACCAGCTTGTAGTCAAAGCGGTCCTGGCTCCCGGAAAACATTTGCAGTTCGTCGAACAGCGTCACGCCACCCTGGCTGGCAACGGGTGTATCAAAGGCAAATTCCGGTGCGAGTTTTACCCGGCGCTGGCCTGGGGAATAACTGAACGAACGACGGGCCTTCGCCAATGGATCGAGGAAGTCAGTGAGCACCACCACTTCACCGGAGCGCCGCGCCGGATAGTCGTTGCGCGAGAACACTCGTGCGTACATCAGTGGATCGCGATCCGCCTGAGTCACCTGGTAGTACGGGGTTTCTTCGAATGTCGCCTGTTCAGCGGTCTTGGTGATCGAGCCGTTGGCGTCGACTACCCAGCTGTTGGACGAAGTCGTGGTCGAGTAGCCGGTGCCGATTTTGTAGCGCACCTGCTGGTTCCACATCACTTCATTGCCGGTCTTCGGAATCGGGAACGGCAGGCCGCCACGGCAAGATGGATCAACGGCCAGGCCATCTTTCTGGATCGCGCAGCTGCTGGCGTTTCGCACGGTGGCATCGAGTACCGCTTTGGGATAGGCAGTCGTGCGATGGCTTGGGTAAATGTCGATGTAGTAAGTCGGGTATTTCTTGATCAGGGTTTTCTGCCCCTCACTGAGCTTGTCCGCATACTTGTCGACGTTTTTGGCGTCAATGCGAAACAGTGGCTTTTCATCTTTGAACGGATCAACCCAAAACCCGCTGTCGGGCTTGAAACCCGCCGGAGCGGTGGTAAGGCCGCCCTCGTAAGCGGGGATCGTGCCATCGGCGTTACCGGCCTGAATCGCTCCGAACTGCGTCAGGCTCTTACCCAGGTCCGAGGCGTCGCCAGCAGCGGCGGCTGTGAGGCTACAGGTCGCAAAACTCATCAGGACGGCAGTTAATGCAAGTGGACGTTTCATGAACACGTTCTCCGATTCTTGTTTGATTTATCAGAAGGAGGTCTTGAAGGTAAAAGCCAGCCAGCCGCGGTCTTCACCGCCTACGTTGCCGTTACCGGCGACGGTGCCATTGGCCAGGTTCTTCGGTTGGGCCGCTGTGTCGGCATAACGCAGGCCGAACTCATACAGCTGGGCATAAGTGAGTTTGACGCCGACGGAGTAAGCCAGCGCGCCTTCGCTGCCGCCACCGGCTGTTGGTGCGTTGCCATGCAGGCCGTAGTTGACGGTGAGAGGTACATCCATGTCCCAGGAGGGGAAGATCGAGATGTATTGCGGAGTGTAGTTGACCGCGACCGCATAATAATCTTTCGAGGAGCAGCCATCCGACTCGCTGCCGGACCCGGCGATACCTGGCGTTCTGGCATTGGTACAAGCGGCTTTTCCGACACCTTTATAGAGCTCTTCGTGTTCAGTCACGCGATCCAGGTGGCTGTAGGCGAACTCACCCACTAGGGTCGCGTTGTTCGAAATGAAGTTACGCGGCACGCCGTAAACGGCGTTGGCAATAAAGTGAATGGTGTCGCCGCGCGGGCCTTCGTCGTCCAGCGCGCTGACGCCAGTGGCATTCAAGGCACCGTTCATGCGGTAGGACAGTTCAGAGCCGACCGCAACCGTGTTGAAAACCCGAGCAAAACTGACGCCTGCCAGCTTCACGCCACGCGGGTAAACAACCCGGTACGAACCCAGCGCTGCCTTGACCTGTGGGGCCAGCCAAGGCTGGTAGTCGTCGAACTGGCGATAGTAGGCGCCGAACGTCGATTCGACTTCTTCAACGTTGAGTTTGGCCATCACGCCCCAGTTTTTGCCATCGCGACCGAAGCGCGAATCCTGACGCTGCAACGTCGCTCCGTTAGGCGCTACCGGCAGTTGGTCCGGACCTTCGAACAAAGGGTCGGCCGCGCCGAAATAGGTACCCCCATAAGGAATGCGCGTGGGCTCCCATTCGTAGAAGTATTGACCGGCAACCGAAAGGTGATCAGTGACCTGGGCCTTGGCCGAGATCTGCCCCACCGGCAGAAACACTTCCTTGGTTTCGATACCCGGGCTGGTCGAGGCTTTCACGCCATCGCTGGGGGCCTGGGAGTAGGACACGGCGTGAGCGCCGAACAACAGGCTTTCACCCCAATAGTTGGTGTGACGACCGACTTTCACGTTGACCGGTGTGTCGCCGATGTTGAAGTTGCGCCAGACAAAGGCATCGAGAATCTCTCCCGACGGGCCGTTCATGTAGCGCTTCACTTCGTCGCTGTAACGATTGTTGCGATAGCTGGTGGCGTAGCCGGGAACGTTACTTTTCACATCGTGATCGTTATAGGCCTGGTCAAACCAGCCGGCACCACTGAGGCGTCCACCCCACTCGTTGAGGTAGGAAAAGTCGAGTTCGCTCAACACATCGAGACGATTTGTAACAATGTCGCCTTTATCGAACTTGCCGTCGGACTCGTCGAAGTTCGGCGTGTTCATGATGCGACTGTCCTGACTGTCAGTCCGCATGCCCAGGTTGTAGCGGACCGTGTTGTCCCAACGCAGGCGATAATCAGGGTTCGGCAGATCGAAAGAGAGCGCCATGACGCCTTGAGAGCCGCCAACCATCATCAGCGTAAGCGCACCTTGAGCCAGTACCAGCCGACTCTGCTTGGTCTTATGATTCATACACACTACCTTTTATTGTTATTTTCAGTCGCTATGTGCGTTCAAACGGTCGCTCCAGCGATATGCGCTACCCCACAATATCGTTGAATGTCTCGCCTGGACAGTCCGCTGAAGAGGTCTGGCACGCATCCAGACCCACTTTCCTCCTCAGTTGAAAGTCACCGTAACGGATCACAAAATAAAATTCCACATAAAGATTTGCATTCTCCATATAGAATTTCACACCCGTCAAGGTGAAGAATCGTTCCAGCAAAGGCGTTTCGCCGGTAAATACTGCACACAAAACAGATAAACGTTCAAATAAACTTTGACGCTTTTGTGCTTTGGGCTTTCAATAGCCCCTGCCATCCCACAGAACGCCTGGCGTTGCGCGGGTAAAACGGCAGTGAACCGCCAGAAGAAAAACAAGAGGAGCCACCATGAATATTGATTTGAGTGCCAAACGCGTGATCATCACGGGCGCTTCGCGGGGCATTGGTCTGGCCATCGCCCGGGCATTCGCAGCTGAAGGGGCGCGGGTAGCGATATGCGCCCGTAGTGCGTCAGACGTCCGGGAAGTCGGCGCGCAACTTGCGGAACACGCCCAGGCGGTGATTGCCCGGGCTGTCGACGTGACGGACAGTGAGGGGGTCAAGGCGTTTGTTGCTGAAGTTGCACACGCGTGGGGCGGGGTCGATGTGTTGGTGAACAACGCCGGTCAAGGCCGTGGCGGCAACCTCGACACCCTCACTCCGGAAGTCATCCTCGAACATGCCAACATTCTGCAGATGGGGCATTTCCGATTCGTGCAGGCGGTGGTGCCGTTCATGCGTGAACAGCGCTGGGGACGGATCATCGAAATCAACGCCTTGGCCGGGGTGATTCCGACGCCCGACGGAATTCCCTCAGTAATCAATCGCGCATCGTGCATCGCCCTCTCCCGCTCATTGGGCATGTCACTGCCCAAAGACAATATCCTGGTCAACAGCCTGAACATGGGTTGGATCGATACCGGTCAATGGGATCGTCACTACAAGGAAATGGGACCTGGCGTCAGTCGCGAGGAGTTCGACGCCATGGTGATGAAGGTGGTACCGCTCGGGCGTTATGGCAAACCTGAAGACGTTGCCGGTATGGCGCTGTTCCTGGCCAGTGAATATGCCAGCTTCATCAGCGCCGCCTCGATTGACATTGCCGGCGGCATGGGTGGGCAGATTGCCTACTTTCCAACCCTCAAACGCGATTTTGCCGCGACGATTGCGGCACGTAACGCTGCCAGCGAATAACACCAAAACATATCGACAAACTCTCCGGTGCGTAGTGCGCACCCTCAACGTTGGCGCCCCCGTGATGAACTTGCTGTTCCCTGTTCTTGCCACGCTGATCTGGGCCGCCAGTACCGTGGTCAATCGCCTTTCGGTTGGGGTGATTGACCCCGCAGCCATTTCCTTTTACCGCTGGCTGGTCGCGTTGCTGGTGTTGTCACCGGTGATGTTGCCCAAGGTCTGGCGGTTGCGGCAGCAGATTCGGCCGCACCTGCCCAAGTTGTGGCTGCTGGGCTTGCTCGGCATGTCGCTGTACCAGTCGCTGGCCTATTTCGCCGCGCACACTGTCAGCGCCACTTCCATGGGCCTGATCCTGGCGACCATGCCCCTGCTCACCGTGCTGCTCGCCTTTCCCCTGCTCAATACCCAACCGACCGCGACGTTATTGGTCGGTGCTCTGGTGTCGTTTGCCGGGCTGACGTGGTTGCTGGCCGCAGGCGACCTGCCCTCGCTCTGGGCACACGGGGTTGGCCAAGGGGAATTGATGATGTTGCTGGCCTCGCTGTCGTACGCGTTGTACTGCGTGCTGGTCAAGCGCTGGCAGATTCCCCTGCCGACCTGGGAAAGCCTTTACGTGCAAATAATCTGCGGCACCCTGCTGTTGGTGCCGCCCTTTGTGCTGGCCCCTTCGATAGCCCTGACAACCGCAAATGTCCCGCTGGTGTTGTTCGCGGGTCTGTTTGCCTCAGCGCTGGCGCCCGGCTTGTGGATGCGTGGTTTGCAAACCCTGGGGCCAGAAAAAACCGCCGTGCTGATGAACCTGGTCCCGTTATTTACCGCGGTGTTGGCGATTGTGTTGCTGGGGGAAACATTGCACCTGTACCACGCGGTCGGAGGCGGATTGATTTTACTGGGAATTGGATTGGCGCAATGGAAACCCGCGCGGGTAGTGACCGAAGTCGTGACCTAGGCGACCAGCAAGGTATCGCGCAATGTCTGCAAGCCTTTCTGGCTCAAACCACTGAAGCGCTGCAGGTAAAGATCCAGTCCACCGTACTCGGCGTCGATCACTGCATACGCAGCATTCAAGTACTCGGGACGGGCATCCAGCACTGCATCAATGGCCGCCTCGCTGACCGCTTGGCCGACCAGGTGGCTCACCGTGGTGCTCATGGCCTGCTGACGCGCCACCTCCAGCTGACTGAAGCGACGTGCCGAGAGCACATAGTCGGCCATGATGTGCTCCGGTGCGACGCCCAGTGCGTGCAGCAGCAACATCACCGCGACCCCGGTGCGGTCCTTACCCGCCGTGCAATGAATGAGCACCGATGCATTGCGGGTAGAGAACAGCTCGAACAGCGCTGGCAACAACGGCGCCAACAGGTGCGGAAGTTGCCGGTAGACCTCCAACATCATGTTTCGCGCGCCCTGAGTCTCTGGATTATCAGCGAGCATGGCGGCAATCCGTGGGTCGGCACGAACATCACCAAGCACCTCCAGGTGGAGTTGCGCGATAGCCGAATCGGGTACGCCGCTCGGGTAACGCTCACGCTCTGCGGCGCTGCGTAAATCGCAGACGGTTGTCAGGCCGATCCGCCGCAAGGTCTGCCAGTCTTCAGCGGTCAGTCGATCCAGCTGTTCTGCCCGTAACAGGTAATGGTCGCCGATACGACGACCACAACCGGTGGGAATACCTTTGAGGCTGCGAAAGTTATCCGCACCCTGCAAGCGCAACTCTTCCTGCCCGACCATTCTCAATCCTCCAGTAGATGTTGATAGGCCTGCGTTAACGGACGCGCGCCCTGCCCCAGTGTCGGCGTACGGCGAGGCTTACGCCCATGTGTGAGCAAACGCACGGTATCAAAATCTTCTGCAGCGGCGAAGAAACGTTCCACCATCGGCAAACCGTCCTGCCCCCAGTCATCCATATTCGACATCCAGGTCTGCATCCCCCAAACCGGCCAACGGCGAAACTGTTCCCAGGCAGCGTCCTGGTCAAGCACGCCTTCGGCACCGAGGCTGATCAGTTTTTCGCGGTACACCCGCAGCAGGCGTTGCGCATCGGCGCGCCGTTCCTCGACGGTTAAGGCCCCCAGCATAAAATAGGCGATATCGCGCCATGGCCGGCCACGCCTCGACAGTTGCCAATCCAGCCAGATACGTTGGCCGTCGCTGCGTAAAAAACTGTTGCCCTGATGCGAATCACCATGGATCAGGCAGCTGGGTGACGACTGTTCGCGCTCGAAAGCTGCCAATTCATCAAACGCATGGCTGAACAACTCCGGTGTCTCATACATCCATTTCGGCAACAGGCGTTGGTACTCCGGTTTGCGCAGATTGACCTTGATGTAGTTGTACATACGCAGCAGGCCGTCGCAGTCCACCGGGTTGGCCATCGACACCGGCAGCCAGCCCTGGCCCCGTAGCTGCGGACTGTTCCAGGTGGCAGCATGCAACGTCGCCAGTGACTCCAGCCCCCGAGCGACGCCATCCACGCCCAGGTGATCGGTGCTATGGCCAAATTTCCCGGCGGCCAGACCAAGGTCTTCCATCATCACCACGCCTCGACCGCCGCCATCGGCGTCCCAGTCGGTGAGATAGGTGTCTGGCAGTGGCGCATCGGACCAGCCGTGCGCCAAATGATAAAAGCGCGCTTCCAGCTCACAGATATCGCCGCTCTCGAAACCCTCGGACCAATTCGACTTCAGGCACACGTGCGCAGGAATACCCGCGTGCTGACCGACCTCATTCAACTCAAGCCTGACGCGGAATTTGGTGGTGTGACCGTTTCGAACTTCCACTGCCGTTAACGCCAGCACCTCGACGCCCGGATAACGCGGCTGCAATAGCTGAGTTAGCCAGGCTGCGGTAATTTCGCTCAGGTGCCGTGGCAACCGTCCGCTGCGCTGCGGGTAGGGCCGCCCCAGCGAGCTATCCGTCACGGCGTCAGCACCCGACCAGCGTTGGCCGGCACCTTCAGCTTGAGCAGTTCGATCGCGTTACCGCTGCGAATCCGCTCGCGGTCTTCAGCGGACAAGCCGATGCCTTCGGTCAGATCGCCATGGTCGTAGGCCCCGCCAAAGTTAGTGCCGTACAACAGGCGCTCCGCCCCCACCACCTCGGCAACGCCACGACGCAAGCCCGGCGCATGAACGTCAAGGTCGAAGTAAAAGTTCTGCAGGTAATCCATCAACGGACGCTGATTGCGCGAGTCCGGTGCCATGGCCCGGTTCAGTTCGCTCAGGCGCCCCAACTGGAAAACCGCCATGCCACCGGCATGGGTGATGTAGGTTTTCAAGGTCGGGAAAACATCCAGCGCGCCACCGCAGATCAGGTACCAGAAGAACAGTGTTTCATCGACGCAGTCACCGACGATGGAGGTGGTTTCAAACTTGTCGTCCGTGTGTTTTTCGCCCCAGTAAATCGACTGATTGAAGCCATGCACCATGATCGGTACATCCAGCTGGGTGAGTTTTTCCCAGACGGGGAACAGGCGTTCGTCGTGAGCCTCCAGGCCATTGAAGTTGGCCCCGCCGACGCACACACCCTTGGCGCCCAACTGAGTCACTGCGCGTTCAATTTCCTTGGCCGCATTCAGCGGATCCGCGAGGTTGGCGTGGCACCAGAAATCGAAGTGGTCGGGATCAGCCCGACAAAATGCCGACAACTCGTCATTGCAGATGCGCGCGTATTCGTTAGCGAAATCTCCCGCCCAATACATAAAGCAATGAGACGGCGTGGACATCACCAGTTTGTCGACACCCCGCTCGGCCATCAGCTGGCGACGGCTGGCGTGGCTCATGCGCGCGAGGATATTGGCCTGCGCTTCGGCATCCGTCGCGGCTTTGACCGGTTGCTTGGTGCCGAGGGAAAAATGCCCCACGGTCAGCCCCTGCACTTTCATGAATGGCCCCCAGAACTCGTGACGGTTCAGCATGCCCTCAGTCAGCAAGTGGGCGTGGACATCAATCAGCATGGCGTTCTCCTTGTTGTAATTAGCCAGCAGACCGAACGACCCGCTCGCAGGGCATCCGGATCAATTTAAGGGATAACTGCACCCTCAATAATATAAACACATTTCTAATATGTGTTCATTTAAATATGAGTCGCAGGGCTACCTTTTATAAAATCCGCACAAAAAAAAGCGGCCCTCTCAGGCCGCAAATGCGTGTTCAACCGATGAAATCAGCGTTGGGTCTCCTGGGAAACAATCGACTCAGGCTTCATGTCACGCTCCGATAACGGCGTGTCGTGCACCCGATATCCGCCCTTGAGGCCATCGTTGAGCAAAGACCACATGCCTTTGTTGAAGTCATAGCTGACGTTTTTTACCGTGTACGGCAGGTTTTTGTCGTACAGCTGCACGCCACTCTGGAACAGCGCGCGATACAGCACCCCGCCCTGGTCCCAGGCGTCATACAGGCCGGCACCAAACGTGTCTTCGTCGAGGTAGTAGGTGCGCTTGCTGTAGACGTGGCGTTTGCCCGGTTTCAGAGTCGCTTCCACCACCCACACCCGGTGCAGTTCCCAGCGCTCGCAAGCCGGGTTGGCATGATGCGGCTTGAACTGTTCTTCCTGGCCGCAACTGAAGTAGAACTTGTAGGCGTTGTACGGGATATACATCTCCTTGCGGCCCACCAGTTTGTAGTCGAAACGGTCCTGGCTACCGGAGAACATCTGCAATTCGTCGAACAGGTTCACACCGCCCTGGTTGGGCACCGGCGTGTCGTAGGCGAACTCCGGCGCCAACTTGATGCGGCGCATGCCTGGGGTGTAGCTCCAGGCACGCCGTGGCTGGCTTTGCGGGTCGAGGTAGTCAGCGAGGATGATCAGTTGCCCGGCGCTGCGGGCCGGATAACTGTCCAGTGCCCAGGCGCGGTAGTACAACTGCGGATCGCGATCGGTCTGTTGAGTCTGGTAGTACGGCGCCTCCTCCATGGTCGCGGACTCGGCGGTCTTGGTCACCGAACCCTGAGAATCCACTACCCAACTGTTGGACGAAGCCGTGGTGGTGTAACCCGTTCCCTTGTAGCGCAGTTGTTGATTCCAGATGACTTCATTGCCGTTCTGCGGAAGCGGGAACGGCAGCCCGCCTCGGCATGCCGGATCGACTGCGAGGTTGTCCTTGGTCGTGCGGCAGTTACTGGCGTTGCGCACAGAGGCATCGAGCAACGCTTGCGGGTACGCCGCGGTCCGGTGGGTCGGGTAAATATCCAGGTAGTAGTCGGGAAATTTACTCAGCAGCATTTTTTGCCCGCCGCTCAAGCGGTCGGCGTATTGCTCCATGTTTTTCGAGTTGATCCGCAGCAGCGGTTTTTCATCCTCGAAGGGGTCGGCCCAGAAGCCGCTGTCGGGCTTGAAGCCTGGCGGGCTCTGCGTCAGGCCGCCGGTATAGGGAGGAATGCTGCCATCGGCATTGCCCGCGATAATTGCGCCGAACGGCGTCAGGGTTTTTCCGATCTGTGCAACCTGGTCGGCCGGTGCCGCAGCCAGGCTGGCGGTGGCGATGCTCAACAGCGCCACCGCCCATGCAAATTGTCCTTTCATAAACAGATACTCCGCTTCTTGGCTTTTTTAGATGGAGGTTTTGAAGGTGAAGGCCAGCCAGCCACGGTCGGTTCCGCCCACGGCGCCGTTGCCCCCGACGGTGTCCCCGGGAATGTTCTTCGTTTGAGCGTCTGTATCGGAATAACGCAAACCAAATTCATAACGCTGGGCATACGTCATCTGCACGCCGGCAGACCAGGTCAGCGCGCCTTCGTTACCACCGCCGGCACTGGCTGCGTTGCCCGACAGGCCATAATTGACGGTCAACGGTACGGTCATGTCCCAGGACGGGAGTACCGACAGGTATTGCGGTGTGTAATTGACGGCGATGGCCGCGTAATCCCGGGTCGAACAACCGTCGCGCTTGTCCCCTGAACCGGGTGTGCCGACGCGGGGGTCAACGCAGTTATTGTTGTTTTCACCCAGATAAAGCTCTTCGTGCTCGGTCACTTTGCGCAGGTGGCTGTAGGCGAACTCGCCGATCAGCGTGGCGTTGTTGGCGATAAAGTTACGCGGCACGCCATACACAGCGTTGGCGACGAAGTGGTACGTATCGCCACGCGGTCCTTCGTTGTCGGAAGGATCAACGCCGACCGCGTTCAACGCACCGCCCTTGCGATAGGAGATCTCGCTGCCGATCGACACCGTGTCGAGCACGGTCGAAAGACTCAGGCCGACCAGTTTGACGCTGCGCGGGTACACCAGGCGGTAGCTGCCGGTAGCGGCCGAAACTTCTGGCGCCAACCAGGGTTGGTAGTCATCGAACTGGCGGTAGTAAGCGCCCACCGTCGATTGAATCGCCTCGACGTCGTATTTGGCCATTACGCCCCAGTTGGCGGAGTCACGACCGTATTTGGACTTCTCCCGGTTAAAGGAAAAACCAGGTGCTACAGGCAAACGGTCCGGGCCTTCGAAGAACGGGTCCGCTGCGCCGAAGTAGGTGCCGCCGTACGGAATGCGCGTGTAGTCCCATTCGTAGAAATATTGAGCGGCCAGTGTCAGGTTGTCGGTGGCCTGAGCTTTGACGGATATCTGCCCGATGGGCAAGAACACTTCCTTGGTTTCAATGCCAGGACTGGTCACTGCCTTGGCACCATCCAGAGGCGCTTGCGAGTAGGAAATCGCATGGGCACCGAACAGTAGCCCCTCGCCCCAGTAATTGGTATGCCGGCCGATCTTGACGTTCACCGAAGCATCGCCCAGGCGCAGGTTTTTCCAGACGAAGGCATCGAGGATTTCCCCTGAAGGGCCTTCGACGTAACGCTTCACTTCAGAGCTGTAGTGGTCGTTGTCGTAGCTGGTCTGGTACCCGGCAACATGACTGCGCACCGTGTCATTGTGGTACGCCTGGTCGTACCAGCCGGCGGCGCTGAGGCGTGCCCCCCAGTCTTTACGGTAGGCAAAATCGAGTTCAGTGAGCAAGTCGATGCGGTTGGTGACGATGTCACCCTTGTCGAACTTGCCGTCCGATTCATCGTAGTTAGGGTTGTTCATGATGCGCCGGTCTTGCCCCTCCGTTCGCATCCCCAGGTTGTAGCGCAGGGTGTTATCCCAACGCAGATGAAAGTCTGGATTAGCCAGTTCGATCGGCGCAGCCATCACCGCTCCACCGTAACCAAACGCCATTTTCCCTACCGCCAGCAGTACCATGGCCCGCTGGGCTCGCATGCGTCCCTGTTTGCTCATCTTTTTCATGCAAACCACCTTTTGTTTTTATTGTCAGTCGTTTTGTCTGCTCCCCGCTCGCGGGGTGTCATGGCTAGCGGCCGATGGGGTAGATGATGGATTTCTCCTGGGTGAATTCTTTAAGCCAGTTCGGCCCGAACTCACGGCCCAGTCCTGAACGTTTGAAGCCGCCGATGGGCGCATAAGGCAAGCTGCCGCTACCCCCATTGAGGTACACACTGCCGGCACGAATTCGTCGAGCCATGGCATAGGCGGTGGCGGCATCTGCAGAGGAAACAGCGGCGTTGAGGCCAAACCGCGAATCGTTGGCAATGGCAACCGCCTCGTCATCACTGTCGAAACCGATCACCACCCCCACCGGCCCGAAGATTTCCTCCTGGGCGATGAGCATGTCGTTGCTTACGTCATCGAACAGGGTGATGTCGCTGAAGAAGCCCTGGCGCAGATGCGCAGGTCGTCCACCACCGCAGACCAGCGTGGCCCCGGCGTCGCGGCCGCTGGCGATGAAATGCTCGACCTTGGCGCGCTGCGACTCGCGGATCAGCGGGCCCATCATCACGCTCGGGTCCGCCGGGTCACCGACCTTCCACTGCCCGGCAATGGCTTTGGCGCACTGCACGAATTGCTCGCGTACCGAGTGATGCACAACGAAGCGGGTGAGCAATGCACAGCCCTGCCCCGCGTTGACCGCCAGCCCGGCGACAGCTCCCAGCGCGGTGGCCTGAATGTCGGCATCGGCGCGCACGATCAACGCCGATTTGCCGCCCAGTTCCAGATGCACGCGCTTCAGGGTCGGCGCCGCCTGACTCATGATGCTCATGCCGACCGTTTCCGAACCGGTGAACGAGACCATGTCCACCCGCGGGTCGCTGCTCAACAAGCCGCCCACTTCAATACCGCCGGTGACAATGTTGAGTACGCCCTGGGGCAGGCCGATTTCTTCAGCGATCTGACCGAACAACAGCGCCGAGTACGGGGTAAATGGCGAAGGCTTGAGCACCAGGGTGTTGCCGGCCAGCAAGGCCGGAAACACCTTGGCCAGGTTAAGAAGAAACGGAAAGTTATAGCCGGTGATGCCGGCCACCACGCCGATGGCCTCACGCTCCACCGTGCCGCTGCCGAGAATCATCGGCCCTGCCGGGTTGAACGGATTGGGATTGGCCTGCACCGGAATCTGCAAGCTGTCGCTGTGCACAGACTGCTCGATCGCGGTCAGCACATGGCCCAGCGGCATGTCCACCTGCATGGCATAAGTCACGCCTTGGGAACAGCCGACCTCAGCGATAATCAGCGCGGCAATTTCCTCCCTTTTTGCCACCAAAGCTGCGTGCATCCGCCGCATGTACCCGGCCCGTTCGGCCATGCTCAACCAGGGCCAAGGGCCGTTATCAAAGGCGTTGCGTGCGGCGGCGATGGCTGCGTCGGCGCTCTGCAGATCACCATTCGGTGCATGACCGATGACCGCTTCGGTGGCCGGGTTGAGCACTGCTTCGCGCGGACCGTCAACATCCACCCACGCGCCATCGATGTACAGCTTGTCCAGCTGGGTAAAGGGAACACTCATGGTGTTGGATCTCCTGAGACTTTGCCGGTGATAATTTCTGCAGCGCGCATGGCAATGGCCATGGCCGGGGCATTGGTGTTACCGGAAACCAGGCACGGCATCACCGAAGTGTCGACCACACGCAGGCCCTCGACGCCGCGCACACGCAGTTGCGGATCGAGCACCGACGCGCTGTCGGCACCCATGCGACAGGTCCCGGAAACGTGATAGGCGGTCTGGCCGAAGCGGCGGAACGCAGCAAGAATTTGCGCGTCGCTTTCTACCTCCGGTCCCGGTGTCAGCTCGCCGACAATGAATGGCTTGAGCACCGGCTGTGCAGCCAGACGGCGGAACCAGCGAAACAAGGCAATTGCGGAAGTGCGATCGATCTCGGCGCTCAAATAATTGGCGTTGATCCGGGGTGGAACCGTGGCGTCCGCCGATTGAATGCGCACCTCACCCTGGCTCTGCGGACGCAGGAAATAGCCACCGATGGTCAGGCCGGGCTCCTTGTCGATTTCGACCTTGTTACCGTCGCCATCCATGGAATAGAGGCTGACGCCGATTTGCGCGTCCGGACGATCCAGCTCCGGGCGCGTCTTGATGAAACCACCGGCCTCGTGAGCGGCGTGGGTCATCGGTCCTTTCTTGCGCAAAAAGTATTGGGCCACTGCACCGAGTAACCCAATCCCATGGAAGCAGTGATTGAAGCTGCCACGGGTGACCCGATACTGCATGGCCATGTACACGTGCTCACGCAGGTTACGCCCGACCTCGGGGGCGTCGTGCAGCACACTGATACCCAGCGAGTTCAACAGTGCGGCCGGGCCGATGCCAGACAGTTGCAACAGCTTCGGCGATTCAATGGCACCGGCGCACAACAACACCTCGCGGCGCACTTCGAAGCGTTCCTTGCCGGCGCTGTTGTTGACCTGCACGTCACAGGCACGGTGATTGCTGAACTCGATGCGTTGAACATCCGTGCCGGTCATTAACGTCAAATTCGGACGTGCGCGCACCGGATCGAGAAAGGCCTTGGCGGCACTGAATCACTGGCCTTTCCAGGTGGTTTGCGGCTGATAGCCGAAGCCACCCTGAGTGACCGAGTCGATATGATTGGTGTCTTCAGTGCGCGCCACACCCAGCTCACCGGCCGCGCTGATGACGGCATCGCACAGGGCGTGGCCCGATGGGTGCACCGTGACTTTGAGCGGGCCACCGACTCCGCGCCATTGGCTCTTGCCCAACTGGTGGTCTTCGAGGGCGACAAACTGCCGGCCCATGTCTTTCCAGCCCCAGCCCGCGCAGCCTTGCGCTTCCCAATGATCATAATCAGCGGGTGCTCCCCGTACATAGACCATGCCGTTGACCGAACTGGAGCCGCCAATCGTTTTGCCTTTGAGCCATTGCTCATCGCTCATACCCTCACCGCGTGCAGCCTTGTAGCTCCACACATGCGGATTGCCGGGGCTGAGCAGTTTGCCAATGCCACGGGGCATGGCAATCAACGGACTGGTGTGATCCGGTCCGCTCTCGATCAGCAGCACCGAAACGTTCGTGTCGGCAGACAAGCGATTGGCCAGGACGCAGCCGGATGACCCCGCACCGATGATGATGTAGTCGTAGGTTTTGCTCATTGTTGTTCTTCTTTTGCGGGTTGCTGAAAGTCTTCCATTACCAAGGCGGCACTCACCGGTGTTCGTCGGATGTATCGCGAACCTCGATGACCCGTTCCGGGCAGGCACGGGCACCGCGGGTTGCCAGCCGCTCTTGCCCAATCGGCACACTTAAGCCGTTGCTGGCGATGTAGCCGTTGTTATCGAGTGGATAGAGCGCGGGCGCGACGTTGTTGCAGCGGGCATGACCTACGCAGCCGGATTGGTTGATAGGCGTTTTCGCCGTGGGCGGTGAGCTCTGCCCATAGATCGAAATCGCGGGCAAGGTGCTTGGGAATGTGCGCAGGAACAGGTGCAGGCGTTTCAGGAGCGTTATTCATTATTGTTCTCCAGGTCTCTATCGGACTGGAGAAACGGTAAGGCCGCAGACGCAAAGCCACAACGAACAGAAGCGCAAATCTGTACGGCATAGACGGAATTAATTAACACTTTCGCCGAATATGTTCTAAAAATAATCCTGCTGGTGCAAAAAATCCTCTGTCATTGTGTTCTGATCACCGCCGGGAAGCTCTTGTACCCGCCGTCATGAAACCAATAAAAAGCGCTGCCGAGGTTAAGAATGTCTCACCTAGCTTCCGTGCAAACAGCCGATAAAAATCACGCCAGTCAACGCCACGCCTTGCGTTCCCAACGCACCCGGGAATTGTTGCTGGACCACATGTATCGCCTGGCGCTGGAAAAGGGCTACGAAGGAATTACGGTCCAGCAATTACTGGACAGTACAGGGGTCGCGCGCTCCACCTTCTACGCGCACTTTCGCGACAAGGAGGACCTGATCGTCGCCGGGTACGAAGCCATTGGCGTTCCCTCGACCAAGGTCACCGAAGTTGATGGCGACCGCCGTGTCCTGCTGGATGTTTCGGCCTGGCTGTTCAGCGCCACCGAACGTCATGCGGCACTGACAACGGCGTTCTTCAGCGGCCCGGGACAGAACGTGATTCTCGCGCACCTGGAAAATATCCTGATCATCCAGGTCCGGGAACACTACCGGAAACAGGGCCTGTACCAAATCGATCAACTGCGTGGCGAGGCCGCCGTGCGCTGTTTCGTCGGTGCCCTGGTGGGGCTGTGGTTGTGGTGGGTGCGCCACGACTATCCGAACCCGGCGCGGGAAATGACCGAAACCTTCGACAGCCTGATGAACAACGGCACCTGGCCGCCTGACAACAACGTGCGCCAGTAGCGGGATCAAGAGGCGCAGGCCATGATCAGAAACTGTCGGAATGCCTGGGTCGGTGCCGACAAACAGTTATCCGGCAGCCAGATCAGCCCCAGTTCCATGGGTGGAATCACATCCACCAGCGGCCGGATTTCAATCTTCTTGCCTTCCAGAGACCAGGCCCGGTACAGCATGTCCGAGAGAATGGTCACACCGAAACCATGCCCCACCAGCCCGCGCAATGCCTCCATGGATGAGGTACGAAAAGCCACCTTGGGTGCCAGTCCGCGGGATTCCCAATAGCGCATGGTCGAGGTCTCCCCCTCATCGACCGTGGCCAGGATATAGGCATGCTCGGCGACGTCTTCGAGATTGATCGAGGTGGCAGACATCAATGGGTGCTGACTTGCCAGCCAGAGTTGGCGGCGCGAACGAATTAGCACATGGTGAGCGAAACCGTGCAAGTTCGGCGTATTGGAGACAATTGCCAGGCCCAAGTCGAGGTCGCCATTGCTCAGGGCCGCTTCAATGCTCTGGCGGTCCATGTCGATCAGGTCGATCTCTACCTGAGGGTAGCTACGTTTGAAGCGTGCCAGCAGCGCTGGCAGAAAGTAACCGAGCACCGTGTAGGAGGCACCCACACGCACGGTTCCTTGCATCGCATGGCCGAGAAACAGCGGTTCACTGAGAGCGTCCTGCAGCGTGTCGAGAATGTGCCGCGCATGCTGGGAAAACTTGTTGCCTTCAGCGGTCAGCGCCACGCCATGGGGCAAGCGGTCGAACAAGCTGACGCCCAAGGACTGTTCCAGATGCAACACCGCCGCAGTAATCGCCGACTGCGATACATGCGCCTTCAGCGCCGCCTGGGAAAACTGGCCGGCGTCGGCGGCGGCAACGAAATAGCGCAGTTGGCGCATGGAAATATCTTTGCCTTTCGTCATCTGATTTTCTGATACCTGCCGCCTGAATATATGAAACAGCTCGGTCCACGGGCTGGTTACACTCGAGACCGGGTAGCTGCCCTGACGTATCGTTATCCTTCGAATTTCAGCGCCAATAATAAAAATGGCTGAAGGTTGAAAAATGAACGCGATCCACTACAGCGAGTACGACTGTGAAGCGTCAGGTAATTTCCTGACCGAAGCTTCATTGGCCAGGCAAGGCTTCGACATCCGGGTTGAACACGCGCAATGGTCCAACACTGGCACTGCCTTGATAGAAACCGGCGACAGTTGCCTGTTGCGCTTGATGCTGCCGGCCAGCTCGCAGATCAAGCCTAACTGCGGCGGTTTTTCCAGCCACGGTGCGCCTCAATTCCAACCCCTGGGCAAGCTGTTGTTCATTCCCCATGGCACCGAGTTCCACCTGCGTCACGATGCCGGAGAGCAAAAGGCCCTTGTGTGTCTATTCGACCCCTCCTCACTCGGCGTCCTGGGCAGCTATCGCTGGAACTGGCAGGACAACGTCAGCGCAGCCATGCTCAACCTGCAAAGCGGCTACTTGCACGCCTCGTTGCAACGGCTGGCCGAAGAAGTCGCCAACCCCGGCTTCGCCAGCGAGCTGCACACCGAGTGCCTGCTCACCAGCATTGCCCTGGACCTGCGCCGCGAATTTATCGACGCGCCCGACGATGCCACTTGTTCCTCACACTGCGCTGAAAAACTCAGCCATCGTCAACTCAACATCCTGCGTGAATTGCTCGACAGCGCCAGTGACGAAGGCCGCTCACTGGGCCACTTGGCGCGGGCCTGCGAACTGCCGTTGCGGACCCTGTCCAGTCGCTGCAAAAACACCACCGGCATGACCTTGCGCCAGTACGCCGCGCAAACCCGTTTGCAAAAAGCCGTGGCGCTGTTGGCTGACCCACGGTTGCTGATCAAACAAGTGGCCTATCAGGCCGGCTTCAACAACGCCGCCGCTTTCAGCGCGGCCTTCCGTAAAGAGCTCGGTGTCACACCCGAGGAATTTCGCCACCAGCGCCAGCGCTGAAAGGCACCCGGACAAGGGCGCCTTCCAGCAATACGGGCTTTAACGACGAATCGTGGCGGTGATTTTGGCGTGTGGCCCATTGACCTGCGCGGCCCAGGCTTCAGCCGCCTGATCGAGGGTAAAATCCAGGTAATCCACCTGAATCTGCTGCTCTTTGGCGATCTTCAGCAGACGCAGCCAGATCTGTTCACGGTCTGCGGGCGGGCGCTGGCCAGTGCCGATGCACGACAGATTGCGAAACAACAGATCGGCAATATCCAGATTGAGCTGGCGGCCGGCTCCCGTGCCAATGGTCATGATCCGTGCGCCCCAGTTGGTGGCCTTCAGCGACGTCAACATCGGTTGACCGCACACGAGGTCGAGCACCACATCAAATCCGCCATCGGCCGCATCCTTGAGCGCCGCGACGTCATCGCTGCCACCCAGGGTCACCACTTCATCGGCAAGGCCTCGCGACTTCAACCGCCCCAGTGCTTCAGCGGACCGGGCAGCACCGACCACTTTGCCTGCACCCAGACCGCGCGCCAGTTGCAGGGCGATCTGGCCGAGCGTGCCGGTGGCGCCCAGGATCAGCACCTTCTCACCCTTCTGAATCGCGGCTTTTTCCAGGGGCACGATGGCGCCGGTCGCAGCGATGCCCATGCTGATCGCGGTTTTATCGTCCACGTCGTCCGGCACATTCCATACTTCGGCTTGCGGCACCAGGGTGCGCTCTGCCCAGGCACCAAACGGCAACACCGAGCGCTCGCCGAAATACACCCGGCGGCCATCCGGCGCACGGCCAACGCCTTCTCCGCGAATGACACAGGGATATTCAACACCCAGACGGTAGGCGCCGAGTACATCCCAGCCACCAAGGCCAGCGGTATCGACATCGATCAGCACCGAGCCGTCTAGCGGCTGCGGATCACGAAACTCGCCCACTACCGGCGGCGCATTGCGCTCGGAAATGATTGCTGCACGCATGGCATTCTCCTTGTCTGTTTTATTGTCAGGCTGCACTCGAGGCAATAATTGAACATTATTCTGTTATTTGTCTATATTTACTTCGGCAGCTTCTCTAACTGGCAACTAATGGCTCGGACTGATATCGCGGATACCCACCCAATGTCAGCAGCAGCAATGGGCCGACGACAAAGCAGATAAAACTGAACAGCAGCATGGCCGAGTAGCCACCGGTGAGCTTGAACAACCCGGCGAACAGTAACGGCGAGATCGCCGCACCTGCGGTAATCAAGCCCAGGTGCGCGCCAAACAAGCGGCCGTAGTCGCGCATGCCGAAGTAACGGGCGATCAGGAAAGCAGCGATATCGAACTCGGCACCGGCACCCACGCCGACCAGCAACGTGGCGAGGGTGTACATCGCAATACTGGAATCCCCATAGGCAAAAATGCCGCAGGCAAATGCCGGCATCAGCAGCGCGACAGAGGCAACACCGGGCGCCCACAACCGGTCAATCAGGTAGCCCACCAATAGTCGGCCAAGGATCAGCGACACGCCGAAGCTGGCGAAAATCTGACTGGCCTGCAGGGCGCTCAGGCCACGGTCCTGCAGCAACGGCACAATGTTGGTGACCATGCCCACCACGCACGACACCACCAACGTCATCGACAGGTTGCACACCCAGAAACGCCAGGAGCGCATCGCCTCGCGCAGCAGTAGACCGCCGGTTTGTTCGCTGGTGGCGGGGAGTTGCGTCGAGTTGTGGCTGACATTGGTGGTCGGCAACAACCAGCGTAAGGCCAAGGGCAACGCCAGCAGCACCGGCAATACACCCAGCGCGAGGAATCCCGCCTGCCAATTCCACCGGCTGATCGCCCAGGCGGTGATCAGCGGAAGCATGATGGCCGCCAGTCCGGAGCCACTGAGGATGATCGCCAGCGCCAGACCACGGTTTTCCTCGAACCACAAGTTCACCAGGTGCGACCAGGTCACCTGCAACGTACCCAGCCCGGCTAGCGGCACCAGGAAAAAGCCAAGGTAGAGGGTCCAGATCGAGCCATTGATACAGGTCAGGGTGAAGACACTCAGGGACAACGCGAGCAGCGACAGCAACGTGACCCGGCGCAAGCCGTAGCGCGAGTTGAGCCAGCCGGCCAATTGCGACGCGACGATGGTGCCCAGCGATAACGCGGTGATCGCCGCCTGCAACTCCGCCCTGCCCCAGCCCATGGCCTGTTCCAGCGGAATCACCATGGAGCTGAAGCTGTACAGCAGCAACGAACTGGAACTGGTGGCAACGCCCACCAGCGCCAGAATCAGCACCCGCCAGCCGCGTTTGAATTCTGCGTTATCAAAGCCTTTCATGGTGTGTGACCTCAGTCGTTGCCAATAAACACAGCCGCTTGCGCGCTCTTGCTCAGTACCTGGGCACGACGTGCCGGGCCAGGTGCGGTCTCGACCTGAACAAGGGTGTCTTCGGGGTGAATCAGCGTCGGGCCATTACCCAGTTGCTCAAGCGCCAGAAGCGCCAAGTCATCTGCTTTGGGCAAGGTCATGGTCAGGGCGTCGGCAATGTTCAGTTTGACCATGGCATCGCGCATGGTGGGTGTGTCGACAGTGCCGATGACCAAATTGAGCACGTCGACGCCACGGTCTTTCCACTCCGCCCATAACGATTCGCCGAGGTTCAGCGCAAACCCTTTGGTGGCGGTGTACATCGCCAGTTTGCGAATACCCCCCAATGCAGCCTGGGAACCCACCAACAGCAAGCCGCCCTGCCCGCGCTCCAGCATCGCGGCACCAAAGGCATGGCTGCATTGCATCACGGTCAAGCAATTGAGGCGCAGCAACGCGCCCCAGTCCTCGGTCGAGGTATCGAGGAAGCGCGTGATGTAGGGATCGCCACCCGCGTTGTAGATAAACAGACCAACTTGACGTTCACCGACAGCCGCGAGCAATCGCTCACAGGCATCGGGCTGAGAAAGGTCCTGGATTACCACCAGCACTTCGATGGCGTAACGTTGCTCCAATTCGCCTTTCAATTGCGCCAGGGCGTCGCCACGGCGCGCCACCAGGACGCAGTTGAGGCTACGCTCGGCGAGGGCACGGGCAAACGCCGCGCCCACACCATGGGAGGCACCGGCAATCACCGCCCACGGACCATACCGATGCAGGAAGGCATTATCAGGAACAGACATAAACACTCCGAATACGAAGGCCCGGCGACCAGCCACCGGGCGAGAAAGGTTTCACCCTGTCAGGCCACGGGTGGCAGGTCGATGTGGCGGGCGGAGGCGCCAATGGCGGTGCTGCCGTAGACCAGGACGCGCCGCTCGATGTGCGCCATGAACAGGCGCAGCAAAGGCCCGTCGTATTCAGGCCCGGCGCTTTTGACAAAGGCTTCCAGCGCTGCATCAATCTCGCTGTAGTCACTGAAGGTGCGGTCCAGCAGGACTTGCGCCTCCTGTTGTTCCAGCTCGCGCAAGTGCAATTCCATGGCATCGCCACGGCCCAGGTACTCCACCAGTTTGCTCACGGCGCGCAGCTTGGTTTTCTGGAAGTCACTGCCGACTTCCACCTGCGCCAGGGCATCGGCGAGCATGGTCAGCAACTGGGCATTCGGGCCGCTGCTGACCATGTCCAGTTTCGGCGTTTGCAGAGGCACACCCATGGCTTCGGCCAGCGCATGCACCACCACCCGGCGCAGGGCGATGTCAAACTCGGTGTAGGTGTCATGTGGGTCGCCCGGTTGTGGCGTGGCCACCGACGCCGAGAACTGCATCGTGCTGACGGTGGCAAACAGTGCCGTGTGGTAACGCACCACATCGGGCTCCGCCGGTTCGCCGGTTACTTGCTGGTAGTAGCGATACAGGGCGGCGAAGCTGTCCCCGAGCGGCTCGTAATTGTCACGCATGCGCGCCGACGCCAGGTCGGCCAAGGGATCGCCGATCATGGCAAATTCGAAATCGTAGAGACCCTGTACCTGTCCGCTCTCGAACAGATATTGCCCTGAATCGTACTGCACGAAAGCAGGCCGGATACGGTGCTGCGGCACATTGCGGCGCAACCAGCCGAGGGCGAATTCAACCAGCGGCTGAGGCCTGGTTTTATTGCGTGCATACAGCGGGTAGTAAGCTTCCAGACCTGCGAGGGTAATGTCCTCGGCACTGGTCGGCAGGTGAATGCCCTGCTCAATGAAGGGTTGCAACGGCAATTGGTGCATGCGCGCCATGGCGTCGACCCACTGGCGTGCGACAGCATGGCGCTCGGCATCACTGATCGCCGTGCTGATATCACGACTGCCCGGCACTAACTCCATCACGATGGCTTGCGGGTCTTCGCAGAAGCCGTAGATACGCGGCACCGGCACACCTTGCTGGCCGAGCAAGGTGAGAATATCCGCCTCCCGGCGCAGATCCGGGAATGGGCTGACATCACCACCTCGCTCGCCACGAATATGCAATTGAAGGGTTTCGCCATCGCGTTGCAGTTCAAGGTTCCACGCCGGACGCCAGCGCAGCAGGCGTTGCATGGCCGTGATGTTTCCGCCCAGCAGCCCTTCGACAAAGGTGCGCAGCTTTTCTTCGACCGGATCAACAGTCGTATTTATTGTTGTTGGCATACGGGGTCTTCCTCAGGCGCTGATGTCCAGCGCCGCTCTCAATGGGTGCTGGTGCTACCAGCGTTCGGCCCGCCTACCTGCTCCAGCGGCACGCCCTTTTTCTTCGCCAGGTCGGCGGTGTCCAGGTACTCGCGCCAGGCACAGATCAGTCCGTGTTCGTCCAGCTCATACACCGCCACCATCGAGTGCGGCATGGGGACGCCGTTGCTGACGCAGTAATCGTCGCGTTCGGTCATCACCACGCGCTCCGAAGAGACGATGTGGCGCGTGGTGCAACGGTTATGCGTGACATAACTCATCTGTCGCTCTATCTCCCGGCGTAACGCATCGCGCCCCCGGATCACGGGACCACCGGGCACCCACAGTTGCCAGACGGCGTCGTCGGCGAAGGTGGCCATGATGCGTTCGATATCGGGGCGGCTGCCGTCGCTGCCATCGCCCCAGGCGGCCAGCATGTCGAGGATGAAGCGTTCCTGTTCGAGTGCCATGAAACGGGCTCCAGTGCAGTGAATGGATCGGGATCAGACCGAGGTTTGAGGCAGCAGGAAGTTGCGCACCACCGGCACCATCGGTGTGCCGCAACTCATACCGCCGTCCACGCGCATCAGCGTCCCGTTGACATAGGCGGCGTCGTCGCTGGCGAGGAAAGCGGCCATGGCGGCGATGTCTTCCGGCTCGCCCAGTTGCGGTACGTTTTGCAGGTCGAGAAAGGCCGACTTCATCGCCTCGTTGGCCCAACTTTCCATGGCTGGCGTGCGAATCACTCCCGGCAGGATGCCGTTGCAACGAATGCCGCGTTTGCCAAAGGTGGCGGCAATGCTTTGCACGTACCAGTTGAGCGCGGCCTTGGAGGCGCCGTAGCTGAACTGAGAAATTTCGCCGGCAATCGAGCTGGTGGACGAGGTGAACAGAATCGAACCGCTGCCCTGGGCGAGCATGTGCGGCAAGGCGTATTTGCACGCCAACACGCCACCCAACACGTTGACCCGCATGCAGTTGTGGAACAGCTCGGTGTTGAAGTTGATGAAGTCGATATCGCGGGTGGTGGCCGGGTTTCTGTACACGGCGTTATTGAACAACACGTCGATACGACCGAAGGTCTCGACAGTCTGCTCGACCATCTCCCGCAAGGCGCCTTCCTCACCAACATCCACTTGCATGGCCATTGCCTTGGCACCTATTTCAGCTGCCACGGCCTGCGCCGATTCGGCGAAAAGGTCGGTGACCACTACCGTGGCGCCCTCCCGGGCAAAACGCAGTGCCGAGGCGCGGCCGATGCCACTGCCGGCGCCTGTGATGACGCAGACCTTGCCGTCTAAACGTTGCACAATCTCGCTCATAAAAGGGTCTCGGGACGGATAAAAAAATCGGCGCCTGTGACAAGCGCCGAAAAGGAGCATGAGGTCAGCGGGTCTGGCCACCGGCAATGGTCTGCGGATTGGCTTCACGCTCGGCGACCGGTTCCTGGCGGTAGCGCGTCGGGCCGTTGCCGAACATGCCGTACTGGTCACGGGTGAAGTCGTACAACGAGTAGGAATCCTGTTGCGGGTTATTGGGAATGCCATACGCCTCGATGTTGTATTGCGAGCCGGTACGGAACAGCGCGCCGCTGTCGTCCCAGGCGTCGTAGACCGCAGCACCAAAGGTGTCCTCGTCGATGTAGTAGCGACGTTTTTTCTGCGCGTGGCGGACGCCGTCCTTGCGGGTCGCTTCCACCACCCAGACACGGTGCAGCTCCCAGCGTTCACAGGCGGGGTTGATGTGTTTGGGCATGAGTTTCTTGTCCATGTCGCAACCCCACTTCAGCGTGTAGTTGCTGTAGGGAATGAACATTTCCTTCTTGCCCACCAGCTTCCAGTCGAAACGGTCCATCTTTCCGGAGAACAGGAAGATTTCGTCGTAGAACGCGACCCCGCCGAACGCCGAGTTGGGGGTGTCGTAGTTGAATTCCGGAGCCTTGCGCACGCGGCGCTGGCCGGTGCTGTAGCTCCAGGCATATCGAGAGTCAGCGACCGGGTCGAGGTAATCCCAATACCCGGATGCCTGCCCGGCCGTACGGGCCGGCGCAACGATGCGCGACCATATACGTTGGGCGATTTTCGGATCACGCCCGGGAACGTCCATCTGGTAGAAGGGTTTTTCGCCGGTGGACCGGTTGGTATTGGTCAACGTCGCATGACCCTCATTGACGACATAGGCACTGTGGTTCCAGTCCCAGCCATTCACACCCTGGTAGTTCAGGATGTAGTTCCACATCAGTTCCCGGCCATCTCGCGGCAGTGGGAACGGCAGACCGCCCCGGCAGCCTTCGCTGATCGACAGACCGTCGTTCTCGGTCTTGCAGTCCTTGCGGCCAGCATTGCGCTGGGTGGCAGCAAGAAAATTCGCCGGAAAGGTTGCTGTCCGGTGGGTGGGGTACACCTCAAGGTAATAGGTGTCGGGGTTCTGCTTGAGCAATTGCAGTTGTCCGGCTGCCAGTTGGTCGGCGTACTGATCGGCGTTGGCTGCGGTAATGCGCAAGCGTGGCTTTTCATCGGCAAACGGGTTGGGCCAGTTGCCGTCGCCTGGGACCAGCCCGGCCGGGACTTTTAAACCACCGTCGTAGGCCGGAATGGTGCCAGCGGCATTGCCCGCGACAATCGCCCCGAACGGCGTGAGTCTGCCGCCCAGATCGGCTGCGGTAGAGGTGTCATCAGCGACTGTCGCCCCCGTCAGAGCAATGGCCACCAGGCCTATCGCATAAGAATTGACCGTCATTACGTTCTCCATTCAGATGGGTGATCGCCGAGTCCGGTGATCACTGCAGTGCAGTTCAGGGCGGTTCAGAACGCGGTACTGACCGTCAGCGAGACCCAATTGCGGTCGGTCAGGCCAACGTCGCCGGTTCCCCCGACGACTGTTTTGCCGACACCGGCAATATCGCCATATTTGCGTTCGCTGCCGTACCCGATGTACGACAGGGTCACGTCAGTACGCTCGTCGTAGGTGCCCTTGACCCCGGCTTTCCAGGTGTATTTGCCTTCGTTGCCCCCGCCCGTTGCGGCATTGCCGCTGACGCCGTAATCCACGCTCATCGGGGTGGAAATGTTCCAGCCGGGGAACACCCCCAGCCATTGCGGTGCAAAGCTCACGGCCAGGCCGACATAATTTTTGGTGGCGCAGCCGTAGTGCTTGTCCTGCCCCTCCGGGCAGCCGCCATAGCCCTCGCCTTTGAACAGTTCCTCGTGCTTGGTCACCCGTTGCACATGACTGAACGCCATTTCGGTGATCAGGCTGCCGGTGTCGAAGTAATCAGTGCGCGGCAGCAACCACAGGCCGTTGACCACCATGTGCCAGGTGTCACCGCGAGCGCCCTGGTTGTCGGCAGTGCTGATGTTGCTGGAGACCAACGAGGTGTTCTGGCGATACGACAGGTCTACGCCAAGGGAGCCGCCACCCAGCACCGGACCTGCGGAGTAACCCAGGCCATAGAGCTTGACGTTCTCGGCGTACACGTAACGGGCGAAAGTCGGCGCCACTTGCAGGCCCCACGGGTTGTAGTCATCGAATTCGCGATAGAACGCGCTGACCTCCGAATGCAGGAAGTCGAAGCTATAGGTGCCCATCACGCCCCAGTTGCCCCTGTCCTTGGGTTTGACCGGGTCAATCAACGGCCGCGAAACACCGCTGAACAACGGCAAACGGTCCGGCCCTTCCAGGGCGACGTCGGCGGAAGCCAGATAGGTACCGCCTTCAGGTGCGCGCGTGGTGTCCCATTCGAAGAAGTATTGCGCTGCCAGCGACAACTTGTCGGTGACCTGAGCCTGGGTTGAAATCTGCGTCAACGGCAGGAAGATTTCACGGGTCTCGGTTCCTGGGTTGCTTACCGCTTTGCGCCCATCCAACGGTGCTTGCGAGTAGGACACCGCATGCCCGGCAATCAGCAGGCCGTTGCCCCAGTACACGGTATGCCGGCCGGCACGCACGCTGACCGGAATCTCGCCGAGATCGAAGCGGGTAAACGCAAAGGCGTCCAGTAACTCGCCGCTAGGGCCACGGTGATAGCGCTTGGTGAAGCTGGAGTATTTACCGTTGTTGTAGCTCGGCGTGCTCGTACCGGGAAACGCACCGGGGTAGTAGACATTGCCGGGGCTGGTTTCGACGTCGGTGTTTTCGTAAGCCTGGTCGTACCAGCCCGCGCCGCTGATGCGAAAACCGTTGTACTGCTTGTACGCGACCTCCATTTCGCTCATCACATCGACCCGATTGGTCACCACATCGCCCCGATCAAACTTGGCGTCGGACTCGTCGTAGCTGGCGTTATTGGCCAACGCGGAGTCGCGCCCCTCGGCCCGTATGCCCAGGTTGTAACGCACGGTGTTGTCCCAGCGCGCGGTCCAGTCCGGATTGCCGGTATCAAACTCGGCGGCCTGCACAGCGCCAACAGTCAAGGCACACCCGGTCACGCTGAACCAGACAGCCAGGCTTAACGGCTTTAGCTTTGCGTCGATCATCAACACTCCCATTACTTTTTTATTGTTGTTGGCAGCCGAAGCGTTGGGCCGTCTGGACCGCACCAATGAGCGCTGATCCGTGGGCTTTCGGTATGGACTGAAGTAGACGGGACGGGGAGGTTTGAGACAACGATTGGGAGTATTGCTGAAATGCATTTTGGTATTGGTCAAATACTCCCGACCTATACTCAAAGGCCCTGGATTGTGCTTTTTTGAGTACAGGAGGTGACCATGAAATCGGGAACCCAGACAGCGGCACTCCTAGCCGCTGCGATAATCGTCGGCTGTACGAATTCATCAAGCCAGACAGTGACTGTTCCCTTGAACGCTACACCACGCAACGGCGGTCAGATCGCCAATACAACGCTGGCCGTTCAGGGCAATGAGACAGCGTTTTCCTTTGTCGTCAGTGGAGTTCCAAGCGGCACTCTTCGGCCCTTGAATCTCTACACGTTTATCAACAAAGGCAGCTGCGAGCGGCCCGGGTCTGTCGCCTATGCAATGAATGACCGGATCAATACCAATCGCATTTCTGCAACGCGCGGCTGGACCTATTCACGAAGTGCGCCAGTGGCGCTGTCAGAGCTGCTTTCTGGTGGATATTACTTAGTGGTAAGGACCACACCGGCCGATGGCAACGTGGATATTTTCTGTGGGGATATCAAGCCAGAAACAAGGTGAAAATGACACCAGACCGGTAACCGGCTTTATCTACAACAGCGTGAAGAACAGTGTGCATACCGGTATTTGAATAACCGATACCGCCCCATTGTTTTTGTGATTTTACGATGGCAAAACCGCTCCCTAGACTCCAGCCAATAACTAGGCAACGCCGCTCTCCTGGCGCCGCCATGACAATAAAGCCTGGAGGATGAACATGAGTGTGCCCCCATCTCTGGATGACAAATACGTCCAGCACACTGGAAAAATCTTGCTCACCGGCATTCAGGCGCTGGTGCGTCTGCCACTGATGCAGCGCCAACGCGATCTGGCCAATGGTCTGAACACCGCCGGGTTTATTTCCGGATACCGTGGCTCGCCGCTGGGTGGTTTTGACCAGGCATTGTGGAAGGCGCGCGACTACCTCAAGGAACACCACACGGTGTTCCATCCAGGCATGAACGAAGACCTCGCTGCTACCTCAATCTGGGGTACGCAACAGGTCAATCTCTTCGAAGGCGCCACCTACGATGGCGTGTTTGGCATGTGGTACGGCAAGGGGCCGGGCGTCGACCGCTGCGGCGATGTGTTCCGCCACGCCAACGCCGCCGGCACCTCGCAATTTGGCGGTGTGCTGGCCATTGCCGGAGATGACCATGGCGCGCGCTCCTCCTCACTACCGCACCAGACCGAGCACATTTTCAAAGCGGTGATGATGCCGGTGCTGGCGCCATCGGGGGTGCAGGAATACCTCGACTACGGCATGCATGGCTGGGCCATGTCGCGCTATTCCGGCTGCTGGGTCGCCCTCAAAGCGGTGGCCGACACCGTAGAGAGCGCGGCCGTCGTCGACATCGACATTCATCGCGTACAACCGATCATTCCCGATATCCCGCTGCCCGAAGGTGGCTTGAATATCCGTTGGCCAGACCCGCCCCTGGCACAGGAACAGCGCCTGCTGGAACACAAGCTATATGCTGCCCTCGCCTATGCCCGGGCCAACCGCCTCGACCGTGTCGTGATGGACTCAGCGAAAGCGCGCATCGGCATCATCACGTCAGGCAAATCGTACCTCGACGTTTGCCAGGCACTGAAAATCCTCGGCATCGACGAAACACTCGCCCAGCAGATTGGCCTGCGGGTCTACAAGGTCGGCATGGTTTGGCCGCTGGAGGCTGAAGGCGTCCGGCAGTTTGCCGAGGGCCTGGAAGAAATCGTGGTGGTGGAAGAAAAACGCCACATGATCGAATACCAGTTGAAAGAAGAACTCTACAACTGGCGCGAGGACGTACGCCCGCGCATCGTCGGCAAGTTTGACGACAAGGGTGAGTGGAGCCTGCCGCACACGGGTTGGTTGCTACCAGCCATCAACGACCTGACCCCGGCGATGATCGCCCGTGCGCTGGCCAAGCGTATTCTGCGTCTGCACCAAAGTGGCCCGCTGCAAGTGCGCCTGGCCGTGCTGGATGCGCAACTGGCTAGCAAAGACCAATTCAGTAACCTGATGGAACGCGTGCCCCACTACTGTTCCGGTTGCCCGCATAATACATCGACCAAAGTCCCGCAGGGCAGTCGCGCACTGGCGGGCATTGGCTGCCATTACATGGCCGCCTGGATCTACCCGCAAACCCAGACTTTCAGTCAGATGGGCGGCGAAGGCGTGACGTGGATCGGCCAGGCACCGTTCACCACTACTCAACATGTGTTCGCCAACCTCGGTGACGGAACCTATTTCCACTCCGGCATTCTCGCGATTCGGGCTGCCATCGCGGCCAAGGTGCAGATCACCTACAAGATTCTCTACAACGACGCCGTGGCCATGACCGGCGGCCAACCGGTGGACGGCAGCCTCAGCGTGGCGCAAATCAGCCGGCAACTCGTTGCCGAAGGCGTGCAGCGTGTGGTGGTGGTCAGCGAAGATGTCGAGAAATATCAGCACATCCATGAACTGGCAGACGGCGTGCCGGTGCTGCGTCGCGACCAGATGGACGAAGTGCAGGAACAGCTGCGCCAGTTCCAAGGCGTATCCGCAATCATCTATGACCAGACCTGCGCTGCGGAAAAACGTCGGCGTCGCAAGCGCGGCAAGTTCCCGGACCCGGCACGCCGGGTTGTGATCAACGAAGCGGTGTGTGAAGGCTGTGGCGATTGCAGCAGCAAATCCAACTGCATGTCGGTGGTGGCGGTGGAAACCGAGTTCGGCCGCAAACGGGAAATCGACCAGTCCTCGTGCAACAAAGATTTCACCTGCCTTAACGGCTTTTGCCCGAGTTTCGTCACGGTCGAAGGGGGCTCGTTGCGCAAACCCAAAGCGCTGGCAGCCAAAGCGGATGAATTATGGGCATTGCCCACGCCATCAACCGTTACGCTGGATGAGCCCTACAGCATTCTGGTGACCGGCGTGGGTGGCACCGGCGTGGTGACCATCGGCGCCTTGCTAGGAATGGCAGCGTTTATCGAAGGCAAAGGCACGCTCAATCTGGACATGGCCGGCATGGCGCAAAAAGGCGGCGCGGTGTGGTCGCACATCCGCATTGCCGCGCACCAGGATCAATTGTTCGCACCCCGTATTGCCGAAGGTGAAGCAGCCTTGCTGTTAGGCTGCGATCTGGTGGTCAGTGCCAATACCGAAACCTTGTCCAAGCTGCGTCAAGGCGTTACCCATGCGCTGATCAACAGTGAAGAAACCATCACCAGCGCATTCGTGCGGACCTTCGCCCAACAGGCGGAAAGCGGAGATTTGCTGAAGCACCCGGACCCGAAATTCCACACCCACAACATGTCGGCACAAATCGCCGAAGCGGTTGGCCATGCCCAGGCGGACTTTGTCGACGCGAGCAAAATCGCCACGGCATTGACGGGCGATTCGATTGCCACCAACACCTTCATGCTCGGCTACGCCTACCAGAAAGGCTGGTTACCGGTGGGCGAAGCCGCGCTGCTGCAGGCTATCGAACTGAATGGCACTGCGGTGCCCTTCAACCTCGCCGCCTTTGCCTGGGGCCGGCGCAGTGCCGAAGACTTGCCACGGGTCTTGCGCAAACTGGAAGCAGGTAAAGTGCAGAACACAGATCGCTTGCTGTCGCAAAGCCTGGAAGAAACACTGGCACGACGCATGGCATTTCTCACGGCGTACCAGAATAAGGCTTATGCCCAACGTTACCGGCAACGAGTCGAGCAATTCATGAAAGCGGAAACGGCGCTGCTCGGGCAACCGGGCAAACTGTCGGCAAGCGTCGCCCGTTATTACTTCAAAGTGCTGGCCATCAAGGATGAATACGAAGTGGCACGCCTGTTTACCGATGGCCAGTTCCTGGAAAAAATCCAGGCTGGCTTCGAGGGCGACTACCGCCTGCGTTTCCACCTGGCGCCACCGCTGCTGAATGATAACGGCAGCGGCCGTGAGCCGAAAAAGCGCAGCTTCGGCCCGTGGATGCTGCAAGGCTTCAAGCTGCTGGCTAGGTTCCGGTTCCTGCGCAACACCTGGGCCGATCCGTTTGGCCACACTCACGAACGCAAGGTGGAACGTGACTGGCTGGCCAATTATGAACGTGTCCTCGACGAAGTCTTGATGGATTTGACCGCCGACAACCTGACCCTGGCCCAGGACCTGGCACAGCTGCCAGACAGCGTGCGCGGTTATGGCCCGGTCAAGGAGCGCTACCTCGTTCACGCCCAACAGCGTCAGGCGCAATTGCTTGAACGGTGGCGCGATGGCTCGAACGCGCAGTTCCACGATGCCAGTCAGGCCGGCAGCAAAATAGCCGTTACCCAACTGTAAGCCCGAGTGTGGCAGGCGTCGGTTGCCTGAAAAGGCACCACGCCGTATCCACCGAAAACTGGAGCACAGCATGCATGAAGTCGTGATAGTCGCCGCCACCCGCACCGCCATCGGTACCTTCCAAGGCGCATTGGCCACCACCAGTGCCGTGGAATTGGGCAGCGTGGTGGTCCAGGCGTTGCTGAAAAAAACCGGGATTGACGTCGACCTGGTCGATGAGTTGATTTTCGGCCAGGTGCTCACGGCCGGGTGTGGGCAAAACCCGGCACGCCAAGTGGCGCTGAAAGCAGGCCTGCCCCATAGCGTATCGGCCATGACCCTGAACAAGCTCTGCGGCTCCGGGTTGAAATCCGTGATGCTGGCGGCTCAGGCGATTCGCTGTGGCGATGCCGAGGTGGTGATTGCCGGCGGCATGGAAAACATGAGCTTGGCTCCCTACACGCTGGCCAAAGCGCGCACCGGCTTGCGCATGGGTAACGCGCAACTGGCCGACTCGCTGCTGCAGGACGGCCTGATCGACGCCTTCCACGACTACCACATGGGCATCACTGCGGAAAATCTGGTCGACGCTCACAGCCTGACCCGTAAGCAGCAGGACGCTTATGCCCTGCGTTCGCAGCAACTTGCCAGCGCAGCCATTGAGGCCGGCCGTTTTGTCGCGGAGATCACCCCGGTGCCGATTGCGCAGCGCAAAGGCGAGCCGCTGCTGTTTGCCGTGGATGAGCAACCTCGCGCGCAAACCACTGCTGTCAGCCTGGCCGGGCTCAAACCAGCCTTCAGAAAAGACGGCAGCGTCACCGCCGGCAACGCCTCGACAATCAATGACGGCGCCGCTGCAGTGCTGTTGATGAGCGAAGACAAGGCCAGGGAGTTGGGCTTGCCCGTTCTGGCAAAGATCAAGGCGGGTGCGTGTACTGGCGTAGACCCGGCGATCATGGGCATCGGGCCGGTGTCGGCAAGTCGCAAGTGTCTGGCAAAAGCCGGTTGGAGCCTGGCTGAACTCGATCTCATCGAGGCCAACGAAGCGTTCGCTGCCCAGTCGTTGGCGGTGGGTAAAGAGCTGGGTTGGGATTTTGACAAAGTGAACGTCAACGGCGGCGCCATTGCCCTCGGTCACCCGATTGGCGCTTCGGGTTGTCGTGTGCTGGTCACGCTGCTGCACGAAATGTTCAAGCGCGACGCGAAAAAAGGCCTGGCGACCTTATGCATTGGCGGCGGCCAGGGCGTCGCCCTGTTGCTGGAACGTCCATGATTGGCGCCCGCCCCGCAACGGCCGCCGGCCCTCAGCCGCGCTGGCATGGGCAGCCGGATGGCGATGTCGGAACCCACGAATTGCTGTACCACACGGCGCTCAGATTATTTGCCGAGCATGGATTCGAAAGTGTCAGCCTGCGCCAATTGGCAGCCGCAATGCATTTGCAGCCGGGATCGCTGTACAACCACATTGAAAGCAAGCAGGCGCTGCTGTTCGAACTGATCGAGACGCATGAAAGCGATCTTCTGGCGTTACTGCAAACCAAGGTCGCGCGTCATGCTGAGGGTCGGCTGCAACTGCAACGTTTTGTACGTGTGCACCTGCAGTTCAACAGCTTGCACGATCAGCGCCACACGCTGACGCGCATGGAATTTCGCAGCCTCAGCCTGGAGCAGCGCGAACGCGTCGAGCAACTGCGCGACACCCGCACCCGGGACCTGGAAAACATCCTCAGCCGTTGTGGATTGCCGGCCGGCCAGCGCGCACCGATGGCGCTGGGCATGCAAGCATTGCTCGATGGCGTGGTAGCCGGTTACCCGCAGGATGCGCGGCCTCCTCTGGAAAGTCTGACGAGTCTGTTTACCAGCATGGTGCTGACCGGTTTGAGCAGGCCGCTGGCTTAGCTGCTCCCCTTACATCACTAACAATAAGGTCGATCGATGAACGAAGAAATGACGAAAAATTATCGGGAAATTCTCCAGCACGTCGGTGAAGACCCACAGCGTGAAGGCCTGCTCAAGACTCCGGAACGTGCAGCGAAAGCCATGCGTTATCTTTGCCATGGCTACCGGCAAACGCTGGAAGAGATCGTCAACGGAGCACTGTTCGAGTCGGATAACGATGAGATGGTCATCGTTCGTGAAATCGAATTGTATTCGCTGTGTGAACATCATCTCTTGCCATTTATTGGCAAGGCTCATGTTGCCTACATACCGACAGGCAAAGTGCTCGGATTGTCGAAGGTCGCGCGAATTATCGACATGTTTGCCCGCCGCCTGCAGATCCAGGAAAACCTCACCCGGCAGATTGCCGATGCAATCGCCCAGGTCACCAATGCCGCCGGGGTGGCCGTGGTGATCGAGGCGAAACACATGTGCATGATGATGCGAGGTGTGGAGAAGCAGAACTCGGTGATGAGTACTTCAGTGATGCTTGGCGCCTTCCGCGAGTCGTACAACACCCGTCAGGAATTTTTGCAGCTGATCCGCAGCCGCTAGGCGAGGCGCCAGGCGCCCCACCTTCAACTCAACTGAGCATCAGCATCCCGCCGTCAATCATCAGCGTCTGCCCGGTGACAAATCGAGAACCTTCTCCGGCAAGAAATACCAGCACTGGCGCCAGATCCCGGGCCGGTTCACCCAGTTGTCCGCCGATGGGCACTTGCCCTGCCATGTACGCATCGTGCTGCTGCAGTTGTTCGGCGCTCATGCTCGCGCGAGTCGCCTCGTACATCGGCGTCCACATCGCCGGGGCGATAGCGTTGACGGTAATGCCCAATGGGCCCCACTCCCGCGCCACCGTGCGCGTCCACGCCAGCACGGCCCCCTTGCTGGCCGCGTAATGGGCTTTGCCGGGCTGTCCGATGACGCCTGCCCCAGAGGCGAAGTTGATGATCCGCCCACCGCTGCCCTTCAGCAGCTCATAGGCCGCGCGGTTGGTCAGGAATGTGCCACGGGTATTCACCGCAAAGACTTTTTCCCACTCGTCCAGCGTGATGCTGTCGGCACTGGCATTCGGCGCGATACCCGCAGCATGTACCAGCACATCCAGACCATTGAGCCGTTCGTTGGCCCAGGCGAAAGCGGCGTCCACGGATTGGCTGTCAGCGATATCGCAGACTCGTGTATGCGCCCACCCGCCACCGTCCCCCGTCATCGAGGCGGCTTCGCCCAGGTCGAGGCTGACGACATAGGCTCCCTCCTCCACAAATGCTTTGACCACTGCCGCGCCAATACCCCTGGCGCCCCCCGTGACGATGATGCGTTTACCGGCCAGCTGCATGGGCTGTTCCTCTGATATCAGACTGTTTGATCGATGCGCTGCAACGCCGTAGCGAACAGACGCAACGCTGAGGCGTGGTGTTTTTCACCCGAGACCATCGAGGCTTTGCCCGCACACGCACGGGCGTAACTGACTTCGAGAAAGATGCCGAGCTTGAAGCCGGCCAACACCAGGTACCAGGTGAAGTCCGCCAACGAGCGCGAGCTGCCGGCGCGGTAATGGGCGACCAGTTCGTCGCTGCTGCAAAAGCCTTCCCAGGGGCGAACTTCAATGGTGCCGGCACCACGACCATCAGCACCGGGCCAGGTGACTACCAGCCAGGCAAGGTCGAGCAACGGATCGCCGATGGTCGCCAGCTCCCAATCGACAACTGCGGCCAGTTCCGCGCTGTCGTGGCGAAACATGACGTTGGACAAGTGAAAGTCACCATGCTGGATACCGGTCTGGAACTGCGTCGGGTAATGCTCGCTCAACCAGTTGGCCAACCGGGCAAGTCCCGGCAGACCGCTCGCGCCCGGCCAACCGGGGTAGTCTTTGACGCTGTCCAGTTGCGCCAGCCAACGTGAGACCTGGCGTTGATGAAAACCTTCGGGCCGCCCAAAATCCCCCAGGCCCACCGCCTGATAGTCGATTTCTCCCAGACGCAATAACGCGTCCACCATGGCCAGCCCCATACGTCGGCGCATTGCTGGCTGCTGCGCGTGCGGCGTCGGCAAACCTGCCGCGCAGTTGGGATTGAAGCCCTGTACTGGTTCCATCAAATAGAAACTGGCGCCCAGAACGTCTTGGTCGGCGCAGTCGGCTATCAGGCCGGCATGGGGCACCGGCGATCCGGCCAACGCTTTGAGCAACCGTGCTTCACGGGCAATGGTTTTACTGCCGACTTCGCGCAACTCCCTGGAAGGCCGACGCAATACGAATTCGCGCGTGCCACGCCGAAAGCGCAGCAACAGATTCTGAGTGCCTCCGGTTAATCGCAGTGGGGCCTCGATGGAGCCACTTTCCAGACCCTTTGAGTCCATCCATAGAGCCAGGCGCTCGAGTTCGACCAGATCCTGCCAGTCGTTCATGCGTCGTACTCGCCCAGACTGGCCAATGCATCGGCGTATTTTTCCCGGGCTCGGGCCGCCGCGGTGGGCCGGTGGTAATCGGGGAACAGTTCGTCGCAGGGTTGATAATCGCGTAGCAGTTGTTTGGCGACCGTGATTTTGTGCACTTCGGTGGGCCCGTCGGCCAGCCCCATCTGGAAGGAGCGGACGATGTACCCGGTAAACGGCATTTCTTCGCTTACCCCTAACGAGCCATGTACATGCAGGGCGCGCGCGGCGATGTCATGCAGCACCTTGGGCATGGCGGCTTTCACCGCAGCGATGTCTTTGCGTACCCGTTTGTAGTCCTGATACTGGTCGATGCGCCATGCCGTGCGCATGACCAGCAAACGAAATTGTTCGAGCTCGATCCACGAGTCGGCAATTTTTTCCTGGACCATCTGCTTGTCCGCCAGGCGGCTGCCCTGGGTACTACGCGACAGGGATCGTTCACAGAGTGCATCCAGGGCTTTCTGCGCTTGGCCAATCACCCGCATCGCATGGTGCACGCGGCCGCCACCCAGTCGTACCTGGGCCACGACAAACGCCTGACCGGGCGCGCCGAGCATGTCGCCAGCAGGCACTCGCACCTTGTCGAACGACAGGTAGGCATGGGTTGCGGCCGGGTCATCGGCGATACCGACGTTGCGGATAATGCTCACCCCCGGAGCATCGGCGGCAACAATAAACATCGACATGCCTTCATACACCGACACGTTTTTATCGGTGACCGCCATCACGATATAGAACGCGGCGTAGCGGGCATTGGAGGCAAACCATTTTTCGCCGCTCAGCAGCCAGTCATCACCCTCACGCACCGCTTCGGTGGTGAACACCGCAGGGTCCGCGCCGCCTTGGGGTTCGGTCATGGCGAAGCAGGACACGATATCGCCGTCGAGCAAGGGTTGCAGGTAGCGCTGCTTCTGCGCCGGCGTGCCGTAATGGGCGAGGATTTCACCGTTACCGGAGTCCGGTGCCTGACAACCAAACACAATCGGTCCGAACAGCGAGCGGCCGAGAATTTCATTGATCAACGCAAGGCGCACCTGGCCATACCCTGCCCCGCCCAGTTCCGGGCCCAGGTGACAAGCCCACAAGTTGCGCGCCTTCACCTGCGCTTGCAACGGTTTGACCAGTTGCTTGAACAGCGGGTCGTGGATATTCCACGGGCTGCCCAACACGTGGTCGAGAGGCTCGACTTCCTCACGCACGAACTGCTCGATCCAATCCAGTTCCACTTGAATCTCGGGGTCGGTCTGAAAGTCCCAGGCCATGGTGTTTCTCCTAGCAAATAGCGATCAGGCCAGCAGCATGCCGCCGTCGACCAATAGGGTTTGGCCGAGCACATAGCTGGCCAGCGGCGAGGCGAGAAACAGAGCCACATTAGCCATGTCCTGAGGCGTGCCGAGGCGCCCTTGAGGAATGGCGCGCAGCGCACCTTCCAGGCGTTTCGGGTTGCTGGTGGTCACCCGTGTCAGCTTGGTTTCCACCAGCCCCGGGGCAATGCCATTCACCCGGATACCATCACGAGCCCAGGCTTCGGCCAAGGTGCGAGTCAGCCCGAAAGCGCCGGTTTTCGAGGCGTTGTAGGCAGGGTTGCCACGGGTAGAATGGAACGCTGCTGCCGAACTGACCGTGATCATCGAACCCTTGGCTTCCATCAGCAGCGGGTGAAATTTCTGCGCGCAGACCATCAGGCTGGTGAGGTTGATGTCGAGCACGCGCTTGAAGCCCTCAGCGAGGAATTCCTGACGGTCGTAGAGCACCGTGCCTTGCGCTTGCACCAACACATCCAGACGGGTGAATGGCACACAGACCGCTTCGATCAACGCTGCATCCGCGACGTCGACCTGCGCGTAATGCAAGCCTTCAAGGTTAGAGTCGGGTGAGTCGTGATAGGCCGCCGCCGAGGCACGCGTACCCCAGACATGCACTTCGGCACCGCGCTGGCGAAAGTTCTGCGCAATGCCATTGCCGATGCCACTGGACCCGCCGACTACCAGCACGGTTTTACCGCTGAAATCCAACTCGTACATGGGTATTCCTTGTGCTTGTCGAAAAATGCTGCCGGGCAATAGGCCCACCGTTACAGCGCCACCAGGCCAGCCGAGGCCAATCGTTCGAGCTCGCTGCCGGTAAAGCCGAGGCCTTCCAGAACTTGCCGGGTATGTTGGCCGAGGGCGGGCGGTGGGCGCTGCAGCGATAACGGCAAGTTGCCGAAATCCCAGAACGCGCCGATCTGTTGCAAGTCGCCGTAAACAGCATGTGAGTAATGCGCGTGCAGACCCGCGGCGGCGTGTTCGGGGCTGTCGAGAAAGGCATCCATCTGCGCCTCCAGGACGGCCTGCGCAGGAACTTGCACTTCAGCCAATGCTGCGAGCGCCGCTTGCCGGGTAAGACCTGCAAACCAGGTTTCGGGCTGATCACCCATGAGCGCCTTGAAACGCTGCACCTCATCCGGTTGCAGCGCTGCCACCACCAGCCAGGCATCGCTACATAGATACAAACGGTGTGCGTCACTCACACCAGTCTGTTGCGCATCCATATGTTCGATTGGGGTCAGGCTGCCGTCTTCAAGCACCACCGCTTCGCTCATCGATAGCAACGTAGCGCCCAACAATGACGAGCTGACCATTTGCCCGACGCCACTGCGGTTGCGCTCGTACAATCCCAGCAGCAAGGCATAGAGCGAGGATAAACCGGCAAAGAAATCGCCCACGCCAAAACGCAGCCACATCGGCGCCTGCCCCTCCCCGCCCTGCTCCCTCTCCCAGCCGCAGGAAGCCTGCATCAATTGGTCAAAACCCGGCCAATCCGCGCGCGGTCCGGTCGGTCCGTAGGCACTGACATGGCAATACACCAGCTGCGGGTTGAGCACTTTGAGGCTCTCGTAGTCGACCTTGAGTTTGCGTGCGGCCGGCAGCCGCATGTTGTGGTGAACAACATCGGCCCAACGGGCCAACGCTTCTACGGCGGGCTCGGTTTGCTGATCGCCCAACTGCAGCGCTACCCCCAACTTGCCACGCTGGGTGCCGCTGAAAATCCGCTCCAGGCGGCGCATGGCATCGCCTTTGGGCGCTTCGACTTTAATGACTTCGGCGCCGAGGTCCGCCAGAAGCATGCAAGCAAACGGCCCGGCCAGGTAGGCGCCCAGATCCAGTACTTTCAGACCGTGCAGCGGAGGCAAGGGCGCCGGGCTCGACCTGGGCACTTGCGAAGGGATCACAGCATCGGCGCCTGACAGTCCGGCGTTCCCCTCACCTGCCAGAGGTGCGCTACCGCCAACTCGTGCGGGTGGCTGCACCTGCCAGGCAGGGCCTGGTTGCAGGGTCTTGCCCAATTGCACATCGTCGACTTCAACCACATAACCATTCAGGCGTGCTTGCTCGTCGAAGTAGATATCGCCAAAGGGAGCGGCAATTTGCGCGGCCACGTCGTGCTGCCAGAAATGCTCGACCCAGTCCTGTGCCGGCCGTGTGGCAATGATCGCCTTGTTGGCGCCGAAGTTTGGCGCCACATGGCTCGATGGCCACAGCGCGTTCAAGCGAGCCACTTCGGTTTCGCCGAGCTCACTGAGTGCCGCGGCCATCCACGGGGATTTGTCCGGCGAATAATGCACATGCAACCAGCGGCCATCAGCGCATTGGTGCAACGGAATAGGAATGTGTTTATCCAGGCCTTTGGCAAAGGCCTGCGTCGGCGTTTGCGCGCGGTTCCAATGCATGGTCATTGGCACCAAGGCTGCCTGAGCCAAACTCGTATGAGCGATACCGCCGCAGCCGTCACGTTCGCGTGCAAGCAACCGCGCCATCACCCCAACCACGCACAACCAGCTGGCCAGCCAATTGGCAAAGGGCATGCGCACGAATACCGGGCCGGGGCGATGCGCCGGTTGCTCGTCCAACAGGCCAAGGCGCGCCAGGATCAAAGTTTCCCAGGGGATGGCATTCGCCAGTGCATGCCGTTGGGGCCAGCCGCTAATTGCCGAGATAATCAAGCGAGGAAAGTCTGCAGCGAGTTGCGCGTCGGCCAGACCATGGGCCTGCGCTACCGAAGGTGTGAAGTCGTGTAGCAGCACATCGGCGCTCGCGAGCAGAGAGTTTAGTTGCTGACGATCTTGGGGATTTTCCAGACTGAGGATGACACTGCGCTTGCCACGGTTAAGCACAGCAAACAGCGCCTGTTTCTCTCTGGCGGGGTTGGCGGGTGGCTCGATCATCACCACTTCGGCACCCGCTTCGCAAAGATGCATGCCAGCGGCAGAGCCGGCAATGCCGGAACACAGACTGATGACGCGAATTCCTTCGAGGATTGCCTGGCTCATTCAGCACCTGTCTTCTTCTGCGCTTAGCGTTTTGCAGCAGAGCTGCAGAACGAATCCATGGCGTTACCCTAAGCGATCAATGATAAATTCCATAGATAGATTAGTATTCCGAATATAGAATCATAAGCAGGAATATGAACAGCAAATAACAATTCGTCTAAATATCACTAAAAGCCGATCAGGGGCGTTGCGATGATCCTGCGCATGGACCACTTCACCATCGTCACCAACCAACTGGAGGCGACACGGGATTTCTACGTGGAGGTACTGGGTCTGGTCGACGGGCCACGCCCGCCCTTCCCGGTTCCCGGCTTCTGGCTGTACGCCCGGCAACAGCCCGTACTGCATGTGGTGGGCGTATCACAAATGCCGGAGCCGCGACGTGGCGTGCTCGACCATATGGCGTTTCATGCCCAGGGCTTGCAGAAAATGTGGACGCACCTGGATGAGCACGGCGTGCGATTCAAGGTGATCCGTGCTCCCGGCGCCGATCGCACGTGGCAGCTGTTCATGCAGGACCCCAATGGGGTTGAAGTGGAGTTGGATTTCGACGCCAGCGAAGTGCTGCCCGCCGACTGGAAGGAACGCCGGGGAAGCTAAATCAATCCAGCATAACTGCCGCCGTCGATCTGCAAATTTTGCCCGGTGATATAGCCGGCTTGCGCCGAACAGAGAAATGCGCAGGCGGCTGCCAATTCGCTCGGCTGGCCAAATCGTCGCGCCGCTATCGGCTTGAGCATTTCCACCCGTGCTTGCTCAAAACTGAGCTGGCGAAGCCCCGCCAGCTGCTCGGTCATAAAGCGCAGACGGTCCGTCTCAATGCGCTCCGGCAGCAGATTGTTGATCGTTACATTGTCCCGTGCCACTTCGACCGACAGAGCTTTGCAAAAAGCGGTCAGCCCGGCACGTGCAGCGGTGGACAAACCCAACGGCAAACGCGGTGACTTGACCATCGCCGAGGTGATATTGACGATGCGGCCGAAACCTCGCGCCCGCATACCGCCGATCACAGCCTGGATAAGCAGAATGCCTGAGAGCATGTTGGCCTCAATGGCCGCCATCCAGGCCGCGTGATCCCAATCCTCCAGACGACCCGGCTCTGGGCCGCCGTTGTTGGTCACCAGAATGTCGACTACCGGGCACGCGGCCAACAATGTCGCACGCCCGGCAGAGGTGGACAGATCCGCCACCACCGTGCGGGGCAGCCGGCCAGTGCCGAGAAAAATGTCCTGCGCGGTTTGCGCCAGGGTCTCGGCATTGCGGCCGTTGATCAGTATCTCGCAACCCTCCTGCGCCAATGCCAGCGCACAGGCTTTGCCAAGCCCTCGTGAAGACGCGCATACCACCGCCATGCGCCCGCCAATGCCCAGATCCATAGCCGTACTCCTTGCGTGATGGGGTCAGTCTTTCATGCCCAACAACGTGCTGATATCGCGTCCGGGTTCAGCATCGCTGCCGTAGGCGAACTGACCGGCGCGCTGGCGTTCGACCAGTTGTTCCATCTGGTAGCGATAACGAGTACCTGGGGTATCGAAACGCGAATGCAGGTCACGTCGCTCATCGGTCTCGAAATAGCGCTGATTTTGCGGACGCACCACCGAGTTGTCCTGGGGCTGGATGATGTAGTTGATGCGCGGCATCACGTAGCGAAACGGTGACGGTGCAGCGGTGGTATTGAACGTGACGTCACAGCGCGAGCGATGCTTGCCCACCGGCAAGAACGGTTGCAAGTTAGGAACGTCATAACCGGGACGAAATCGCGGGTAGGAGATGCACACATTACTGCGCAAATGGATGTGCAGCACCGCGCGAAAATCCTGGTACTTGGCGCGCACCCCGCCGACCCAACGCATGATCGGCGCCACTGATTTTTGTGCGACTGTACGGGTGCGGGTCACCGTTTCAGAGGTCCATTGCACCTCGACCTCGTCCGACTCGCTGATGCCGTCGCCGATGGTATTGGCATGCAGGAAATCGGCGTGGGTCAGGTCAATCAGGTTTTCTACAGAGAGCGCAGAGGTCGCATCGAATCGCACGGTGCGCTGGGTGTAGCCAGGAAGACTGCCGTCTTGCGGCAGGAACGGGATATGCGGCAGCAGCAATGTATCGGCGGCATCCGGGTTGCCGTACCAGACCCAAATGTAGCCGTAACGCTCGACCAGCGGATAAAACCCGCTGCCGCCAGTGAATGCCGTCAGCACGCACGTATTTTCACGCAGACGATAGGGATGGAATTCAGCTGCTCTCGGCTGCCCGTTTTCCCGCCACAGGTAATAGGGTTGGGCATGAATGATTCGACGAATTGGCTGGGCACTGAGGTCGCGACTATGGGAGACCGGAAACCAGGTGTCACGCAGGTCATAGTTGATCGGTGTCCAGTCACCCCGCACTTTGCGCGACGGAGTATCGGTAGAGGAAGGCACGGAATGCATGGTGAGTTCTCCTGTGCTCAGACGATCGCGCTTGCGGGAATCAGATGCGGTCGGCGAAAGGCACGCAGGTCGCGGGATGGGGCTTGCAGCAGGGCCGCGACGGCTACGCCGTCAATCAAGTGGTTCACCCGGAACGGCGACCTGCTGAATGCACGGGCAATACGCCAACGCAACGGTGCCTTGGCCGGCACGTGCTCAGTCACGAATCCTCGCCAGCACAGGCTGGTGGTGCCACGGCGGTTGGCCCCGGTTGCGATCATCAGGGTAACGAGCGGCATTTCTTCTTCGTTGAGCAAATCCACCCGAATACTGCCGCCGCTCAGGGGTACTGCGGTGCGCACAATCAAGGGGTAGTCCACCACAAACTGCGATGGCAGAAATTGTGTGGACCATACCGCACCGCGCTCCAGAACCACGCGGCCCTGCTCTCTGCGTAGATCGCCAAGGAAGAAATCGGTGAGGCGCACATGGGTAAAGCCGAGCAAGCATTCCGGGCCGTCGAGCATCGCCGCCAGATACTGGTCGTGACTCATGTTGACGACGGTGGAACCGGTAAATTCGCGACCGCTTGGCCGGTAATCGCTGCTGGGGAGCTCCCCTTGCGATGCGCCCTCACCCAACCACACATGGACGAAGCCATTGGCTTCGCTCACCTGAAAGGCCCGCACGGCATAGCGTGGCGGTACGCGCTCATCATCATTAAGGTTGGGAATTTTTGTACAACCGCCACTGGCACCATCGAAGGTCCAGCCGTGGTAACCACATTGCAAACCAGACTCGACAACTCGTCCCAGAGCCAACGGCACCCGCCGATGTGGACAACGGTCTTCCAGAGCAAAAGCCTGCCCGGCTGCGTTGCGGAACAGGACCAGTTCCTCGCCACCAAAGGCCACGGCCAATGGCTTTTGATCATTCACAGCCTCGGAAAGCGCCATGGCCCACCAGCCAGGGGTCGTCATCGGTTTGCCTCATTGTTGTTGTGTTTTTGGGCTTTTGTTTGCAATGCAATCAACGCTAACGGTAGCGGCACAATGCTGTGATGGCAACCATAAGTAAACATTTTAATGATTTATGTTCATACTCATAAAAACCTATCTAGAACCCAGAAATACTCCGAACACTGCTCAACAAAACGGATTATCAGCCAAATAAATCGCTGAATATGAACATTCTTAACTTTAATGCCCATTTTTCCTTGAAAAGGATCAGCAGAAAACCTATAAGCCTGATCACCATGAGCATGCTCATTCACTTCAGGTGCGTTGACGATGACCCAATCCATCCTCGGCTTTGTCCTCCATGACGTTGCCCGTTTGATGCGTAAACGCTTCGAACAATGGGCCCGCGCAGCCGGTCTCACGCGCTCTCAATGGCAAGTTCTGGCCAAACTGTCCACGCATGAAGGCATTCACCAGAAGGGTCTGGCCGACTTGCTTGAAATCGAGTCGGTCACGCTGGTGCGCTTGCTGGACAAAATGCAGGAGCGCGGTCTGATCGAACGTCGCAACCACGCCACCGATCGCCGTTTTTCCCTGTTATTTCTCACTCCGGATGCCCATCCGCTGCTGCAATTCATGCGCACCATTGGCGAGCAGACTCGAGTGGAAACCATGGCCGACTTTTCCGTTCAGGAGCACGATCAATTGCTGCAGTACCTCGAACGCATGCGTGAACACTTGCTGACGGCTTGCAGCCAGCCGGTGGATGAGCCCACTAACTGCGCGGCAGACGAGGTGACGCATGGCTGAGTCCACATTGCAGCGTCATGCGGTGCAGGCAGAAGCCCGTCCACTCGACCCACTGGCGAAACCTGAAGCGCAGGCGCCTGAAGCTCCCACCCTTGATCGTCATGGGCCAGAATCCTCCGGCGCTCCACGGCAACGCTGGCGCGTCGGCCTGTTTTTGCTGGCGCCGATTGTCGTCGTGGCCTGTGGCGCCTGGTATGTGTTGGGTGGCCAAGTGGTCAGTACCGACAACGCCTACGTTCAGGCCGAACGGGTGGGCGTTTCGACCGATGTGGCCGGGATCGTGGCGGCCATTGAGGTCAGTGACAACCAAGTCGTGAGCAAGGGCCAAGTGTTATTTCGCTTGAAGCCAGAACCCTTTGAAATCGCCTTGGCCAGTGCCAGCGCGCAACTGGAAGGCGCGCGCAACCAGATCCTTTACCTCAAGGCCAGCTACAACCAGTCACTGGCCGAAATCGCCCAGGCTGAAGCCAGGCTGCCCTACTACCAGACCAATTTCCAACGGCTGGAAAAACTTGTCAGCGTTGCCGCCGTCTCCAAGACAATCTACGACGACGCCCATCAGGACCTCGACAATACCCGCCAGCAGGTTTTGGTAGCCAAGTCCCAGGCTGCTGCGGCATTAGCCCAACTGGGAGGACGGCTGGACAGGCCTCTCGAGCAACATCCCTCCTACTTACAAGCACAAGCAGCGCTCAATGAAGCCGAACGCAACCTGCGTAACTCGGTGGTGACCGCCCCGTTCGACGGCGTGGTGACCAACGTGGACTCGTTGCAAGTGGGCGCCTACCTGCAACCCCCACAATCAGGCTTTAGCCTGGTGTCCAGCGAACACCTATGGGTGGCTGCCTCGCCGAAAGAAACCGAGCTGACCAACGCTCACGTCGGCCAGGACGCAACCATTGAGGTAGACACTTATCCCGGCGTGACCTGGCACGGCACCGTGGAAAGCATCAGCCCGGCTTCCAGCTCCAGCTTTTCGCTACTGCCGGCACAGAACACCACGGGCAATTGGGTGAAGGTTGTGCAGCGTATTCCGGTGAAGATCCGTATCGACGATGCCGTAGGCAAACCCGCGCTGCGCCACGGCATGAGTGCCTTGGTAGAGATCGATACCGGAACCGCCCGTGGTCTGCCGAAACCGCTGGCCAACCTGCTCGCCCGCCATCATGAGTGAAGTAACTGGGCCGCTGCCACCTTCGCCGCTACGAGTACTGATTACGCTGTGTGTGGTGCTGGCAGTGGTCATGCAAGCCTTGGACACCACCATCGCCAACGTCGCCCTACCCTATATGCAGGGCAGTGTGTCGGCCAGTGCCGACCAGATTAACTGGGTACTGACTTCCTACATCGTCGCCACCGCCATCATGACGCCGCCCTCGGCATTCCTTGCCCGACGCTTCGGTCGCAAGCGCGTATTGCTGTGGTCGATCTTCGGTTTTGTATTGGCGTCGGTGCTCTGTGGCATTGCCCGGTCCCTGGAAGAAATCATCCTGTTCCGTTTACTGCAAGGGCTGGCAGGGGCAGCATTGGTGCCGTTATCGCAAGGCATTCTGCTGGATATTTACCCGCAGAAAGACCGTGGCTCGGCAGTGGCCTTGTTCGGCGTGTCGGTGATGGTTGGTCCGGTGCTGGGTCCGATGATCGGCGGCTGGCTAACAGAACACCTCAGCTGGCGCTGGGTGTTCTTCATCAACTTGCCTATCGGATTGCTGGCCTTTGTCGGCATGATGCGCTTCATTCAGGAAACCCCGGCCGACAGAACCGCCCGTTTGGACTGGCTAGGCTTTGGCTCGCTCAGCGTGGCGATCCTGTCGATTCAATTGTTCCTCGACCGCGGTGAACAGCTGGGCTGGTTCGATTCAGGAGAAATCATCCTGGAGGCGCTGGTGGCCGCCATCGCTTCGTACATTTTCATCGTCCACACCTTCACCCACGACAAGCCCTTTATCAGTCTGAAACTGTTCAAGGACCGCAATTACTCGGTGGCGGTCGTGTTTATCTTCATCATCGGCATTACCTATTTAGCGTCATTGGCGCTGATGACACCCTACCTGCAAACCCTGATTGGTCACCCGGTGCTCACCGCCGGCATGGTCATGGGGCCACGCGGACTGGGGACCATGCTTAGCATGTTCCTTGCCGGGAAGATCATCGGCAAAGTGGATATTCGCTGGATACTGTTTTGCGGTTTGTTGCTGTCCGCCTGGTCGATGTACATGATGACCGGCTGGACGCCGGCAGTGTCCATCAACACCATCGTGTACGTCGGCTTTATTCAGGGCGCGAGCCTGGGTCTGTTGTTCGTCCCACTGACCACCATCGCCTTTACCACCCTAGCGCCGCATTTGCGTGGCGAAGCCACTGGTCTGTACAACCTGTCACGCAATGTCGGCTCAAGCGTTGGCATCTCGATCGTTACGGTGCTGCTGGCTCAAAACACTCAGATCAATCATGCCGAAATCGGCGCATACGTTACGCCGTTCAACCGCCTGTTCGATGCCTGGCCTGTAAACAACCAACTCAATCCATTAACCGCCGGCGGGCGTGCGGCGCTGGATGGCATGATCACTGTGCAGGCCAGCTGGGTGGCCTACCTGGATGACTTCAAGCTGCTGATGTGGTTATCCATTGGAGTCATACCCCTGCTGCTGATATTCAGGACACCGAAGTCTCAAGCAAATCAGGCCTCGTAGCGAAAACGTCCCACTGCTACATTCAGCTCATCGGACAGTTCGCGCAAAGACACCACAGCTCCGGACACCTGATGAGTGATCGCATCGCCCTCGCCGGCCATGCGTGCGATGTGCTCGACGTTGGCAACGATGCCCCGCCCACCCTCGTTCTGCACGCTCACCGCATCGGCAATCCGGTCCACCCCACGCGTGGAGTCGCCGACCAGTTCCGCTGCCTGTTGCAGGGTACTTTCCAACTCACTCAGCAGTCGGCCGCTGTCGTCCAATGCCACCGTGCCGGCGCGCAGGGCTTCGTCGACCACCTCGGACTGGCTCTCGAGCTTTACCGTCAACTGGTTGATCGAGTTGGCTGCCAGCGCAGAGCGTTGTGCCAGATTACGCACTTCGTCCGCCACCACGCTGAAGCCGCGTCCACTCTCGCCAGCCCGTGCCGCCTCGATCGCCGCATTGAGCGCCAGCATGCTGGTCTGCGCGGAAAGGTCCTTGACCTGACCGATGCTGGCGGTGATCGCAGTAGTGCTTTCGACAAAATCGCCCACCGAGCCACGGATGGCGGAGAATGCATGGCGCACGCTGTCGATTTTCTCGAGCAGTCGCGACAAGGCCAAGTGTCCATCCTGCGCACCGCGCAAACTGGCTTCGGCGCAGCTGCGCAGGCTTTCAGCATGACTGGAGATTGCCGCAATCCCGTCGCTCATCTGCTCGATGGTCATCGACACCGCGCCCACCGCACCGGCCTGCGCCGTAGAGCTTTGCGCCACACGCGCCGAAGCGCCCACCAGCTCCTCTGCCGAGGCGCCGACCGATGCCGCGACTCCGGCTACCTTGCGCATTGCCTGCTGGAAGCTATCAATGAGTTCGTTGAATGCCTGAGCCGTGTGGGCAATCTCGTCTCGACCCATGACCCGCACGCGTCGGGTCAGGTCGCCATCGCGCAACTCGATCGAAGCCCTCTCGATTTCCCGAATGGGCCGGATGATTTGCGCACGCAACAAAAGACTGACTAACACAGCCAGTAAGCTGCCACCCAGCAGCACCGCGACGAGCATCCGTGAGACCTGCTGTTGTGTTGCGCCCGCCTCAGCGAAGGCGCCAGAGGTCAGCTCGGCTTGTAGGCCCAACAGCCGGTTGAATTGACCTTGCAGGCCATTGTTGTCGGCACGCACCCGACCCAGCAGCGAGGCAGCCTGTATCTGGTCACTCAAAGCAGTGCGCTTGAATTCGGCAAGCCCCTCGCCGACCACTGCGGCCTGCTCCTGCACCGCTTGATAGAGCGCTCTCTCCTCTTCGCCCAGGCGAGTTTCACGAGCCACCTTGTCCAGCCCGGCACGCATGTCGTCAACACTGGCCTGCATATCTTCAAGATATGACTCAAGGTCTTCCGCGGAAGCTTGCCCACTGGATTCAAGGATGCGCGCGCCTGTGGCATATGCGCCGACCATCGCCGCCTGCGAGGCGGCCGAGGTTTCTAACACTTGCCGATATTGCTGGAAACGCAACTGGTCGATTTCCTCGATTACCGCTTGTTGCTTAGCCAGCCCGCGGTAGGCCAGACCCGAGACAACCAGTAGAGCGAGCACAAATAACCCGGGCAGCACGAGGAGCTTGGCGCCGATTGAGAAGCCTTTCAGAAATGACATGTTGGTTACCGTTTTTGTTTTTATAGGGCGTGACTAGGCAGGCAATTTATCCTGCATTATTCTTTATACAGTATTTAATTCTATTATCAGAACAATATTAAAAGTTTGATGTCCCGCCATCGTGCCTTGCCTCCGCCCTGCAACTAACGCCTGGCGTAACCAAAGCCAGCCAACCAGCACTGGAACGAACAGGCCCAGGTAAGCAGCGGCATTGCAAAGACCAAGGTCAGGTTCGATACCGCCCCCCACAGAATCGCCAGTGCCTTGATTAATTCCGCCGCCAGTACCGATGAATGCCGCAGCCCTGCGGCTTCATCGAGCCTGCGGCGACCTGCTCAGCCGTAAGCGAACGTCCATGTGAGGCTTCCAGCAAGTGCTTACCTATTCAGGCGAGGGAAAGTTTTTCAATGAAGGCCGGGAATTCCGCTAAATGCGGAGTCACCGGGCAAGCAGGGAGGAACCCGCACCCTGTAGTGGTCAACTAATTCCGGACACCTCGATAGGTGATTTTGACGCCATCGCCCGTTCGTAAACGGTCGGTGGCAGATATCCCAGTTTCGAGTGCAGCCGTTCGTTGTTGTAAACCCAACGATGTACTCAGTGATGTCGCGTATCGCCTCGGCATGGTTGGCGTAATCACGTCGCCATACCCGCTCCATTTTCAAGCTCAGAAAGAAGCGCTCCATCACTGCGTATCCCAGCAGTTACCTTTACGGCTCATGCTTTGCTGCATGTCACTTCTTGCCAGTAGCGCTCTGTAGCTCGCACTCGCGTACTGGCTGCCGCGATCCGAGTGGGCGATCAAGCCGGGTGGCGGTTGACGTTGAGCAACCGCCAGCTGCATTGCACTGCACACCAGTTCAGCGGGCATGTTCGGCGCCATTGACCTGCCCACTACCTTGCGTGAGAACAAGTCCAGCACCACAGCCAGATACAACCAGCCACTGCGGGTTCGGATGTAGGTAATGTCTGCTACCCAGGCCTTGTTCGCCGCCTCGGGTTCAAATTGGCGGTTCAATACATTTTCAGCAATCGGCAGGTCATGTTTGCTGTCGGTGGTGTGCACAAATTTACGCTTCCAGGCCGAACGCAGGCCGTTGACGCGCATCATGCGGCGAATCTTGTAAATGCCTACTTGCATACCCTTTGCGCGTAACGCTTTACGCAATGGGCGACTGCCATAACAGCCGCCACTTTCAGCAAACGACGCCTTGAGTTGCAGAGCAACGGGGCAGATCGATGCAGGAGCCCCAGCGCGCTTGTTGGCCTCGTAGAAGCCGGATCGACTAACCCCCAACAAACGGCACACATACGCCACCGAACAAGCCTTCTGTTGCAGCTGGCGAACCAAGCGGTACGTTACTTCAGCTCGCGGGCAAAGAAGGCGGTGGCTTTTTTTAATACATCGTTATCCATCTTGAGCTGACGGTTTTCTTGCTCCAACTGGCGAATACGCTGTTGCTCAGAGGTCAGCGGCTTGCCGATCCCGGCTTGCCCCAACTTCTCGGCCTCATACTGTTGTACCCAGCGTCGAACGGCCGTATCACCAATATCAAGATCACGACAAACCTGTGAAACACTCAGGCCCTGGTCCTTGATCATCTTTACAACTTCCAGCTTGAAGCTGTCGTCGAATACTTTGCGTTTGTCGGTCATGGAGAACTCCTCAATAGGTGTATTTTCCACCTATCGGGGTGTCCGGGGAAATTAGACCACTACACCCTTCACGTAACGAAAAAATCGACGCTGCCTGGTGTCCCCAATTGCACCACTACTACGCCAACGAGCGTGACATAGACTGCAGCGCATTGTTCAGAACACCCATCCCGCACTGGTCAAGTGGTTGCAAAAGATCGCAAGCGAAACGACCAGGCCGGCCATGCAGGCCTCGCTTCACTCAGGTCCGGTTGTGCGCCCGGAGCCCCCTCCAAGCTCTGCTTCACCCAGCCGCCTGCTCACACCCAAGGAGCGAGCAGTCTTGCAACTGCTCGCTCGCAACCTGTCGAACAAGCAGATTGCCCAGGCGTTGAATGTCGCTGGAGAAACCGTGAAATGGCACTTGAAAAACCTCTTTGGAAAATTCCAGGCGAGTACTCGCAAGCATGTCGTGGATCGCACCTACATGTTGGGTATTCTCGAGTTGACTGGCTAACGCCAGGCCTTTGGCCCCTTTCTTCCAATCCCCGCTCTCACAGCCCCCCTGTCTCAATCCACGCCTCCCCCTGACAACGGGGGTGGCCGGCTGTCCTTGACGCAATAGTCTTAGTTCCAGGTTGAGGTTCCGCTCCTGAATCGGGTTAGCCCGGTTGGTATAGCGATGTGTAATTGAAACAAGAGACTTGCCGGCGCGTGCCGGCTATCCACGCACCAATGGTGTCCCGCTACCACATGGACGCGAGCTGTTCCGATGGTGTTGCCGCTGACCGAAAACTGCCCCAGTAAAGGCTGATCAGTTTTCAATCAGCGCCAACGCTATGAGCGACTGAGGTAGCAATAGCCCACGATCAGCACGCAGATGAACAGATTAAGATCAATTGACGGACGACATATTTGGCCATTGGCGCGCAGGGTTGGTAAGAGCGCAAGGCTATAGCAGCTTCCAGGTATAACTGAGAACGACGCGATACTCGTCAATATCAGTTCTGTAATTAGACCGCGCTACGGCATCGCGAAGCCTGATACCCAATCCCTTGACAGGCCCGCTCTGGAAAACATAAGACATATCGATATCGCGTTCGCTATCCTTACCCTCATAGCCGCGCCCTGTCTCAACATTGTTCCCCACAACGTATCTAGTCGAAAATAGGAGGCCCGGTACACCCGCCGCAGCGAAGTCATAGTCGTAACGCACCTGATAAGACACTTCGTTTTGTGATGAGAAGTCATAAGTAGGTAGTTCATTGGCCAAGGGCGCTATATTGGCGAACACCCGGGGGAACGCGGTGTTACCGTACATTCTTTGGTACCCTACGGTCACAGCATGCCCGGACCTTGCCACCCCAAGGGTGCCATACAAAGCCCGATTATCGACCGCCCCTATTAAATGATCACCATCTTCCACAGCATCATACTGTGCCAACGTACCGGTCACCGACCAACGCCCTACTAACTGCTTATGCTTAATGCCAACATAACTCTGTCGGTAAATGTCCTCCAGTTGGGCGTACCAACCACTGACAGTGGTACGTGACTCATTAAAACTATAGTCACCGCCCATATAATTGAAGGCATCACTGGACGCTGTGCGTTGCGGAATATAGCCCAACATCGCGATCAACTTTTCGTCACCGGCTTCATTTCGTAGACTAGTCGATTTGATTCGCCCGCCTTGAAGGGTCAGCCCAGTAAGTTCGCTGCTCGAAAAGGAGGCCCCCTGATAGGAAGGTGGAAGCAAACGAATATCGCTGAAGGGCAAGACGGGAATGTCTGGTTGAAGTTCACCCAGCCTCAGTTCGGTTTTAGAAAACCTGGCTTTTAAGGTTGGCCCTACGCGACTGTAATCGTCGGCAGGAGCCCCGCTATCCTTAATAGGCAGCAAGCCCGTCCCTACCCGTCCAGGGCCACTATCAAGCTTGAGGCCCAGAGTGGCAATCGCATCAATACCAAAGCCGACCGCGCCTGGGGTATAACCTGATTTGAAATTAAGAATGAAGCCTTGAGCCCACTCTTCTGCCTTGGGTTTCTCGGCCCCGCGAATATCTAAATAGTTACGTTGAAAGTAGTAGTTTCTGGCCTGAAGTGTAGCGGTCGAATCTTTGAAAAAATCGGATTCCTCAGCCCATGCCAAGCCTGGCGTACAAAAACACAGTAACGCCGGCCACACGAGCGGGCCGCAATTTTTGTAGTACATGATTTCACCCTTTTTATTTTTATAGAATGATCATTGCGTACAGCAGAAAGCGACGATCAACCCGGCAACGTGAGCACGTTGAATAATTGACCGTCACTGGGAGTTCTAAATTATCGCGTCATATAACCAGGTGAGACCGGCATATGCTTGTTCAGGGGTGCGTGCGGCGAGCATACCGTTACGCAGTTCGGCTGCCACTCCTTCGGCATGGTAGAACTCTCCATGAACACGTGCCATCACCTGGCAACGGCCAGTGCGAAGGTATCGGCGAGCCTGATATGCCTTAAAAGCTGACTCAAAATCACCCTGACACTTTTCGATTTCCTGTGCGAGTACGACGCCATCTTCCATCGCCATACACGCCCCTTGTGCAAGGTATTGCAACATGGGGTGCGCGGCATCGCCCAGAAGCGTGGTACGTCCCTCACTCCAGTTTTTCACGGGTTCACGATCGCACAATACCCACATCCGCCAGCTTTCAATTTTGGACAGGAGCGTTTGTACGGTGTCACACGTGCCGGCAAACCGACGGCGTAATTCTTCAGGGTCTCCCTCGGTGTTCCAGCCCTCTACATAGCGGTCGCTGTGGAAGACTGCGACCAGGTTGAATAGTTTTCCACCTCGAAGCGGGTACTGGACCAGGTGGGACTTTGGCCCCCCCCAAAGAATCATCGAGTTGCGTCGAAACTCAAGCGGCACGTCCTCAATGGGCAACACCGCCCGGTACGCAATGTGCCCGGAGACCACAGGCGCACCGTCACCGACAATTTTCTCTCTGACTTTCGACCACAATCCATCTGCGCCAATCAGTGCGCAACCCCGAATGGTTTCACCTTGGTCAGTGGTCACGCACACGGACAGGCCATCATCTTCGTAGCCCACCACTTTTGTGGCGATCCTGAAGTCGACATCAGCGGACTCGCGACACGCGGCCAGAAGAACCGAATGCAGGTCCGCACGATGCACCAAGGCGTAGGGATACTTGAAACGTTCCCGAAACGCTGCGCCTGTCGGGATGGTGGTAACCACCTCAGCGCTGACACTGTCCATGAAGATCAAATCATCGGGTAACACGGTAAGTTCGCGTACCTGATCAGCAACGCCGAGCGTCTCCAACACGCGAAAACCGTTAGGACCCACCTGGATCCCCGCACCGACTTCGCGAAACTCTTCGGCCTGTTCGATTAAGAGCGTTTTGAAGCCCTTATGTGAGAGTGCCAGCGCTGCTGCCAGACCGCCAATGCCCCCCCCAATGATTACAATTGGATCTTGTAGGCTCATGACGACACGACCTCGACAACAATTTCACCAATCCCTTCAATTCGTGCTTTGATCTGATCACCGTGAACAATGGGACCCACACCTTCGGGCGTTCCGGTGTACAACAAATCACCCGGCTCAAGTGTGTAATAGGTCGAGGCGAATTCGATCAGCTCTGCCACGTTCATGATCAAATCCCGAGTATTGGCGTGCTGGCGTTTCTCACCATTAACCTCCAGCAGCAACTCCAAGCCCTGTGGGTCGCTGAGCTCATCAGCCGTGACAAGCCATGGCCCCAACACCGAGTAAGTGTCCAACGATTTGCGCAAGCTTCGCTCTTCAGGCCCGCGGATCGTGATGTCCAGGCCAATGCTGTATCCGGCAACATAGGCCAGTGCGTCTTTCGCCTTCACATCCTTGGCACGCTTGCCAATAACAGCGACTAGCTCGATTTCGTGATCGGTACGGCGCTCTGGAAGATTAATCACAATCGGTTTACTGACACCGATCAGCGAGCTGGTAGCTTTCAGGAAGAGGCCCGTCTCCTGGATTTTTCGGACATTGGCACGTGTAAACGTCTCCGTGTCTGCGATGGCTTCATCAAGGTGAGCTTGATAGTTGACAGGCGCAGCCACAATTTTGCCTGGGTTACCGACGGGGCTAAGCAGCTCGACATCGCTTAACTTGAAGACCGCTGCGCTTCCCTTGGCAAGCGAGATTTCGGGGCGTAGCTCGGCCAGGTTAGCGATCAGCAGGTCATGGCGCGGAAACGGATAACGGGCAGGTGACAAAATACGCAGTGCTTGGGAAACGTCATAGACAATGTCGCCCTCAATCAGGCCCAAACGGTTATCGTTAAACAGACAAATTTTCATGGTTTTTCTCCTGGTGTAGTAGTTGCGCTCGGATTGATTTCGCTGCGCCAAAAACCGAGGTGTTCTTGCAACGGTCGATCGGAAAAGCTGAACAGTACGCATTGCTCGTCCGCCTCAAAACAACGCCATGCCCAACCCGGAACAACAAATACGTCGTCCTTGCAGGCTGTCCACGTTTGGTCACCGACCTGAACGCGCAGGCTGCCTTCAACCACGCAGCAAACAGCTCCGTCGGTTTCACGAAAGCTCGTGCCCTTGAACCCTGCTGGGAACATCTGCATAAAGGCACCCATCGAGCGAATCGGGGACAGCCCATTCGTTGGGTTGGTAAACATCAGTTTGAAACCGTTGCACGCGTCCCACTCATCGACGAGCGACAACTGTTCAAGCGCTGCACGCGTGCGCGAATAGGGGTAGTGAAAAAGTGGGCTGACGGGGCCGCCGTGGGTGTCGCCTACAGGTCTCAGGCCAGCGGCGAATCGCGCATTGGAGTCGCCTGTCGGGCGTGTCAGGGCCTGACGTAGATTCGGGTCATCAGCAGAGAAACCGGCGTTGAGCATTTGCACAACAGGCACATCCAGGCCGTCCAGCCACATCACAGGTTCCGTGCCCTGCGCACCATGGTCATGAAAAACGTTCGTGGGCGTGATGACAAAGTCACCCGGGTTCATTAGTACCTTTTCGCCATGCACCGTAGTGAACCCACCCTGGCCACTTAAAATCAGTCTTAGCGCAGACGCCGTATGGCGATGACTGGGGGCGACCTCCCCGGGCAGGATCATTTGAATACCCGCATAGAGGGATGACGTTATCTGCGACTTGCCCCGAAACTTAGGGTTTTCTAGGACAAGCACACGGCGCTCCGCATCTTCGGCGGAGATGACCTCACAGGCCATTTTCATATTTTGGCGAATGGTTTCGGCGCGCCAGATTACGGGGTCCGCCGTCTGCTTGGGCTCGCGCGGGGTAAGCCCGCGCAATACCTCCCAGAGGGGCGTCATGTTGTCATGGGCAATGTGATCTCTAAAGGCATTGTTACTCACAAATATCTCCTTACCTATCTATCGAACTTCGTTCAGCCGTGCATCGCTACGGTCTTGGTTTGCGGTCCGTGCGATGTGGCGACGGACGAGGGTCAGCGCGACAAAAAGAATCAACATCATGGCTGCTATAAAACCGAAGAACCGAGTGCCTGTGCTGGCAAGAATCCAGGGGCCGATGAAAGCGCTCAGCACCGCGCCCAGCCGTCCGAAAGCTGCGGGCAAACCGACGCCACTTGCACGCATTGAGGTAGGGAATATCTGCGCCGCCAGCACGAATAGGATTGCTTGTGTGCCCGGTACGCAGAGGCCGAGCAGCAGCAGGCTAACGGTGATGATAGGGAGCGAATTCGCAGCAGGTTGCAACGGCGTTACCATCAGCGCAGCGCAGCAGGCCAACGCCCCCGCCGCCATGCAGAGCATGGTTTTGCGCGAACCGAAGCGACTGAACAGCCAGCCGCCGCCCACCCCTCCAATCAGGCCACCGAGGCTGAACAACGCCATACTTGCGCTGGACATACTGACGCTGTAACCGGCCTCGACGAACAGGGAGGGGGACCAGGTAAACATGAGGTAGCTAGACAGAATCACGGTAAAGAAAGCGACCGCCAGAACCCGTGTGTCGCCGGCATATTCGCTGGCCATTAACGTTCGCACCGAAGCCTTCTTGACTGCAGCCGCTTCGCCGCTGTCCTCCAACGTGGTGGTCAATGACACCGCATGCCCCAGGTGGCGAATGATGTTCAGGCACGCTGCCGGCTTGATGCCGCGCGCCACCAGAAATCTCAGCGACTCTGGGACGCCAATGATCAGCGTCAGCGCGACGATCAACGGCGCACACCCCGCAATCACGAAAAAACTGCGCCAGCCAAGGGCAGGAAGAATTTGCGCCCCTAACAGGCCAACGACAATACCGCCAAAAGGCAACGCGCTCATCCCGATGGCGAGGGCAAGGCTGCGCCGGCGCAAAGGTGTGTACTCAGCCAGCATTGCCGTGACGTTAGGCATGGCTGCTCCCATGCCCAACGATGCAATCACTCGGCAGACGCCCAGAAAGACGATGTCATCGGCGAGCGCGCCCAATAACGTCATCAGGCCAAACGTTACGCTGGACGCGATGAGGGTCCATTTTCTGCCGATGCGGTCGCCCAACAGGCCCCCGAGGGCCGTCCCCAGTGCCATGGCCACGAAACTGAATCCAAGCACCGGTGCAAAGGCTGCGCGGCTGATACCCCATTCGGCTGAAATGGAGGACAGCGACAGGCTAAGCACCTGCGCGTCCACGCCATCGAACACCATGACGAGGGCGACCAAGAAGAGAATTCGCTTTTGATAGGACGTCCACTCTCCGTGATCGAGAATAGGGGCGATGTCGAGGACGGGGGACGATGGCTGCGCTAGCTGGCTCATGATGGAACCCTCACACCTTAAGGTGTTTTGTATTATTTGTTGTAATACGATAATTATGTTTTTTCCAAAAAGTGTCAACGCTTTTATCTTATGGCGCTATTTTTGTTTTTACTCACCTCGTGGTCGAGCTTGGCGGTAACATGCGGGCTCCGTCAAGCACACCTTTCTAAGGGGGCAGGGTTGATAAAGCAGCAGGTAACCGGCGCGTCAGCCATGCAAGTCTCAGGCGCAGAAGATCCCAAAGGCAGCTCCCAGGATCGCTTGATGCGCCTGCTCGAATTGTTCAGTGGAGACAGCAAATCTGATTGGTCTGTGGACGAAGCGGCGATCGAGTTAGGACTATCGGCGAGCCATACGTACCGTTACTTTCGAACCCTGTCGGGTGCCGGATACATCAGCGCCTTTACCCCGGGGCGCTACGTGCTGGGCCCAGCAATCATCGCGTTGGATAGAAAAATGCGGTTGGGTGATCCGATGATCCAGGCTGCAAGGTTGGTCATGGGTGACATGCTGAATGCGGCCCCCGCTGACAGCATCGCGATTTTATGCCGGTACTTCCAAGAGCACGTCATGTGCGTGCATGAGGAGTTCACCACCCGTTTCAAGCAAGACATCAGCTATGAGCGCGGCCTCCCAAGGCCCCTTTACCAAGGCGCAGCCTCAAAGGTCATCCTGGCGCACCTGCCATTGCGCCAGGTCAAACCCTACTACGAAGGCGTAACGGGCGAATTCGAGCGCTTTGGCCTTGGGGCCAATTGGGCGCAAGTCAAGCAGACACTGAGATCGCTGAGAAACGAGTCCGTAGTCATCACTTCAGGCGAATTGGGCAATAGCGCTGCGGGTATTTCAGCCGCCGTTTTTGACGATAAACGGGTGATCGGCAGCATCAGCATCGTGATACCCGTCGTCGATGCCTCCCCGGAAGTCAGAACACTGCTCGCGCCTATTGTTGCGAAGGCCGGGGCCGAGATGACGCAGAAAATGACGGTGTTGGCGTCTTCTGGATCATGAAATACACAACGCCGTCAGCTCTCTGGAAACAGCCAAGGCTCGGTGGCGCGTCGCTTGCTTTCGTATAAGCGCACGTCGTCGGCTTGAGCGAGCGTCAGGCTGATTTCATCGAGCCCCAACATCACGCATTTTTTGCGGAATGCATCGATCTCGAAACGGTAGATCACGCCCTCAGGCTGGGAAACGGTTTGGTCCGCTAGATTGATCTCAAGTTGCAACGCAGCATCACGGGCCGCGAGTGAGAACAGGTGATCCATTTCATCCTTGGTCAACACGATGGGCAGCACGCCGTTCTTAAGGCAGTTGCCATAAAAAATATCTGCGAAACTGGTGCTGAGCAGCGCTTTGAACCCGAAATCACGCAAGGCCCACGGCGCGTGCTCGCGGCTCGAACCACAACCGAAATTATCTCGGCACAGCAGGATTTGCGCTGACTTGAACCGGGGCTGGTTGAGCATGAACTGCTCGTTGAGCGGTCGTACCGAGCAGTCGTCCCCAGGTTGGCCTTGGTCTAGATAACGCCAGTTATCGAACAGGTAATCGCCATAGCCATATTTGCTGATCAATTTCATGAATTGCTTCGGCAAAATGGCGTCCGTGTCCACATTGATTCGATCAAGCGGCGCCGCTACTGCACAAAACTGCTTGAATGGTTTCACGGCCTTTCAACTCCTTATCTGGGCAGCGGTTATATCAACGAAATGTCCTGCCAGGGCCGCCGCTGCTGCAGTGACCGGGCTCACGAGGTGAGTTCTGCCACCCTGCCCCTGACGCCCCTCGAAATTGCGATTGGACGTAGATGCACAACGCTCCCCAGGGAGCAGCCGGTCCTCGTTCATTCCCAAGCACATCGAACAACCGGGCTCGCGCCATTCAAACCCAGCGTCGATGAATATCCTGTCCAAGCCCTCGGCTTCAGCCATGGCTTTGACCTGTCCTGATCCCGGCACCACCAATGCTTGTTTGATACGCGTGGATACTTTTTGACCGACTACAACCTGGGCAGCTGCCCGCAGGTCCTCGATGCGTGCATTGGTGCAGGAGCCTATGAAAATCTTGTCGAGTTCGATTGAAACGATGGCTGTGCCCGCTGTAATCCCCATATAGTCGAGCGCGCTGACCAAGGCCTGACGTTTAGCGGGGTCTACTTCGTCCGCGGGGTCGGGCACCTTTTCTAGAACATCGCACACCATTTGCGGAGAAGTTCCCCATGAAACTTGAGGGGCAACTTTTGCTGCATCCAGGTTCACCACCTGTTGGAAAATTGCCCCAGGGTCGCTGTGAAGCGTGCGCCAAAACGTAGCGGCGGCCTCCCAGCCTGCGTCTCGCGGCGCATGAGGTCGGCCGTGCAGGTAGGCCAGTGTGGTCTCGTCTACACCGATCAGCCCGACGCGAGCTCCGGCTTCGATTGCCATATTGCAAAGGGTCATCCGCGCTTCCATGGACATGCTACTGACCGTGCTGCCCGTGAACTCGATTGCATGACCGGTGGCCCCCGCAGTACCGATTTTGCGAATCAAGCTCAGGGCCAAGTCTTTTGCGGTCACGAACGGCTGCAATTCGCCGTCGATCTGAACCTTCATCGCCGCCATGGGTGAAACACGCAGGCACTGGGTGGCGAGAACGTGCTCGATCTCGGAAGTGCCGATGCCAAATGCCAAGGCCGCGAAAGCACCATGGGTACTGGTATGAGAGTCGCCACAGACGATGGTCATTCCCGGAAGACTGGCGCCAGATTCAGGCGCGATGACATGCAAAATGCCCTGCCTTTGATCACCCATTTTAAAGTGGCGCAGGTTCAGGTCATCGCAGTTACGCTCAAGCGTCTGAACCTGAATTTTCGCTACCGGATCCTGAATGCCCAGAGCCAAGTCCCTAGTCGGCACATTGTGGTCCGAGGTGGCGATGATCGTGCCGCTTCGCCAAGGGTTCAGCCCCGCTGCCGATAAACCTTCAAAAGCCTGGGGGCTGGTGACTTCATTGATCAACTGCAGATCGATGTAAAGCATCGCCGAACCGTCCGGGTCATGACGTACGACGTGCGTTTCCCAGAGTTTTTGCAGCAGCGTTTTGGGCACTGGAGGCTCCTCTTGTCAGATCGATCATTACGGACCTGCCTGGCCGGATTGTAGGCAAGCTTGCTCAGACAATATAGAGCGCTTTTATCGTAATGCGCTATTTTTGATTTTTAAAGAGTGGCAAAGTACTATGTGTTGTCCAACTGTACTGTTCAGATTTGTAAAATCTGAACAGCGAAAGCGCCCGCTTAAACGATTCCTGATCTCGGCTTTTGATAGCGATGTCTGATAGGCAGTGCGCTATCCCCCCTCAATACTCATCCGTTCAAGAGCGATCCGCAGTGGGTAAATATGACAACTAAAAGCTTTGACGTGCTGATTGTAGGAAGTGGTGCAGCCGGATGCGTGGTGGCCAGTTATCTGGCCGAGAACAGTCGGGCCAGCATTGCCGTGATCGAAGCCGGCGGCAAGGATTCCGACCCGCTGATCCATATTCCAGCCGGCTTCGGCACCATCCTGGCCAAGGATAAACACGTGTGGACCCATTCCACCGTCGCCCAGCATGGTACTGAGCGACGCTTTCGCTCCGGCAAGGTGTTGGGGGGAGGCACGTCGGTAAATGCCATGGCGTATGTGCGTGGCCAAAAACGCGACTTCGATGCGTGGGACGAAGCCACCGCAGGCGACGGGGACTGGAATCACGCCAGCATGTGGCGTGCCTTCATCGAGCAAGAAAAAAACGACACGTTCCATGATGAACATCATGGCACCCAAGGCAATCTGGCCGTGCAGCTGCCCAAAGGGATCAACGAACTGAACCAGTATTGCCTGAAGGCATTTCAGGAATACGGCCTGCCCTACAATCCGGATTACAACGGCGCCAGCCAGATCGGTGTGTCACCGGTGCAATCGAACATCGAGAACAGTCGCCGTTGCAGTGCCGTAGTCGCGCACCTGCGCCGTCATCTGGAGAGTGGCCGCGTCACCTTGCTGGCGAACACAACGGTCACTCGGGTGCTGATCGATAGCCACCGCGCGGTAGGGGTCGAAATACTCCAGGGCGGGACTACGCAGCAAATCCAGGGCAAGCAGGTCATACTCAGCGCCGGGGCGGTACACAGCCCGAAGATTCTCATGCATTCCGGCATAGGCCCCAAGACCCAGTTGCAGGAATTCGGCATTGAGGTGATGGTCGATTCCCCCGGCGTGGGCGAAAACCTACATGACCACCCTATCGTACCGCTCAGCGCCTATGTGAAAGGGAACTTGGGCTATCAAAGCGTTGCCCAGGGCCTTGGGACGCTGAAGGCAGGGATCCGCTACATCCTGACCAAAGACGGCCCGGCCGCAGGCAGCGGTATCGAGACGGTCAGCTATTGGGATCCCCTGAACTTACAGGGCGACCCTACCGTTCAGTGCTATCACGTACCAATCATTTCCAAAGACGGCTTGAGCCCTACCGGTACGCGCCCCGGCGTGACCTTCGAGTTAGTGGTGCTTCAGCCTAAAAGCCGCGGCTGGGTACGTTTGGCTGACGCTGACCCTACCTCTATGCCGCTGATCAACCCAAATTTCATCGGCCACGAATACGATTTGAAAGTGGCCGTTGAGTCGGTGAAAGCCATGCGCCATGTCCTGACTCAGGAATCGCTAGCGCCGGTGATCGACGAAGAGGTCTCACCGGGTCCCAGCGTGCAATCCGATGAGCAGATTGGCGAATGGGTCAAACGCGTCGCCACCACCATGTGGCACCCGGTCGGCACCTGTCGCATGGGCAAGGACGAAGGTGCCGTCGTTGATGGTCGCCTGCGTGTGAAAGGCGTGGAGCATCTGCGTGTCATCGATGCCTCGATCATGCCCAACATTACTAGCGGCAACACCAACGCGCCCACTCAGGCGCTGGCCCTGCACGCTGCCAAAATGCTCTGTGAAGATTACTTTCGCTGATCTGCGTGACGCTCATAAACATCCACTGAATTCGATAAGGTGACAACCCATGAACTATCCAAGCTCCGAGTCCATCGATGCAGTATTCGAGTCGCAGCGTGCCTATTTCGCCTCCCGCCAAACCCACCCCATCGAGTTTCGCAAACACAGCCTGGAGCGCCTGAAACAGGCAGTGCTCAATCACAAAGAGGCGCTGTACGTCGCACTGGACGAAGATTTAGGAAAACCCAAGGCCGATGTGGACCTCGCGGAGATCGGCGCAGTCCTCCACGAAATCGATTTCGCCCTCGCCCACCTTGACGAGTGGGCGACACCAGAAACGGTACCCACCGCAGACCTGATTGCGCCGTCCCAGTGCTATGTCACGCAAGAGCCCTTTGGCGTTACTTACATCATCGGGCCGTTTAACTACCCCGTAAACCTGACGCTGACGCCGCTGATAGGCGCAATCATTGGCGGCAACACTTGCATCCTTAAGCCCTCCGAAACCACCCCCAACACTTCACTGGTCCTCGAGAAAATCATTCAGGAAGCGTTCTCTCCCAACTACATAGCTGTGGTTCAGGGTGGACGCGATGAGAATACTCACCTGCTGAGCTTGCCGTTCGATTTCATCTTTTTCACGGGCAGCCCTAACGTCGGCAAGATAGTGATGCAGGCAGCCGCCGCGCACCTCACACCAGTGATCCTGGAACTAGGCGGCAAGTGCCCTTTGATTGCCCTGGCCGATGCCGATGTCGATCTGGTGGTGTCGCAGCTGATGTTTGGCAAGTTCATCAACAGCGGCCAGACCTGCATCGCACCGGATTACTTGTACGTCCACAGCAGCATCAAGGATGAACTGCTAACTCGCCTGACGCAGCGCATTCAGCAGGACCTGCCCGACATAGGTTCCACGGGAAAAGTCGTCACGAGCCAACAAGTATCGCGTCTTCAAAACTTGTTGAGCAAGAGCGCGGGCAAGGTGCTGGTCGGCGGCGATGCAGACCCAGAACGGCGCGTATTCAGCGCCACCGTGGTCGACCAAGTGCAATGGGACGATGCGCTGATGGCCGAAGAGCTGTTTGGGCCCATTTTGCCGGTGCTGACTTTTGATTCGGTGGATAATGCAGTCGATCTCATCAATCAACATCACTCCAAACCACTGGCCGTGTATGTGTTCACAGGCCACACAGCCAATGCCAACCCCGTCATCGACCACATTCAAGCCGGCGATGCTCAGGTCAACGGCGTGCTGGTGCACGCGTTTTCGCCATACCTGCCGTTCGGTGGGGTGGGCGGTTCAGGGATGGGCGAATATCACGGCCGATACAGCTACCTGGCATTTACCCACAAAAAGTCTGTACGGATAGTTGAGTCTGGCAAGCCGGTATAAATAAAACACCAACTCCGCGAACCTGAGGCAGGTCAACGGCAGGTATTCTTTGCAATCCTGCCTTGATCGCGCGACCACATAAACCGTGACGAGCTCAACATAAACAACTGCATGCACCTCAGTACCAACACTCCATAAGAATTCGTACTCACAACCCGGAGACAGCAATAACACCAAAGGCTAGCATTCTATTAACCCTTAATAAGACACCCCTATTAGCCTTCGGGAGATACATCATGTGGAACAATAGCAGCCCCTTTTTACAAGGTATTCGCCAACCCATCTCCAACGAAATCATCGCCAATGAACTTCGCATAGAAGGTACTGTGCCGCCTGAACTTGAGGGCGTGCTTTTTCGAACCGGATCCAACCAGCGTTGGGAGCCTGCTCGCCCTGACCGATACCACTGGTTCGACGGAGATGGCATGGTTCATGGGTTTTATATCAGCAACGGCGCTGTCAACTACCGCAATAAATGGGTGCGCACCGAGGGTTTCAAGGAAGAAGAAGCAGCCGGTAGATCGCTCTACAACGGTATTTACGGGTCTTACGAAGTAGCTCAACCACAGCTTGAAAAGGGGCCGGCTGCCGTCAAGCAAGTAGCCAACGTCAATGTCGTGGAAATCGACGGACGCGTATTGGCTCTGCAAGAGGCGGGTAGACACTATTATGAACTTGACCGAAACACCCTGGAAACCATTGGTACCTTTGATTTCCACGGCGCAATTGATGCACTGGTTACCGCGCATATCCATACCGACGCCGCAAAAAATGAACTACTATTGTATACGGTCGAACCCGAAACCCGCCGATTCGTCTGTGCACTGGCTGACAAACAAGGGAACATCCTGAAACAGCACGTCGTTACACTTGACGCCCCCGCCTATATTCACGACTTCATGTTCACTGAAAATCATTTTGTCTTCTTCTTTGGGCCCATCAACTGGCGTCCAGAATCACCCGACCGAGTTCCTGCAGGCAAATCTGCGTGGACGTTTGACCCAAAGCAGAGCAATCGAACCCTGGTGGTCCATCGGCAGACCGGTGCAACTCAATGGTTCACCGATGAAGCTTACCAAACCACACACTTCGTCAACGCCTACGAGGAAGATGGCAAAATAATCGTCGACGGCTGCGTCAGTGACCTCCAGTTTGTCGATGATATAAAAGTCGAGAATTTCTTTCCGTTTCCTTTTCCTGACGCTGGACGCTCGCCGTTCACACCTCCCGCGCTGTACCGCTGGACCCTGGATCTCGATGCCGGTCAGATGACACGAGCACGGGTCGGAAATTTCTCCGTCGAATTTCCTAGGATCAATGAAAAACTCCTGGGTGCAAAACACCAATACGGCTACTTTGCCGGTGTACACCAGCCCAAAAGTGACAGCCACGATTTCAATTGCCTGATAAAGCACGATTTTATTTCAGGCAAAACCGAGTACCAAACACTGGAAGGTGACAGGGACGTGTCCCCTGCCGAGCCGATATTCGTGGCCAAACCCGATGCGGTGAGTGAAGACGATGGTTGGTTGCTGGTCGTCTGGTGGGATCCCCAGACAAACAAAAGCGAACTGGTGATCCACGACGCGAGCGACTTCACGGGCGCACCATTGGCACGGGTAAAGCTGGATCATCATATACCGCTGGGTTTTCATGGGAACTGGATCCCATAACCCACCGGTAGAGGTCTAGCCGAGCGTTCTGGCAACAGCAACGCACAACTGACTGCCCTGCAAATAACGTATCGCTGCAGGGCAGTCTTTGTATGAAGGAACGCCCCTTTCAAGGGGCATTCATGCCATACGATCAGTCCACTAAAACCCTGACCTTAAAACGGATAAGCGCGACGTTTGTGTTGCACCGAGTTCCAGTGATCGCTGGTCAGCTCCGCGATGATCCAATCGCTGTTGAATCGCCCGATACCACTGTTTTTCTCGCCGCCAAACGTGTTGTTCGGATCATCATTGACCGAGATGTCGTTGATGTGAGTCATGCCGGCTCCAGCGCATGTGCCTCGTCACGCGCAGTGATGATCGGCGCTACAGGACAAAATTGCTCAGCCTGGGCCAAGTCACTCATGTTATCGACATTGACGAACACATGAGGCGGCAGTACCTACCCGTGTGCAGCGCCACCGAGCAACAACTCGATGCTTTCGGCTTTCGCCGCCTCGATCCGGGCCACTGCGCCCTCCAACTGGCGACGGTTGATCAGCGGGCCAATGACTGTATCTGCAAGGTCAGGATCGCCGACTTTCAACTGGCGAACGCGCTCGACAAACGCTTCGACGAAATCCTTTTGCAACGAGGCGTCGACGATAATCCGGTTACTGCTCATGCAGATTTGACCTTGGTGCAGGAAGCGCCCCACAACGGCGGCGTGCACCGCCAGATCGAGGTCCGCGTCATCAAGCACCACACACGGAGCATTCCCACCCAACTCCAACCCGACTCGCTTGAGCGTCGGGCCTGTGACTGCCAACGCGCCCAATGTGCCGCCCGACCCGAGTCGATCCCGTGAAGAAGATGAATTTTGGAATCGGGTGCAGGGTAAAGGCATCACCCAAATCAGCCACGTCTCCCACGACCACGTTCAAAACTCCCGGCGGAAAACCGGCCTCTTCGTAAATTTTCGCCAACAACAAACCACCGGTCACCGGCGTATCGTCGGCAGGCTTCACGACGACGGCGTTACCGAGTGCCAGCGCCGGTGCGATAGACCGATTGGAAAGGTGCATCGGCCAGTTCCAGGGACTGATAACCCCGACCACACCCAATGGTTTACGGTAAACGCGGCTTTCTTTGTCGGGGGTGTCGATTGGCAGAATGCGGCCGACGACTCTCGAAGGCATGGCCGCGGCCGTGATCATGGTCGAACGTACCGCTGACCACTCGATTTCGGCTTTGGTACGCGTGCTGCCTGACTCACGAATCAATCAGTCGACAATTTCTTCGTGCCTGGCTTCCAGTACGCTAACGGCGCGCATGAACAAGGCTGAGCGCTCATTAGGTAACGTCTGCGCCCATGCTTTCTGCGCGGTTGCTGCCGCCTGGTAGGCGTCGTCGAGGTCGCTAACATCACCCAGCGAAAGCTCGGTCAGCAGGGCGTTGTCATAAGGGTTGCGGTTCTCCAGGACCTTGCGCGTACTTCCGGAACGCCAGGCCCCGGCGATGTATTGGCCAGTAAAGTTTTGCCACGGTGTTGGGCGGTCAGACATGGGTGTTCTCCGGTTGATTCAAAGTAGGTCAGCGCCAGTATTCTTCTTGCTTGCCAGCCTGGAAGTCGCGAGGTTTTCCAATTGCTGGTGCAGTGCAAGGGTGTGATGTTCATCAGTTCGGTGGTGAGCGAAAAGCTGAGCAATCGCTGCGCATTCGAACGCAGCAATGAGCAGTGGAGAGGCCTTTTTTTCGAGGCTGATCAGACTTGTCAGAAGACCCCTGACTTGATCATAAATTCGTGCCTGAGCAGGTGGGGCAGGTGTATCCGAGATCTTCAGTGCGAGCCGCGCAATGCGCTTGCACAGGCGCTTGCGCTGGGAGCCTGGCGATGAAGGAACCAACCATCGGTAGGTCAGCACGGCAGTGAACACCCCGCCCAGAATTGCCAACATCTGCAACAGGGTATGTTCAAGGGAGGTGTCTACCTGCAATCCAGGTTGAGCGATTAACAAAAAGGTCATGTTCAGGTCGATGGCCAGTTTTGCTGTACCGGGCCGAGCCATGAGCAACGCTCCGATCATCAAAAACGGTGCGATAACCAAGGCCAGCTCCCACACCGTTCCCACTTCAGGTAACAGCCAAAAACGGCAGGTCACGCCAAGAACGGCTCCAGCGGTCGAGCCAACAAGTACGTCTTTTAACGCCGCACTGGCGTGGCTATGGCTGGAGAACAGCGAGGCGAACAACACGGCCGTCATGACCATCATTGGACCGTCTGACCAACCCAGGCCCCACCACATTGCGGTGGCGATGGACATCGCAATCAAGGGTCTGGAGCCCGCGAGGCATGTTGCGTGCCAGTCGCGCTGTTGAGTTGATTGCAACGCTTCCCTGCCTGGCGTTTCACAAGCATTCAACGCTGCAAAGACGCGTTGTAATTTTTCAACGAACAGCGTGCCTGCGGCAAGGTTTTCAGTGTTTTTGTGGACCTCATTGATCACCGCGAGCACCATTGCAGCTGCCGATTCAGGATGAGTTGCTACCAACAGGTCAGAGGGAAATCGGAGTTTTTCGCCAACATCGAAATGGCTACTTACGAGCAAATCGACAAGCGCGCCCAGCGTGTCGCGAGTGCGAAAGACCCGTAAACGCATTGTTCGAGAACCTGTAGCAATTTCATCCAGGCACAGATCAAGCGCCGCTAGTTCCTGCAACAGCGCACTAAAACTTTTGGCATCGTGTGCAGTGCCTGCCTGCAACCTTTTGAGGCTGTAGTGAACGCTGGCCACAATCAGCGCATCGAGTCGGTTGTACACGGATTCCAGGGACGCGGACTTGCCTGTAAACGTCCATGAAAAACAAGCTGAAGCCAACACGCCGATGACGGTGCAATAGATTCTGCCAAGGGCTAGGTCCACATCGAGCACGGGGTCTTGAATACCAAACAGCGCGACGATCGCTGCGGTGTAGCCTGCCAGCACAAAACCGTAATTTCGAAAATGTCGAAACAGGTTTCCATACCCGGCGCACGCTGCGATCCAGGCTGCCAGTACGAGCATTAGCCAGTGCTGCTGATCAAAGAACACCGTCAGCAAAAGTCCGCCTGCCATGGCTCCCACCACCGTACCGATCAGCCGCGCGCCGATGCGTTCGATCAAGAGGCCTCGCGTAGGTTGCGCCACCAGCCAGACTGTCATCGCAGCCCACCAAGGATGGTGCAGGTCCAGCATTTGAGCGATGACCAGCGCCAAGAGAGCTGCCGTGGTTGTGTGCAGACTGAAAATCAGTGCTGACCGAGAAGGCCACTGAAGCTCGGGCTGCATGCCAAAACGGCCTATCAAGCGACCGAATGATTGAGTGATCCACTTATTCATTTGATGAACTGACATCCGCAGCCTGATAAGGGAAACGCAGCCGCACGCGGCTCTCATTGCCATGGTGCATGCCGACGAGAAACCAAAATATCATATTTCCTGCTATTTAGGATTTTGGTTTATTTTATCTTTACAGGATTTTTGCTTCGTAATAGATTTAGCCTCAGTCAAGGGCACCTGCCTGCCCAGACAATAAAAACAATAAGAGGCCAGTTCATGCATACGCCTACACCCAGCAATATCCTCTGCGACGTCGTTGACGCCCTCCCTGTCAGCCGGTTGCAATGGGAGGGGCTCGCCCTCTGCGTACTGGTCGCAGTGCTAGACGGATTCGACACCCAGATCGTCGGTTTTCTGGTGACTGCCATGGCATCAACCTTGAACGTAACGCCCCAAGCCTTGGCACCGGTGTTCGCGGCGGGTTTATTTGGTTTGATGCTCGGCGCACTGCTACTGGCCCCTATGGCGGATCGCTTGGGGCGCAAGAGAATTCTGGTGTTGTCGATCCTGCTGTTCGGCACATTCGCGTTACTGACCGCTTTTGTTAACAACGTCTCGCAGTTGCTCGTCGTGCGCTTTCTGACCGGCATAGGCCTCGGCGGGGCAATTCCCAACCTGGTGGCGCTGATCTCTGAATACAGCCCGCGACGTTACTCGCGCAGTGCCGTGACGCTGCTGTTCTGTGGCATGCCACTGGGCGCCATGCTGGCTGGCTTGACGGTCGACCAACTGCTCGCTACCTGGGGGTGGGAAAACCTTTTCCTGATCGGTGGCGCGCTGCCGTTGCTGGTCGCCGGCGTTGTGGTGTGGCGGCTTCCAGAGTCGGTTGAGTTCCTCAGTCGCCAACCCGGCAGTCGTGCTGCCCTCAGCGCTATCATTAAACGGCTCGCACCCAACCTCGCAGAACTGCCCGCCAGTCTTGGCCAACTACGCCAACAGGCAACCTCCTCTACCTCCCTGAGTCGTCTTTTCACAGCCGGCATGTGGCGCCGCACCCTGCTGCTTTGGCTGCCGTATGCCATGAACTTGCTGATTTTGTACTTCATTATGAGCTGGATCCCGACGCTGTTAGTGGCAGCCCATGCACCGCTGAGCATGGGCATTCGCGCCATCATTCTCTTCAGCCTGGGAGGTGTGATCGGCTCGGTCGTACAAGGCTGGCTGATGAACCGCTGGGGGTCGGTCAACGTATTGACCATCGAATTCATGGGCTACCTGACAATCGTGCTGGCGCTCAGCCAATTGCCTGTTTCTATTTATTCGCTTTTCCCCGCAATGTTGTTGCTGGGCATTTTGGTGCAAGGCGCGCAGGCAGGTCTTAACGCTTTGGCCGCCGAGTTGTACCCACAGGAAATACGCTCCACAGGCATCGGCTGGGCACTTGGCGTCGGGCGAGTGGGTTCCATTACAGGGCCCGTTTGCGGCGGCTTGATGTTGGCAGCCGGCTGGGTTTTGACAGAGATCCTCAGCGCAGCGTTGGTTCCGGGAATCATCGCGCTGACGGCGATTACCTTGCTACGACTTGACCCCGCGAGCAAACAACAACCCACACCCTCACAGTCTGTTACACATCATTGATGCAACCAGAGGCATACCCATGAAAATCGCAAGCTTCGTTTACCAAAACCGTTCCACGTACGGCATTGTTAAAGGTGACCACGTCATTGACCTGGAATCACTCAAGTCTCACCTGGGTGCGGACCTCAAAGAAGCCATCGCGCGCAATCGACTGAGCGAACTGGGGGCTGATGCGCTGAAAGACCTGCCTCGCCTGGCATTGAGTGAAATCACCTTTTTGCCGGTCATTGCCAACCCAGGCAAAGTGCTCTGCATCGGGATCAACTACGCCACGCATGTGCGCGAGACTGGTCGGGACATGCCGACCTACCCGATGATTTTCACCCGCTTTGCCGACAGCCAGACCGCACACCTGCAGCCCATCGTTCGCCCAACCGTGTCCCACAAGCTTGACTTCGAAGGTGAACTGGCCGTGGTGATCGGCAAGACCGCTCGCCACGTCAAACCGGAGGACGCCTTGGACTACGTCGCCGGCTATGCCTGCTACAACGACGGCAGCGTACGTGACTGGCAGAAGCACACGATCCAGTTTGTTCCAGGGAAGAACTTCCCGGCCACCGGTGGATTCGGCCCATGGATGGTCACCAGCGATGAAATCGTCGACCCGCAGGACCTGGAACTGACGACTCGTTTGAACGGCGAAGTGATGCAACACACGCGCACCAGCGACATGATTTTCGATGTGCGCAAGTTGATCGAGTACTGCACCGCGTTCACTGAACTGGCCCCTGGAGACGTAATCGTCAGCGGCACCACCGGCGGCGTTGGTGCATTCCGCGAGCCACCAGTCTGGATGAAGCCGGGCGATATCGTCGAAATCGAAATCGAGCGCATTGGTATCCTGCGCAACAGTATTGTAGACGAGAGCTGACATGCAAAAACCGTTTGATTCCGAAGACACCACCGAGCACCTGGCAGACAGCAAAGGCTCCAGCCTGGAGCGGATGCTGCGAATTCTCGACCTGTTCACCGAGCACCATCCCATCTGGACGGTCGACGGGATGGGAAATGCGCTGGGGTTCACACGCTCCACTGCCTACCGTTATGTACGCGAACTGGCCGAGGCCAATTTGCTGTTTCAGGTGGAGGCCGGTCGCTATGCGCTGGGCGCGAGAATCATCACCTGGGATCGCCAACTGCGCGTCAGTGATCCGTTGGTACGCGCGGCGCACTCCCTGGAGTCGACCTTTCCGCAATGGGGTGCCGAGCAAGCCTGGTTGGTGTGTCGGCTGTTCAAGGATCAAGTGGTCTGTATCCATCAAACCGGCAACCTTTCCAACCAAGTGAGCTACTCGCGAGGATCGCCAAGACCTTTGTTCATGGGAGCGACCTCTAAAGCGATCCTCGCCAACATGGGCTCACGGCATCAAAGCCAACTGTTTCTGGAAAACCCGAGTGACATCGAGTCCAGCAACCTTGGCAAGACTTGGGAGGTGTTCCGGCGCTCGCTCCAACGCTTGCGCCGCCAGGGATATGTGCTGAGCACCAGCGAAGTCGATGCTGACGTCTTTGGCCTCGCGGCCCCCATATTCGATGGCGACGGCAAAGTGGTGGGCAGCATCAGCTGCGTGCGCCCGACCTCGCAACGCGATAGCGAACAGGATGAAGTGCAAGGCCAGCAAATCCTCGCCCTTGCCGACAATCTTTCACAACTCATGACCGCGCTGGCGCACAGACCAGAAGTACTGGACTGACCAGCCCGGCGGTCACCGAGGGAATAAAAATGACAACCCTTACACCCGTGAATACTGACGTACTGATTATCGGTGCCGGCCCGACAGGACTCACGTTGGCCAACCTCCTCGGACAGGCCGGCGTGCGTACGACCATTCTTGATCGTAAAGCCGGCACCGTGACTGAACCGCGTGCCGTTTCGATCGACGATGAGTCGCTGCGAACCATGCAGGCAGCCGGGCTGGATGAAGCCGTGTTGGCTGACGTCGTCAAAGGCTACGGCGTTCACTACTTCGACAAGCCAGGGGGACGTTGCTTTGGCAAGGTCGAACCTGTCGGCAAGCAATACGGCTACCCCAAACGCAATGCGTTCAGGCAACCCCTGTTCGAACGCACGCTGATGCAAGGTATGGAGCGTTTCCCTAGCCTGACTCCGCTTTTCTGCCATGAACTGATCGACTTCACACAGAACGCCTCAGGCGTTCTCGCTCGAATACAAAATGCGGCCGGTGACACGGTTGAGGTGCACGCCCAGTACATGGTTGCCTGTGATGGCGGCAGAAGCCCGGTTCGAAAACAACTGGGTATCGATATGGTGGGTTCCAGCTTCAAGTCCCGATGGTTGGTCGTGGATCTGGATCAGGACGATGACCCGTTCTGGCAGACTCGTGTGTATTGCGACGCGCAGCGACCTGTCGTAGAAGTGCCCGGCCCTCATCAGACACGTCGCTTCGAGTTCATGCTCAAAGACGACGAGACTGATGAGCAAATGCTCAGCGACGCTAGCCTTGGCAACTTGCTGCGGCCGTTCCGGGGTGAAAAAGCTTATTCGCTGGTGCGCAAAGTGGTCTACACCTTCCACGCCAGGGTTGCCTCTCGCTGGCAGGAAGGTCGTGTTTTTCTCGCCGGTGACGCTGCGCACCTGACCCCACCCTATGCGGGCCAAGGCATGAACAGTGGTGTGCGTGATGCGCATAACATCGCCTGGAAACTTGTGGCGGTACTCCGGGGACAAATGGCGAAAAGCGCCCTCGAGACCTATGAAAGCGAACGCCGCGATCATGCCTGGGCGCTGATCAAGCTGGCGCTGAATCTCGGGGTGGTCATGGCGCCGGCTTCAGCCTTGCGCGCCAAACTCATTACCAGCACCTTCCGCGTGATCGGGCTGATCCCGCCTCTGCGCGATTACTTTCTGCAAATGAAGTTTAAACCAAAGCCTCGTTTTACCCAGGGCCTGGTGTTATCCCAAGGTAAGGCCGGCAACCTGCGCGCCGGGACCATGCTGCCGCAGCCGACTCTTTTCGACTCTCACGGCTGCGCGCAACTGTTGGATGAGCACATCGGCCCGGGCTTTGCCTTGATTCAATATGGCGATCTGCGCAGCCAACGCATGGATCAACTGCAGCACCTGCTCTGGACCCACCTGGATGCCAAGCGCATCGTGATCATTCCACAAGACGCTCCGCTTCCGCCCCCTTTGGCGGGACTCACGATCGTACATGATCGCAACGGTGAGTTAAGCGCACTGTTTGCCGAGGCCAGCACCTTCCTGCTGCTACGTCCCGACCGCTATGTCGCCGCCATATTTGACCAGGCTCAGGAGTCAGAAACAGCTCTGGCTCTTCAGTCCTTGTTGGGCATTGCACAGGCTACGACAGTCGCCGTCGCGGCTGCCAATACCGCCCATTCCCCAGTTACTCTTTGATCGCGGAGTTTTCCATGACGACCCTCCAGACTTCGACCCCTGCTCAACTGTGCTACCTGCACCTGGCAAGCAAAGAACCTCAACGCCAGGTAGATTTTTATACGCGAATGATGGACATGCGCGCATCGCCACAAGCAGATGGCAGCCAGGTGATGCGGGGGCCGAAACGAGCGGCAATCATTTCGCCAGCCGACCATAGCGGCCTGCTGGCCGCTGCCTTCAACCTCCACTCCAACGCCAAACTGGAAGCGCTGCGTCAGAACCTGATTGAGCGTGAATGCCAGATGGATCCGGTGACCTCGCCTTTACTTGAGCCAGGCGCGTTTGCCATTCGGGATCCACAGGGTCGCCAGACAATATTCGGCGTAGTACTTCCCGATACAAGTGCTGAACTGCAAGGCATGCCGTCGAGGTTGCAGCACGTTGTGTTCCAAACCACCGAGCTTGAGACGATTATCGACTTTTACGTCAACACCGTTGGCTTCACCATTTCCGACAACGTGGTCGACCAGGAAACCGGCCAGCTCATGGTGTGTTTCCTGCGCTCCGACGACGAGCATCACTCCCTCGCCTTTTTCCGTGGGTCGAAGAATGAATGGGACCACCATTGTTACGAAACCAATGAGTGGAATGACATTCGTGATTGGGGCGACCGGTTTGCCAAGGAGCGCATCAGCATTTTCTTCGGCCCTGGCCGTCATGGTCCGGGCAACAATCTGTTTTTCATGGTGGTCGATGCCGATCGGAACCGACTGGAATTCTCGGCCGAACTTGAACTGGCGCCAGCAGACCGTGAAGCCGGCGTATGGCCGCAGAGTGAGCACACTCTTAACTCCTGGGGCCGCGCCTGGATGCGCACCTGATTTTGCAGGGAAGTCAATCCATTAAATTGATCGAGTCGCCTAAATGAACAACCAGAACGCACCCGCTCCATTTGCCATTCAAGGTCATCAATACATTAACGGCCGCTGGCAGCCAGGTCGCTCAACCAAACGCCTGGACAACCGCAACCCCTTCAACAACGAGTTGCTGTTGGACATGCCGCTCGCCTCGGTCGCCGATCTGGATGAAGCCTATCTGGCCGCCGAAAAGGCACAGCTGGAGTGGGCTGCGCTACACGCCGGCCAACGGGTTATGTTGCTTGAAAAGCTTGCCGTTATCGTTGCGCAGCGCAGTGAAGAAATTATCGACTGGCTCATCAAAGAGTCGGGCAGCACTCGAATCAAGGCTGGCATCGAGTGGCAAAGCACGCTGAACCTGGTCCGAGAATGCGCGAGCATGCCGATGCAAGTAGAGGGTCGGATCTTGACCAGCTACAAGCCCGGCGAACAGAGCTTTGTGTTCCGTGATCCACTTGGCGTTGTGGGGGTGATCAGCCCATGGAATTTTCCGCTTTATCTAAGCATGCGCTCCGTTATTCCGGCCTTGGCATTAGGTAATACCGTAGTGCTGAAACCTGCGAGTGATACCGCTGTCAGCGGCGGATTGTTGATCGCCTACCTACTGGAGGCGGCGGGCTTCCCTGCGGGCACCATCAACGTTGTTGTGGGCGCCGGATCGGAAATCGGTGACGCCTTCGTGGAACATCGAGTACCCAGGCTGATCTCGTTCACCGGTTCTACGGACGTGGGGCGCAATGTCGGGCGCATCGCCACGGGTGGCAAGCACATCAAACGCGTTGCTCTTGAACTCGGTGGTAACGCGCCACTGGTGGTGCTGAATGATGCCGACGTTGAAGTGGCAGCTCACGCAGCCGTGGTCGGCCGTTTCCTGCATCAAGGGCAGATATGCATGAGCGTCAACCGAGTGATTGTTGATCGCACCTTATACCCGGCGTTTGCAGAACTTGTGGTGGAGAGGGTCAGCAAGCTGAAAGTGGGTAACCCTAATGATGCGGACACCGTGATTGGGCCTGTCGTCAATCAATCGCAATTGAATGGCCTGTTACGCAAGATTGATCAGGCACACAGCGCTGGCCTGACTAAACTGTTCGGCGCTTCAGCCAACGGTCTGTTGCTCCCACCGCATGTTTTCGGCAACGTAAAAGCCGATGACGCCCTGGCGGTAGATGAAACATTTGGCCCACTGTTACCAATGCTCATAGCCGACGATGAAGCGCACGCCCTGCGACTTGCGAATGCCAGCGAGTATGGGTTGTCCAGTGCGGTATTCACCCAAGACATGGCGCGCGGGTTGCAGTTCGCTCGTGGCATCGTCGCCGGCATGACGCACATCAACGACATCACCGTCGATGACCAGCCAAACGCGCCCTTCGGAGGTGAAAAGAACTCCGGGCTCGGGCGTTTCAACGGTCATTATGCCGTCGATGAATTCACTCGCGCACACTGGGTGACCTGGCAGCCAGGTGGTCACCACTACCCTTTTTAATGCACCACGCAGTCAGCCCCTGTCGGGGCTGATTGTCATGCAGGGCAACAAGGTGAGTTGGCGTTACTCGTCGCCGCCCAAAGCCGCTACCTGAGCCTCTATGGACTTGATGCTTTGTTTGTCGGCTGCATTTTGCGGTGTAACGCCATCGCCCAAAGCGGCATGAAAAGGGCAACCGACAAATTTAGGATCATTCTTGTACGTTTCGACGTAATGCTCGGGGAATTGCTTGTCCAGCGCCTGGATGCCCTTTCGCACTTCGGCTTTATCTTCACTGGACATGTTCATCCGCTCTTCGATATAGGCTTCAGTCGGATCGTCGGCATTCATTTCCATCATGCCCATCATGTAGCCGGCCAGTTGCGGCAAAAGCTGGGCCGCGGCGGGGTCAGGGCGGTCGACCTGCATGGTGTCGAGCGTGGTGGTCAATGACATGGCGCGCAGTAACTGATGGCCAAACCAATGCAACTCCTTGGGGAAGAAGCGGAAGACAAACTGCTCATGAATCGCCGTGATAATGAGATTGCCACGTTCAAGCTTGGGTTTTGGAGCATTTTCGAAGGCTTCGCAAAATTCCACGAGCGCGTCGAAACTATCCGGGTAACCAGTGATCGGCTGATCGTTTTCAGCACGGAAGAGTTTGCACATGTCACGCCAGAACAAGTGCGCGGCAATCTTCTCGTTCTCGGAGAGGCCCGGGGCGCCCATCTTCAACTTCAGACGGTGCATTGTGATGGCGGTGAATGCACAGACGTACACGTAATCGTCATTATAAGAAAAGGCACCGGGATACTGCTTGGCCCAATGCGCATGAAGATTATTAATACCTTCAACCGACTTGATGGTGCGGCTGTCTTCAGGACCGTAGAACCACCACAGCGCATTGGCGCTGCCGGTCTGCTCTACACGCGAGGTGGACCGTGAAACGACTTTGCCACCGTCTTCACGCCAGACCGCTCTGGAGCCCCAATCGGTGACGACAAAATTAGGGAAGGTCAACGCGTAGATGAAGTTCTGCATGAAGTCGTTCAGCCCGTAGCTGTTCGATAAACGCCAGATTTCAATGTAATCCTTGCTTGGGTCGAGGCTTTGGATTTTGGCTTGAATCCACTTTTTAGGGGCAGACATGTAGATCCTCTCTTCGCTTGAGTGCACATAGTGAATACGAAAATAGAGGCCTCTGATCAGCGGCCTTCAGTCGTCAGACAGAAGCGCTCATGGCGCAACGTCTGGGTGCTCTCGATTTAAAAACACCACCACTTACGATAGGGCCTCGCCCCGGGCCAGTCTCCGGTCTGTCCATCCAAGCTCGACGGCGTTTTTGGTATTGCAGTATCACCGCGACGCTATACTGCAATCACAGTGCGCTGGATCCCCACGGGCGGCTGCGTGATGCGTACATAAATAATCATTACGACTCACAGGGAGTACCGTTTGACTACTGATCTCTATTCTCACCTGCAGCCAAAAGGCTCGGTCGAGGACGCTTTTTCCAAGGCGGTGATTGGTCAGCATCATCTGACCAATGCTGTGTTGAAGATGGGTGAAGGTGCGGTGGCCTGGGCGCTTGAGGAGGCCGCCAGTTCCCTCAAGCGCTTGCAGGACGAATTTCAAACGGTGCCTGACTTGCCGACGCCAGAGATACGCCTCAACCTTGAAACGCTCATCCTCGATATATTCATGAGTTCGTTATCGAGAAACAGTGAGCACTTTACGCTGAAATTGATCCCTTCAATGGCGCGACAAGCTGCACGTCGCGAAGTACCGTTCAGCAGCATCGTCAAAAACATGCGAGCCAACCAGACTATCTGGGTCAATCATTTTTTCACCGCGTCGGCGTCCAGGACTTTTGCACCCTCAACGGTTCAACGGTTAGTCACCAACGGTGCATGCGTGGTGGATGAAATCATCGAGCACTTTGTGCTGTGCTACCTGGACGAGCGTCAGGTGCTGATGGAAAGTCAAATCGCGAGACGCCGCGCCCTTGTGGAAAAGTTGATCGGCAATGCGGGCGCGCTTCAACCATTCGAGCTAAAGCAAATCAAAAAAGATCATGGCCTGGATCTTGAGCATTTCCATGTCGGTATCATTATTTCTGATCTCAACACCAAGCTCAGCTCAGACTTGGGTGAGTTACAACGCAATTTACAAGATGCAATCATCGGCGATACACCGCTGGTAGTTTCCTTCACTCAGCATTTGACATGGGCTTGGGTCAGTACACCGCGCGCCCCTACTCCGACCCAACTGAAACGACTTGAAGAAACACTGGGGCAATTAAGTGGAACTCAATGTGCACTGGGTGAACCAGCGAAGGGCCCTGCTGGGTTCAGGCGTACTCATCTTCAAGCCAGAGATGTCAGTAGCGTTGCAATCCTTTCCCCAATCAAAGGCGTCATGCGCTGGGCTGACCATGTCCTGACGATCCTGGTCGGTCAGGA